>Ga0068869_100000894_pt1 | contig 17186 bp, 20 predicted proteins | sample KBSMisM52_FD_64676 | JGI IMG/M metagenome (GOLD analysis project Ga0068869, IMG submission 64676) | Miscanthus rhizosphere microbial communities from Kellogg Biological Station, Michigan, USA - KBS Miscanthus M5-2 | ecosystem: Host-associated > Plants > Roots > Rhizosphere > Soil ... | reverse complement strand
GACGCCGAGGAGAACCTGGCCGAGGTCGTCAAGACGCAGGACATCGGCAAGGCGGTCATCAAGTAGCCGCGCCGACGGATTCGACAGTGGGCGCGCAGCCCGGCGTCGGCGAGACGGTCCTCGCGCTCGACCGCGTCAGCAAGCGGTTCAGCGCCGAGGCGGCGGCGGTGGACTCCGTCTCGCTGTCCATCCGGCGCGGCGAGGTCTTCACCCTGCTCGGCCCCAGCGGCTGCGGCAAGACCACCACCCTGCGGCTCGTGGCCGGCCTCGAGCGCCCGGACGCGGGCGAGATCACCCTGCGCGATCGGGTGGTCGCCTCCGCGGCGCGGCGTCTCTTCGTGGTCCCCAACCAGCGCAACCTCGGGATGGTGTTCCAGTCCTATGCGGTGTGGCCGCACATGACCGTGTTCGAGAACGTCGCCTACCCGCTCCGCCTCCGCGGCCTCGGGAAGGCGGCGGTGCGCGACCGGGTGGCGCGCGTGCTCGACCTGGTGGGCCTGGGCGGCCTGGAGGCGCGCCCCGGCACCCTGCTGAGCGGCGGCCAGATGCAGCGCCTGGCCCTCTGCCGGGCGCTGGTCTACGAACCGGACCTGCTCCTGCTCGACGAGCCCTTCAGCAATCTCGACGCGAAGCTGCGCGAGCAGATGCGGATGGAGGTCAAGCTGCTGCAGCGCCGCCTCGGCATCACGGTGCTGTTCGTCACCCACGACCAGGTCGAGGCGTTGAGCCTCTCCGATCGCATCGCGGTGATGCACGGGGGGCGCGTGGAGCAGGTCGGCACCCCGCGCGCGCTCTACGAGCGGCCCGCCTCCGCCTTCGTGCGCGACTTCCTCGGCCAGACCGTGATCCTGAGCGGCCGCGTCGCGACGCCCGCGTCCGATGAGGCGACCGGGTGCGTCACGGTGGCGATGAACGGCGCGCTGGCCGGCTGCTCCCTGACCGGCCGCAATGCGTCGCCGGCCGCGCTCGCGCCGGGGTCGGCCGCGACCGTCGCGATCCGCCCCGAGGACATCCGGGTGGAGCGCGACGACGCGGCGCCCCGCGAGGCCCACCACCTCCTCGGCACCATCGACGCCCTGTCCTTCGTGGGAGACCGCTACGAGGCCCGCGTGAGCCTCGGGGGCGAGCACGGCATCGTGCTGCTCCTGACCCGGGCGCGCGAGTGGCGCGAGGGCGACCGGGTTCGGCTCGGCTTCCCGCCGGAGCTGGTGAGCGTGTGGCCGGCCTGACCGGCGCGCTCGCGGCGGCCCGGCCGCGGCGGCTCGAGCTGCAGGGCCTGCTGTGCACCGTGGTGCTGGGCGCGGTGGCTCTCTGCGTGGTGTTCCCGCTGCTCCTCGTCGCGCTCCAGAGCCTCCAGATCGCTCCGCCGGGCCAGCCGGCCCGCTACGGCCTCGACGGCTGGCGGGCCGCCCTCGGCGAGCCGGGCCTCCGCTCGGCCCTCGTCAACACGCTCACGGTCACGCTGGCGCGCCAGCTCATCTCGCTGCCGCTCGCGGTGCTGATCGCCTGGCTCCTCGCCCGCACCGACCTGCCCGCGCGCGGCTGGATCGAGTTCGCGTTCTGGGCCGCGTTCTTCCTGCCCCCGTTCACGGTGACGCTCAGCTGGATCCTGCTCCTCGATCCCGAGTACGGCCTGCTCAACACCTCGATCGCCGCCCTGCCGTTCGTGGGCGCGGGCCCCTTCAACATCTACTCGTTCTGGGGCATCGTCTGGGTCCACATCGTGACCGGCTCGCTCACCGTCAAGGTGATCCTCCTCACCCCCGCCTTCCGCAACATGAACGCGACGTTCGAGGAGGCCTCGCGGGTGGCCGGGGCGGGCACGCTCCGCACCGCGCTCCGCATCACGGTGCCGGTCATGGCCCCCGCCATCCTGTCGGTACTGCTGCTCGGCACGATGGTGTCGCTCCAGACCTTCGAGGTGGAGCAGGTGCTGGGGTTGCCCTTCCGCTTCTTCGTTTTCAGCACCACGATCTACGACCTGCTCGTCACCCGAGTGCCGCGTTACGACGCGGCCACCGCGCTCGCGGTCCTGATCCTGGCCGCCATGCTCCCGCTCGTCTTCGCCCAGCAGCGGCTGACCCGCGGCCGGCGTTACACCACCGTCACCGGCCAGTTCCAGAGCCGGGTCCACGCGCTGGGTCGGTGGCGCGCGCCCGCGACCCTCTTCGTCCTGGCGCTGGTGGTGGTGGTGCTGGGCATCCCGGTGGTGTTCGCGCTGCTCGGCACCTTCATGAAGCTGTTCGGCTTCTTCCACGTGCCGGATCCGTGGACGCTCGCCAACTGGCAGACCGTGCTCGGTGACGAGCTGTTCCTCCGCTCGCTCCACAACACCCTGGTGCTCTCGATCGGCACCGCGGTGGTGGCGATCCTCGTGCACTCGCTGATCGCCTACATCATCGTCCGCACGTCCTACCGGGGGCGGCGCCTGCTCGACTTCGTCTCCTGGCTGCCGTTCACGGTGCCCGGCATCATCCTGGGTCTGGCCCTGCTCTGGCTCTTCCTCGGCGTCGGGTTCCTGCGCCCGCTCTACGGCACCACCGCGCTCCTGATCGTCGCCGGCGTCATCGCGGGCATGCCGCTCGGCGTGCAGATCATCCGGAGCGGGCTCCTGCAGCTCGGCGGCGAGCTCGAGGAAGCCTCCCGGATCGCGGGCGCGACCTGGTGGGCGACCTATCGCCGCATCATCCTGCGCCTGATGGCGCCGACCTTGCTCGCGGTCGGCATGATCACGTTCGTGGGGGCCGCCCGCAACATCGGCAACTTCGCGCTGCTCACCACCTCCGCCAATCGTCCTCTCTCGATCCTCCAGCTCGACTACGTCGCCCAGCGCAAGTTCGAGGAAGCGGTGGTGGTGGCCTGCATCATCATGTTCGTCTCGCTGGCCGGGGCCCTGCTCGCGCGCTTGGTCGGACTGCGCGGCGGCGGCCTCGGCTGAGGAGTGCCCGTGCGCCTAGCCAGGAAGATCGCGATCGTGACCGGGACCAGCCCCAACATCGGCGGCGGCATCGCCGAGGGGCTCGCCGAGGAGGGCGCCATCGTCACGTGCGTGGACGTGACGGAGGACAACGCGCGCCAGTGCGCGGAGGCGATCAAGCGGCGCGGCGGGGAGGCCCTCGGGATCGCCTGCGACGTCACCGACGAGGCGCAGGTGGAGGCGATGGTGGCCCGGGTGCGGGACACCTATGGCGGCGTGGACATCCTCGTCAACAACGCGGGCATCCTGGGCGGCCTGAGCGTGCTCGAGATGCCGGTCGAGCGCTGGAATCGCCAGATCGCGGTCAATCTCACCGGCACCTTCCTCTGCACCAAGCACGTGGCCCGGCTCATGGTGGAGCAGAAGCGGCGCGGCAGCATCGTGGTGGTGGTCTCGACCGCGGGCCACCAGGGCCAGGCCGGCAACATCGCCTATTCCACGAGCAAGAGCGGGCTGCTCAACTTCACGCGGGCGGCCGCGATGGACCTGGCCCGCCACGGCATCCGGGTGAACAGCCTGACGCCGACCGCCACCGACACCGACGAGGCCGCCGAGCGAGCGGTGGCCTGGGGACGCCCGCGGCCCGAGCCGCGCGCGCGCGGGCTCGATTTCCCGAAGATGGTGCCGATGGGTAAGCTGCCGAGCCCGCGTCACTACGCCCGCGCGGTCGTCTTCCTCGCCTCCGACGACGCCGAGATGGTCACCGGTACCGACCTCCGCGTGGACGCGGGCGCGATCGCGAAGTACTGGCCCTGGATCCCGAATGCTTGAGGCCCGGGCCGTCGCCGGCGGCTGACGGTTTCCGACAGTCCCGACTCAGCCCCCGCCATCTAACTGATTGATTTCAATCGTCTCGAGTGGTGGCGTACCGATTGCACATTCTCGGTCCTGCGCTGTCAGACGAAGGACCTGCGAAAGGAGCACGACAATGGGCTTCTCCGGACTTCGCGCGGTGATCATGGTGGCGGTGCTGGTGGTTCTCGCGCTCGGCGTCACCCAGTACGACCTGCCCGGCTGGCTGCTTCCGGCGGGCCTCATCGGCACCGGCGTTCTCCTGAAGGCCTGGGAGAGCCGCGCCTCCTCCTGACCCGCCTCTAGCGCAGCACCGTCTCCGCGATGCGGGTCAGCTCGCTCACCATCGTCGCCTCCGTCCTCGACGTGGCGGGCCGGATGATGACGCGGGTGGCACCCGCATCGAGGAGTCGGCGCACCAGGTCCCGATCGGCCGGCTGCCCGTGCACCGAGATCGTGAGGGCGGCCGGATCGCGGCCGCTCTCCTTGGCGAGCCGGTCGAGGGTGGCGCGGCTCTCACGGAGCTGATCCGGCGTCACCCGATTCGGCAGCCAGCCGTCCCCCCACGAGGCCACGCGCTGGAGCACGTTCTTGGCGCCGCCACCCAGCAGCACGGGCGGGTGCGGTTTCTGGGCCGGCTTCGGATACGAGCGCACCGGCGGAAAGTCGTAGTACTTGCCGTGGAACTCGGCGTCGGTCTTCGTCCACAGCTCCTTCATGGCCAGGACCGACTCCCGCGTCTGCGTCCAGCGATGATCGAAGTCGCCGCCCATGATCTGGGTCTCCTCGCGCAGCCACCCGGCCCCGATCCCGAAGAGGAAGCGCCCGCCGCTGAACAGATCGAGCGTGGAGACCTCCTTGGCCAGCACCAGCGGATGCCGCTCCGGCACCAGCACGATCCCGGTGGCGAGCTTGATGCGGCTGGTCGTCCCCGAGGCGCGCGCGAGGGCGACGAAGGGATCCACGAAGTGCGAGTACTCCTCGGGGATGATCCCGTCCGGCGAGCCCGGGAACCGGCTCTCCGTGTGCACCGGGATGAACGGGTGCTCGGCGCACCAGAAGGACTCGAAGCCCAGCTCCTCGGCCTTGCGGGCCATGGCGCCGACGTCCACGAGATAGGCCGGCAGGGGCACCGAGACACCGATGTTCATGGCGCGGTCTCCTTGGTCGGGCTCAGTCGAAGATGATGCCGCCGTCCACGTTGAAGGACTGGCCGGTGATGTTGCGCGCGGCCGGCGAGGCCAGGAAGACCGCGAGACCGGCGAGATCGTCCGGCTGGTTCGCCCGGCCGAGCGGGATCACCGAGTCGCGCCGGCGCCTCATCTCCTCGACGGTCACGCCCTCGTCCCGGGCCCGCGTCGCCACGTTGGCCTCCGAGAGCGCGGTGACCGTGATGCCGGGGCAGATCGCGTTGACGTTGATATCGTGCCGGGCGAGCTGGAGCGCGGCGGTACGGGTCAGCGAGATCACGCTGCCCTTGCTCGCCGCGTAGATCGCGTTCGACGTCCCCGCATAGCCCTTGCCCGCGATCGACGCGATGTTGATGATGGTCCCGCTCCGCCGCGGGATCATCTCGCGGGCCACCCGCTGCAGGCAGAAGAAGACGCCCTTGGCGTTGACCCGCATGATGCGGTCCCAGTCCTGCTCGGTGAGATCCATGATGTAGGCGCGCCGGGTGACCCCCGCATTGTTCACCAGCACGTCGATCCGCCCGAACGTCTCCATCACGCGCGTGGCCATCCGGTCGATCGCGGCCAGATCGCCCACGTCGGTATCGAGGGCCAGGCTCCGGGGACCCAGCGCCGCGGCGGCGTCCGCGGTCACCTTGGCGGTGCCCCCATCCACGTCCACCGCGACGACCTGGGCCCCGGCCCGGGCCAGGGCCAGCGCGGTGGCCTTCCCGATCCCGTTGCCGGCTCCGGTGACGATCGCGACGCGGCCCGCGAGGGTCATCCGCGGGCTCAGCGGTCCAGCCAGGCGGTGATGAGCCGCCCGCCGTAGTCGTAGCCGAGGTTGGGGCCGTAGTTCTTGAGCGCCCCTTCCCACACCGCGATGTAGGTCCCGGTCGGAGCGTGGACGTAGTACTGCTGCTTGGCGAGGTGCCGCTGGATGTCGTTGATGATGTCGCGCCGGGCCTTCACGTCCATCGCGCGCCGCTGCCGGACGAGGAGGTCGTCGAGCGCCGGATCCTTGACGTGGCTCCGGTTCCGCGGCTCGCCGGTATAGTACTGGCCGAAGAGGAAGTTGTCGGGCTCGAGGAACGGGGTCAGCGGTCCGAACACCATCGAGTCGAACTTCCCGAGCCGGCAGCTCGCCTGGTACGCCCCGTACTCCTTCTGGTCCAGCTTCGCGTCGATGCCCACCGACTTGAGGTGCTTGATCACGAGCTGGACGGTGTCCACCAGCACGGTCGAGCCGTAGGAGTTGAAGCAGATGCTGGCCGGGAAGCCGTTCGGGTAGCCCGCGGCCGCGAGCAGCCGCTTGCCCTCCGCGGGGTCGTGCCGGTAGTAGCGGGCGCCCTCCCCGAGCTGGTCGATGGGCAGGGCCCAGTCGGTGAGCGCGGCGGCCATCGGCCCGTTGACGACCCCTTCGCCCTCGAGCGTCGCCTCGATGATCTCGCGCCGGTTGAGCGCCAGCGACACCGCCTGGCGGACCCGCGCGTCGCTCCACGGCTTCTGATCCGTCCGCATCGCGAGATCGTTCACCACGTTCGACGTGAACTCCAGCGTGCGGAGCGAGGGCCGCGTCTGGCGGAGTCGGTCCTTGATCGACACCCAGTCCGTCCGGTTGATGGCCCCGGGGAACTCCCAGCCCAGGTCGTAGCGGCCGGCGAGGAACGAGGCCATCCGCGAGGCATTGTCCTCGTCCACCATCAGCTCGACCCGGTCGATGTACGGCAGCCCCGCCACGAAATAGGCGGGGTTGCGCACCAGGGTGATGGACACGTTCGGCTTGTAGCTCTCGAGCATCCAGGGGCCGGTGCCGATCACCGCCTCCGGCTTCTTGAGGTCGCCGAACTTCTCCACGCACTCCCGGGCCACGATGCCGCCGGCCATCGGGCTCGCCACCATGTCCAGGAACCACGCGAACGGCTCGGAGAGGGTGAAGCGGACGGTGTAGCGGTCGACCGCCTCGACCTTGGCGATCGAGCGGTACATCGAGGCGTTGCTGCCGGTCTCGGTGAGCATCCGCTCGAACGTGTACTTCACGTCCTCGGCGGTGAGCTCGCGCCCGTTCACCGGCGGCTTGGCGTGGAAGCGGACGCCCTTCCGCAGCTTGAACAGGTAGGTGGTATCGCTCGGCTGCGTCCAGGACTCGGCCAGGTCTCCCTCGAGGACCAGCGAGCCGGGCCGGACGGCGGGGCCCGCCCGGTGCTTCAGGAGGCGGCTGTGGGTGAAGGAGATCACCACGTGCGTCTTGTAGGCGTGCACCATGCTCTGGTCGAAGTGCGGCGGGTCCCAGGCCCGGATCGACAGGGTGCCGCCCCGCTTCGGGGTCTGGGGGGTCTGGGCGAGCGCGCCCGCGGGCGCGCCCGCGATGGCCGCGGCGGCAGTGGTGGCGGCGAGGAACTCTCGGCGAGTGAGCATGGGCTGACTGCCTCCCGGGCGCGTCGTTGGGCGCGGCACCCGATGCTCCACCGGACCGGGCGGCCCCGTCAAGCGCGATCGGCGGAGCGGCCCGAGGCCCGGGGGCGATCCCCGGCCAGATCGCGCGGACCCAGCAACACGAAGGCCACCTGCCCCAGCAGCGCGATCACCGCGACGTGCAGGAAGGCGAGCCCCCAGCCGATGGGTGACATGCCGCCGCTCAGATCGAGGATCCATCCGATCACGATCGGCCCGACGGCCCCGCCCGCGTAACCCGCCATCGAGTGCAGCGCCAAGGTGGCGCCGCGCCGATCGGGATCCGCGCTCCCGGCCGCGCCCGCGGTGAGCGAGGAGGAGTCGAGCCAGATCAGCAGGCCATAGAGGAGCACGAGGGCCGCGGCGACCGTGTACGAGCGGGCGCCGAGGAACCCGATGCCGCCCGCGCAGACCACGCACGCGGTCATGGCCAGGCGCACGAGACGGGGCCGGCCAAGGCGAATGGCGGCTTCGTTTCCGGCGACGCTGGCCCAGGTGCCGACGAGCCCCATCGTCGTCGCAACCGCGGTGGGCCCGATCCACGGGCTACCGCCGCCCGTGGCGGCCGCGACGTAGGCCAGGAACGCGACCGCCCAGCCGCGCAGGGCGTTCATCTCCCACGTGTGCGCGCAGTAGGCGGCCGCGTAGGCCATCGCCGAGCGGTTGCGGAGCACCGGGCGGAAATCGAAGAGTGCCCCCGAGGCGGTGGCCGGGCGGCGCTCCCGGGCCGGCGCCCAGACGAACACGATCAGCCAGCCGACCATCGCGGCGACCGCAGCCGCCGCGAAGGCACCCCGCCAGCCGAGCCACCGGCCGATCGTGCCCGCGAACACGAACGAGATCGCGCCCGCGATGCCGATGCTCGCGGCGTGCCCGGCTACCGCGCGCGACATGAGGACGGGCTCCACCCGGTCGGCCAGCAGCTTGAGACCGGTCATGTAGGTGCCGGCCCAGCCGATGCCGGCGAGCGCTCGCGCCGCCGCGGCGCCCCACGGCCCGTCGACCACGACCGCGAAGCCCAGGTGGCTCGCCACCGTGAGGGCCACGCCGCTCAGGTACACCGCGCGCGCGTCCACCCGGTCGGTGAGCGTGACGAGAATCGGCACGGACACCGTGTATGCGGCGTAGAAGATCCCGGTGATCCAGCCCGCCTCCCGGTTGGTGAGCTGCCACTCGGCGAGGAAGCCCGGCAGCAGCGCCGGCCAGGTGTACGCCCCGATCTGGGCGCACACCTGCGCCGCGCACACGCAGGCGACGAGCCGGGCGGGAGTCACCGGTCGCGGAGCCAGTCGCCGAGACGCGCCTGGATCTGGTCGCGCACCCGGCGGAAGACGGCGAGCCGCTCCTCCTCGGTCCCGGTCGCGCGCGACGGATCGGGGAACGACCAGTGCAGCCGCTCCACCGAGCCGGGCACCCAGGGGCACCGCTCGTTGGCGTCGTCGCAGACCGTGATGAGGTAGTCCCAGGCCGGGAACTCGACGTCCGCGTAGACCTTGGAGGTGTGCCCGCCGAGATCGATGCCGAGCTCGGCCATGGCCCGGATGGCCAGCGGGTTGACCGACGTCTTCTCGGTCCCCGCGCTCCCGGCTTCGAAGCGGGCGCCCGCCATCGCGCGCAGGAAGCCCTCGGCCATGTGGCTGCGAGCCGAGTTGTGCGTGCAGAGGAACAGGACGCGCGGCCGGCTCATGTCAGAGCAGCCGCTCCACGATCACGCAATCGCGCCACTCCCCGTCGAGCTTGCCGTGCCGCTGGTACACGCCGACCACCCGGAAGCCGCACCGTTCGTGCAGGCGCAGGCTCGCGGTGTTCTCGGGAAAGATCCGGGAGACGATCTTCCAGAAGCCGCGCTCGGCGTAGGCCCGGCACATGGCGTCCAGCGCGGCCCGACCCGCGCCGGTACCCCGCGCCGCGCGCGCCACGTACACCGAGTGCTCGGCGACGCCCGCGTAGGCGGGACGGCTCCGGTACGCGCCGGCCCCCGAGTAGGCGACCACCTGCCCGTCCCGCTCCACCACCACGGTCGGAAACCGGTCGCCCTTGTCCGCCAGCTGCTGGGCGATCTGGGCCACCGTGCGCGGCTCGGTCTCGAAGGTCGCGATCCGATCCGCGATCCCCTCGTTGTAGATCGCGGTGATCGCGGCCGCGTCGGCCGGCGTCGCCACTCGTGTCCGGAGGTCCGTCATCGTGCCCCCGCGGCGGCCGGGTGCGCGACCGGCCCGTGAAGGGCAGCCGCCGCGGGCGTCCGGTGCAGGAGCACAACCGACACCACCGCGCCCACCCCGGCGATGCCGAGGCTCAGGAAAGCCCAGCCCCACGCGCCGGCGCTGCGCACTCCGTACCAGTCGAGGATCCCGCCGAACACCAGCGGCGCGGCCGCTCCGGCGCCATAGCCCAGCAAGGACCGCAGCGCCAGCGCGGCGCCGCGATAGGCGGGAGCCACCACCTCGGTGATCGCGGTGGAGTAGATCGGCGAATCCCCGAGAGCGGCGAACCCATAGAGGAGCCCCACCGCGACGATCAGGACCAGCGAGGCTCCGAGCATCCAGCCGAAGGCCAGCGAGCAAACCGCGCTGAGGGTAGCCATCACGAAGATCACCGGCGTCCGACCGAAGCGATCCGCGAACACCCCGGCGAGCAGCGCGGCCAGCATCCCGGTCACGTGAAAGAGCGCCGTCATGTAGGCGCCGAGACCCGCGCCCCGCGTGAGCTCCGACCCGGCCGCCACGAAGCAGGCGGCCAGGAAGGTGGGCGTCCAGGCCCACATGCCGAGAAGCTCCCAGGAGTGAAAGGTGTACCCCGCGATGACCAGCATGGCGGGCCGATTGTGGAGCACCTCGGCGCCGAAGCGCCGGCTCCCGCCACGATGGGGCACGATGTTGGGGCTCGCCCGCACCGCCGCCCACGAAAGGGCGGCTCCCACGACCGGCCCCAGGGCCAGCCACCAGAACGCCAGCACGTAGCCACCCCGGGACATCGCCACGCCGGTCAGCGTGAGGGCCAGGGCGAGCCCGAGGGAGTGGCCGGCGAGGTACGCCCCCATCGCGCGCCCGCGCCGGGCGACCGGCACGTTCTCGGCCACCAGCAGGATGCCGGTCGTGTAGGTGCCGCCCAGGGCGAGGGCGAGCAACGTGTAGAGCCCGAGCCCCGACCAGTAGTCACGGGCATACATCGCGAAGGCGATCGACATGATCGCCGACGCCACCGTTCCGACCAGGAAGACGCGCCGCGCGCCCACGCGATCCGCCAGCGCGGAGCACCCCATCAACGAGACCGCGTACCCGACCTGGAACGCGGACGCGATGCTCCCCGCCGCAGTGCCGGAGAGCTGCCACTCGTCCTGCAGGACGGGCAGCGTCGCCGCGTAGGCGATGTACACCATGTAGGCGCCCACCCGCGAGACGCAGAGGGCGAGCAGCCATGCGCCCCCGCCCGGAGCGAACAGGCTCATTCACGCCCGCGCAGCAGCCACCGGAACAACCCCGTCGCGGCGGCCGCCCCGATGAGCTGCGCCACGATGAAGCCGGGCGCGTCCGCCGGCCGAATCCCCGCGAACGTATCGCTGGCCGATCGGGCCATCGTGACCGCGGGATTGGCGAACGACGTGGAGGCGGTGAACCAGTAGGCGGCGGTGATGTACCCGGCCACCGCGAAGGGCACCACCACCGCCGGCCACCCGCGCGCGCAGCCCCAGATGACCGCCAGCAGCCCGAACGTCGCGACGAACTCGCTGAACATCTGGGCGGGCCCCGAGCGGACGTGCTGCGAGGCGAAGAAGAGCGGCAGCTCGAACATCACGTGCGCGGCGGCGACCCCGACGAAGGCGCCGACGACCTGCGCTCCGAGGTACGGGGGCACGTCCGCCCAGGCGAACCCGCCAAGCACCGCGTCGGCCAGCGTCACCGCCGGGTTGAAATGAGCGCCCGAGATCGGCCCGAAGGTCAGGATCAGCGCGACCAGCGCGGCGCCGGTCGCGATCGTGTTGGCGAGCAGCGCGACCGCGACATTGCCGCCCGCCAGCCGCTCGCCCATGATCCCCGACCCGACCACCGCCGCGAGGAGCAGCGCGGTGCCGACCGCCTCGGCCGCGACCCGCCGGCCGAGGCTCGCTCGTTCGGAGGCCGCCGCCACGCTATGCGGGCTTCCGGGCTCGGACGAACGCGCTCATGAACTTGTCGCTCACCTGGGGTGCGATGCGGTCGACGTCGAGCCCGGCGCCGGTCAGAAAGTCCCGCGCCTCCTCCACCCGATAGACCCGGGTCGGCTCCACCCCGATCCCTTCGAACCCCGCGGCGGTGAGCTTGTCGCGATACTCCCTCTCTTCCAGGGCCCCGGCCACGCAGCCGATCCAGAGCTCGACGCTCCGCCGGATCTCCGCGGGAACCTCGCCGCGCACGACCACGTCCGACACTGCCAGACGCCCGCCCGGCTTCAGGACCCGGAACGCCTCGGCCAGCACGCGATCCTTGTCGGCCGAGAGATTGATCACGCAGTTCGAGATGATGACGTCCACCGAGTTCCCGGGAAGCGGGATCTGCTCGATCTCTCCCTTGAGGAACTCCACGTTGGTCGCGCCCGCCTTCCGCTGGTTCTCCCGGGCGAGGGCGAGCATCTCGTCGGTCATGTCGAGACCGTACGCCTTGCCGGTCGGTCCGACCCTGCCGGCGGACAGGAGCACGTCGATCCCGCCGCCCGAGCCGAGATCGAGCACGGTCTCGCCCGGTCGGAGCTCGGCCAGCGCCGTCGGGTTCCCGCAGCCGAGGGAGGCCGCTCTGGCTTCGGCGGGCAGCGCGGACGTCTCACCGTCCGCGTAGATTCCGGAGGTGATCGGATCGCACTCCCCGCGACTGGACGCGGAGCCGCAGCAGGACGTGCCATCGGAGGCGATCACCCGGAGCGCGGCCCGCGCGTACTTGTCCTTCACGATCTGCTTGATGTCATCGCTCATGTCTCTCTCCTCACGAGGCGCAGCAGGAGCCGCCCTTGGCCAGCGTCAGCCCGGCGCTTCGCGGCGCGACCACCTCGCCCTCGAGGTCGTAGTTGAGGTGATAGACCTCCCACTCCACGCCGTCCGGGTCTTGGACCCAGAACTTGTCCTGGTTCGCGTGGCAGCAGTTGACGCCCATCTCCTCCCGGACCGACAGGCCCGCCGCCTTGACCCGGGAGAGCTGGGCCATCACGGTCGGCACCGCCTCCACCTGGACGCCGACGTGGTCGATGGTTCCGGCGCCGGCGGCGCCGCCCCCGGAGAGGGCGAGGTTTACGGGGGCCCAGTCCGGCAGGAACTTGACGTACCCCTCCTTCACCTTGACCGGCCCGGTCCCGAGGAACTTCTCGTAGAACTCCCGGCTCTTGGCCAGATCCGACACGTGGAGGTGCAGATGGACTCTCGCGCTCATGGTGGTCTCCTCTAGCAGCAGGCGGTGAGCAGGCGCACCAGCGTCGTCACCGTGTCCCGCTTGACGGAATAGTAGATATGACGCTCTTGCTTGCGGCTCTCGACCAACCCCGCTCGGCGGAGCAGGTCCAGATGGTGCGACAGGGTCGGGCCGGGAATCTCGACCTCGGCCTGGATCTCGCCGACCGACAGCTCCTTGCCCGCGTGGACCAGGCAGAAGAACACCTGGAGCCGGGAGAGATGCGCCAGCGCCTTGAACTGCTCGACGTGCTCGTCGCTCGCCTGGAGCTGGGTCAGCGGTAGCCGCGCGATGGTCTTCATATTTTGTATTTCTAGATATATCGAAATATCAAATCGGAGTCAAGCCCTTTCTGTCGCCACCGGGCCCCCCTCCGGCGGGGCGTCAGTTCACGCGGCGGGTACGGCCGGACCAGTAGGGCTCGCGAAGCTTGAACTTCTGGAGCTTGCCGGTGGCGGTGCGGACGAGCGCGTCCCGGATCTCGACCGAGGTGGGGCACTTGTAGTGGGTCATGCGGCTCCGGCAGTGCTCCATCAGATCCCGCTCGGTGCAGCTCGCGCCCTGGCGCAGGACCACGAGGGCCTTGATGGTCTCGCCCCATTTCTCGTCGGGGACGCCGATCACCGCGACCTCGGCCACCGCGGGATGCTGGAACAGGCAGTCCTCGACCTCGATGGACGACACGTTCTCGCCCCCGGTGATGATCACGTCCTTCTTGCGGTCGCTGATCGCGATGAACGCGTCGTCGGTGTAGCCGCCGTCGCCGGTGTGGAACCAGCCGTCCACGATGGCCTTGGCCGTCTCCTCGGGCTGGTTCCAGTACCCCTCGAAGACGTGGTTGGAGCGAGCGAGCACCTCGCCCTCGGCATCCACGCTCATGCGCACGCCCACCGCGGGCACGCCCGCCCGGCCCAGGCGCTGCGCGCGCTCGACCGGATCGAGCCCGTCCCACTCGGCGGGGGCCCGGTTGATGGTCAGGAGCGGCGAGGTCTCGGTGAGGCCGTAGATCTGGATGAACTCCCAGCCCAGCTCGGTCTCGATCCGCTCGATGGTCTTGGTCGGCGGCGGCGCCCCCGCGATGACCACCCGCACCCGGCCCTTCCCGGGCACCGCCACGCCCTTCGCCCGACGGGCGGTGGCCGCGTCGAGCACCGCCGCGATCACCGCGGGCGCGCAGTTGAAGAGGGTCACCCCCTCGCTCTCCACGCGGCGCAGGATCTCCTCCCCATCGATCTTCCGGATGATGACGTGCCGGACTCCCATCGCGGTGACCGCGTAGGGCATCCCCCAGCCGTTGCAGTGGAAGGTGGGCAGGGTGTGCAGGTACACGTCGCGGTCGGTCATGGCCAGGTGCCAGCCGAAGGTGACCGCGTTGAGCCAGAAGTTCCGGTGGGTGAGCTGGACGCCCTTGGGCCGCGCGGTGGTGCCCGAGGTGTAGTTGATGGACACGGTGGCGTTCTCGTCGGTCACCCGTAGCCGCGGGGTCACACCCTGCCGCAGGAAGAGCTGCGGGTCGGTGCCGCTTCCGAGCACGAAGCGGTGCTTGACCTTGATATCGCGCAGGGGCTCGTCCATCTCGGGGTCCACCAGGAGCACCGTGGAGCCGGAGTGCTCGATGATGTAGCGGATCTCCTCCGCGTTCAGCCGGAAGTTCACCGGCACCAGCACCCGCCCGAATACGCTGACCCCGAAGAGGCTCACGAGGAAGCGCGCCGCGTTCGGCGACACGATCGCCACCCGGTCGTTCTCCCCGACGCCGAGGTCGTCGAGCGTGGCGGCCTGGCTTCGCGCCATCGCGGCGAACTGCGCGTAGGTGAACCGGCCGAGCCCGCCGCCCGGCGGAGTGGGCTCGTCCACCACCGCCTCGCGGTGCCCGTAGACGAGCTCGGCGCGATCGAGAAAGTCGGCCAGCGTGAGCGGAACGATCATGGTGCGGTGCCTCCTTGCCCGCGAGGATAGATCAACGCGCCCCCGACGCGCAATCCGGCGCCCGCGCCTTCCTTGACCACGCGCGCCCCTCGCGCCAGTATCGGCCATGGCCCAGAACGCCACCATCTTCAAGGTCGCCCTGGACGTCGCGGACATCGATCGCGCCTACTACCACGCGCACGCCCTCACGATCGCGCGCCATCCGTCCGAGACCGACGAGCGCATGATGGTGCGGCTGGTCGCCTTCGCCCGGCACGCCCACGAGGCGCTCGCGTTCGGCCGGGGACTCGGCACCGACGACGAGCCCGACCTGTGGCGGAAGGACCTGACCGGCGCCATCGACCTCTGGATCGACGTGGGGCAGCCCGACGAGAAGCGGGTCCGACGGGCGTGCGGCCGCGCGGAAGCGGTGGTCGTGTACAGCTACGGCGGCCGGGGCGCCGATCTCTGGTGGGAGCACGCCGGCGCCGCCCTCGAGCGGTCCGACAACCTGACCGTGGTCAACCTGCCCTTCGCGGCCACCCGCGCGCTGGCCGCGCTGGCCCAGCGGACCATGCAGCTCACGTGCACGATCCAGGACGGCCAGATCTGGATGGCGGACCCGCAGCAGAGCGTGGCGATCGAGCCGGCGATCCTGAAGACGCCGCCCGTGGCCGACTAGTCCCCGGCCCCGCTCCGTCGCGTCAGGAAATGGTCGAGGTGATTCGCGAACCGCTGGCGATCGCTCTGGGAGAAGGGCGCCGGGCCGGCGATGAGGTCGCCGCCCGCGCGCAGGCCCTGCATCAGGTTCCGCACCGCGAGGCGCTCCTGGACATTGTCCTCGGTGTAGAGCTCCCCGCGCGGATCCAGCGCCCGCGCGCCACGCGCGATCACCAGCGCGGCGAGCGGGATGTCCGCGGTGACCACCAGGTCCCCGGGCTGCACCTGCTGCACGATCCGCCCGTCCGCCACGTCCCAGCCCTGCTCCACCCGGAGGGTCCGGATGAAGGGCGAGGACGGGACGCGGAGGGCCGTGTTCGCGACGAGCGTCGTGAGGACCTGGGCGCGCTCGGCGGCCCGGAACAGGATGTCCTTGATGACCTGGGGACAGGCGTCGGCATCCACCCAGATCGCCACTACGCCCGCTCGAGCCGGCGGAGGAATACCTCGATCTCCTTCCGGGTCTGGAGATCGCCGCTCGCGGTCGCCACCTCGAGCCCCTTCGCGTAGGCGGCCTTCGCCTCGGCGATCCGGCCCGCGCGCTCTAGTGCCCGGCCCAGGCCGCGGTGGGCGGCCGAGTAGTCGGGCTTGAGCCGGATGGCCTCCGCGTACTCGGTCGCGGCCGCGTCGGACTGGCCCGCGTCCAGGTAGGCGCCCGCAAGACCGAACCGGACGACGGGATCGTCCGGCATGATCTCGACCACTTCCTTGAACTCCTCGATCCGATCCTGGTCCGCCGGCGCCATCGGAGGGCCTCCGGGCAGCAGCATCTGGCCAACGGGGCTCCCCGTCAAGTAACCTCGGGCCCATGACCGAGACCGAAGCCTTGGCGGCGCTCCGCGGCGACGACCCGGTCCTGGCCGCCCGCGCCGAGGCCACGCTCTGGGAAATCTGGTGCCGCTCGGGAGTCCCCGAGGTGGACCGGCTCCTTCACCGGGGCATCGAGGCGATGGAGCGTCGCGAGCTGGAGGAGGCGATCGCCCACTTCACCCGGATCACCGAGCGGGCACCCGACTTCGCGGAGGGATGGAACAAGCGGGCGACGGCGCGCTACGTGGCGGAGGATTACCCGGGGGCGGTCGCGGACTGCGAGGAGACCCTAGCGCGGAACCCGAATCACTTCGGCGCGCTGTCCGGCCAGGGGCTCTGCCACATGGCGCTCGGCCAGTTCCGCGAGGCGGCCGTCCTGTTCCGGCGCGCCCTCGCCGTGCACCCGCACCTGACCTCGGCCAATCACAACCTCGCGGCCGCCCTGTCCGAGGCGGTCAAGGGCAACGGCCACTAGCTTCAGTCCTGGGCCTGGCGGACGTGGGCCATCAGCTCGCCGCCCGTGCACGGGGTGGGGAGCCACAGCGCTCCGGGGCCGGCCGCATAGAGGGTCGAGCCGCTCGAGATCAGCATGAGCCTGGCCGAGGGCAGCAGCGGCGCGAGACGCGCGGACAACGGCTCGCCGTTCATCAGCCGCAGGTCCGCCGCGATCAGGATGAGCGTGATCGTGCTCCGGTGCTCCTCCGCGATCCGCAGGGCCAGCAGCGGCTGCGATCCCGCGTCCAGCACGGTGTAACCGCCGCGCGCGAGCGTGTCGAGCGCGAGTGCGCGGAAGCCCGTGTCCACGGTCGCCAGGAGCACGGCGCCGGCCGGCTTTGGCGGATGCACCCGGACCGTCCCGGGCGCCATGCGCGGGGTCACCGCCTCCAGGAAATCCGGCTTCTGGGTGCCCACGAACATGCACGCGAGGCCTTCGGCGTCGAG
>Ga0068869_100000893_pt1 | contig 17210 bp, 10 predicted proteins | sample KBSMisM52_FD_64676 | JGI IMG/M metagenome (GOLD analysis project Ga0068869, IMG submission 64676) | Miscanthus rhizosphere microbial communities from Kellogg Biological Station, Michigan, USA - KBS Miscanthus M5-2 | ecosystem: Host-associated > Plants > Roots > Rhizosphere > Soil ... | reverse complement strand
GACAAGAATCGTATGGCGAGGCGCAGCTTCAGCTATTGTGGGCGCCGCCGAACGAGGCATTGCTGAACGATGCGGTCGCCGTGGCGTCGCAGGCCGATGCAGTGGTGATGTTCGCCGGTCTCACCGCGCGCCTGGAAGGCGAAGAGATGGCGATTCAGATTCCCGGCTTTCGCGGCGGAGACCGAACGCAGATCGACCTTCCCACACCGCAGCAGCAGCTGCTCGAGAAAATCGCCGCCCTTGGCAAGCCGACCGTTCTCGTGCTGATGAGCGGAAGCGCCGTCGCGGTGAACTGGGCTCAGGCGAACGTACCGGCGGTCGTCGAGGCGTGGTATCCCGGCCAGGCCGCCGGGAGCGCGATCGCCGACGTGCTCTTTGGTGACTACAATCCGGCTGGACGACTGCCGGTGACGTTCTACAAGTCGATCGACGATCTGCCGGCGTTCGACGACTACAAGATGGCGGGACGAACCTACCGCTTCTTCGCGAAGACGCCGCTCTACCCGTTCGGCCACGGCCTCTCGTACACGAATTTCGCCTACTCGAATATCCGCCTGGCGAATTCGCGCGCTTCGTCGAAGGACACAGTCGTCGTGAGCGTGGACGTGACAAACTCGGGCGCGCGGGGCGGCGACGAGGTGGTGCAGCTCTACGTTCAGCACCTCGGCTCCGCCGTTCCGCGACCGATCAAGGACTTGCGGGGCTACGCGCGCGTGCATCTCGAGCCCGGCGAGAAGCGAACCGTCGCGCTCCCGATCGCGGTATCGTCGCTCGCCTACTGGAACGAAACGACGCATGGCTGGGTGGTGGAGCGCGAGGACGTGCGTGTCCTGGTGGGCGCTTCATCGGCGGACATTCGTCAGCAGGCCACCCTCAGCGTTGCGCCTTGAGATGTCACGCCAACCGGCTCTGTTTCTCGCGCTCGCGCTTGCGGCGAGCGATGCTGGATTGAAACCCGCGCCGCAGTCGCTGAGCCTCGGCGGCTTGCAAAGTTGGCGCGACTCCTCCTACGTCTCGACCTCGCGCGTGCCAGGCGGCTTCACGTTGGCAGAAGGAGGTCGAGCCGCCACGCTGGTGGTGAGTGACGCCGACTATGCCGGCGTTCGTCGCGCGGCTGCTGGTCTGCGAGCGGATGTCGAGCGTGTCACGGGCGTGTTGCCGCGCGTCTCTGCCGCTGACGTAGTCGGAGCACCGGTCATCATTGGCACGCTCGGAAAGTCTCCGCTGATCGATCGGCTGGTTCGAACCGGAAAGGTCGATGCGTCAGCCTTGTCCGGGCGCTGGGAGTCGTACGTCCTGCAGGTGGTGGATCGCCCAATGGACGGGGTCGAGCGCGCGCTCGTCATTGCCGGCAGCGACAAGCGCGGCACGATCTACGGCGTCTACGCCCTCTCCCGCGAGATCGGCGTCTCCCCCTGGTACTGGTGGGCGGACGTGCCGCCGCGGCGCGCGTCCACGCTCGTCATCAAGCCGACGCGCGTCGTCTCCGGCGAACCCAAGATCAAGTATCGCGGCATCTTCATCAACGACGAAGCGCCGGCGTTCTCCGGTTGGACGCGTGAGAAGTTCGGCGGGGTCAATCACAAAGTCTACGAAAGAGTCTTCGAGCTGATCCTCCGTCTGAAGGGGAACTACCTCTGGCCGGCGATGTGGGGAAACGCGTTCGCCGATGACGACTCACTCAACGCCAGGCTGGCCGACGAATACGGCATCGTGATGGGCACGTCGCACCACGAGCCGATGACACGCGCCCAGCAGGAATGGCGTCGCTACGGCAAGGGGCCGTGGAACTACGAGCAAAACGACAGCACGCTGCGCGACTTCTGGCGGCGCGGCATCGAGCGCATGGGTTCGCGCGAAAACATCGTGACGATCGGTATGCGCGGCGACGGCGACATGCCGATGACGGAAGGGAGCAACGTGGCGCTGCTCGAGCGGATCGTCGCCGATCAACGAAAGCTCATCGCCGACGTCACCGGGAAGCCCGCGTCGGCCACGCCGCAGCTGTGGGCCTTATATAAGGAAGTCCAGGACTACTACGACAAGGGGATGCGCGTCCCAGACGACGTCACGCTCCTCTTCTCGGACGACAACTGGGGCAACATCCGCCGGCTTCCGACGCCTGAGGATCGCGGACGAACAGGCGGCTTTGGTGTCTACTACCATTTCGACTACGTCGGTGGTCCGCGGAACTACAAGTGGATCAACACGAATCCGATCGCGCGCGTCTGGGAGCAGATGAACCTGGCGTATCGCAGCGGCGCGGATCGGATCTGGATCGTCAACGTCGGCGATCTGAAGCCGATGGAGTTACCGATTCAGTTCTTCCTCGATTTTGCATGGAATCCGGACGCCATTCCCGCCGCGCGGCTGCCGGTGTACACACGCGCGTGGGCAAGCCGCCAATTCGGAGCGTCGACCGGCGACACCATCGGCGACCTCATTACGAGATCGTTACAGCTCGCGAGCCGGCGAAAGCCGGAGTTGCTCGACACGGCGACGTACAGCCTCTTCAGCTATCGCGAGGCTGAGCGCGTCGTAGCCGAGTACGACAGCCTCGCCGCTCGCGCCCAGCGGATTGGCACGAGACTCGGCGCAACGTATCGCGATGCGTACTTCGAGCTGGTGCTGCACCCGATCCTCGCCGCGGCCAATCTCAACGCGCTCTACGTGACGGCGGCAAGGAACCGGCTCTATGCGCGTCAGGGGCGAGCCGCCACGAACGCCCTCGCCGATTCCGCGCGGGCTCTCTTTCGGCGCGACGCGGAGCTCTCTCGAGAATTCAATACGCTTGGTGGCGGGAAGTGGGCGCACATGATGGACCAGACGCACATCGGCTATACGTACTGGCAGGAGCCGCCGCGCGACGTGATGCCTCGCGTCGACGAGATTCACGTCCCGGTTGCCGCCGACATGGGCGTCGCTCCCGAAGGCCAAGCGCCGTTTGTGCCGGGGCAGGGGCTGCCTCCCACGGTGCCGCGCGCTCCCACGCTTCCGACCTTCGACGCGTACCAGCGCCAATCGTATTTCATCGACATCTACAATCGCGGACAAACGCCCTTCGACTTCGTGATCTCCGCGGACCAGCCGTGGGTCAGCGTGTCGCGCCCGCGTGGCACGGTGAAGACGGAAGAGCGCGTCTGGGTTGCGGTGAATTGGCCGGCGGCTCCGAAGGGTCAGCCGACCGGCAACCTCACCGTTACAGGGCCCAATGGTCAACGCGTGGTCGTTAGAGTGGCGGTCGATAACCGCGCGGGACCGGACCGCGACCGCGTTGTCGGTTTCGTCGAGGGCGGCGGTTACGTCGCGATGGAAGCAGAGCACTACTCGAAGGCCGTGAACGTCCCGCCGGTGAGCTGGCAGCGAATTCCGGATTTCGGCCGAACGCTCTCCGGGATGACAACGTCTCCCACGGATGCGCCGAGCGAGAACGTGCGCGCGACGTCGCCGCACCTCGAATACGAGCTGTTCATGTTCGACAGCGGCGCGGTGGATGTCCGCGCGTACATCGCGCCATCGCTCAACGTGAGCGCGTCACAGACGGGACTGCGCTACGCCATCTCGCTCGACGACGACGCGCCCCAAGTGGTGAACCTGCTTGCCGACAGCTCGAATCGCGCGTGGGAGCAGTCCGTCGCCGACAACATTCGCACCTCGACAACGCGGCATTCGCTTGCGCGGCCGGGGAAGCACGTCCTCAAGTTCTGGCGCGTCGACCCCGGGGTCGTGCTCGAGAAGCTCGTCGTCGACGCCGGTGGTGTGAAGCCGAGCTACCTCGGGCCGCCGGAGTCCTTCTATCGTCCGGCGACCTCGACGTCGGACGCCAGCTTCGACTGGTTCGAGTACTCAGGTAGCGATTCGATCTACAGCCGGACCGCGCCGGGACGCGACCGGTACCTCAACCCGATCCTCGGCGGTTTTTACCCGGACCCCAGCATCACCCGCGCCGGCGACGACTACTACCTCGTTACGTCGAGCTTCTCGTATTTCCCCGGGATTCCGATTTTCCGCAGCAAGGATCTGGTGCACTGGAAGCAGATCGGCCACGTGCTCGATCGACCGACGCAGCTTCCGCTCGACGGCCGCCGCGTCTCGGAAGGGATCTACGCGCCGACGATCCGCTATCACGACGGCCTCTTTTACCTGATCACCACCTGCTCGTACTGCGGCGGCAACTTCATTGTCACAGCGACCGATGCCGCCGGTCCGTGGTCGGAGCCCATCTGGCTGCGAGACGTCGACGGCATCGATCCCTCGATCTTCTTCGACGACGACGGGCGTGCCTACATCGTGAACAACGGGCCGCCCGACGAGACCCCGCGCTACAATGGCCATCGGGCGATCTGGTTTCAGGAATACGACGTCCGCGCGCAGAAGATGACCGGTCCGCGCAAGATGATCGTGAACGGCGGCGTGGACATCGCGAAGAAGCCGATCTGGATCGAAGCGCCGCACATCCTGAAAGTGGACGGACGGTACTACCTCATTTGCGCCGAGGGCGGGACGGCGGACCAACATTCGGAAGTCGTCTTCCGCGGCGATTCTGTCGGCGGGCCGTACGTTCCGTATTCGCGAAATCCGATCCTCACTCAACGACATCTGTCGCCGACGCGGCCGGCCCCGATCACGTCCACTGGCCACGCGGACTTTGTTCAGACGCCCGGCGGTGAGTGGTGGTCGGTCTTCCTCGGCGTCCGGCCGTACGGCCCGGATCTGACCAACATTGGCCGAGAGACGTTCATGCTTCCCGTGCGCTGGCGCGACGGGTGGCCGACGATCCTCGACGACACGGCTACCGTGCCGTATTCGGTGGGGGTACCCGCTTTGCCGCTCGACACGAACAACTTCGACCTGATGAGCGGCAACTTTCGCGTTCGAGACGAATTCAACACCGCCGCGCTTGCACCGTCGTGGGTCGTGCTGCGCACGCCGCGTGAGTCGTGGTATGACCTCTCCACTCGCGCCGGCTCGCTAACGTTGCACGCGCGATCGATCCCGCTCGGTGCTCGCGCGCAACCGGCATTCGTCGGACGCCGGCAGCAGCACGCATCGATGACCGCGACGACCGCGATGCACTACACACCGTCCCGTCCCGGCGACGCCGCGGGTCTCGTCGCGTTTCAAAGCGATTCGTTCTACTACTTCCTCGGCGAGACGCTGCGCGACGGGAAGCCGGTCGTGCGACTGGTTCGCCGTGCGGGACCGAAGGATGGCGGCGCCGAGGTCACGGTCGCCGAGGCGCCGCTGGGATCACGCGGCGATACGCCGTTGTTCCTTCGGATCACGGCGCGTGGCGGTCGATATGACTTCTCGTACGCGGAGCGCGCTGATGCCTGGCGTGTGCTGGCGCGCGACGTGGACGGAACGGTCCTCAGCACGCACGTCGCCGGCGGATTCGTCGGAACCGTGATCGGCATGTACGCCTACGCGGCGCCTCCGGCGCCGCCGAATTGATTCTTGCCGACAATCGCGCGAAAGGAACCGTTCGGTACGCTCGCCGCCGGCGGCGAGACAGTCTACCAGCTGACGCTCGAGAACGACAACGGCATGCGGGTCAGCGTGCTGTCGTACGGCGGCATCGTGCGCTCTCTGGTTGTGCCGTTCGGCGGCGAGCATGTCGATGTCGCCCTCGGCTTCGACACGCTCGCGGAATACGAGGCTGACGGCGGTTATATCGGGCCGTTGATCGGGCGGTTCGCGAATCGAATCGCTCGTGGCCGGTTTGCAATCGACGGCGTCGAGTTCAATCTCCCGCTCAACGACGGGACCAATCATCTGCACGGCGGCCCGGAAGGCTTTCACCGCGCGCTGTGGAACGCGAGTGTCGGTGCCGGAGAATTCGGTGCGACGATCGAGCTCGATCACAGCAGCCCAGCGCTCGACCAAGGATACCCGGGTGCGCTCTCTGTCCGAGCGACATTCGCGTTGACGCCCGACAACGCCCTGATCATCGCCTACAGCGCGCGCAGCGACGCGCCGACACACGTAAATCTTACCTGGCACGGCTATCTCAACCTCGCCGGTCACGACGTGGGCGACGTGCGCGATCACGAGCTCACCCTCGGCTCGTCGAACTTTACGCCTGTGGACGCCGGCAAGATTCCAACTGGCGAGATTCGTCGCGTCGATGATACGCCGTTCGACTTCAGACGTCCGCGCTCGCTGCGCCAGGGTGATCCACGGGCCGATGAGCAACTCGTCGTCGGCAACGGCTACGATCACAACTTCGCGATCGATCGCGTGGCGAAGGATCAGCTCTCATTCGTCGCCCGCGTCGTCGAGCCGGACTCCAAACGGTGGCTCGAGATCCACAGCACCGAGCCGGGCGTCCAACTGCACCTCGGCCAGCACCTCAATGGGCCGGCGAAGGACGGCGGACGATACGGAGCGCACGCCGGTCTGGCGCTCGAGACCCAGCACTTTCCGGACACGCCGAATCAGCCCGCGTTTCCTCCGACGCTGCTTCGTCCCGGCGAAGTGTTCAACTCACGAACCGTTTATCGATTCGGCGGCGGCGTGACCGGCTGACGGAGGCGCCGGGGCCACCATCTCGCTGATCGGGTGGGTGGAGACGTAGATCGCCCCTTGCCCGTGATCGAGACCCCAGCGCGCCGTCGCGGCAATGCCGTCAAAGAAGCGGATGTACGTCACCGGGCGGAGGTCGACCGTGCGAAGTGTCTCGACGCCGCCGAGCCGAATGCCGTCGAAGTACACCTGGACTTTGCCCGGCGATTGAAAGCTGTCGGTGCCGCGCTCGGTGAGCCAATTCGACCGCATGGCTTCCACTACTTCGTAGGCGGTGTTGTAGCCGTGATTAGCGAACTGCTCGGGGGTGAGGAGATTGCGGTCGAGGCGCGGCCCCGTTTTGGGATGAACGCTGCACGCCCAGGCGAGCGCGAGCGCGGCTGCCGTCAGGAATCGCAGGGATGTGCGCATCGTTTACCGTCCGGGAGCCGGCGGTGCCGGCACATACGTGCGTCCGAGGAATCTGTCCGCCCACGCCAGGAAATATCTCCAGTTCGGGGCGTCGGTGTGTCCGCCGTCGTGCTGGCGCCAGGCGAGGCGGCCGTCGAGGAGCCCTGCATTCACCGGCGGCATCTTTTCAGTTTTGTAATTATCGGATCTGCCGAGGTCCTTGACGCCGAGCAAACGGAAGACCGCACCGGCCGCAACGGCGGCCATGAAGCTTCCCTGATGGTCCAGCCACTTCGCGTCCCCTTTCTCCGGAACGCCGTAACTGATGAAGGTGAGACGCGGCGCACATAGAGCGAGCAGCTCATGCGCGTCGACCGGGAGATCGCCCGCGTTCTTGCTGCCGAAGGCGGCCGACGATGCGCCGTACTTCAGGAAGTTCCCGGCCATCCAGTGATACTCGCCGGAGCCGGTGAGATTCTCGACGGCTTCGCCCCAGTTGCGGCGATGGAGCTTCGCGCCGCCTTCGCCTGACGATCCCACGAGGACGAGCGCGAATCGTTCGTCGAACGCCATCGCCACGAGCGCCGCCTTTCCGTATCGCGACACGCCTTCGATGCCGACGGCCTTCGCGCTGATCGCGCGATCGCTCTCGAGATAGTCGAGCGCGCGCGATGCGCCCCACGCCCACGCGCGAAGAGCGCCCCAGTCGTCCGGGTGGCGCGCCTGTCCGTGGTTCACCAGACCGATGACGCCGCGCGTGAGTCCGGCGCCGTTGTCGGCCTGGATGCTGACTGGATTGAGAAACGCGAAACCCCAGCCGTCGGCGATGAGCTGATCGGTGGCGGGCGCGTCGCTTCCTGGTGCCGGCGGCGGTGGCGTGAATCCCCCGCGTCCGGAGCTCGGTGGGGCGGGGCGCCCGACGGCCTGGGCGAGGCTGCCGCCGCGGAACATTACCATCACGGGGACCGGCGAAGTACGATCCGCGGGAACGACGAGCGTCAACGCGATGTTGACGTCGATCGGCGGATATCCCGAGTTGTCGAGATGTCCGACGAGCTGCTTCCCGATGACGGGACGGCCCGCAACGGTTCCGGTGTCGGTCGCAACAACCGACCATGAGACTTTCGGAACGCCTTTCGGAATCCGCCCAACGACTTCACGCTCGAAGTCTTCGACGATCTCCGCCCGGCGCTGACGCCACATTCGCGCGTCGGTGACCTTCGCGCCGCTCTTGAGCCTCAGGACATCGGGCAAATCCGGGAACGGATTCGCCTTCGACTCATCGTAGTTCGCGTGGTTCGGGTCCTGCTCGTTGCCACTCGGTCCGGGGCGCAGCGCGCGAATTCCGAGCTGCTCCATCATCTGCGCGTGATCCTGGGCGGCCGTCCAAGTTTTCGGTTCGGGAAGAGACGCCGGTGTCGGGCTGGAATGCGAGCACGCGGCAGCGGCGCACGCTACTCCGAGCGCGATGACTGTACGACGCCGGCCAAGCGCCATGGATCCCGGTGGGTAAGGGGACGCTACATCCCTGTGATACCCAAAGATGGCGCACTGGTCAAGTCACTTTATCCGGCAATCGTCGCGCTTGCCTTCGTTATCGGCCTTTCGCGGGTCGTCCTCGGCGTCCATTTCCCGAGAGACGTGTTGATCGGCCAGCTGATTGCAATACTGACCGCTGTACCCTTCATCGTGGGGTAGTTCGGCTGGGTCAGTCGAGGTCGAATCTGTCAAGTCCCCGAAAGAGCCCCTCGCGGAGTGCCGTGACGCAATCGTGACCCTGAAAGTGACGAACGGTCTAGCCCGCCCGACTCGATGCGGGGTATAACTATCGCCCGCACCGTAGCCTAAGCATTCACTCACAATGTCGGACTCCACGACGTCTTCGTCGCTCTATTTGAATCGCGAGCTGAGTTGGCTCGCATTCAACGCTCGTGTCCTCCACGAGGCGCTCGACTCGAGAACTCCGCTGCTCGAGCGCGTGAAGTTTCTCTCGATCTTCAGCACCAATCTCGACGAGTTCTTCATGGTGCGCGTCGCCGGCCTTCGGCGACAGGTCGCCGCCAAGGTCGTCCAGACGCCCCCTGACGGCCTTACGCCGGTCGAACAACTCGAGGCGATTCACTCGGAGGTCATGCGCCTGACGGCCATGCAGCGCGCTTGCCTCGAGGATTTGCTGAATCAGCTCGAGCCGAACGGCGTTCGCTTGCTCGCGGTGAGGGATCTTCGGCCGTCGGAGTGGCGCGCCATCGACGAGTACTTCGAGTCGCAGATCTTTCCGGTTCTCACGCCGCTTGCCGTCGACCCCGGGCACCCGTTCCCGTACATCTCGAACCTGTCGCTGTCGCTCGCCGTCGAGATCAGAGATCCCGAGGGCGGTCCGAATCGGTTCGCGCGCGTGAAAGTTCCGCGCAGCTTGCCGCGATGGGTACCGGTCGAGGGCCGACCGAATCACTTCGTTCCGCTCGAGCAGGTCATCGGGGCGAACCTCGGCTCATTGTTCCCTGGGATGGATGTCGCCGCCTGGTACGCCTTCCGAATCACGCGCTACTCCGATCTCGAGATGCCGATCGAGGAGCCGGAGGATCTTCTCGCGATGATCGAAGAGCAGGTCTTCCGCCGGCGCTTCGGTGAAGTCATTCGAATCGAAGTGCAGGATGACATGCCCGAGCACCTGCGCGCGTTGCTCCTCGAGGAATTGCAGGAAGACCCCGTTCCCGAGATAGCGCGACTGTCGGCGCGCGACGTGCACGACGCGGGACACCTGCTCGACCTTGGCGATCTGATGGGGTTGGCGTCGCTCGACCTGCCCGCGCTCAAGGATCCGCCGTTCACTCCCGCCACGCCGGTCGAGCTCCGCGACGAACCGAATATCTTCGACGTCGTTCGCGAAGGTGACCTTCTACTCCACCACCCGTTCGATTCGTTCACCGCGTCGGTCGAGCGATTCCTCGAAGACGCAGCCGAGGACGACCAGGTGCTGGCCATCAAGCTCACGCTGTATCGCACGTCCGGCGACACCGCGATCGTGGCGGCGCTGATCGAAGCGGCGCAGCGCGGCAAGCAGGTCGCCGTCATCGTGGAGCTCAAGGCGCGCTTCGACGAAGCCAACAACATCACCTGGGCGCACCATCTGGAAGACGCCGGCGTGCACGTCGCGTTCGGCTCGGCGACCCTCAAGACGCACGCCAAGACGGCGCTGGTCGTCCGTCGCGAGCCCGACGGCATCAAGCGCTACGTTCACCTCGGCAGCGGCAATTACAATTCTCGCACGGCGCGGCTCTACACCGACATCGGGTTGATCACCTGCAGTCCGTCGATCGGCGCCGACGTCAGCGATCTGTTCAACTCGCTCACCGGCTACTCGCGGCAGCGTCTCTATCGGAAGCTGCTCGTCGCGCCGGTGAACTTGCGGGGCCGATTCATCGAGCTGATTCGACGCGAGGCCGATCACGCCGCGGCCGGCCGCCCGGCGCGCATCGTCGGAAAGATGAACGCGCTCGTCGACGCCGAGGTGATCGACGAGCTCTATCGCGCCTCGCAGGCGGGCGTCACAATCGATCTGATCGTGCGCGGCATCTGCTGCCTCCGTCCGGGCATTCCCGATGTCAGCGATCGCATTCGCGTCGTCAGCATCGTCGGCCGTTTCCTCGAGCATTCGCGGTTGTGGTACTTCGCCAACGGCGGCGACGAAGAGTTCTATGTCGGCTCGGCCGACTGGATGCCGCGCAACTTCGATCGACGAGTGGAGGCCGTCGCGCCGGTGGAGAACCCGGGGCTGAACGAGCGAATCCGCTCCCTGCTCGCGACGTATTTCGAGGACAACCGCCAGGCGTGGGATCTCGACGCCGACGGCCGTTGGCACCAGCGCCAGCCGGACGGCCCGGTGCGCGCGTCGCACGAGCGCCTGGTCAAGAACTCGTGGGGTCGTGGCGGTGCGGCGAGTCCCGCCCCGCGCGAGACGCTACTCGATCTCGGCCGAGTCGATGTCGTCGGAGGAGAGCACCCGGCCGTCGGGCGCGACGATTTCGACCGGCACACCGGCAAGGTCAGACAGTAGTCCCGACTTCCGGCTCGCGCCCCACATCTCGAGTCGCATCGTCGTTCGCTGCGTCGCCGGCACCGGCGTGAGACGAAGCGCGCGCTGCGTCCAGCGCACCTTCACGTCCGTGACGGCGCCGACGTGTCCGCGATCGAACCCGTCCGCGACACGCAGGATCGAGGCGAGCCGCTTGATGCGGCGTCGCAAGGTGCGGTCGAGCGGACCGTAGTTGCCGTGCTTCCGCTTCGGCGCCGAGCCGCGGTGATAGCGCGCCACGTTCGCGACCACGACCTGCTCGGCGGGCGACATCCCGAGCAGATCGGCGTGGAGGACGAGATGGTACGAGTGCTTGTGATGGCGCTCGTAGCTGATGTGATAGCCGGCGTCGTGCAACAGCGCCGCGTCGGCGAGGGTGACACGATCGGTCTTGTCGAGGCCGAGTCGCGTGGCCAAAGCGTCGAACAGGATCAGGCAGAGCTTCTGCACGTGCGACGAATGCGGCTGCTCCACATGACAGCGCTCGGCGAAGTCGGCGATTGAACGCGCCCGCGCTTCCCCGGGGTCGGCGATGGTCGGTGTGACGCGGGCCGCCTCGAGCAAAAGTCCTTCGCGAATGCCATAGCGCGAGACGACGATGTCGCGGGCGTCGAGACGACGGAGCACTTCCGCCGCGACGGCGAGACCGGCGACGATGATGTCGGCGCGCTCAGGGTTGAGCCCCGGCACTCCGCGGCGTTCATCGGGCGCCATCTCGACGAGCATGTCGAGGATGTGCTCGAGATCGGCTCGTGGAATGTGCGCTGCGTGCACGGAACGCGCGGTGAGGATCCCTTGGCGCGAGAGATAGATGCCGGCGAGGTTCGTGAACGTTCCGCCGGATCCGATCAGTTGCGCACCACGCCAGTCGCGGCGCGGAAGCTCGGGTTTCAGGCCGTCGCCAACGGCGCGTCGCAGGCGCTTCACGCCCTTGGGCGTGATCCCGGAGCCGAAGAATTCCTCGGTGAGGCGAATCGCGCCGAAGGGCAGAGAGGTGAGATGCTCGATCACTCCCTCCGCGGCCAGCGCGAGCTCGAGTGAGCCGCCGCCGATGTCGAGCACGACGGTGCGTCCGACGCCGAGGTCGAAGTGGGCGACGGCGCTCCGGAAGCTGAGACGCGCCTCTTCGTCGCCGTCGACGACGCGCACCTTGAGCCCGGCGGCGCGTTGAATCGCGGCGACGAGGTCAGATGCGTTGCGCGCATCACGGACCGCGCTCGTGGCAACGGCGTCGATGCGCTGCGCGCCGAGCTGCCGCGCGAGCGTCGCCATGCGCTCGACCGCCTCGACCGCCGCGCGCATCGACGTATCGGCGATCACGCCGCTTTTCGACAACCCCGCCGCGAGCCTTGGGGCCGCCTTCATTTCGTCGACGACCTGGATGGCGCCTTCGGGTGAGACGTCGGCGACGATTTGACGGATCGAGTTCGATCCGATGTCGATTGCCGCGACGCGACGATGTCCCGGCGCGATCGTTCCGCGCGGGCCCTGGTCTCGATTCAGAGGTAGGATCGTGGACAAACCAGGCCTCCGAGAGCCGTTGGCAACAATCTAAATGGATCGCGGGCTGCGTTCGACTTTTTGTGGACGTCGTCGACCGCTATGCCTGCATGCTTGGTACCGGGCGTAGGAGCTAATGATGGAAATGCCGCTGGCTAACGCGGACACTGCGGGCTAACGCGGGCTTTGGGACGGGTCCGTCTACCGTGTCGGGGTCACTGCGCGGCGACGAGACTCTTCGTTGTGGAACTGCCTCAGGATGATTCCGGATGAAGCGTCCAGAGGTCGTTCCCAAAGAATTCCCGGCTCGTGCTGCAGCGTAGCCAGCCCGACACCGCGTTAGCCCGTTGTGTCCGCGTTTGCCCGCGGCAGTTCCACCGCAAGGCCGTACGGATCGTACCAACTCTAACCGCTATCCGCCCGACTTTCTCGGAAAATGCACCGTGATCGTCGTCCCTTGTCCGACGATGCTCTCGGCGCGGACGGAACCGCCGTGCGCTTCGACCAGGTGGCGTACGATGGCGAGACCGAGTCCGGTGCCACCCTCCCCGCGAGCTCGACCGGAATCGACGCGATAGAAGCGCTCAAAAATCCGCCCGAGGTGTTCGACAGGAATTCCGGTGCCCGTGTCGCTCACGCGAATCGTCGAACCACCGTTGGCCGGTGCCTCGGCGCTTACCGTGACGGCACCGCGGGCTGTGTGGCGGACCGCGTTCTCCACGAGATTGGCGAGGATCTGACGGAGCGCCGTCGGGTCGGCGTCGACGCGGCGGGCCTCCGGCGCCGCCTGGAAGGAAAGGGCAAGCCCTTTTTCCTCGGCGGCCCGGGAGACGCCGGTGAAAATGTCGGTAACGATGCCGGCGAGATCGTTCGACGTGACGTTGGGAACCCAGGCGCCCGATTCGTACCGTGACAGATCGAGCAGATCGTCGACGATACGCTGCATGCGGCGTGTGTTGGACTCGATTGTCTCGAGAAAACGCGTTCGCTCGGCGTCGGGCAGATCGTGGTCCCGGAGGGTCTCGGCAAAACCGCCGATCACCGTCAGCGGCGTCTTGAGCTCGTGCGACACGTTCGCCACGAAGTCGCGTCGGATTGTCTCGAGACGCCGCCGCGTCGTGAGGTCCATGATCGCGAGCACGGCGCCGCCGTCGGGAATGGGCCGAGCCGTGATGAGGAGCGTACGCTCGCCGAGCGACAGCTCCGTCGGGTCGGCGGGCGTGCCGGCCATGGCGCCGCGAACGGAGTCGCGAATGAGTCGCTCGCGCGGCAACATGTCGATGGAGAAGGGAACCTTCGCTTCGACGCCGAGCAATCGCCGCGCGCTTCCGTTCAGGCGGATGACTTCGGCGCGACCGTTGAAAGCGGCAATGCCTTCGTCGAGTGAGTCGATGACGGCATTGAGCAGCGCGTCTTCGGCCTCGAGCGCGTTCATGCGCGTTGCCAACTGCTCTGTCATCCGGTGGAGCGCGACGGCGAGGTCGCCGACCTCACCAGGCGCGGCCAGGGTGGGACGGCGCTCGATGTCGCCGGCGGCAATGGCTTGCGCGACGTCGCGCAGCTCGGCGATCGGGCGCGAAACGGAACGCGAGAAGCCGAACGCGATGACGAGCGCGCCGACGAGCGCGATCAATCCGCCGATCATCACGTCGCGCCGAGCCCCTCCGACGATCTCGCGGAACTTCGCCGTCGACTCGGAGACCCGAGCATAGCCGATCGGAATTCGCACCGCGACGTAGATCTCGTCGTCGCCCGCCGACGGGCTTCTGCGCGTCGAGCACCCCGACCCGATCCGCTTCGCTTCCACGACCTCGGGCCGCGTGCTGTGATTCTGCAGGTTATGAAGGGCGTCGTCGTCGAACTCGGAATCGCCGCGCACGACACCGCCCGTGTCGATCAGGGTGACGCGACGGCCGAGCGCCGACCCGGCTGCATCGGCAAGCGAGTCGGCGTTGACGCCCGGCCGCCACTCGATGCCGACCACGCGCGCTTCACGTCCGAGCTCGCGACACGTCTCCTGCGCGAGTCGGTCGTCAAGCCGGTTTCCGGCGAGGACGACCACTCCAGCGACGAGCGCGAGAACGAGGACGAGCGAACCGACGAGGAGTCGTTTGGCGAGGGTCACGCGCTGCGGGAATGTCCGCTCTTGAGACGGTAGCCGAACCCGCGCACCGTCTCGATGGCGTTGCCTGCTTCGCCGAGCTTCGTCCGCAGGCGCTGCACGTGCATGTCGACGGTGCGGGTCTGAATGTCGGGCGCGGCATCCCAGACCGTCTCGAGCAGATGCGCTCTACTCTGCACGCGCCCCCGCCGCTCGGCAAGAATGAGCAGCAGCTTGTACTCGGTCGGTGTCAGGTCGATCAGGCGGTTCTCGACCGAGACGCGGTGTTCGGCGCGGTCGATCGTGATCGGACCGACGGTGAGCACATCCGGCGGACCGACGCCCCCGGCACTCAGTCGACGGAGGATGGCGCCGACGCGGAGCACGAGCTCCTGTGGACTGAAGGGTTTCGTGAGGTAGTCGTCGGCGCCGAGGGTGAGTCCGCGAATGCGGTCTTGTTCCTCCCGCCGCGCCGTCAGCATGAGCACCGCGATGTCGCGGGTCGCCGCGTTGGCGCGGAGCTGATCGAGCACGTCATATCCGGAGGCGCCCGGCAGCATGAGATCGAGGACGATGAGCGCCGGACGCTCCTGTCGCGCGGCGACCAGCGCATCGGGTCCCGTCGACGCAGTCGAGACGCGATACCCCGCTTTCACGAGGTGATAGGCGACGAGGGCGACGATGTCCGCCTCGTCATCGACGACGAGGACGCGCTCGCCGGTGCTGCCCGCTCCATTGGGTGACGTCACACCGCCGCCCGCGCGTTCGCGAGGCGGCGCTGAATCTTGGCGACGATCATCTCGATCGCTATGGGGTTGTGCCCACCACGAGGCACGATCACGTCTGCGTAACGTTTGGATGGCTCGACGAATTGGAGGTGCATCGGTTGAACGGTCGTGAGATACTGCTCCAACACTTCCTCGAGCGGCCGTCCGCGCTTGGTGATATCGCGGCGGATCCGCCGAATGAGGCGGATATCCGCGTCGGCATCGACGAACACCTTCACATCGCAGAGATCGCGCACGCGCGCGTCGCTGAACAGCAGGATCCCGTCGATGACGACGACGTCCGCCGGCGGAATGGTCACCGCTTGGTGGCTCCGCGTATGCGTCACGAAGTCGTATACCGGCTTCTCGACTGCTTCCCCGGCGGCCAGTCGTTCGAGTTGCTCGATGAGCAACGGCCAATCGAATGCGTCGGGATGGTCCCAGTTGATCTTCCGGCGCTCTTCGATCGGCAGGTCCACGAAGTTCAGGTAGTACGCGTCCATGTCGATGAACGCGACCGACTCGGTTCGCAGTGCCTGCGCGACGTTCCGCGCGACGGTCGATTTTCCGGAGCCCGACCCGCCGGCGATGCCGATGATGAGCGGCTTCATCGCGTAGCGTCGGCCGGGGTCATTCGCGTCATATACTCGCGGTCTTTACACTAATTGTGAAGGCGGTAGACGTCACAATCTGGTATCGAACCGAGGCCGTCGGCTAGCTTTGGAAATGCGATTCCTCACCGGGCGTTGGGCGGCCGGCGCCGCCGCTCTGTCGGCGCTGTCGTGCGGGAGCCCCGTCGTGCTTCAGACCGGTGGCGGGACCCTCGATCTCGTCGTCGCCGCGACGACGGACGTTCACGGTCGCGCGCGCGGCTGGGACTACTACACGAACACCGCGGACACTACGCGCGGACTCGCCCGCGTCGGCACGATCATCGATTCGCTGCGCCGGGCCGCGGTGCTGCCCGTCGTCGTCGACGCGGGCGACATCATCCAGGGCAACCCGCTGGCCTACGTCGCGGCGCGCGTCGACACGACTATGACGAATCCCGTGATCGCCGCGATGAACGCGATCCAGTATGACGCGGCGGCGATCGGAAACCACGAATTCAACTATGGCCTGCCGACGCTGGAACGCGCGATCCGACAGGCGGAGTTTCCCCTGCTGGCGGCGAACGCGTACACCACGACCGGCCAGCGCGCCTTTCGTCCCTGGGCGATCTCGACGCGCCGTGGCGTGAAGATCGGCATCGTCGGCGCGACGAACCCGGGCGCGATGGTGTGGGATCGCGACAACCTCAGCGGCAAGCTGGTCATTCGCGATCTCGTACCGGAGGTCGCCGCCGCCGTCCGTGAAGTGCGCGCGACCGGGGCGGCGGTGGTGATCGTCGCTCTGCACTCGGGACTCGACGAGCCGTCGAGCTACGACACGGTCGCGGCACCCGTCGGGAGTGAAAACGTCGCTGCTCGCGTCGCCCACGAAGTGCCCGGCATCGATCTGATCGTGTACGGGCACTCGCACCGAGAGATGGCCGACACGGTGATCAACGGCACGCTGCTGATGCAGCCGCGGAATTGGGCGACGAGTGTAGCGATCGCGCACCTCGGCCTGACGCGGCGCGACGGCCGGTGGCGCGTGACGTCGCGACGAAGCAGCGTCGTGCCCGTCGCCGGACATCGCGAGAGTCCGGCCGTGGTCGCGGTGACGCAGGAAGGGCATCGCGAAACGCTTCGCTATGTCACCACGTCGATCGGTATGACACCGGTGGCGTGGCGCGCCGACTCGGCGCGCGTCGTCGACACGCCGCTGATGGACTTCATCCTCGAGGTCGAGCGCAACGCGTCAGGGGCAC
>Ga0068869_100000885_pt1 | contig 17256 bp, 13 predicted proteins | sample KBSMisM52_FD_64676 | JGI IMG/M metagenome (GOLD analysis project Ga0068869, IMG submission 64676) | Miscanthus rhizosphere microbial communities from Kellogg Biological Station, Michigan, USA - KBS Miscanthus M5-2 | ecosystem: Host-associated > Plants > Roots > Rhizosphere > Soil ... | reverse complement strand
GCGGGCTCTGCGGCTCCGACATCCTGAAGATCAACGCGGCCGCGCCCGAGCCGGCCGTCCTCGGCCACGAGGTCGTGGGGCGGGTGGTGGAGCTCGGCCCCGGGGTGCGGCGCTTCGCGCCCGGGGATCGTCTGGTCGTCGCCCACCACGTGCCGTGCTTTCACTGCCACTACTGCCGGCGCGGCAGCCCGTCTATGTGCCGCCACTTCAAGCGCGTCAATCTCGATCCGGGCGGCTTCGCGGAGCTGGTGCGCGTCCCCGCGCCGAACGTGGAGCACGCTGCCTTCCGCCTTCCCGCCGAGATGAGCGAGGAGACCGCGTCCTTCACCGAGCCGCTGGCCTGTTGCCTGCGCGCGGTCAAGCGCAGCCGGGTGGCCGCAGGCGACACCGCGCTCGTGGTGGGCCTGGGCTCGATCGGCTGTCTCCTGGCGCAGCTCCTGGGCCTCGAGGGCGCGCGTGTCCTGGCCTCCGATCTGCTGGAGACGCGCCGCGCGCTGGGGAGCCGGATGGGCGCGCAGGTCTTCGATGGCGACGCGGCGCTGGACGCTGCGCTGCGGGACGCGACCGAGGGGCGGGGCGCCGATCTCGTGATCGTCACCGCGGGCGGGGCGGCCGTACTGCCCGCCGCGGCCGCCCGCGTCCGGGACGGCGGGACGCTGCACTACTTCGCGGGCGGCGCGGGCGAGAGCCTGCCGCTGTCGCTCGGAGCCCTTTACCACCGCGAGCTGACCCTCACCGCGACCTACTCCTCCTCGCCGGCCGAGCTGGATGAGGCGTTCGCGCTGCTCGCGAGCGACCAGATCCGCGTGGACGGCCTCATCAGCCACCGACTCCCGCTCGGCCGCCTGGGCGAAGGCGTGGACCTGATGCGCCGGCACGAGGCGGTGAAGGTCTACGTGATCCCGTAGCCATGCGGGCCCAGGTGTTCTACGGGCCGGGCGATCTGCGCTTCGAGGACGCGCCGGTGCCCGAGCCGGAGCCCGGCGGTCTCGTGGTGCGGGTGGAGGCGGCGCTCACCTGCGGCACCGACGTCAAGACCCTGCGCCGCGGCCATCCCGTGATGATCCCGCACGTGCCCACCGTGTTCGGGCACGAGCTGGCCGGCGTGGTGACCGCGGCGGGGCGCGGCGCGCCCGGTGTGAAGGAAGGCGACCGGATCGTCGCCGCCAACTCGGCGCCGTGCGGGCAGTGTCGCCTGTGCGTGGCCGGCCGGCCGAATCTCTGCGAGGATCTCCTCTTCGTCAACGGCGCCTACGGCCAGTACATCGCGCTGCCTCCGCGGCTGGTCGCCCGGAACGTGGTGCCGATCGGGCCGGGGCTGGCCGCCTCGAGCGCCGCCTTCGCGGAGCCGCTGGCCTGCGCCCTGCTGGGCGTGGAGCGGGGCCGCGTGGAGGCCGGCATGACGGTGGTCATCTGGGGCCACGGCCCGCTGGGCTGCCTGCTGGCCCTGGCCGCCCGCCAGAGGGGGGCCCAGGCGGTGATCGTGGGGAAGGCGGGCTGGCGCCTGGAGCGGGTGCGGGCCCTCGCGCTCGGGATTTGCCTGGATGCCCTCGCGGTTCCCGACCTGGCGGGGCACCTGCGGGGGCTGACCGGGGGGCGAGGGCCGGACGTGACCATCGACGCGACCGGCCGTCCGGAGGTCTGGGAGCAGGCTATAGATGGGGTCGGCCGGGGGGGCACCGTGGTACTGTTTGGAGGCTGCGCCCCGGGCACCTCGGTTCGGGTGGACACGCGTCGAGCGCACTACGAAGAGCTCACGCTGGTCGGGGCCTTCCACCACACACCCGCCATGATCCGACGCGCCGTGGAACTCCTTGGATCGAAGGCGATCGAGCCCGGCGGGCTGCTGACTCATCGTATGGGGTTGGGGCAGGTGAAAGAAGCGCTCGCCCTGATGGAGCGTGGTGAGACCATGAAGGTGCTGGTGGATCCCTGGCAATGAGCGACGATTACCGGAGACGAGGGGGCTCGGCGGCCCTGGTAATGGTGGCCGTGCTGGCCCTGGCATGTCCGGCGCCGGCCTTCGATCCGGAGGCCACCTTCGCCAGGGGGACCGTGATCTTCGGCCTGCAGGTCGGAGGCGGCGTGGCCAACAACATCGAAGGCCACCGGACGCTCAGCGATGTCTCGTTCCTGAACGCGACCCCGCGGCTGTCCTACCTTCTCTTCTCGCCGTTCGGGAGCGGCCTCCTTCGGAGCGTGCTCGAGCCGGGGGTCGAAGGGTGGTTCCAGTACTACCTCTCGCCGAGGGAAGCCACCGGCGAGGGCCTCAAGGTCGCGATGCGGTATCATCTGATCGGCTTCGGGCGGCTGGTCCCGTACCTCGAGGCCACCGCGGGAGCGGGGGGCACGAGCCTGCGGGTGAAGGAGATCGACTCGGCCTTCACCTTCGTGCTCGAGGCCGGAGGGGGCCTGTCGTACTTCATGACTGACTCGGTCGCGCTGAATGTGGGGTATCGCTTCCAGCACATCTCGAACGGACACACCTCGAACCCGAACCGGGGCTTCAACTCCGACACGGGGATAGGTGGCGTTTCGTTCTATTTCAAGTGAGGGCACCATGACCACGCCGCTGCCGCTGCAACAGATCGTGCTGGCCGGGCCCCGCGGCTTCTGCGCCGGGGTGGACCGCGCCATCGACATCGTCGAGCTCGCGCTCCAGGTGTGCCCGCCTCCGGTGTACGTACGCAAGGAGATCGTGCACAACCGCCATGTGGTCGAGGCCCTGCGGGCCAAGGGCGCCCACTTCGTGGACGAGCTGGACGAGGTGCCCGACGACGCCACCGTGATCTTCAGCGCCCACGGCATCTCGCCGGCGGTGCGCGCGGAGGCGCATCGGCGCGGGCTCCGGGTGATCGACGCCACCTGTCCCCTCGTCACCAAGGTGCATCTCGAAGCCGTCCGGTACGCCCGCGAGGGCTACTCCATCATCCTGGTCGGCCACGCCGATCACGACGAGGTGGTCGGCACCATGGGTGAGGCGCCGGACCGCATGTTCCTGATCGCCCACCCGGAAGACGTCGACAAGCTCAAGGTGGCCGATCCCGACAAGGTAGCCTATCTCACCCAGACCACCCTGTCGGTGGACGACACCCGGGACTGCATCGAGGCGCTGCGGCGCCGCTTCCCCAAGATCGTGGGGCCGGCCAAGGACGACATCTGCTACGCGACCCAGAATCGCCAGGCCGCGGTGAAGACGGTGGCGGGGGCAGTGGACGTGCTGCTGGTCATCGGCGCGGCCAACAGCTCGAACGCCAACCGCCTCGTCGAGGTCTCCACCGTCATGGGCACGCCCTCGTACCTGATCAACGACAAGAACGACATCAAGCCGGAGTGGCTCGAGGGCATGGGCCGCGTCGGAGTCACCGCGGGCGCCTCCACGCCCGAGTTCCTGGTGACCGAGGTGGTGGAGGAGCTTCGGCGCAAGCGCGGCTCCGACGTGCAGGAGGTCCACGTGGTCGAGGAGGACGTGCGCTTCGGCCTGCCCCGGGAGCTGGAGGACATCGCCAAGGCCGCGGGCAAGCCGCTGCCGCCGCGCAGCGGCGCGGTGGCGGTGAGCGGCTAGGGCCATGCGGCTCGTCACCTTCCGGCGCGGGCGCGGCGAGCCCAAGCCGGGCGCGCTCTGGCAGGAGCACGTGCTCGACCTGACCGGCCTCGCCAAGGATCTCGCGACCCAGCGCGGCACCGTGCGGCGCGGCCGCGGCGGCTTCCCGCGCACCGTGCTCGAGATCGTCCAGGGCGGCGAGGCGGTGATGGCGCTCACCCGCGAGGCCTGGGAGTACGGCCAGCGGCTCGTGGGGCAGACCCCCTCGGAGGAGCTGGCCCAGCGGCGGCTCGCCTATCCGGCCAAGCGGGTGCGGCTGCTCGCCCCGATCCCGTCGCCCGCCCGCAACGTGTTCTGCCTCGGGCGCAACTATGCCGACCACGCCGCGGAGCGGGGAGCCGCCGCCCCGGAGCATCCGGTCTACTTCACCAAGCCCGCGACCGCGGTGGTGGGGCCGGGTGACGACGTGGTGCATCATGCGATCACCAAGGAGCTCGACTACGAGGTCGAGCTGACCGCGGTGATCGGCACCGGCGGGCGCGACATCCCGCGCGCCGAGGCGCTCAAGCACGTCTTCGGCTACACCATCATCAACGACGTGACCGCGCGGGATCTGCAGAAGCGCCACCAGCAGTGGTTCAAGGGCAAGTCGCTCGACACCTTCTGCCCGATGGGCCCGGTGCTGGTCACCGCCGACGAGCTGCCCGATCCGCAGGCTCTCGCGATCTCGCTGCGGGTCAACGGCCAGGTCCGCCAGTCGAGCAGCACCGCCAAGATGATCTTCCCGGTCGCCCAGTGCATCGAGGTGCTCTCCCAGGGCATGACGCTCCTGTCCGGCGACATCATCGCCACCGGGACGCCCGAGGGCGTCGGCGCGGCCAGCGGCAACTTTCTCAAGGCGGGCGATCGCATCGAAGCGGAGGTCGAGCACATCGGAGTTCTCCACAGCAAGATCGTCCGCCCTTAGGCGGGCCGCCCATAAGGGGCCGTCTGCTTCGTTGGCGGCCTCGACTGCCCGCTCAACGTACAGGTAGTACGCCTCGCGGGCAGCCTTCGGGCGCCGCCTCGCAGCCGACCTCTTCTCGACGCCCGGACAGTCGCTTTCCTGCCTCGTGATTGCGGGACGCGGTCCACCGGGCTAGCATGCTGGGCCGGGAGGGCGTGCGGCCATGCGAAGCGTGATCGAGGGTGGGTGGGTCGTGGCGTGGAATGGCAAGAGCCACGAGGTTCATGAGCAGGGGAGCGTGGTGTTCGAGGGGGACCGCGTGGTGCACGCAGGGCCCGGGTGGACGGGTACCGCGGATGCGCGCATCGCGGCGCGCGGCAAGCTGGTCTCGCCCGGCTTCATCAATACCCACGTGCACACCGCGGGCGGCGGGGGCGACTACCTGCTGCTCGACATGGCCAAGAACGACTACCGCACCGCCAACTACATGGCCTTCGCGGCGCCGCTCAAGGGCAAGATGCAGCCGCCCCCCGCCGAGCCCGCCGCGGTGATTCGCGCCTTCACGTTCCTGCACGCGCTGAAGAACGGGACCACCACCGTCATCGACGTGGGCGGCCTGCGCGGAGACTGGGAGGGCTACGCGCGCCTGGTGGACGATCTCGGGGTGCGGGTCTACGGGGGGCCGCCGTTCCGCGACCGGGACACCTACACGGACGCGCAGGGCCGCCTCTACTACGACGAGGACGCGGCGGCCGGCCGGACGCGCCTGCAGGAGGCGGTGGACTTCGGGCGCAAGTTCGACGGCGCGGCGGGAGGCCGGCTGCGCGTGCTCTTCAACGCGGCCCAGGTCGAGACGTGCAGCGAGCCGCTCCTGCGGGCCGGCAAGGACGCGGCGCGCGCCCAGAGCGCACCGATCCACACCCACGCGGGAGGCAACCTCGTCGAGTTCCAGCGCATCATGGACGAGCACCGCAAGACGCCGGTCCGCTTCCTGGGCGACATCGGCTTCCTGGACGACCGCACCCTGCTCGGGCACGCGGTCTTCACCACCGCGCACGACTGGTCGCGCTACCCGTTCGGCGACGACCTGCGCGTGCTCGCCGAGCGCGGCTCGACCGTCGGGCACTGCCCGTACAAGTACGCGAAGATGGCGATGACGCTGCACTCCTTCCAGCGCTACCTGGACGCGGGCGTGACGCTGGCGCTCGGCACCGACACGTATCCGCTCGACATGGTGTCCGAGCTCCGGTGGGCGTCCATCCTGGCCAAGGTCACCGACGCCAACTACCAGGCCGGCCTCGCCCGCGACGTGTTCAACGCGGCCACCGTGGGCGGCTGCCGCTTCCTGGGCCGTGAGGATCTGGGACGGCTGGCCCCGGGCGCCAAGGCCGATATCCTGCTGATCAACCTGGACCACGCCGGCGGCTCGCTCTACGCGGACCCGATCAAGGCCCTGGTGGACTCGGCGTCGGGTCGCGACGTGGACACCGCGATCGTGGACGGCCAGGTGCTGGTGCAGGGCGGGCGGGCCACGCGCGTGGACGAGGACGCGGTGTACGCCAAGGCGCGCGAGGTCACCCAGCACTACTGGAGCCGCGTGCCGTCCTGGCGATGGGACGGCGCCACCGTGGACCAGATCGTGCCGCCCGCGTTTCCCATCCACCGGGCCGCCCGCGCGTGAGGGCACCGCTCGCCCTCGCACTCCTGCTGCCGCTCGCGGTCTGCGCGTACCCGGCCCCCGCTCCAGCGGCGCCCGCGGGCACCGTGACCTGGGGCGTTCACGTCTCGCTGGCCCCCACGTTCTTCGATCCCGCGGAGGCCACCGGGACCGCGCTGCCCCTGATGGTGTACTACGCGATCCACGACGCCCTCGTGCGGCCGCTGCCTGGCACCGCGATGGGGGCCGCGCTCGCCACCTCGTGGACGGTGAGCCGGGACGGGCTCGTCTACGAGTTCGCGCTACGGAAGGGCGTCACCTTCCACAACGGCGACGCGCTGACCGCGGAGGATGTGAAGTTCACGTTCGAGCGCTATCGCGGGGCGAGTGCGTCCCTGCTCAAGGCGAAGGTGGCCGCGGTGGAGGTGGTGGACCCCTACCGGGTGCGCTTTCGGCTCAAGCAGCCGTGGCCGGACTTCATGACGTTCTACGCCACGCCCGCGACCGGGGCCGCCTGGATCGTTCCCAAGAAGTACGTCGAGCGCGTCGGCGACGAGGGCTTCAAGAAGGCGCCGGTGGGCGCGGGCCCCTACAAGTTCGTCGCCTTCAAGCCCGGCGTGGAGCTGGTGATGGAGGCCCACGAGGGGTACTGGCGCAAGCCGCCGATCGTGAAGACGCTGGTCTTCAAGGTGATCCCCGACGACGCGACCCGCCTCGCCGCGCTCAAGCGCGGGGAGGTGGACATCGCCTACGGCCTGGTCGGCGAGCTCGCCGAAGAGGTGCGCCGGACCCCGGGGCTCACGCTGAAGGCCGCGCAGATCCCGGTGACGCTCTGGCTCGTGTTCGCGGACCAGAACGACCCGAAGTCCCCGTGGGCCGACCGCCGCGTGCGCCTGGCCGCCAACCTGGCCATCAATCGCCGAGCGGTCAACGAGGCGAGCTACCTGGGACTCGGCAAGATCTCCGCGTCGATCATCCCGCAGAGCCTCGAGTACTACTGGGCCCCGCCGCCCTACGCCCACGACCCCGCGGGGGCGCGGCGCCTGCTCGCGGAGGCCGGCCACCCGCAGGGCTTCGACGCGGGGGAGCTGTCGAGCGAGCCGTTCGCGGCCTCGGGCATCGGCGAGCCGGTGATCAACGATCTCAAGGCGGTCGGCATCCGGCTGCGCCTGCGGCCGCTCGAGCGCGCCGCTTTCCTCAAGCAGTACGGCGACAAGAGCCTCCGGCACGTGATCCTGGCCGGCTCGGGCGCGCCGGGCACCGCGGCGACGCGGCTCGAGCAGTACGTGATCAGCGGCGGGCTCTACACCTACACGAGCCTCCCGGAGGTGGACGGCCTCTACAACGCGCAGGCCAACGAGCTGAACCCCCGGGCCCGGCGCGTGATCCTCGACAAGATGCAGCAGATCATCCACGACCGGGTGCTCTTCGGTCCGGTGCTCGAGTACGCCTACCTGGTGAGCATCGGGCCGCGCCTCGAGGTGGACAACCTGAACGTGCTGCCCCAGAACCCCTATACCGCTCCCTACGAGGAGCTGAGGATCCGCGCGCGATGAGTCCGGCGAGCACGATGACGAAGCGGCAACGGGTGACGGCGGCGCTCGCGGGCCAGGCGGTGGATCGGGTGCCGCTCGCGTTCTGGCTCCACAATTTCGCGACCGAGAACTCGGCGAAGGGCCTGGCCGACGAGACGCTCCGCCTCGCCCACACGTTCGATTGGGACTTCCTGAAGCCGCAGTCGCGCGCCCAGTGCTTCGCCGAGATGTGGGGGCTGACCTACGCGCCCTCGGGCGACAAGGCGAAGCAGTACACGGTGACGCACGCCCCGGTGAGCTCGGCCGACGACCTGGCGCGCCTGCCCGCGGTCGATCCCCGCGAGGGGGCGCTCGGCGAGCAGCTCGAGGCGCTCCGCCTCATCCGCGCCGCGGTCGGTCCCGACGTGCCGATCATCTGGACGATCTTTGCCCCGCCGATGATCCTGCCCATGCTGGCCCGCGGTGGGCGCGAGCAGGGCATGGGCTTCCTGCGGAGCGCGCCGCGGGAGACCGCGCGCGCGTTCGACGTGATGGCGGAGACGCTCGCGGAGTACGCGCGCCTCTGCCTGGCCGCGGGTGCCGACGGGCTCTTCTACGCCACCAACGTGGCGACGCGGGCCCTCATGACCGCGGAGGAGTGCCGGCGCTGGCAGCGCCCGTGGGACCTGCGCATCCTGAAGGCGGTCGAGGCGGCCCCGTTCAACCTGCTCCACGTTTGCGGGGCGGGGATCCAGCTCGAGGAGTTCGCGGACTATCCGGTCACCGCGTTCTCGTTCGCCACGGTGCCCGGCAACCCGACCCTCACCGAGGCGCGCGCGCGCACCGGCCGCGCGGTGGTGGGCGGGCTCCCCGCCAAGCCCGAGATCGCGGGCATGACGGAGGCCGCGCTCGTCGACCGGGCCCGCGCGGCCACGCGCGAGATGGACCGCGGCCTCCTGCTCGGGCCCGATTGCTCGATCAATCCCGACACGCCGGAGCGGCTGCTCCATGCGGTCGGCCAGGTGGTACGGCACAGCGCATCATCTTGACCGCTGGAAGGCCCCGTAGCGCTGTGGTAGCATCCCCGCCACACAAGACCGCATCGTCCTTCTTCCTCCCCAGGAGGTATGCATGGACATCGCCAAGATCCGCAATGTCGCATTCGTCGGCCACGGCGGCGTGGGCAAGACCTCCCTGGTCGAGGCGATCCTGTTCGCATGCGGAGCCAGCACCCGGCTCGGCCGTGTGGACGACGGGACCACCATCACCGACTTCGACCCCGACGAGATCAAGCGCAAGATCTCGCTGAACACCGCGGTCGGCTTCGCCGATCACCAGGGTCACCGGCTCAACCTCATCGACACCCCCGGCTACGGCGACTTCGTGGCCGACGCGCGCGCCGGCCTCCGGGTGGCCGGGGCCGCGATCGTGGTGGTCGACGCGGTGGCGGGCGTGCAGGTGCAGACCGAGAAGGTCTGGAAGTTCGCCAACGACTTCGCGCTCCCGCGTGCGATCGTGGTCAACCGGCTCGATCGCGAGCGCGCCGACTTCTTCCGTACCCTCGAGTCCCTGCAAAAGCGGCTGAAGGGCCGGCTCGTGCCGATGCATCTGCCCATCGGCGCCGAGAATGGCTTCGCCGGGGTGGTGGACCTCATCGCGATGCGGGCCCTCGTACTGGCCGACGGCAAGATCAAGGAAGCCGAGATTCCGGCCGATCTCGTCGAATCCGCCCGCTCCTACCGCGAGAAGCTGACCGAGGCCGCCGCCGAGACCGACGACGATCTCCTCGCGAAGTACCTGGAGGAAGGCTCGATCGGCGAGCCCGAGATGCTGGCCGCGCTGCGCAAGGCGATCATGTCCGGCGACCTCGTGCCCATCCTGGCGAGCTCGGCGACGCGCGGCATCGGGATCGGGCCGCTGCTCGACCTGATCGTGAAGGAGTTCCCGTCGCCCGCCGACGCGCCGGAGGTGGAGGGCACCGAGCCGCGCACCAAGGCGGCGGCCAAGCGGGCCGCCGATCCCAAGGCGCCGCTCAGCGCGGTGGTGTTCAAGACGATCTCGGACCCGCACGTGGGCAAGCTCTCGGTGTTCCGCGTCTACTCGGGCACGCTGCGCTCGGACAGCCAGGTGTTCAACGCCGCGCGCGACAGCCGCGAGCGGATCGGCCACCTGGGCTGGCTCTCCGGCAAGACCCAGAAGCCGGTCGAGTCGCTGGGCCCCGGGGAGATCGGGGTGGTGGCCAAGCTCAAGGACACCCTGACCGGCGACACCCTCTCCGACGAGGCGCATCCGGTCGTGCTGCCCGGCATCTCGTTCCCGGAGCCCGCGATCTCCTTCGCGATCCAGCCGAAGACCCGCGGCGACGAGGACAAGATCTCGATCGCGCTGCACCGCATGGCCGAGGAGGACCCCACCCTCCATCACCACTACGATCCGGAGACCAAGCAGCTCCTGGTCTCGGGCATGGGACAGCTCCACGTCGAGGTGGTGGTCGAGCGCATGAAGCGGAAGTACAACGTGGACGTCTCCCTGCTCCCGCCGCGCATTCCCTACCGCGAGACGGTCAAGGGTCGCGCCGAGGTGCAGGGAAAGTACAAGAAGCAGACGGGCGGGCGAGGCCAGTACGGCGACACCTGGATCCGGGTCGAGCCCCTCACCCGCGGCGGCGGCTTCGAGTTCGTGGACGACATCTTCGGCGGCGCGATCCCGCGCAACTTCATCCCCTCGGTGGAGAAGGGCGTCCGCGACTGTATGAAGCGCGGCATCCTCGCGGGCTACCCGGTGGTGGACCTCAAGGTCACGCTCTACGACGGCTCCTACCACGACGTGGACTCCTCGGACATGGCCTTCCAGATCGCCGCCTCGATGGGGCTGCAGAAAGGCTTCATGGAGGCCAAGCCGTGCCTGCTGGAGCCGGTGATGAACGTGGAGGTCACCGCGCCGTCGGAGGGCGCGGGCGACGTCATCGGCGATCTCAACGGCCGCCGCGGGCGGATCGTCGGCATGGAGCCGGACGGCGACGTGGTGGCGGTGCGGGCCCAGGTGCCGATGTCCGAGATGCTCACGTACGAATCGAGCCTGCGCTCGATGACCGGCGGCCGCGGAGGCTACTCGATGGAGTTCTCGCACTACGAGGAAGTGCCGAACCAGCTCGCCGAGAAGGTTGTCGCGGCCCACCGGGCCGAGAAGGACAAGCACTAGCCCGTCCGCTCCATGTTCGTGACCCACGTCGAGTGCACCGTCTGCGGCCACCACCATGCCGCCCGCGGTGTCCTTACCGTGTGCGTCCGCTGCGGCCAGATGCTCGTGGTCCGTTACGATCTGCCCCGCGTCGCGGCCGCCGTCACCAAGGACGCCCTCCGGCAGCGGCCGCCCGGGATGTACCGGTTCCGCGAGCTGCTCCCGCTGGACGCCGGCGAGGAGCCGGTGACCCTGGGCGAGGGGGGCACCCCGTTGCTCGCGCTGCCGCGGCTCGCCGCGCACCTGGGCCTGCGGCACCTCCTGGCCAAGGACGAGGGCCAGAACCCCACCGGCTGCTTCAAGGCGCGCGGTCTCGGCATGGCGATCACCAGGACCCGCACGCTCGGAGTGCGCGGCCTCATGATCCCATCGGCGGGGAACGCGGGGGGCGCGGCCGCGGTCTACGGGGCCCGCGCGGGCATCCCGGTGGCGGTGGTGGTGCCGCGCGACACGCCCGAGGCCGCCATCGCCGAGGCGGCCCTGGCCGGCGCCCACGTGTTCACGGTCGACGGGACCATCGCCACCGCGGGGCGCGTCATCGCGGCGGTGGCCCCCGAGATCGGCTGGTTCGACCTGGCCACGCTCAAGGAGCCCTACCGGCTCGAAGGCAAGAAGACCATCGGCCTCGAGCTGGCCGAGCAGCTCGGCTGGGACGCCCCGGACGTGCTGGTGTATCCCACCGGGGGCGGCACCGGGCTGGTCGGCATCTGGAAGGCCTACGAGGAGCTGGCCGGGATGGGCTGGGTCAAGGCCGGCCAACCGCGCTTCGTCGCGGTCCAGGCCGAGGGCTGCGCCCCGCTGGCACGGGCCTGGGACGAGAAGGCCGACACCACCTCCGCGGTGGAGAACCCGTTCACGAACGTCCCCGGCCTGCGCGTCCCGGGTCCCTTCGCCGGGCGGCAGATGCTCCGGCTCATGCGCGAGACCGGTGGCCACCCGCACACCGTCGGCGAGCTCGCGGTCGTGGACGCGCAGCGGCTCCTCGCGCGGCTCGAGGGAATCTGGACCTCGCCCGAAGGGGCGGCCACTTTGGCCGCGCTCCTTCAAATGCGGGACGAGGGGCAGGTGACGCCGAGCGAGCGAGTCGTGCTGATCCTCACCGCGGCCGGGATCAAGAACGCCCCGCCGCCGTTCCCGGCCCCGATTCACCTCGAGGGCGCGCCCGCCGACATCCTGGCCCGCATGAGAGAGGCGATGCGCGCGTAATTCCCTTGACACTGCCGCGGGCCGATTTGTAGATTCTCGTCACTCCCGGTCGAGAATCTGGAGTTCCCCAATCCTGGCAGCGGAGGGCACATCATGAGCGCGGTCAGTCGCAGAGGGTTCCTGCGCGCGTCGGGACTCGGCCTGGGTGTGCTCGCGTCCGGTGGTCTCGCCGGGTGCGCCACGTCCATGAAGGGCGACTTCGCGCCCAAGGCGGGGCCGCGGGTCGTCGTGATCGGCGGAGGCTGGGGCGGGGCGACGGCGGCCAAGTACGTCCGGCTGCTCGACCCCAAGGTCGAGGTGATCCTGGTCGAGCCCAATCGCGAGTTCATCTCCTGTCCGTTCAGCAACCTGGTCCTGGCCGGCGTGCGCACGATCGACTCGCTCACGATGGGCTACGACGGCCTGCGCAAGCACGGGGTGCGGATCATCCACGAGAGTGCGATCGCCATCGAGCCCGACCAGAAGCGGGTGCGCCTCGGCGAGGGATATCTGCAGTACGACCGGCTCGTGGTCTCGCCGGGCGTGGATTTCCAGCTCGAGCAGATCGAGGGGCTGGCCCAGAACCAGGACAAGGTCCTCCACGCCTGGAAGGCGGGCCCGCAGACCGTGCAGCTCGCGCAGCAGATCGCCGCGATGCCCGACGGCGGCGTGTTCGTGCTGAGCATCCCGCTCGCCGCCTACCGCTGCCCGCCCGGCCCGTACGAGCGCACGTCGATGGTCGCGTGGTACCTCAAGACCAACAAGCCCAGGTCCAAGCTGATCGTGCTGGACGCCAACCCGAACATCATCTCCAAGGCCGCGCTGTTCCGCGCGGCCTGGCAGGCCTATCCGAACATCGACTACCGGGGGGCGAGCCGGGTGGTCGGGGTCGATCCGGGCAACAAGGAAGTGCGCACCGAGTTCGACAAGGTCCGCTACGACGTGGTCAACGTGATCCCGCCCCAGCGCGCGGGCGCCATCGCGGTGCAGGCGGACCTGGTGGGCGGCGACAAGCGCTGGTGCGAGGTCAACCACGTCACCTACGAGTCGGTGAAGCACCCGGGCATCCACGTGATCGGCGACGCCACCATCGGTCTCCCCGTGCCCAAGTCGGGGAACATCGCCAACGCGATGGGCAAGATCACCGCCGCCTCCGTGGTCAGCCTGATCAACGGCAAGGAGCCGCCGGCGATCGCGCCCGGCAATACCTGCTATAGCTGGGTGAGCGACCGGGAGGCCATCGCGGTGGTCAACGCCTACAAGATCGAGAACGGCAAGGTCGTGCAGATCGAGCAGAAGCTCACCCCGGCCCAGAGCCCGCTGGTGGCCCAGCGCGCGATCGGCTGGACCCAGTCGATCTGGGCGGACGTCCTGGCATGAGCGCCATGCGTTTCACCCCGCGTCTCACCGCCCTCGCCGCCGCGCTCGTCCTGGGCGCGTGGGCCGGCCACGCCGCTCACGCCGCGGGCCCGCTCGACGAGCGCGGCGCGCTCAAGTCCGTCACCTGCGCGGCCTGTCACGGCCAGGCGGGCAACAGCCGCTCGAGCGCGATGCCGATCATCGCCGGCCAGGACGCGGCGTACCTGAAGAAGCAGATCGAGGACTACGCGGCGGGCAAGCGTCTCTCCGCCGAGATGGAGCCCTACGCCAAGCAGGTGCTGAACCTGGGCGTGGACGACGTCGCGGCCTACTTCGCCTCGCGCCGGCGTGAGCCCACGCCGATCGCGTCACCGGCCGACGCGGTGGCCCGCGGGCGCAGCGCCGCCGCCCAGTGCGCGATCTGTCACGGCCCGCAGGGACAGGGCGACGCGGCCAAGCTGATTCCGAGCCTGGCCGGTCAGGCGCCGGGCTATCTGCGCGAGCAGATGCTGCTGTTCAAGCAGGATCGGCGCAGCCCGGGGGATCCGGCGTTGACCGCGGTCAAGGCGCTGCTGAAGACGATTCCCGACGAGACCCTCGGGGACCTGGCCGCGTACTACTCGAGCCTGCGGTAAGCGGGCGCCCGAACCGGGGCGTTCGCGCTATCATGGTGGCCTTCATGAGCCATCATGCCCTGCGGTCGTCGAGCGCGTGACGCCGACACTGGAGATCGCGCTCTTCGCCTTGGCCTTCTGCGGCGCCTTCCTCTCCGGCCTCGTCGGGGTCGGGGGCGCGGTCGTGATGATCCCGCTGCTGTACTACGTGCCGCCGCTGCTGGGCGCGGGCGAGCTGCCGATCAAGGTGGTGGCCGGGCTCAGCATGACCCAGGTCCTCGCGGCCGCAGCGGTGGGCACGTGGAGCCACGGGCGGCACGCGCTGGTGCACCGCGGCCTGGCCCTCACCGGCGGTCCCGCGATGGCGGCGGGATCGCTGCTCGGCGCGGTCTTCTCGGCCCAGGTCTCCGGGCGCGTGCTCCTCGTCACCTTCGCCCTCATGGCCACGATCGCCCTGCCGCTCATGTTCGTCGCGCCGACCGACCCGCCCGCGGGCGACGACCGCGCCCCGGTCACCTTCAACCGCGCGACCGTCATCGCCCTCTGCGGCTCCATCGGCATCGTGTCGGGGCTCGTCGGCGCGGGCGGGGCGTTCCTCCTCGTGCCGGTGCTGGTCGGCGTGCTGCGCGTTCCGATGCGGCTCAGCATCGGGACCTCGCTCGCGATGGTGGGCATCTCGGCGGTGACCGGATTCCTGGGCAAGGCCTTCACCGGACAGATCCCGCTCTGGCCCGCGGTGACGGTGGTGCTGGGCTCGCTCAGCGGCGCGCCCCTGGGCGGGGGGGTGAGCCGCGGCGTGCCGGTGACGGTGCTGCGGGGCGTGCTCGCGGGCATCATCACGCTGGTCATGCTGCGCGTCTGGTACGACGTGGTCACGCACTAGCATGCGCTACGGGTTCGTGATCGACCAGCGGAAGTGCATCGGCTGCCACGCCTGCACGGTGGCGTGCAAGGAAGAGAACCAGGTTCCGCTCGGGGTCAACCGCACCTGGGTGAAGTACATCGAGAAGGGGACGTTCCCGGACACCCGGCGCTACTTCACGGTGATGCGGTGCAATCACTGCGACAATGCGCCGTGCGTGACGATCTGCCCGACGGTGGCGCTCTACCGGCGGCCGGACGGCATCGTGGACTTCGACGGCGCGCGGTGCATCGGCTGCAAGTCGTGCATGCAGGCGTGCCCCTACGACGCGCTCTACATCGATCCCGAGACGAATACCGCGGCCAAGTGCCACTACTGCGCCCATCGCGTCGAGTCGGGCCTCGAGCCGGCCTGCGTGGTGGTGTGCCCGGTCCAGGCCATCGTGCCCGGCGATCTGGACGATCCGGGCAGCACCATCGCGCGGCTCGTGGCCTCGCAGCAGACCCAGGTCCGCAAGCCGGAGCAGGGGACGCGGCCCAAGCTCTTCTACGTGGGCGCGGAGTCCGCCGCGCTGACCCCGGAGATGCAGGAGCGGCGCGGCGGGTATCTCTTCTCGCAGGTCGGCAGCATCCCCAGCCCGGGCCGGCCCAATCGCGCCGTCGCGCGGCCGGCCGCGACGGGGGTCACCGCCGCGACCGACGGGATGGACCTGCTCGCGCTGGCGCGCACCGTCTACGATGTCGCGCATCCCGAGCGGCCTTGGGGATGGAAGGTGGCCGCGTATCTCTGGACCAAGTCCATCGCGGCGGGCGCCTTCCTGGTCGCCTCCCTGGGCCTCGGCGCCGGCTTCCTGAGCGCCGACACCCTGACCGGGCTGGCGGTGCCGGTGATCGGCCTGGCCTTCCTGCTGCTGACCTCGCTGCTCCTGGTGCTCGACCTCAAGCGACCGGAGCGATTCCTGTACCTGGTCTGGAAGCCCAACCCGCGCTCGTGGCTCGTGCTGGGCGGCTTCATCCTGTTCGCGGCGGGGGTGCTCGGCACGTTATGGCTGCTGGCCGGCCTCGTCGGCAGTCTCGGGGCGCTCCACCTGCTGGCCTGGCCGGTGGCCCTGGTCGCGGCGGCGACCGCGGGCTACAGCGCGTTTCTCTTCGGCCAGGCCGAGGGGCGCGACTTCTGGCAGAGCCCGCTGCTGCTGCCTCATCTCCTGGTGGCCGCGCTCGTCGGCGGCTCGGCCAGCCTGCTGCTCGCCGCGCGCGCGCTCGGCAGCGCGTCCTTCGTGGTGGGCGGTCTGGGGCTCGTGCTGTGGGCCTCGCTGCTGGTGAGCGCGCTCGTGCTGGGAGCCGAGCTCTTCGGGGCGCACGGCGCGGAGGACGCGCGGCGGGCCGCGCGCCTGCTCACCCACGGCCCGCTGCGGGTGCCGCTGTGGGGCGGGGTCGTGGCCGCGGGCATCGCGCTGCCGCTGGTGCTCTTGCTGAGCGCGTCGATCCCGTTCGGCTCCGAGCTGGCCGCGGGGCTCGCGCTCGGCGGCCTCTGGCTCTGGGAAGAGCTCTGGATCCGCGCGGGCCAGATGCTCCCGCTCAGCTAGATCGGGCGTCGACACCAACCTCAAGGGAGGCAATGTCGTAATGCAAGACCTGACCCCACATGAGCCGTTGCATCCGGTGGCGCGGGGACTGGCCGCGCCGACGTCCGGGCTCGAGCGGTTCCCGCCCGCCGCGCGGTGGGACGACTGGGAGGAGTTCGACGCCAAGGCGTGGCCGGCCAAGGTCAAGCGGCGCTTCCAGCTGATCCCGACGATCTGCTTCAACTGCGAGGCGGGGTGCGGGCTGCTCGCCTACGTGGATCCGCAGACGCTCCAGATCCAGCGGTTCGAGGGCAATCCGGTGCACCCGGGCAGCCGCGGGCGCAACTGCGCCAAGGGCCCCGCGACGCTCAACCAGATCACGGACCCCGAGCGCATCCTCTACCCGTTGCGGCGGGCCGGGAAGCGCGGCGCGGGCCAGTGGGAGCGCGTGACCTGGAACGAGGCGCTCGACGACATCGGCGGGCGCATCCGCAAGGCGCTGGTGGAGGGGCGGCCGAAGGAAGTGATGTATCACCTCGGGCGGCCGGGCCACGAGCTGATCTATCTGCAGCGGGTGTTCCACGCGTGGGGGATCGACGGCCACAACAGCCACACCAACGTCTGCTCGGCCTCCGCCCGCGCGGGCTACGCGTTCTGGCACGGGCTCGACCGCCCCTCGCCCGATCACAGCAAGGCGCGCTTCATCCTGCTGCTCTCGTCCCACCTCGAGGCCGGCCACTACTTCAACCCGCACGCCCAGCGGATCATCGA
>Ga0068869_100000884_pt1 | contig 17257 bp, 14 predicted proteins | sample KBSMisM52_FD_64676 | JGI IMG/M metagenome (GOLD analysis project Ga0068869, IMG submission 64676) | Miscanthus rhizosphere microbial communities from Kellogg Biological Station, Michigan, USA - KBS Miscanthus M5-2 | ecosystem: Host-associated > Plants > Roots > Rhizosphere > Soil ... | reverse complement strand
CACACACAATACTTCTAGCGCGAAGGTTAGCGTCCCGCGAAACCGCGGCCTGACATGTTCTGAGAAGACGAATTGTGGCCGTGCACGGGCGTCGATGCGTCGCGCCCGTGCGCGAATGAGGAGTTGCGGCCCATGCCGGCAACACCGGCGCCCGCTGCGGCGGGCCCACCCCCTTGCGGCATCGCGGAAGACTCAAATCTGGGCGGGGCTTCACGCTGTTGCGAGGGGAATGACGAAGGCGCCGCGGTCGCACGCGAGAAGGGACGTACGCGCACGGGTGCGATAGCAGGCGAGGACTGAACAGCCGTGGGTGACGGCGCGACAGACCTCGCACTCGACAGAGGTGCACGCATCGGCGGGGGTTCACGCTGCTGCGAGGGGAATGAGGACGGCGCCGCGGTCGCGCGCGAGAACGGCCGCGACCGCACGGGTGCGATAGCAGGTGATGATTGAACAGCCTCGGGGGACGGTTGGATACCCACGGGAGATGTACGCATACCGCCTCCACCTGGACCGCTGTTGGCGGATGGGACATGCCCAGGCGTCGCCGGAACGCCCGCCGGGTTTGCCGCTCCCACGCGCGCATTGACCTCCGGCTGTGCACCATTGCTTATACCGATATTCTGCCAGTTGCCGTTGCCCGTAAACCGCTGCCACTGGCCGCCCGCGCGCCGATACACCCGGCCATCACTGCTGGAGATCACGTCGGCACCGGATTGAGCGGCGGCTTGTGCGGCGCGCGCTGGCGATTGCGCTTGCGCGGGCTGTGTGGAGCGCGCGACAGCCGGCGGTATCGTGGCAAAGGAGCGGTTTCGCGCGCCGGCGGTGATAGGAACCGCCGAGACTGTTGGCGGAGCGGCCCGCGACCTGGACGAGGCGAGCACAACGTTGGAACCCCATCGGCCGTAGAGGTGCGTAACGTTGACCGCAGACCGGTTGAAGTTGCGAACGGCGCCCCCATTCGCGTTGATAGGTGCAACTGCTCGCCCGTGTAAGGGAACCGCGCCAGCAACAGCAACGCCGACGCGAGGTACCGGTCGATGCCACGGGCCCCACCAAGGATGCAGGCACGGAACGGGAGCAAAGGCAAAACCCCACGCCGGCCCCCAAGGCCGCCACCAGGGATTCCACCAGGAGTTGAAGATCGTGAAGCCAAAACCCCAGGTTACCGGCGCACCGTACCAGACCGATCCAACCCAAGGGCTGTAGTACCACCCGGTGCCGTACACGATCACATTGTCAGCCGACAAGTAGGAGCCAACGTAGCCGGGCGTGTATCCGACGTAGACAACGTCCGGCGTCGAGTCGTATACGCGCACATAGGTAACGTAGTGCAGAGGCGAATTGCGCGGAATGCTGTAGATCACGGGCGGCACGGAGGTCGCTACGTTCCAAGGGCCGTAAGGTGAATCGGCGACGAACCACACGCCATTGTCGAGAGCGTAAAACTGATTCCATTCCACGCGTATCACGGGCACTGGAGCATTGACCGCTCGCTGTAGCGTCGTGGCCTCGATCGGCTCGAAAAGTGGCTCGCCGTCATAGCTAATCTCCAGCTTCGCTGCCGTCCGCCTGACCGTAGCCACTTGCGGAACGGAGCTTGCGATGGCCGCCTCCTGCGCCTCGGGCGTGCCCGGTACAGCCTCTCGTACACTCTGCGCGGGATGCGTCGAGGGAATCATTGCGAAGTCCGCCGGCAAACTCGCGCCCGAGACGTACTGCCAAGGTCCTTGCGCAAGGGTCTTGGCACGATACCAGCGCCCAGAGAAGAGCACGTAGTAGTAGCCGGACTTCAACTCCAGGAAAATGCTGTTCGGCGAGTTGGTAACATATAGAAGCTGAGTGCGCTCGATCGGGGAATACTGCGGAGGCCCGTCGGTGCGAACTAGTTCGGTCGGTCGCGTGCTGACATAGATTGCGGGGAGGTCACCGTCCCGCGCTTCGCCGTCGTCGAGAAGCTCTACCTGGTCTTGCGCGAGCGCTTGCTCCTTCGCGCGCTCCAAACTAGCGGCCGGGTCGCCATCGAGCGACCACGGACCGTCCAGCGAGCCTGCCGTGAACCAATGCCCCGCCGCTTGCAGGTCATAACGCCCAGTCGTTTTGTCGAGCACTATGAGAGCGCGGGTGTTCACCACCCTAAGCAGGTCGGGGACCGTCGGCACCTCCCGCATAACCGGCGCGCCATCGATCGGCACCAGCACGGCCGGCCGATCGCTATAGATGATCGAAGGAGGGTCGTTCCTGAGCGGTTGAGCTTGTGATTGCTGCGCTGCCCTCTCGATGGCGAGGTCCGCTTCCAGGCGCTGGCGGGAGATTGTCCAGGTTTTTGCGGCCAATCCCTGACGCAGAGCATCGAGAAACTCACCAGATCGGTTGGGCTGCAACGGAAAATCCGCTTTGTGAACGGTCACGGCACTGATGGCCACCTGGCCTGCGGCATCGACGGCTGTGTGCGCTCCGAACCAGATGACTCCGAAGCTCGCCTCCTCCGCACCAGGTAGGCGAACTTCCACCGCCGCCCGCCCCTCCAGCCGCTCCGCCGACCAGCTGTCGAGTTGCGGAGCATAGACTACGAATCCAACATCTCCAGCCACAACCTGGGCCGGCCACGGCAGGCTCGACTCGCTCGCGGGAAGCGACGGCGCTTGAGCCGCTTGGGCTGCCGTCGCCAGGGATACTCCTATGAGGGGAAATACCAAAGCGAGGGGAAATACCAAAGCCAAATACGCTAGGCGTCTCATGGCGAAACCTCCTCGAGCTTACGCTCTTGCGTATCGTCGATCCGTACACTCCGCTGAGCCTGGACGACCCGGTCGACACGATCGGAAACGCAAAGTACAACTCTACATACCTAACGCGGGAAAATCTCCAACGTTGACCGGAGTTTTTTGTAACACTGTGTGTCGCCTAAGCGGGCAACCGCTTCCGCCTGAATGATGGAACCCCGGGCCGTGTGCGATTCAAGTGTTCGACCACAAAATCGGCTAGAAGATCGAAGTCACGCCGACGCGCACTAGTGGCGCGCGCCACCAGTGCGATGGTTCGCGAGGGTACTTGAGTGGAAAAGGGGCGCGCCACCAGCTTCGTCCCGTTGAGGATGCCGGCTTTGAGAGTCATTTCCGGCAACAACGTGACGCCCAAACCGCCTTCCACCATCTGAATGAGCGTATGCAAGCTGGTGGCTTCGATCATGGAATCCGGATTCGCGCGACGAGCACCGCACGCGGAGATCGCATGATCGCGCAGGCAATGCCCTTCCTCCAATAAAAGGATTTGACCGTCGCGCAACTCGCGCACTGCCACCTCCCTGGTCTTGGCGAGTGGATCGTCCGCACGCGCCACGAACCAGAATTCGTCTTTGAGTAGCTTGCGCACCAGAAGGTCGCCGGTTTCATATGGCAGTGCAATCAACGTCATGTCCAAATCACCGGACCTCAGACGCCCCAATAGTCGCTCGGTCAGATCCTCACGTAGATACAACCGCAGCTTGGGATAGGTTGCCCGCAGCGGCGGCAGGATGCCTGGGAGCAAAAACGGGGCGACGGTTGGAATGACGCCCAGCCGCAGCGATCCGGAGAGTGGTGCAGCCGCGCCCTTGGCAACTTCCACCAGGTCACTGGCCTGTGCGAGCAATGCTCGGGCGCGCTGAACGATCTCAGCGCCAGCGGCAGTCATACGCACGCTCCGCGTGTCCCGTTCGACGAGCTCGACCCCGAGCTGCGTTTCGAGCTCCTTCAGGCCCGCGGACAAAGTCGATTGAGTCACGAAGCAATCGCGCGCGGCCTGGCGGAAGTTCAGGCGCTCGGCTACCGCCACGAGATAGCGGAGCTGGCGTAAGGATGGCAGGGCGGCCATGGGGCGTACGGAGTATGAGTTGGGATCAGAGGGCCTCAGTCACAGTCGATGGATATCGACGCACTCGATCAGTGTAACCGACAAATCTCGTTGGCTCGATCAGTTGGCAACCGGCAAAGTGCACACATATTCAATACAACCTCAATCAACTCTTGCACAGGAGAAAAGCATGTTGACAGTAGGCGACCAAATTCCGGCTTTCGACGTTCCAGCCGTTGTTTCGAATGAGCAGGACAAGGCCTTCATGCGCGTCACCGACACAACCGATTCCGGGAAATGGAAGGTGGTGTTCTTTTGGCCGAAGGACTTTACCTTCGTATGCCCCACGGAAATTGCAGCTTTTGGAAAGCTGGAGCGCGAGTTTACCGATCGCGACGCGGTCATCTGGGGTGCCTCCACGGACAGCGAATTCGTCCACTTGGCCTGGCGCCGTTCGCACCCGGATCTGAAGGACCTCCCCTTCCCGATGCTTGCGGACATCAAGCGTGAACTGACCCAGGCGTTCGGCATTCTCGACAAGAAGGAAGGCGTGGCACTGCGCGCCACCTTCATCGTCGACCCGCAAGGCGTAATCCGATTCGCGTCCGTTAACGATCTGAACGTCGGACGTAATCCCGAGGAGGTGCTGCGGGTGCTCGACGCGCTCCAAACCGACGAACTGTGCCCTTGCAACTGGCAGAAGGGCGATGAGTTCTTGAAGGCAGCGTGATCGGCCGTCGAGTGAATGAGTGAATAGGTGAATGGGTGAATGAGTTAAACCCGATCGCCGTCACTTGTTCGGACGAACTGAAGCGGCCCGGCTTGCGCCGCTTCTACTCATTCACTCATTCACTCATTCACTCATTCACTCATTCACTCATTCACCTATGTTCGAGGAGCTACGCAATGTCCATCCAAACCCTGAAAGACCGCCTTCCCGACTACGCCAAGGACCTGAGGCTGAACCTGAGCACTTTGGCTGGCGAGACGGTTCTTACAGAGCAGCAAAAAGCCGGCACATTCATCGCGGCCGCATTGGCTTCGCGCAACGTTGACGTAATTCAGGCAATCAATGACGAGTTCGCTGGAAATCTCGATTCGGCTGCCTACACGGCGGTCAAAGCCGCGGCCGCCATCATGGGCATGAACAACGTCTACTACCGCTTTCTGCACCTGACGACGAACGAGGAATACGGTCGCCTGCCCGCCAAGCTGCGCATGAACGTGATCGGAAATCCCGGCACCGCCAAACAGGACTTCGAGCTGTGGTGTCTGGCCGTGTCGGCCGTGAACGCATGCGGTAAATGCGTGGATGCGCATGAAAAAGTGCTGCGCGGAACCGGCGTCACCACAGAGCAGATCCAAGCAGCTGTGCGCATCGCGTCGGTGGTACACGCCGTGGCGGTTACGCTCGAGGCGGAAGATGCGTTGGCTGATCAGCCCGTAACCGAGCCGGTCTAGGCCCTTTGATGTGAATGAGTGAAGGAGTGAATGAGTTAGTTACGCCTGCGTCACGCTGAAAAGGATCCAGACAGACGCCGTTCGCACTGCGGCGCGTCTACTCATTCACTCATTCACTCATTCGCTCATCCACTTACTCACCTCATTCACCTCTTCATCTTGCCCTTCCTATTCCCGCGCGCCGATTTTGCCTGACCGTCGAGAACGAGCTCTTTGAGCGTCTTGCCGACGCCGTCGAAGAAGGTCCGCACTTCTGCTTCGATCAACAGGTTCAGATCTCCCGGCACCGGCATCCCGTAGATATATTTGCGCACGCCGAAGTAGAACACTCGAGAATTCACCCCCCAAACCAACTCGATCTCTACCTGAGTCGGGGGGATTTCCTTGAAATCCGGCAGACCGTAAAACTGGCGAATCTCGCCGCAGATGGGCAACACGATGCGCTCTGCGACGAGAGCGAACCAACGCCGCGTCATGTCAGCCCCGCGCAGCCCGGCAAACATCAGTAAGCGCACGAATTCGTAGGACAGGATCGTCTGCGCATACAGCTTGTAGAACTCGACCATGCGCTCGCGTAACGGCATGGTGCGATCCTGGATGAGGAGTTCCCAGTAAGGATTCCATCGTCCGAGATACACTTCGCGATAGACCCGCTCGATGAGCGCGTCCTTGCTCGGGAAATAGCGGAAAAGCAGCGCGTGAGTGACCTGCGCCCGCTTGGCCAATTCGCGCGTATCGCCCCCGAACCCGACCTCGGCGAAGAAGCGAACGGCTTCGTCGAGTATGTGCCGCTCGCGCTCGGCTCGCGGCAGGCGCTGGTTACGCACGACCACGACGTGTGACCGCGTCGAACGGACCGTGCGCGACTCACCTGACCGCGTACCGTTCCTCATCGAACACGCGCTCCACCTGTTTGTGAGATTTTCAGCTCCAAGAATTTCACCTCAATTAAGTGAGCATCTGCTCACTAAGTATATTACTTTGATGCAAGTCGAGATATCCCCGGCCCTCGTTGCGCCAGGCTGGAAAGCTCGTTGCAACATTCAGCCTCTGCCGGTTCCCGCAGAGCCTCGAGCCATCCCAACGATCATACTGGTCGCCAAGCGGCAGGCCAAGTCGATCTGATCGCCAGTGCTTGACTGGTGAGCATCTGGTTACTAGTATGCGTCAAGCGGGTCGGGATCGAAGGATAAGAAAAAGCGCCGGCCCGCTGCACTACAACAATAATGAACGGGCAGGAAGAAAGTCTGAATTGGCAGCGCCCACTTTGGAGGAGGAGAGGGTATGCAAACCATCCGCCGGCGATTCGGCGCACGCCTTGCAACGGGTGCGCTATGCGTCATGCTCCCGCTGTTGCCATTCGTTGCTGCAGCGCAATCGAAGGAACCCATCAAGATCGGCGCCGTGCTCGCCCTCACTGGACCCGGTGCAGGACTGGGCCAGGCTGAGCGCAACGGCATCCAACTGGCCGAGAAGGCGATCAACGACAAAGGGGGAATTAAGGGCAGGCCGCTCAAGATTCTGATCGAGGACGATGGGTCCAAAGCGGACATTGCGAAAAGCAAAGCCGAGAATCTGATCTTCAACGAGAAGGTCGTGGCGATGATCGGCCCCTCTCTGACCGCCAGTACTGGCGCAGTGGCAGCCATAACGAACGCCCAAGGCATCCCTCAGCTGGCCATCACGGGACTGGGGCCACCGATAGAACTCACTTACAAGTCGCTCTATCACCTCATGCCGCCCCAGACACTCAATGCCAAGGCGATGCTCGAATACACCACGAAGGGACTAAAGGCGAAGAAGGTCGGCGTCCTGCACGACTCCGGCTATGGGCAACTGGTGACAAATGCGTTACAGGCTCAGGCGAGCGCGTACGGGATCGAATTCGTCGCGACCGAGAAGTTCGAAGTTGGCGCGACCGACGTTTCGACTCAAGCAGCCAAGGTACGTGCGGCTAATCCCGAAGTCGTATTCGTCATTGCCACCTCGCCCATCCCGTTCCGCAATGCGCGTCAGATGCGTATCGAACAACCAATCGTCTCCGCGATCGGTTCTTCGGCCTATCAGTACGTAAACGGTATGGGCGAATTCGGCCACGACATCGTGTTCCCTGAATTCGTCATTGGAGAAGACCCGCTGCCACACCAGGTCGAATTCGTGAATCTGTATCGCAGTATCAACAACGCGCTGCCCAAGAACTACGAGGCCGCCGGGTGGGACGCAGTATTGATCCTCTCCAAGGCCCTGGAGAAAGTCGGCCCCGACGCCGGGCCCGAGGCGCTCGCCAAAGCGATTCGCGAGCCCTACAAAGGCGTACTGGCGACTTACAATTTCGGTGCGTCGGACATGACCGGCATCGAACTGTCGAGCTACGCGTATTCGAAGTTGGTGAATGGGAAGTTCACGCGCCTTCCGTTTACCGCGCACTGAGCGCGCCCGGACGGCGCACGTGGTTCGTGGTTCGTTGCTCGTAAAGTCAAATACGACTTAGCTTAGCGGCCAATTACGAACCACGAGCCATGAACCACGAGTCACGGCTTTCTAAGGAGGAAATCATGAGAAAAAATGTCGAGTTCAATAGCAAGGGTTCCAAGGTCCGTGGCGTCCTGGTCACACCGGAGACGGGAAGCGGGCCGTTCCCAGTGGCGGTGATGGGTGGGGGATGGTGCTACGTAAAGGAGATTGTGCTTCCGCACTACGCCGAAGCAATCGTCAAGGCCGGCGTCGCCGTGCTCATGTTTGACTACCGTGGCCTCGGCGAGAGCGAAGGTGAGGTCCGCCAGCACATCGACCCCTGGGGTCAAGTGGAGGACTATAAGAACGCGATCAGTTTTATCGCGAAGCAGCCCGAAATCGATCCCAAGCGCATCGGCATCTGGGGCATCTCCTACGCCGGAGGCCACGTCGTGATCGTGGCCGCAACGGACCCGCGTGTGAAATGCGCGGTATCGACCGTGCCGGTAGTAGAAGGCTGGGAAACGATGAAACGCTGCCACGGCGAGCGCAAGTTCGAAAAGCTGTTGAATCTGCTGATGGAAGACCGCGTGCGTCGATCCGACGGTCAGCCCAGTGCCATGATGCCGATGTCTCACAGCGATCCAGACAACAATCTGTCGAGCTGGCCTTTCCCGCATGTGTACGAGATCTTCATGCGCATCAAGGAAAAGGAGGCGCCGCGCCACGAGCATCGCAACACCATCGAATCCGTGGAGCTGCTGCTACAGTACAACGTGTTTCCTTATGCGAAGCGCATCCTCAATACCCCTACACTGGTAGTCGTGGCCGAGCAGGACAACATCACCCAATGGGATCTGGAGATCGAGATGTACAACACGATTCCCGCCGGCAACAAGGAATTGGTGGTGCTGGAAAAAGTGAATCACATGAGCTTGTACTCCACCAAGAAGCATCTGGAGCTGGCTTCCGGACACCATGCCAGGTTTCTGAAAAAGCACCTGATCGATCAGTTCGTGGCTTCCGCCTAACGGGGAAGTCGAAACTAGGTCCGCCATGCGCGCGGGTGAGCGCGCCCGGACACTACCCAGGAGGATCGTAGCCGCAAGCTGCCGAAGGCACCAAGATGACAGTCACGCTGCTGCTGCAGTCTGCGATCGTGGGCATCACCAACGGCTTCGTCTACGCGTTGGTGGGCCTGGGCATTGCAGTGGTATTTCGCGGCACCCGCATCATCAATGCAATGCAGGGGGAGTTCTCCCTGATCGGCGGGATGGTGGCGTATCTAATCCTCGATCGGCTCGGTCTGCCCTTGGTCGTTGCAGCATTGGGTGGTGTCCTGGCCGGCGGCGCGCTCGGTTTCTTAATGGAGCTGCTGCTGGTACGCCCTACCCGCCGACGAGGCGGCAGCGAAGAGAGCTACCTTCTCCTCACACTCGGCGTAGCGTTCGCTATCTCTGCTGCTGCGCTGTATTTCTTTGGGCGTGACTCACGCAGTCTCCCTGGGATCGGCGGCGAGGGCAGCATTCTGTTGATGGACGCGGCCTTGCGCATCCATGCCATCTCCCTCGTGGTCATCGCTTCCTTGATCATGGTCCTGCTGCGCCTGTTCTACAACCGCACGCTGATTGGACTGTCGATGATGGCCGCTTCGATCGACGAGGACGGCGCGGCCACTGTTGGGATCGACGTGCCCTTCATGCGCTCGCTGACGTTTCTACTTGGCGGACTAGTGGGAGGACTGGCGGGTGTACTGGTCTCGCCACTGATTACCGTTCACTACGAGATGGGACTGTTGCTCACCCTGAAGGGCTTTGCCGCGGCCATTCTGGGCGGGCTGAACAATCCATTCGGCGCGGTGGTGGGCGGCCTGACGCTGGGACTGATCGAGTCCATCGCAGTGTTGTCGGTCTCTTCCGGCTACAAGGACGTGATCGCCATGACGCTGTTGATCGTGATCATGATCTTCATGCCGCACGGAATGCTGGGCAAAGGCGCCCGCAAAGGCGGGTGATCATGGCTATGACCAGCGCGATCAATCGACCCCAAATCACCGCCGCAGTGGTGGTGTTAGCGCTATGGGCGGCCGCACCGGCTTTCGCCACGCGTGGCGTCGTGGATACGCTGGTATTCACTGGCCTCTACACCATTGCGGGGCTGGGTGTGTCCTTTCTGCTTGGCCAGTGCGGCATCGTTTCGCTGGCGCAGAGTGTGTTCTATGGCATAGGCGCATACACGAGCGCCTACTGCGCAACTCAACTCGGTTGGTCGGCGCCGGCAGGCTTCGCGATCGGCATCGCAATCAGCGCTGCGATAGCCACCATGGTGGGCTGGCCGATCCTGCGCCTGTCGGGCTATTTCCTGGCACTGGCCACTCTGGCGCTGGCCATCATCGGGCAAGTGCTGTTCCTCGAGTGGGACTGGCTTACCGGCGGTACGCTGGGCACCGGCGGCATTCCTGCGCTATCCGTGTTCGGCTTTCAATTGAACTCACCGCAACGGTTCTATTACCTCGTCTGGCCGGTGGCTGCGCTGGTGCTGTGGCTGCACTACAACCTGCTGCACTCGCGCAACGGCTTCGCTATGCGCGCAATGCGTGATGCGCCCGCTGCCGCCGTGGTTCTAGGCGTGGACACACATGTCTTAAAGGTGAAGATCTTTGTCCTAAGCGCCGTGCTGGGATCGCTCGCAGGCAGCCTGTTTGCGCACTACGTGTCCTTTGTCAGTGTCGACAGCTTCAGCGTCGATCGGGCTATAACGTTCTTACTGCTCGCCGTACTGGGTGGAGCACGAACGATCACCGGGACTGTGCTGGGGGCCGCTTTCGTTACGGTGATGCCGCGCATGCTCAGCAGCTTCGGTGATTTTCATGCGGTGTTGTTCGCCGCCTGTCTGATCGCGGCGGTGATTTATCTGCCCGAGGGCTTCGGCGGCGCGCTGCAACGTGCGTTGCGTCGAGGCGGCAGCAACTCGGTGCGGAGCTGAGAAATGACTGTCCTGCTCGAGATCCGCAACGTGACGCATAGTTTTCGTGGTCTGCGCGTCCTCCGCGGTGTAAGTTTCCAGGTGGAGCAAGGCCAGATCGTCGGGCTCATCGGTCCCAATGGTGCCGGCAAGAGCACCTTGTTCAACATCATCTCGGGTTTTCTCGCACCCGACGGAGGGGAGATTCGCTACGCGTCTGCGCAGATCAATCGTCGATCGGCGGCGTATCGCAGCTATGCTGGCCTGGTCCGTACTTTTCAGACCCCGCAAGTATTTGCGCACCTCACTGTACTTGAGAATCTGGTTGCCGGATGCCACAAGCAGACCCGCAGCGGTGTCGTGGCCAATCTGATCGGAACACCGGTATCCCGGCGAGATCTCCGAAATGCGTATGACGAGGCGGAGGCGTCCTGCGAGAGTTTCGGCCTGATGGCCGTACGGGACAGACTGGCCGGGAAGCTCCCGAGCGGCCAGCAGCGTCTCGTGGAACTGGCGCGCGCCGCGATCGGAAAACCGCGCTTACTGTGTCTGGATGAGCCATCGTCCGGATTAAACAACGAGGAAGTCGGTCAACTCATGCAGACGCTCAGGCGCCTCAACGCCCAGGGCATGACCATTCTCCTCGTCTCCCACGACATGGCTCTCGTCGATGTAGCCCCGGTGATTCACGTCCTGTGCTTCGGCGAGATCATCGCCAGCGGCGCGCTGAATCACATCCAAGCCGACACGCGCGTGCGTGAAGCCTATTTGGGCGTGTGAGATTCCATGCTGACCGTGGAAAATCTCGAAGCGGGCTACGGCGGGCTGCCAGTGCTCAAAGGCGTGTCGATGAGTATCGGACGCAACGAGTCGGTGGCGCTCATCGGGGCCAATGGCGCCGGCAAGTCCACGCTGGTGCGAGCCATCTGCGGCCTGCTGCCTACTACTGCAGGCAAGATCACCCATGATGGCAAAGCCATCCACACTCTGCCCCCGCATCTGCGCACTCGACACGGCATCGCCGTGGTGCTGGAAAACCGACATCTCTTCGGCGAACTGACGGTGCGCAACAACCTCGACCTGGCGGCCGCGCACGGCGAGCGTCATGCGAAGGAGCAGCAAAAAATCAGCGCTGCACACCGCAAGTTCAGCGTGGGGCAGGTCCTGGATCTTTTTCCGTTCATGCGTGGTCGCCTGGATGATGCCGTGGAACTATTGTCGGGTGGTGAGCAGCAGATGGTTGCCATTGCCCGGGCCCTGCTGCTGAATCCGGAGTTGCTCATCCTCGATGAGCCCTCTACCGGCCTGTCACCCAAAGTTGTGCGCGACATCGTCGGAGTGATGGCCGCTCTGCGCGAAGGCGGTATGAGCATCTTGCTGGTGGAGCAAAACGTGGCACTCGCGGCGGAAACGTCTGAGCGCGGATACGTGATGTCGTTAGGCCGCGTGGTCCATGAGATCGAGCGCGGCAACTGGGGCGCTTTCATCGACAACGACGCAGTCCTCAAGGCTTATCTGGGCGGAGAGCGAGCCGATGCGCACTGACGCGAGCGGCTGGGTGACGCGTCTGACGGACGAGGACATCGTACGCTACGCACGCACCGGTGCATGGCGCAATGTGACGTTGGCCGAGTGCGCGATTCGTGCCGCTGAGCATGCTCCAGATCGATTGGCCGTTGTGGACGGCAGCCGCTCTCTGACCTTCGGTGGGCTCCTGGCCGAAGCACGGCAACTGACCGCCGCCTTCTCGGCTATGGGGCTACGAGCCGGCGACGTGATCAGCTATCAGTTGCCGAACTGGGCGGAGACGATGACGATCAATCTGGCCGCCTGTCTGGCGGGCCTGGTGATCAATCCCATCGTGCCGATCTATCGCGAGGCCGAAGTGCGATACATCCTGCGCGATAGCCGTTCGCACGCGTTCTTCATCCCAGAGACGTTTCGCAACTTCGACTACCCCGCTATGGCAGCTAGGCTGCGTCCCGCTCTGCCCGATCTCAGAGAAGTCGTAGTGGTGCGCGGTGAGGCTGGGAGCTCGCGCAGCTATGCCGATCTGCTCGCCTCCAGGCCTGGCAAACCGACCGCGCAAAACCTCGCGCAACCCAACGCGATCAAGCTGGTGCTCTACACCTCCGGCACCACCGGCAACCCCAAGGGCGTCCTGCACAGCCACAATACGATCATGTCGGAGATCGACGCCGTGATCGACTTCTGGGGTATCACGGAGCGGGACGTGGTGCTCATGCCCTCCCCGGTCACACACATCACCGGGTATCTGTATGCACTGGAGATTGCCTTTGCCGCCGGCGTGAAAGTGGTGTTTATGGAGCGCTGGAATGCAACGGAAGCAGTGGATCTGATTGCGCAGCATGGAGTCACTTTCAGCGTGGGCGCCACGCCCTTTCTGAAGGAACTGGTAGCGGAGGTGGAGCAGCGTGAGCTGGTGCTTCCGAGTCTACGGCTGTTCATGAGCGGAGGTGCTCCGGTGCCTCCGGAGTTGATCCGTCGGGCAAACGAAATACTGCCGGGCTGTCTGACCTTCCGCGTGTACGGCAGCACCGAGGCGCCGACCGTCACCCTCGGCATCTCGACGCGCGCAGAGGTCGATCTGGGAGCGACCACCGACGGGCACATCGTCAATCACGACGTGCGGCTATGCGACCCGCACACAGGCGCGCCGTTGCAAGGTGAGGCAGAGGGCGAAATCTGTTCGCGCGGCCCGGAAGTGATGCTGGGCTACACAGACTGGAAGCAGACCTTGGAGAGCTTCGATCAGGATGGATATTTCCACACCGGTGACCTGGGGAGACGCGTCTCGGACCACTACCTGTGCGTCACCGGGCGCAAGAAAGACCTGATCATCCGCGGTGGCGAGAACATCAGCCCAAAGGAAATAGAGGATGTACTGCATACGCATCCGGCGATCAAAGAAGTCGCCGTGGTTGCCATGCCGCACGAGCGGTTGCAGGAAACTGTGTGCGCCTACGTGATCCCGCAACTCGGCCACAGCATCGACGTTGACAGCATCGCGGACTTCTTGTCGAAGAGTGGTTTGGCCAAGCAAAAATTTCCCGAACGCGTGGAGCTGGTCGAAGACCTGCCGCGAACGGCATCGGGAAAGGTGCAGAAGAATATGCTGCGGTCCCGGATTGCGGAGACCGTGGGGCGTGAAGCGCAGGTCAAGGCGTAGACCAATACCCAACGCAGAGGTGCAGAGGGCTTTGATTGACGATTTGAGTTCTGGATCCAAACGATGAACGAGGACGACAAACCAAGTGCAGTGCAGATGATCGACCTGTACCGCCGCATGCTGATGATCCGGCGCATGGAGGAGCGGCTCGGCGAAGTGGTCAAATCCGGTGAGTTGCCGGGGCCGGTGCATCTTTACATTGGCCAGGAAGCCGTGGCAGTGGGCGTGTGCGCCCAACTTTCCGACAAGGATTGGATCGCGAGTACGCATCGTGGCCACGGACACTTTCTGGCCAAGGGGGGCGAACCGCACGCGATGGTGGCGGAGATATTCGGTCGCGAGACCGGGATCTGTCACGGCAAGGGCGGTTCAATGCACGTAGCCGATTTCAGTCGCGGCATCCTCGGCGCCAACGGCATCGTGGGAGGTGGCATCGGACTCGCGGCGGGCGCGGCATTGGCGGCTCAACTCGATGGGAAGGGACAGGTCGCCGTAGTGTTCTTCGGCGATGGCGGTGCAAACCAGGGCGTCGTGACCGAGGCGATCAATCTCGCCGCGATCTGGAAGCTGCCGTTGTTGCTGGTATGCGAGAACAATGGCTTCTCCGAATTCTCTCCCACCGACACCGTCACCGCCGGAGAGATCGTGGCGCGCGCAAAGCCCTTTGGCATTCCGGGCGTGACGGTGGACGGCAATGACGTGCTAGCGGTGTCGCGCGTCGTTCGCACGGCAGTTGAACGGGCGCGCAACGGCGAGGGACCTACGTTGATCGAAGCCCGCACTTACCGCTGGCGGGGCCATGTGGAAACAGAGCAAAGCTTTCTCTCCGCAGCGTACCGCGAAGAAAGTGAGATCGCGTCATGGCGGCTGCGCGATCCCATCGGACGTTTGGAAGCCGAACTTCTTGATGGCGTGACGACGCAGACCAGACTCGATTCGGTGCGTGCGGAGATCGAACAGGTGGTCGAGCACGCCTATTCGCAGGCGATGATCGATCCGCTGCCGGCGGAAGCACGGGCTTTTCAGGACATGTTTGCTTGATCTCCAACGTGACGCGTGCATCTCAACGCAGAGGCGCAGAGGACGCAGAGGAAACTAAGTGGAAAATAGAGTGATGAGAGTCGACGGTGAGCCCAAATAGACGCAGAGGATTATCCGGCACAACCGCCGACCAGCTCTCGGAATGCAGCTGCCGTTTCCTCTGCGCCCTCCGCGTCCTCTGCGCCTCTGCGTTGGATGTTGATTGACGTTTGACCGAACCAACCGGAAAACCATGGCCAAGAAGCGCCTGATACAGGCAATCAACGAAGCGCTCGTCGAGGAGATGGAGCGCGACTCGCGTGTGATCCTGTTCGGTGAAGACGTCAAGATCAGCCTGTTCGGCGACACCAAGGGGCTGGCGGAGCGCTTCGGCGCGCAGCGTGTGCGCAATACGCCGATATCGGAAACGGTCATGACCGGCATGGCCGTCGGTGCTGCAGCCGCTGGCTATCGAGTCGTGTGCCACATGATGTTCGCCAATTTTCTTTACACCGGATTCGATGCGATCGCCAACCAGGCCGCCAAACTGCGCTACATGACGGCGGGTCAGATCCGGCTGCCGTTGGTATATATGGCAGTGATGGGAGCCGGTCGATCCGCTGGCGCACAGCACTCGGACGTACCGTATCCGATGCTCATGAACCTGGGTGGCGTAAAGGTTGCGGTGCCGAGTACACCAGCAGATGCGAAGGGTTTGCTCAAAGCCGCCATTCGAGACGACAACCCGGTGGTGTTCCTGCAACCCGCCCGGCGTGGCGGCGAGCAAGGTGAAGTGCCTGATGGCGAACACCTTGTGCCGCTGGGGAGCGCCGACGTCAAGCGGGCCGGCGACGATGTGACCTTGGTAGCCATCGGCGCGATGGTGCGTCATGCATTGCGCGCCGCGGAGATGCTGCAGGGAGAGGACGTGAGCATCGAGGTCGTCGACCCGCGCACGCTCTTTCCTTTGGACGAGGAAACCATCCTGCGCTCGGTGCGCAAGACCGGCCGGCTGGTCGTAGTCGACGAGGCGCGCACGACCTGCAGCGCCGCCAGTGAGATCGCAGCGATCGTCGCAGAGAAGGCGTTTGGCGCCCTCCGGGCACCTGTGCGGCGCGTCACCGTCCGCGATGTGGCGATTCCATATTCGCCGCCACTCGAAAAAGCAGTCCTGCCCGATGAGCACAGCGTGATACGTGCGGTGCGCGAGACGATGCATGCAGGCGGGACGCGATGAAAGTGTCGCTGAAACTGCCGCTGTTCGGGATGAACATGGAGCAAGCCACCATCGTCAAGTGGCTAAGACAACCGGGCGAGACATTTAACAAAGGCGATCCGCTCTACGAAGTCGAGACCGAGAAGGTCACCTCTGAAGTGGAAGCTCCGTGCAACGGCACCTTGCTCGAGATTCTCGCTCCACCGGAAGCCATAGTGACCGTGGGAGACATCGTCTGCCATATCGATTCTTGAAATGGGCATTGACGCGGATAGGACAAGTAGTATGCTCAACGGAGATGCGCAGATGGTGCCAACGATGCACCGACAACCGGCGATGCAGCCTGAGAGGAGCGACACACTCGGGCAGACTCCGCCGGACCAACGCGCGACGCAAGGGGGAGAAAAAATGGAAATTCCGCGATACGTACGTGCACGCACGCGATTCCCGCGCTTGCCCCTTGCTTCTGCACGCGCATGGCCCGTCATAACGTCGGCCATTCGCTCCGCCAAAAGACCGCAACGCACACGCCCCATCCGGAGCGTGCGCATGATCGCAGACCTGTTCTGGACTGATGCATCGCATCACAGGCGACTGCCCTCACGCGCGCAGCTCCGATGGTGACGCAGGCACTGCGGCAAAGTTCGTAACCGGCCGGACCCAGACAACGGGAGCCCAAGGTAGCGAAGCAAGGTGATTTCATACAACAACCAGCAGTAGGAGGAGTCGCAAGTGAATACGCTCAAGATGAAGACGATTGCAGCTTCCATCGCCCTCGCAGGCATCGCCGGTTGGGCGCAGGCCGCCGGGCCGGTGACCGACGCCATGCTCGCGGCCGAGGCGGGCGAATCGTGGCTGCACACCAACGGCAACTACGGCGGACACCGTTTCAGCACACTGACCGCGATCAATGCCACCAACGCAAAGGACCTCAAGCTCGCCTGGGCCATGTCACCCGGAGGCAAGACCGACGCGCAGGCAACACCGAGTTACTACGACGGACTGCTGTACTTTCCGCAAGACAATCAAGTGTTCGCGATCGATGCGGGAACCGGCCACATCGTTTGGAAATACACACACAAACTGCCGGACGACTGGGGCGGCTACAACGTCTCTTT
>Ga0068869_100000871_pt1 | contig 17376 bp, 19 predicted proteins | sample KBSMisM52_FD_64676 | JGI IMG/M metagenome (GOLD analysis project Ga0068869, IMG submission 64676) | Miscanthus rhizosphere microbial communities from Kellogg Biological Station, Michigan, USA - KBS Miscanthus M5-2 | ecosystem: Host-associated > Plants > Roots > Rhizosphere > Soil ... | reverse complement strand
GAGAGGACACCGGCGGGCCGGCGGCGCGGGCGCGCGACGAATTGCCGTGAAACCCGCGACGATCTCATCGGTACGCCCTTTGCTCGGGCAGGTGCCGTCGCGTTGCCACGCGCTTTTGGCGGGCCCAGAGGGGATCGGCAGTAAGATTCCGAGCAAAGGGGTCTCAAGACCCACGCAGGGGTTCCAAGCACCCTGCAAGGAGAAGGTCACATGAACCGCACCCGGTGCGGGACGCTGCTCCGGCCGGCCGCCATCGTGCTGGCCATCGCAGTAGCAGCAGCCGCGTTACCCCGCCCAGCGCACGCCCAGACCCCTTACGTGCCGTACTTCGGCAAGAACCAGATCCGGTACGACAACTTCAAGTGGATGACGTACGAGACGGATCACTTCACCATCTACTTCTATCCCGAGATCCAACCGCATCTCGAGCGGATGGCGGGCTACGCCGAGAGCGCCTATCAGCACATCAGCACCGAGCTCAAATACGACCTCGGCCCGGAGAAGGTGGCGCTCATCCTGTTCCAGACGAGCAGCGAGTTCCAGCAGCAGAACGTCATTCCGGGCGCGGCACAGGAAGGCGTCGGCGCCTTCGCCGAGCCCACGCGGAAGCGCATTCTGATGCCGATGGACGAGCCGCCGGATCTGCTCTACCGGCTGATCGTCCACGAGCTCACCCACCAGTTCGAGTTCGAGATCATCCCGACCTCGCTCATGCGCCGCAACGTGCCGCTGTGGGTGAACGAAGGCCTCTCCGACTACATGACCGGGTTCTGGCGGCCGCTCGACCTGATGTCGGTGCGCGATGCCGCCGTGACCGACATCGTGCCGAAGATGTCGAAGCTCGATGAGTACGGCGGCTTCAGCAGCCCCCGCATGATCTACAACCTCGGGCACGCCGTGTTCGAGTTCATGGAGTTCAAGTGGGGCAAGGAGGGATTGCGGCAGTACCTCTTCGCGCTCCGCAAGTCGGTGATCGGCGGCGGCGAGAACGCCTACCAGGAGGCGTTCAAGATCGAGCCCGAGGATTTCGACCAGCAGTTCGAGAAGTACCTGAAGGACCGCTTCAAGCCGTTCCGTGACAAGGAGCGGCCGTCGGATTACGGCCGGAACCTCGCGCCCAACCCGGAGAAGAGCTCCTTCACCAACGCGCTCTCGGCCGAACCGTCGCCCTCGGGCGATCTCATCGCGGTGGTCACCGGCAATCGCAAGGATCAGGAAGCCGACATCGTGCTGGTGTCCGGCAAGGACGGCAGCGTCATCCGCAACCTGACCAAGGGGTTCGATCAGTCGAACGGCTACGAGTTCCTCATCACGCCGGGCGGACGGTGGAACACCGTGCCCTGGCTGTCGTGGGCGCCCTCGGGCGATCGGCTCGGCTACTTCGTGCGCACCGAAAAATCGCGCACGCTCATCCTGCAGAACGTCGTCACCCGCAAGATCGAAGACAAGTTCGACATGCGGACGCTCGACGAACCGGAGTCGCCGGACATTTCGCCCGACGGCAAGAGAGTGGTCTTCGCCGCCCTCGAGGGCGGCGTCGGCGACATCTTCATGCTCGATCTGCAGACGCGCATGACCACCAACCTGACGAAGGACTCCTTCGGCGACGCCGGCCCCACGTGGTCGCCCGACGGCAAGTTCATCGTCTACGTCGCGCGGGTGAGCGGCAACGAGAAGCTGTTCCGCCTCGACATCGACACCGGCAAGAAGACGCAGCTCACGTTCGGGACCCACGACGACTCGGCGGCGCAGTTCATGGACCAGGACACGCTGGTCTTTTCGTCCACCGCCACCAACCCGTCGCAGCCGATCGATCCCGACGTGGCGCGCAACGGCAACATCTACAACATCTGGACGCTCAACCTGAAGAACGGCGAGCTGCGGCAGTACACCGATGCGATGAGCGGCAACACCACGCCCATCGTGCTGCACCGCGGCAACGATCAGCCGCAGGTCGCGTTCGTGGGCTACTACAAGGGCGACTACGAGCTGCACGCGCTCGAGCGCCGCGATCCCATCATCACGGCCGCGTCGGCCGACTTCGGCGCGCCGGGGCCGGTGATCGACTTCCAGGCGCCGCTCTCGCACACGCTGCTGACCGACAAGATCAAAAAGAAGGGCAAGTTCGAGAAGATGTTCCTCGACGGCCGCCCGCCGGTGAACGTGGGCGTCACGAGCGGCGGCGACATCTTCGGCGGCTCGCAGGTGACCTTCAGCGACGTGCTCGGCGACCAGCAGTTCAGCATGTTCGCGGCGTCGATCTCGCAGTACCGCACGCTGTCGTTCTCGTACCTGAACCTGGCGCGCCGCTTGAACTACGCCGTCCAGGGCTTCTCGCAGACGCAGTTCTTCTACGGGCAGCAGGGCGGCGTGTTCTACGACCCGATCTACTCGGGCTTCATCGACCGCGATCTGGCTACGGCCACCACCACCATCCGGGGCGGCAACGCCTTTGGCATCTACCCGTTCAACCGCTACCGGCGCGTCGAGTTCTCCGGCGGCGTCATCCAGTACGACCAGCGGTTCAACGACCCCGGATTGCAGGAACTGTCGCTGAACTACCAGGAGCAGCAGTTCGGCCAGCAGATTCTCCAGTCGGGCTACTACGTGCCGCTCGGCGTGTCCTACGTGCAGGAGACCACCGTCTTCCGCGAGTTCGGACCGCTGTCCGGCAACACCATGCGCCTGCGCTACGAGGTTGCGCCGAAGATCGGCAACTCGCTCGACCGGCAGACCGCCGACCTCGACGCACGCTTCTATCAGCGCATCGGCGGCTCGGGGCTGCTGGCGCTGCGCGCCCGCGGCTTCCAGAGCTGGGGCGGCGCGCCGGACTTCCTGTATTTCGGCGGCAATTCCGAAATGCGCGGCTACGAGTACCTGCAGTTCGTCGGCAGCAAGTCGGCGTTCCTCAACGCCGAACTCCGCTTCCCGCTGATCGAGGCGATGCTGACGCCGCTCGGCGTGCTCGGCGGCATCCGTGGCGTCTTCTTCGCCAACATGGGCGGCGGCCACTTCGACGGGCAGCCGTTCCAGTGGATGGCGCGCAAGAGCGAGACGTACACGCCCATCATCGGCTACAAGCAGACGACGCTGCTCACGCAGGAGCCGATTTACGGCCCCCCGACCACGGTGAGCGGTCTCCGCCTGGTGGACGCCCGCGCGTCCTACGGCGTCGGCCTCGAGACCTTCGCGCTCGGCTTCCCCGTCCACATCGACTGGTCGTGGAAGACGCTGCTCAACAAGGACTGGGAAGACCAGCTGTTTGCGGCCTACGGCGGCAGCACCGAGTTCCGCAAGCCGAAGGTCACGTTCTGGATCGGATACGACTTCTAGTCGTATCCGATCCAGGGCTCTAGGCTCTGGGCTCTAGGCCTGGTTGGCTAGAGCCCAAAGCCCAAAGTCCAAAGCCGCCTCGCGGCGCTATCATTTCCGCGACATGAAACGCGTCTGGCTCCAGGCGTTTGCGCTTGTCGCCATCTGCGCCGCAACTGTCAGCGCCGACGATCTGGACGACTTCGTGAACGCGGCCATCAAGCAGCGCAACATTCCGGGCGTGGCCATCGCGGTGGTCAAGGACGGCGCCCTGGTCAGGATCGGCGGCTACGGCCTGGCCGACCGCGAGCGCAAGGTCGCGCCGGATGCAGACACGGTCTTCCGGATCGGCTCGCTCAGCAAGCAGTTCATCGCAACCGGGATCATGCTGCTGGTCCAGGACGGCCGCCTGGCCGTTGGTGACCGTCTCGACACGCACATGAGGGACGTGCCGTCGGCATGGCACGACATCACCATCCGGCACCTGCTCACGCACACCTCGGGGCTGCGGCGCGAAGCGCCCGCCGCCGATCTGAGCCAGTCGCAACCGGACATCGATCTCATTCGGTCCGCCTACGACGTGCCGCTGCAGTGGAAGCCGGGGGACAAGTACGACTACTCGAACCTGGGCTACTACGTGCTCGCCGAAGTCATCACGCGGGTTGGCAGAATGCCCTGGCACGAGTTCATCGCCAGGCGCGTGTTTCAGCCGCTGGGGATGACCCGGACCACGACGACGAGCGACGCCGGCCGGCTGGCCAACCGCGCGTCCGGCTATGTGTGGCGGGATGGGGCATGGACCGCGGCACCCGCACTGGTGGCGCTGCGTCCAAGCGGCGCCTTCGCCTCAACCGCCACGGACCTCGCCAAGTGGGCGGTCGCGCTCGACGGCGATCGCGTGCTGTCCAAGGCCTCCAAGGCGGAGATGTGGAAGCCGGTCACTCTCAACGGCGGCGGGACATTTCCTTACGGGTTCGGCTGGGAGCTCGACGACTTCCCGCCCGGCGGCCACGTGACGGGCGTCCCGATGATCCGGCACGAAGGCACGATTCCGGGATTCCGCCCCGGCTTCACGCGCCTGCCGAAGCAGGGCCTCACGGTCATCGTGATGACGAACCTGGATCGCGGCGCAGTCGACGCGATCATCGCCGGCATCGCCGTGCGCTACGCGCCCGAACTGATTCCCGACGCGCTGAGGCAGTGGAAGGACAGAGCGGCCTTGGGCCTTCGCTGAACGGGCCGCCTGAAGGCGGCCCCTACATCCCCTAGTTCTTTTCGAGCCGGAGTTCGCTCTGCTCGAGGTCCATCGACACGCGGTAGTTCGACAGGAACTTGTGGCCCACGATGCCACCGAGCTGGAATCCGAGCAGCACGCTCGGCGCGCGCAGGTTGAGCACCACCAGCGGGAAGTTCCGGTACTCGATGTGGTCGAAGTCGAGGTCGTTGCCGGGCAGCAGAAACGCGTCGCGGTCCCAGCCCGACGTGCCCCACACCTTCAGCGGAATGCGCCGGAAGCTGTTGGCGGGCAGCGCGCTCGCCGTGTCGGAGCTGATCGAGATCACCTCGCCGCCGGTGTCCACCACGAAGTAGGCCGGGTAGTTCGAGTTGAGCACGCCGCGCACCATCGCGAGGCGCGACACGCGCATCGGCAGCTTCGTCATCGCGCTGCCGGCAGCCGGCAGCTTGTGCCCGATGGTCAGCAGCTTGGCCTGGTAGTCGATCGTCATCGACATCCCGAGCGACAGCGGCGAGAAGCTCTCGCCCTCGCGCTTCGGTATGCCGCGGAGCGCCGGGTTCTTGATCAGCACCGGCAAGTTGCGGACCTGGAGCGTGCCGAATTCGAGCGACCGCACGCGCGCCAGCTGCAGCCCGCGGAGCCCCACTTCGCCGACGCCGGCGCTGAGGGTGTAGGTGATCGGCCGCACGCGCTCGCGCTGGGCGGTCTCGCGCGACAGCACCGTTTCCTCGGATCCCGTATCGAGGATGAAATCCTGCAGGCGGCCGCCGTTCACCCGCGCCTGGACCACGATCTTGTCCTTGACCAGCTTGAACGGCAGCGTGTGCAGCCGCGCCCGGTCCTCGGCGTCGATCTCCGCCGGCGTAATGCCCGCGAAGGCCTGGAGGAACTCCACCTGCGCCCGCGCCCATGCCGCCTTGTCGCTGCGGTCCTTGTTGGGAAGCAGGTTGATGTAGTTGGAGTAGGCGATGACGGCTTCGTCGTAGCGATTGAGCCGTTCGTAGATGTCGCCGATGGCGGCGTGGATCTCGCCGTCGCGTGGAGCGCCCGCCGAGGCCGCCAGCGCCTGGTCCAACGCTTCCTGGAGCTTGCTGCGGGTGGCCAGCGACTTGGCGTGGCCGAAGCGCGCGCGGGGTGACTCGGGCGATGACGCCAGCGCGCGGTCGTAGGCGCGGTCGGCCTCGTCGAAGAGACCGTTCGACCACAGCGCGTCGCCGAGCAGCGACAACGAATCGGCGTCGGCGCCGGGCACGGCAGCCAGCTTCTCGGCTTCTTGCCGCGCCAGGCCGAACTCGGCCACCTTGAGCGATGTCCGGATCTTGCCTTTGCGCGCCTGTGTGGCCAGGCCGAGGTCGTCGGTCTGCGTGGCCCGGTCGAAAGCCTTCAGCGCTTCCTGGAGCCGGTTCTCCTCGAACAGCTGGTTCGCGAGCTGGAACTGAAGATCGGCGTCGCCGCTCGAGGACCGCTCATCGGCGCTCAGCGCCAGCGTACACAGGGCGGCAATCGAGAACACGACTCCCGCGCGTCGACGTGTCATGGGCATGGCCCCAACCCCTCAACTCGGGCAACGTGACTCGCCGCCCCCTGCAAGCAGCGCGTCTGCCCCGGAACGTAACCGCCGGGTACTTCTCCCCTACTTCTGGAAGTACTGGGCGTTTACCGGGATAAAGCTCTTCCACTTTTCCGGGGTCTCGTCCAGCGCGAAGATCGCCTCTACGGGACAGGCCGGAACACACGCGCCGCAGTCGATGCACTCGTCGGGGTGGATATACAGCATCTCCGCGGTCTGGAACTCGGGTTCGTCCTTGCGCGGATGGATGCAATCGACCGGGCAGACGTCGACACATGCGGAGTCTTTGGTGCCGACGCAGGGTTCACAGATGATGTACGCCACTTACTACTCCTCGGGGCCTTTCCTTTCGGTTCGCTGGACCGCCCGGAAGTATACCTTGCCCCCCTGGGGCTCCCGGTGTGCCGTTTCGGCACGCCCCGGGGTCGCCCCGGGCGGGTAGGGCATAATCGGGGCCTCGACTCATGCGGCTGTCGTCATCGCTGTCGAACCGGATCTTCCTGGCCTGCACGCTGCTGGCGACGGTGTCGCTTGGCTTCGCCTTCACGTTCGTAAATGCCCAGGTGACCGGCGAAGTGGAGGCCGAGCTGCGGCGCGACCTGTCGGAGGCCGGCACCTTGGTCGATCAGCGCCGGGCGGCGTTCACCGAGACGTTCACGATCCTGACGCGGCTCATCGCCAACCTGCCAAAACTGATCGGCGCGGTGTCGACCAAGGACGCCCCCACCGTGCAGCCGCTGGCCGACGAGTACCGGAAGCAGATTGACGGGGACGCGCTGGTCATCGTCAGCCCCAGCGGCGCCGTGCTGGCCCGCTCGGGCGTCGAGACCGACGCGCTGATGCAGGCTGCCACCGCGAGCTCCGACGAAGGCACCACCTCGATGCCTCACGCCCGCGGGCTCCTGCAGGTCGTCAGCGCGCCGATCATCGAAGGCGGCGATCCGACCAACGTGATCGGACGCCTGACGGTGGGGTTCTTCCTCGACGACCGGCGGGCGGTGCAGTTCAAGGCGGTGACGGGCACCGAGATCGCGTTCGCCGCCGGCGGGCACGTGCTCGCGTCGTCGCTGCCGGTCGAGGCGCGCCGCGGCCTCGACGCGCTGACCACGGCGCACGGCGTCACCCCGGTGTCGCTGCGCGGCGAGGAATACGTGATGGTGTCGCGGCCGTTCGCCCGCGCCGGAACGGCCGCCGATCCGAATGGGCCCACCACGCTCATCCTGCGCTCGCGCACCGAACGGCTCCGCTACCTGAGCACGCTGCGGGCCGGCCTCGCGGGCGCGTTGATCGTGACCCTCCTCCTCGCCACGGTCTTGAGCTACGCCGTCGCCCGCACGATGACGCGCCCGCTCGCCGCGGTGACCGACGCCATGCGCGACGTGGCGGCGACCGGTGACCTCACGCGCAAGGTGACCGTGCAGAGCCGGGCGTGGGACGACGAGGACGCGCGGCTGCTCGGATCCACGTTCAACACGCTCACCGAATCGATCGCCCGCTTCCAGCGCGAGGCGGCGCAGCGCGAGCGGCTGTCGTCGCTGGGGCGGCTCTCCACCGTCATCGCCCACGAGGTGCGCAACCCGTTGATGATCATCCGGGCCTCGCTCTCGTCGCTGCGGGGCGAGCGCGTGTCGGCGCGCGACGTGCGCGAGGCGGTCGCGGACATCGACGAAGAGACGCAGCGGATCAACCGCATCGTCACCGAGGTGCTGGACTTCGCCAAGCCGATCCGCTTCGACTTCGCCGAGACGAGCGTCAACGACCTCTGCCGCGCGTCGGTCACCGCGGCCTGGGCCGGTGAGGCGCACCACGACGTCCGACTCGAACTCGACCCCGACATCCCGCCGTTCGTCACCGACGCCGAGCGGCTGCGGACGGTGCTGGTGAACCTCCTGGCCAACGCGCGACAGGCCGTGCTGGCGGTGGCAGCCGATCGGCCCGGCGGCGGCCGCGAGCGGGAGCGCGGTGCCCGGCTCGGTGCGGTGGTGCTCGACGAACCCGTCGTCGTCGTGCGCACCGAACGGCAGGACTCGCGTGTCGTCATCTCCGTCGCCGACCGTGGCGCCGGGATTCCGGCCGAGGCGCTGCCGCACGTGTTCGACCCGTACTACACGACCCGGCGTTCGGGCACCGGCCTCGGGCTGCCGATCGCCAAGAACATCGTCGAGGGGCTCGGCGGCACCATCGCGGTGACGAGCCGCCCGCACGAGGGCACCACCGTGCGGATCGAGCTGCCGGCGCGCACCGGCGACGCGGCATGAGCGCGGTCCGGGGGACGATTCTTCTCGTCGACGACGAGGAGAAGATCCTCAAGCGGCTCGGCCGGGCGCTGCGCGACGAGGGGCACGACGTCACCGAAGCGGGCAGCGCCCGCGACGCGCAGCGCCATCTCACCGAGCGCCAGTTCGACCTCGCCGTGATCGACAACGTGATGCAGGGCATGACGGGACTCGAGCTCGTGCGCGAGCTGTCGTCGACGATGAGCGACAGCGAGCGTCCGCAGATGGTGCTCATGACCGCGCACGGCTCGACGCAGATCGTACGCGACGCGTTCAAGATGGGCGTCGAGGACTTCCTCGAGAAGCCGTTCGAGGTCGACGAGCTGCTGGCGCTGGCGCGGCGCGCGGTGAAGAGCCACCGGCTGCAGACGCAGAAGCAGTACCTGATCAGCGAGCGCGACGCCGAGTTCAACCACTACGGGATCGTGGGGCGCAGCCGTCCGATGCAGGACGTGCTGCAGCGCTGCGGCCTGGTGGCCGAGACCAAGAGCACGGTGCTCGTGACCGGCGAGACCGGGACGGGCAAGGAGATGGTGGCGCGCCTCATCCATCACCGCTCGGCGCAGCGCGACATGCCGCTCATCAAGGTGAACTGCGCGGCGATTCCGGAGACGCTGCTGGAGTCGGAGCTCTTCGGCCACGTACGCGGCGCGTTCACCGGCGCCACCATGACCAAGCGCGGCAAGTTCGCGCTTGCCGACGGCGGCTCGATCTTCCTGGACGAGATCGGCACGATGACCGGCGCCATCCAGTCGAAGCTGCTGCGCGTGCTGCAGGAACGCGAGTTCGAGCCGCTCGGCGCCGAGCGCACGCAAAAGGTGGACGTGCGCGTGATTGCCGCCACGAACCGGGACTTGAAGCAGCTCGTCGCCGACGGCAAGTTCCAGGAGGATCTGTACTATCGCCTCAACGTGATCCCGATCGTCCTGCCGCCGCTCCGGGAGCGGCCCGACGACATTCCCGTGCTCATCGACCACTTCATCGAAAAGCACCGGCAGCGAACGGGAAAGCGCATCGAGCGTGTCGAACCCGACGTGGTGGATGCGCTCCGCGGCTACAACTGGCCGGGTAACGTGCGCGAGCTCGAGAACACCATCGAGCGCGCGGTGGTGCTCGCCACCGGCCCGGTGGTCACGATCTCCTCGATCTCGCTGCTCGGCGCCACCTCGTCCCCGTCGTCGGGACTCCCCTCGCCGCGGCTCCATCAGAACATCGAGTGGGTGGAGCGCGAGACGATCCGCCGCGCGCTCCAGCAGGCCGGCGGGGTGAAGAAGGACGCGGCCGAGCTCATGGGCATCAGCCAGCGCGCACTGAGCTACTACCTCGCGAAGTACCGGATCGACTGATGGCCAACCTGCGCGCGCTTTCCTGACGCGTGACCGCTTACCGGCGAAGTAAGCCGGCCGGGCTGGCTCTCGGCCGAACAATCACGAAATAACCGGGGAGCGAGACCGGTTGCGTTCCGAGCACGACCGGCATTTTGTTTGCACCCAGACCGGTGCGCCTGCCCCCAGTGCCTGATTGCCCGCCCTCTGGGCGGGACGTGAATGCCATAGAGTCTCCCGAATGAGACATCACCTGCCGCTTCTTATCGCCGTTGGAGTCGTGTGCCTCGTGGCCGTCCCCGCCACGCCGGCGGCCCCGCGCGCCGCCCTGGCGGCGGTGCGTGCCGACGAACCTCGTGTCATCGAGGTGGTGGCCAGACGATTCACGTGGGAGCCCGCCGAAATCCAGGTGACGGTAGGCGAACGCGTCCGCCTGATCCTGCGCACCGCCGACGGCCTCCATGGGATCGAGCTGAAGAAGTTCAAGATCGCCAAGGAGATTCCGCGCGGGAACAAGGCGGTGACCGTGGAGTTCACCGCCGACGAGGCCGGCCGCTTCCCCTTCTTCTGCTCTGAATACTGCGGCGACGGCCACGACGACATGAAAGGCGTGCTCGTGGTGGTCGCCCGCGACGCGGCGCCGCCTGCCCCCGCGGCACCTGCGCCCCCACCGTCCGATCCCCCTGCTCCCCAGAACTGAATCAAAGGAGAGTCGATGCGCTTCCGTGTTCTGAGCCTTCTCGTCGCCGCCGCCGTGTTTGCGGGAACCGCGGCCTGCGACGAGGCGCTGTCCGATCTCACCGGCCCCACGCCGAACCTCGAACCCACGTTCAGCAGCATTCAGCAGGAGATCCTGAACACGACGGACTCATCGGGCCGTCCGGCGTGCATCACCTGCCACAATGGCAATCCGTTCGTACCGGGCAATTTCACCGGCGCCAACGCGTATGCTGCGCTGGTGAGCGCGCGAAGCTTCGAGAAGCCGAGCCTGTTTCGCGTCGCCCCTGGAGAACCGGACAACAGCTACATGGTGCACAAGCTCGAAGGTGGCCCTAACATCGTGGGCGAGCGGATGCCGCGGGGCGGCGGTCCGTTCCTGACGAGCGGCCAGATGCTCGTGATCCGCCGCTGGATCGCCGAGGGCGCCCAGAACAACTGAATGCCCGTACGTAGGGGCCAGCTTCAGGTGGCCCGTAGGAGCCGAATGATGACCGTGTTTCGTACCGTGGGCCTGCTGCTGGCCCTCTCCATCATCGCGCCGCGACTGGCGGCCGCGCAGGCGTCGACCGAGGCGCCCGCCAACAGCGCGAACACCGCCGCGCAGGCCGCGAAAGATGACGACCCCGATCGGGACTTCAATCGCTCGCAGCCCGACTTCGTGGTGGTGAATCTCCCGACCACGCTGCGGGTGCCGAAGTTCAAGAGCGCCTTCCGCGTCACCCACCGGTTCGGCCGGCCGCTGGGCCAAGGCGATTTCGGCGACCTGGCCGGGGACCTCTTCGGTCTCGACTCGGGCGCGCGCATCGGGCTCGAATACCGCTTCGGCCTGATGCGCGGGCTGCAGGTGGGCCTCCACCGCACCAACGACAAGACGATCGAGTTCTTCACGGAGTACAGCCTGCTGCAGCAGGCCGACCACGGGGTCGGCCTCGGCGTGATTGCCTCGATCGACGGCACGAACAACTTCAGGGACAGCTACACGCCGATGATCGGCGTGGCGATCTCACGTGAGTTGGGCCGGCACGGTGCCGTCTACGTGGAGCCGATGTGGGTGAACAACTCCAATCTCCTGCCCTCCGAGATCGTGGACGAGAACGACACGTTCATGGTGGGGCTGGGCGCCCGCGTGCGCGTGCGCCCGACCGTCTACATCGTCGGCGAGTTCGTTCCCCGCACCGGCAACACCCCGGGCGTCAACCACGGCACGTTCGGGCTCGAGAAGGTCGTCGGAGGCCACACGTTCCAGGTGAATTTCTCCAACGGCTTCGGCACGACGATGGGCCAGCTGTCCCGCGGCGGCACGGGCAGCGACGACTGGTATCTCGGATTCAACATCTCCAGGAAGTTCTTCTGAGGGTACGGACCATGATCAAGACGACTGCGTTTGCGGCCGCGGCGTTCGCCGCCGTGTGTCTGGCGGCTGGATGCGGTGGCAGCTCCACGGGGCCCTCTTCGGGGGGCGGCGGCAACACCGGAGGCGGGGGCACGACGAACACCACCACGATTACCCTGACGTCTTCCGGTGCGTCGCCGCGGGACATCACCGTGTCGGTAGGCTCGCGCGTGACCTTCATCAACAACGACTCGCAGCCGCACGACATGGACTCGAACCCGCATCCGGACCACACCGACTGCCCGCCGCTCAACGTCGGGTTCATCGCCGCCGGCGCTCAGGGCGTCACGCAGAACCTGAACACCGCGCGGACGTGCGGGTACCACGACCACAATCAGCCGAGCAACACGAACTTCCAGGGAGTGATCCGAATTCAGTAGGCTTTGGGCTGTGGGCTTTGGGCTCTAGCTGGCTGGAGGCTTGGAGGCTGAAGCCTTCGGCCCAGAGCCACCTAAAGCCCAGAGTCCAAAGCCCAAAGCCGGCAGGGCTCTACTCCGCCGTCTCCCCCGGCTTCAGTTCGAGAACGTCGACGCCCGCCGGCACGAGCGACTTCAGCTCGGCCGGCGTGCCGGTCAGCACCGGAAAGGTGCCCCAGTGCATCGGCACCACCTGCCGCACGCCGAGCATCGCGCACGCACGCGCGGCGTCGGCGGGGCCCATGGTGAAACGATCGCCGATCGGGAGAAACGCGATCGCCGGGCGGTGGATCTCGCCAATCAGGCGCATGTCGCCGAACAGGCCCGTGTCACCGGCAAAGTAGATCGACCGGCCGTCCTCGAGTCCGACCACGAAGCCGGCGGCCTCGCCCAGATAGACCATCTGGCCGTTGTCGACGTAGCCGCTGCTGTGACGCGCGTCGGTCATCGTCACCCGCACGCCGGCCACGTCGATCGAGCCGCCCCGGTTCATCGGTTCCAGGCGCTGCAGCCCCTTTCGCCCGAGCCAGTCGCACAGCTCGTAGATGGCCACCACCGGCGCGCCGCTCTCGCGCGCGCACGCCACGACGTCGTCCATGTGGTCGCCGTGGCCGTGCGACACCAGGATGGCGTCGGCCTGGGGCGGCTTCTTCAACGCGGCGGGACAGGCCGGATTGCCCTGCAACCAGGGGTCGAACAGCAGGCGTTTGCCGCCGGGCGTACGAATCAGGAAGGTGGAATGGCCGAACCAGGTGATGGCCAGGGGGTGCATTGGCCTCGATTGTAATGGTCCGATACACTTGGAAGAGGAAATGCCCGTCGACGCCCCCGTCCAGTTCATCGGCTCCCGCGAACCCAAACCCGAATGGCTGAAGGTCAGAGCCCCCGGCTCGCCGAACTTCGTGCGCCTGAAGGGGATCATGCAGGAGCTGAAGCTCAATACGGTTTGCGAGGACGCGCACTGCCCCAACATCGGTGAGTGCTGGCACCACGGCACCGCCACCTTCATGATCCTGGGCGACGTCTGCACGCGCGCCTGCGCCTACTGCGCGGTGGCGCACGGCCGCCCCAACGAGCTCGACACCGCCGAGCCCGCGCGGGTGGCCGAAGCCGTGGCGCGCATGGGGCTGAAATTCGCGGTCATCACCTCGGTGGACCGTGACGACCTCAAGGACGGCGGGGCGTCGATCTTCGCGGACACGATCCGGCTCACCCGCGAGCGCGTTCCCGGCTGCCGCATCGAGGTGCTGATTCCCGACTTCCAGGGCGTCGAGGCGTCGCTGCGGGCCGTGCTGGACGCGAGCCCGGACGTGCTGAACCACAACGTCGAGACGGTCCCGCGGCTCTACCGCATGGCGCGGTCGGGCGGGCGCTACGCGCGCACGCTGGAGCTGCTGGATCGCTCCCGAACCTACCGGCCCGACATCGCCACCAAGACCGGCCTCATGGTCGGCCTCGGCGAGGAGCGCGACGAGATCCTGTCGGTGTTCGACGACCTGCGGCGTGTCGGCGTGTCGATTCTGACCATCGGCCAGTACCTGCGGCCGTCGGCGACGCACGCCCCGATGAAGCGCTACTACCACCCTGACGAGTTCGGCGATCTCAAGCAGGAAGCGCTGGCCCGCGGCTTCGTGCACGTGGAGTCGGGCCCGCTCGTGCGCTCGTCGTACCATGCGCACGAACAGGCCGATGCCTTCGACAGGTCGCGCTCCTAGATCGCCCTGGATCGCACCGTTCGCGCTCGTAGTGGCGCTGCTCCAGACGTTCCCTGCCGCTCAGGCCGAATTCGGCGTCACCGAGATCGCCGACTACCGCCTCGATGCCACAGTCTTCGCGCAATTCACCCGTGCCAGCCACTTGATCGCCGCGGCCACGCGCGTAGACGCCCGATTCGACCGCGAGCCGTTGTTCACGAAGGACATCCTGCTGTCGGACGACGTCCTGGCGGCGGCGATCGCTCTTGAAGCGAGGCTGCGGGCCGAGCCGGCGCTTGCCGGCGCGTTCTTCGCCGCGGACATCACGCCTCACGAGTACACGAAGTTCACGCTCGGCCTCGTCGCCGCGCGGCTCGCCTACGGCTTCGTCAAGTCGGGAGTGCTCCGCAGCGTGCCGGCGGGCGTCCACGCCGACAACGTGATGTTCATCGAGACCAACCTGGCCGACGTCGAATCCGTGCTCAAAGAGCTGGGCGTGGAATAGCCGTCGAGCCCGCCGTTACCGCATCTCCGCCACGCGCGTCTTGAGCAGACGCTTGATCAGCGCGACAGGGAGCGGCCGATCGAGCGGGAATCGCAGCGTGCCCTTCGACACCTGGAACGGCGCGATGGCGCCGGCGTGCTCGCGCCGCATCGCCGGCGTCACCGGATACAGGGCCACGTGCCGTTTGAATCCGCCGCAGTAGACGAAGGCCCGCCCTTCAATCTTGTAGCCGAGGATGCCGTAACTGCGGCTCTCGACCGCTTTCGGCGCCGCCGCGCGGATCAACGTCCGCAGCTGCCCGACCGCCTTGCGGACGTCCGGCGCGAGCGTAGCCAGATACGCGCGAGCGCCGTCTGCCGCCGCGGCCGCTGTCGCCTTCCTGGCCATCCCTACGCCGCCTCGACGACCACCGCCGTGCCGTAGCAGAGCACTTCGGTGACGCCCGCCATGATCTCGTTGGCGTCGTAGCGCACGCCGATGATGGCGTTGGCGCCGAGGGCTTCGGCGTGCTGCACCATCAGGTAGAACGCGTCCTTCCGCGCGCGCTCGCAGAGCTCCGTGTAGATCGTGATGTTGCCGCCGACGATCGTCTGCAGGCCGCCGACGAAGGAGCCGACGATGGACCGCGAGCGGACGGTGATTCCCCGCACGACGCCGAGCGTGTTCACGGTACGGCAGCCGGGCAGCTCGAAAGCGGTAGTCGTGTAAGCGTGATTCATCGGTCTCCTCGTTCGTGGATGCAGGCCTTCAGGCCTGCCTTTCGGCGCAGCGTTTGAGCCACGCGCGCACGGTGTTGGTGAGCCCCTGGGAGTTGTAACCGAGTTCTGGCAGTTTCGCGAACCCGCCGGCTTTGAGCTTCAGGTAGACGCCGCCTCCGCCCTCCCACGTCACCGACGCGATGTCGGCCACAGGATATCGTCGGCGGAACCAGATGGCGCCGCACTCGAGTGCGTCGTCGTGCAGGACGACGCGCGTGGTCGCCACTTCGAGAACACCCGCGAGGCCGATGATCGTCATGCCGGCGAACGACAGGGACACCCAGGTCCATCCGTTTCGTACGTAGGTGAATACGAAACCGGCGACGAAAAGTGCGGCCGCCACGATGACAGCCGCCAGGAGCCATCGCTTCGAACGAAGCCGTTGCGCCACGGTGGAAGACTAGCGGAAAAGCAACGGGGCGGCCTGACGCCGAGACTAGTCGGAAGGCGCGGCCACGACCATCATCCCGCGCGTCAGCACGTCGAACGCAATCCCCTTCAGCAGCAGACCGACCTCGTCGCCCGGCCGTGCGCTGTCGACCTGCCTTCGGCCAAAGGCGATGCCCTCGATCTCCGACCTGTGCACGACCCGCCCGTCTTCGTCGAGCACAAACACCGCCTGCCCTGTCCGGCACGACTCGCGCACGAGCGTGCCTGTCGCGACCGTGCCACGGCCCGTGATCTTAAAGACGTCGTCGACACGCATGAGAAAACCCTGTGACAGGGCCCCCTCCGGCACCGAGGTCGCGGTGGCATCAGCCGGTGGCAACGACGCGACAATCCGCGCGACGTGCGGGGCCAGCGGCGCCGGGAAACCGTCGGTCCAGTGGACGCGGGTCAGATAGAACTCGAGAGCGCCGCTCGGCTTCACGTCCTCGAGCCGCAGCGGCAGGATCGTCTTGCCCTTGCCGAAGGCATAGCTGATCTCGTTGGCGACGAAGGACGAGGCGTTGGCGTGGCTCGAGAGCAGGAACACGACCGCCGCGGCTGCGTCGATCGCCCGGATGATCGCCTCGTCGTAGTTGGCGCCCGCCACCTGGTCGCGGGTCGCGATCCAGCAGCGCGCGCCGTGCTGCTCGAGCAGGTGGCACACTTCGTCGGCGTGTGTTTGATCGCCGGTCGCGTAGCTGATGAAGACGTGGGGCACGGGACGTAGACTAGCGCATCGTAAACCGAGGGGCCATCGGCGGAGCACTCCCCGTCCGCCCGGTGTCTAATTCCGTGCGATGTCGAAGGTGAAAGTCATCTCCTCGGCCGCGACGGGGCTGTGTGTCCTGGGACTGACAGCCGTTGGCGCGCTGGCGACCGGCCAGGAGCCCGACTGGATTGAATTGACCGGAAAGAGGTACGCCCTGCTCGTCAATCCGCTCGAGGCGTACTTCGAGCAGAATCCTTCCCGCCGCCCGGAGCCGCGCATCGTCTCGACGGCGCGCTGGCGCGGCTACGCGGCCCACTTCGCGATTGCCAATGGTGAACTGGTCGTCACCGATGTCCGGGTCTTGACGGACGTCGACGGCGGCGAGCGATCGGCCATGAATGAGGCGTTTCCCGGTGCTACCCGCGTCGTGGCGACGTGGTTCACGGGCAATCTGTTGATCCCGAACGGCAAGATGAAGCGGTACGTTCACATGGGTTACGGTTCGGAGTACGTGCGCTACATCGTCATCGCGGTGGAGGCTGGCGCGGCTGCCGCGCCGCGCCAACTCTCTGGACGCGACTTCGCGGCTTTCCGCCGGTCGCAGTTCGAGGCGTACAAGAGAACAGACGACTACCGGCGCGCTTTGAAGGAAACGATGGGCGGCCGCGAGCCGATGAGTGGGGCCGACGCGGAACGGTTTCTCTTCGACTTCGGAAGCGCGAATTACATGTCGCGCCTTTTCAAATAGTTCGCGGCACTGCCAAAGGGCGGTCTGAAGACCGCCCTCTACATACCTACCCGGCCTACTTGCCGGTGACCATCCGCAGCAAGCGGCTCACCGGGTCGTAGAAGCGGTCCACCACGCGCTCCTTGAGCGGGATGATCGCGTTGTCGGTAATGTGGATGTGCTCGGGGCACACCTTGGTGCAGCACTTGGTGATGTTGCAGTAGCCGATGTTGTGCTTGTCCTTCAGCTCCGGCACCCGGTCGGCGGTGTCGATCGGGTTCATCTCGAGGTTCGCGGCGTAGACG
>Ga0068869_100000857_pt1 | contig 17464 bp, 12 predicted proteins | sample KBSMisM52_FD_64676 | JGI IMG/M metagenome (GOLD analysis project Ga0068869, IMG submission 64676) | Miscanthus rhizosphere microbial communities from Kellogg Biological Station, Michigan, USA - KBS Miscanthus M5-2 | ecosystem: Host-associated > Plants > Roots > Rhizosphere > Soil ... | reverse complement strand
AACGTCGACCATCATGCCAAGCCGGTTCATTTCACGAACAACAGCGCGGCCAAAATCATTCAAGCCGCGCGTCTTACCTACCTCATCACCGGACGAGCCGGCCCAGCTCAAGCTCTCTGTCCAGGCGGGAGACATGTAGCGCACGCCAAGGTTGTAATAGCGCTCGACATTCTCGATCTTCTCGTCGATCGCATAGCCGCCCTCCAGTCCGGCTAATGCCGCGAGTTTTCCTTCTGCAGTGATGCGGCGTATGTCGGCAGCCGTGGTTGCAAACTGCCAGGTCTCGGGGTGTCGTTCGGCCAGTGCATGCACCGCCGCGATCTGGTCATCGGCCCGCTTCATCGCCGTCGGGCCGCCGCCACCAAATAACTGAGGCTCAACCCAGATCGAAAAAAATTGGGCGTCGAGTCCGCCTTCGCCAGCGCGGACCGAGTCAAAATGTCCATCAATAAGACGCTGGGACAAATCCACGTGTTCATCCAGCAGGCGTTGCGGCGTGTCGGCATGCATATCGATAGCAATCGCTCGCCGGTGGATGGCGCTTACGTCGTCCACTTTTTGTGGTGTTACCGTTGTTGGAATGTCAGTTTTTTCAGTCATGCGACAATTCGTATAAAGAACCGAAACCAGGATTAGTGTGACCAGGATCAGATAATGAATCGGACGCTCGACAAAGCGTTCAGCCAGACGAGACCTCCAGCGCGTCCGGCGCTTCACAGGAAAGCGCGACGGATTAACAGTCTTTGCTAATTGCTGAAGCATTTTTGATGTTACTTTGCGAACCTTATTCAATCAAGCGTGAACCAGACGCGGGCCTTGCCAACGAAAGGAGGCTTACTGTATCGTGCGATGTTCTCGATAACTGTTTGGTAAGCACCGCCCCAACCTTTCTTAAAGGAACCGGTCTTCCTGTAAAATAGGGTCTTCAAGAAGTCGTTTTTCCGTTTGACTTGAATTTTAGATTTCCTCGCTGCTGGTTCCTGAAATTGATCGTAAGGAGAAGAACAACATGTTCTCAAACGAAGACAAAAAGAAAAACATAGCAACTCCCCGAATCTGCGACGTCGTTTGGCACGACGGGGAATTCATCGCCTGGAACGACGCGCGCGTCCACGTAATGTCTCACGTTCTTCATTATGGCTCGAGCATCTTTGAGGGCATCCGTTGTTATGCGACCAAACAGGGTCCGGCAGTCTTTCGTTTGAAGGAACACATGCAGCGATTTTTGAATTCGGCGAAGATCTATCGCATGGATCACAGCCGAACTCTGGAGCAGTTGTGCGACGCTTCGGTTGAGTTAGTGAAACGAAGCGGTTTGGAGCAGTGCTATATCCGGCCCATCCTCTTTCGCAGCCTTGACGAGGAGCACCCTGCTTTCGGAGTCAATCCCTTTCCCAACCCTTTGGCCTGTTACATCGGCGCCTGGGATTGGGGCAAGTACCTTGGTGATGAAGCAATCGAAAAAGGTGTTGATGTTTGCGTGTCAACCTGGAACCGTCTGACGCCAAACTCGATGCCGGCAATGGCGAAGAGCGGCGCGAACTATATGAACTCCCAGCTGATCAAAATGGAAGCGCTGGTCAACGGGTTTGCTGAGGGCATCGCGCTCGATGATCGAGGCTATGTTTCAGAAGGCTCGGGCGAGAACATTTTCACGGTTAGCAACGGGATGGTCCTGACTCCGCCACTTTCCTCGTCAATCCTGGCGGGAATTACCCGCGACAGCGTGATTCAGATTTGTCACGAGTTGGAAATTCCCGTGAAGGAACGAAGCATTCAGCGCGCTGCCCTTTACGTAGCCGATGAACTCTTCTTCTCCGGCACCGCCGCTGAAATTACGCCTATCCGTTCCGTCGATCGCATTACGGTAGGCGCTGGTGGGCGCGGTCCGATAACGGAAAAAATTCAGAAGGCCTTTTTCGAAATCACCAAGGGCGAACGCAAAGCTCCGGGCGACTGGCTCACCTACGTGAACGCAGCCAGGGGCGCACAGGGCAACAACGGCTCGCAGCCGCAAACAGCAACGAATGTTAGCGTTCCCAATCAAGCTGCCGAGCCCGTGATGAAGTTTCAAACGGCCGGCAACCTAATCGAATAGGGCACATCCTTCCGAGGACAGACGAGGCAGCGAGCGAGGCGACTTGCTCGCTGTTCTTGTTTCCAGGACCGATTAAGTGATTTGCTGGGACGCGGGCGTCCCGCCCGCAGTGAGCGCGAAGCGCGAAAACCCAATACCTTCTGTTGCTGTGTGACTGCGCGCCTGCGGCGCGTTTGCGGGCGGGACACCCGCGGTCCCAGCAAATCACTTGATCAGGCGATAAACGTTGACGCTGTTACTTCCCACACGCTATATTCATTGAGCCTTATCCGGCCAAGCGCCGCGATACCCAAGAGTTCAAACAAAGCGCCCCTTACAGCGCGAAAATCAATAAAGCCGCTATACAGATTCCCAAGTTCGAAAGGTCTAGCCCTGTATGCCCATAAAAATTGACGATTTGCTACGAGTTGCCTGCAGTCATGGCGCCTCCGACCTCCATCTCAAAGTCGGAGCCTTCCCCGTCATGCGCATCGCGGGTGAACTTCACCCTCTTGCCGATGCACCCCGCCTCAAGCCTGAAGACACGCTCGACATGGCGTTTGCCATGATGTCGAATCGCCAGAAGCAACGCTTCAAAGAAGTCTCGGAGGTTGACATCGGCTATGGCGTCAAAGAGCTGGGACGATTTCGCGCGAACATATTTCAACAGCGCGGCAGTGTGAGCGTTGTGCTGCGCGTCATCCCCGACAAGACGAGAAGTTCATCGGACCTGGGATTACCACCGGTAATCGATCGCATCACCGAAGAGCGTCGCGGGCTGATCCTGGTCACCGGCTCAACCGGATCAGGTAAGTCCACCACGCTGGCTGCCATGATCGACCGGATCAATGCGCGCCGCAGCGGGCACATAGTCACAATCGAAGACCCGATCGAGTTTCTGCACAAAGACAAGCTATCGTTTGTGACGCAACGTGAAGTCGACGTTGATACCCGGTCATTTGCGGAAGCGTTGCGCGGTGCCTTGCGACAGGATCCAGACGTGATCCTGGTCGGCGAAATGCGCGACGACGAAACAATTGAAACTGCTTTGACGGCAGCCGAAACTGGTCACCTCGTTCTATCGACACTCCATACGCTGGATGCCACGGAAACCGTCATGCGCATCGTCTCTTCGTTTCCGGCACATCAACAGAAATCGGTGCGCATTCAGCTCGCCGGAATTCTCAAGGCGGTGGTCTCGATGCGACTGGTCCGCGCCGCCAAAGGCGCTGGACGCGTGCCGGCAGTTGAAGTCATGGTCTCAACTGCTTTGATTCGAGATTACATAATTAACGAAGAAAAGAGCTCGCTGATTCGTGAAGCAATTGCTGCCGGAGCATCGCAGTATGGGATGCAAACTTTTGATCAGTCGCTATTCCATCTCGTTCAGGCAGGACTTATCTCGATGGAAGAAGCGTTGCACAATGCCACCAACGTTGACGAGTTTAAGATGCGAGCTTCAGGCATACTCTCAGCCGAGCAAGCAATGACAACCGCAACCCGGGCCCCAGTGGCTTCGAAGGGTCTGGATATCGAAGACATCTTCGTGAAACACTGAAAAACAGTAGGCGGCAGGCAGTAGGCAGTAGGCAGTAGGCAGTAGGCAGTAGGCAGTAGGCAGTAGGCAGTAGGCAGTAGGCAGTAGGCAGTAGACAAACGTAAAAGGCGGTTAGTGGGTTCGTTACCACTAACCGCTTTCTGCTTTGCTTTCTGCTTTCTGCCTTCTGCCTTCTGCTTCCTGTCCCTACTCCGCCAGCCTTGAGAGCGGTGGCAGCGGCAAGCCAAAGTTTTGCGGATTCTCGCCGATGATTGCAGCCGCAAAAAAACTAGGGACGTAGTGAGCACCCTCGTTTCGAAAGGCATCGTCTAGCTCATTGCGATGCGCAAACAGGGTCCAGAAATTTCGTTCATAGTTTTCCGCATCTCTAAGTTGCCTTAGGTTGTTACGCACTGATTCCGCACCACGGTTATAACTAAGCAGGACCAAAGTCATGCTTTGCGAATCTTCGCCGAGCTCGGCCATGCTGTCTGCCATATAGTGCGCGGCAGCCGGCGTCATCTTTTCCACGTCACACATATCCTGGCGCGCCACGCCGTAATGATCGGCAGTCTGCGGCATGAACTGAAACAAGCCCTTAGCTCCGATACTGCTCTCATAACAGTTGCGATACGCCGATTCGATTACCGGCAAATAAATGCCGATGATGATCGGAACCTTGCGCGCCGCAAACGAACGCGCAATCAAGGGCACGTAGGGTCGAGCCCGCGTATAGACACTGCTAACACTCTCCGAGCCGAGAGCCGCTGATGCCTGGCTGCGAGCCGCAAATTGATCGACGTGTGACTTGATGACGCGTACTGCCTCCGCATTGAGTTTTACCGGACGGTCGCCCATCATCATTGAGATTCGCTGTTCCTGTTGATCTACAAAGTCCAATTGCTCGGCCTCATTCATTTGCGAATAAAGCTTGCTAGTCGACCCAGTCGGTGCTCCGGCTGAAAGCGCAGGGCTTAAAGTCTCGGTTGTCTCGGAACGCCGGTAAAGAATGCTTCCGGCTATCACTGCTAACAACACCAGGACCAGGGCGAGCAGCGGCCAGGAATATCTGCGCGGCAAGGAACGCGCGCTGAGCTTGCTGGAGACATCGGTTTGCTGCCGGCCTGGTTTGATCGCGGAGTCAGTCAGGTAACTTTCATTGTTGAGTTGTTCCCTCACCCGCTTCAACTCGCCGAGCAACTCCGCTGCCGAGCCCAAACGATCGGTCATCTCTTTGCGCAGACAACTATCAATGGTTTGTTCGAGTTGACCTGAAATCTTGTATCGATCGCCGGCGACTTCGGAAAGCGGAGATGGATCGCGATGCAGGATCGCTACCATCGTATCCATGCGGGTGGCGCCGGAAAAAGGCAGTCGCCGGGCCAACATTTCATAGATCACGACTCCCAGACTCCAGATGTCGGTTCGCTCATCGACTGGAAGTCCGCGTGCCTGCTCCGGCGACATATAACCCGTCGTCCCCAACAGCAACCCTGCCTCCGTGTGGGTTCCGTTTCCGGGTGGTGCTTCCTCCTGATCGGGCATCGCAGGCTCCATCAATTTCGCAATGCCGAAATCCAGAATCTTAACCAGACCATCGACGCGTCGCATGATGTTTTCGGGTTTGATGTCGCGATGCACGATACCGGCAATGTGAGCAGCGACAAGCGCCGAGCAGATCTGTTCGGCGATGTCCAGAATCTCCTCGAGTGATAATTCTTGATTGGCGAGCAACTGTCGGATGGTGGCGCCGTCAATAAACTCCGTGGCGATATACCGAATGCCCGCTGCTCCACCTACTTCGTGGATGGTGAGGATGTTTGGATGATTCAAAGCCGAAACAGCTTTTGCTTCTCTCTGGAAACGACGCAGGCGCGCATCATCTGACGCAAAATAAGCCGGCAGTATCTTCAGAGCGACCAGCCGATCGAGCCGGGCGTCTTGCGCCAGATAGACTTCACCCATGCCTCCACCACCGAGCCGCTTGACGATCGTGTAAGGACCAATCTCGTGTCCAATCTTGTCGACGATATCACTGCCGATGAGGACGTGGGCATCCCGCGAAATGGCAGGTTGCTCGATAAAATCGCCGGCCTCGTTGTAAGCGTTGACTAACGTCGTCGCTTCCTCAAACAACTGACTGTCACCGGCGCAAGCCGCATCAAGGAACGAGGCACGATCCTGCGGCGGGCGATCTATCGCCTCTTGCAACACCGCTTCCACCTTTTGCCACTGCTCAGGAGTCATATAAGTCCAGGTGAAAAGTGAAAAGTAAATGGTGAAAAGATAAAAGAACCCGAGCAGCTCCTATTAGATTTGCTTTTCACTTTTCACAATTCACTTTTCACTGCTTTATACAGCCACGCTTTCGCGGCCCGCCAATCCCGTCGTACGGTCATCGGGGAAACTTCCAGCACCTTCGCCGTTTCTTCGATACTCAACCCGCCGAAGTAGCGCAGCTCAACAACCCTGCTCTTGCGGGGATCGAGTCGTGCTAATTCCTGCAACGCTTCCTCGAGCGCCAAGAGTTCCTCAGCGCGCGGCTCCGACATCAGTCCCACTTCTGAAATTGCGACATCGAAAGCAACTCGCTGGCTTTCGCCACCATGTTTGACGTATTGGCGCCGCCGCGCGTGATCAATCAGGATGCGCCGCATCACCTGCGCCGTCACGGCGTAGAAATGCGCGCGATTTTGCCACGCAATATCTCCTGAACCCGCCAGTCGCAGGTAGGCTTCGTTTACCAGGGCCGTCGTCTGCAGCGTTTGGCCTTCGCGCTCACGCTGAACATACCGATGCGCAATTCGCCGAATTTCGTCGTACACCAAAGGAGTCAACCGATCGAGCGCGGCTTTGTCTCCCTGGCCCCATTCGGCTAACAGTTCGGTTAGATCATCGGCGTCGACGGTCATCATCGAGCGAGATTCTAACATCGCTTGTCCGGCAAAATTTAGCTTTGACAAACTAAAGTTTATCGAAACATTGATGAACACTTTCGTTTCGTTTTCTCGCTAGCAGTTTGAGTTGCTGAACACTCTCGGCCAAATTTCTCGCTTAACTAAATAGGCGGGACGTTCTGATAGCGTCCCGCATTAACTTGAATCCAAAGAGAAGAGGAACAGGAAAATGAAGCTTCAAAAAATGCTGCTATTACTTTTGGCACTTATTCTTTCTTTAACCACCAACTCGCAAAAACTGAATGCGCAAACAACGGCTACGGCCCGCATCTATCAACAGATGACCCAGAGTGAACGATCTGAGTTTGTCGCTTCCCAGGCCCAACGCATCGCCAACGAAATGTCAGGAAGGAACTACGAATTCACGCCCGCCTTCGTCGAAGATATTCAGCAGGCCTTGAATCAATACTCGAGGCGCCTCGCCAAAAGCGGCGACAACAGTTTAGGAAAACGTGATTTGCGCCTCGTTTTGCAGCGCGGTCAGGCCCAGGCTCCAACCCTCATTGCCTCGTTTAAGGCGCGCAATATTTCTCCGCTGATCGGTCTTTACATTCCCTGGATAGAGTCGGAGTACGAAAACATTCAGTCGCCAAACTCGATGGGCGCGATTGGTATGTTTCAGTTCCTTCCGAAGACCGGAGAGCGATACGGTCTATCCGCGGATGACTTGTTGGACGTGGAGAAGTCGGCTGACGCCGCGGCGCGTTACATCACCGACAGCCTCGAAAAGTTTAAGGATGATCCGATGAAGGAGGCGCTGGCACTGCTGGCATACAATCGTGGCGAACAGCAGACGGCCCAGGCTCTGAAATTGCTTGTTAACGATCAAAACAGGCAGTGCAGCATCTGCGCCCTGACCGCTGATCGCAGCAAACTGGACGAGGCGTTCCGTTCCGAGAATGTCTATTACGTCCCGCGCTTTTTTGCAGCGGCGATCATCGGTGAAAACCCGGCAGCTTTCGGTGTGCAATCACAACCGCTGTCAGCTCAATAAACCAGCCCTTAGATGAACGCTGGTCTCATAAACGCGGTCAAGTTATTTGCTGGGACCGCGGGCGTCCCGCCCGCAATGAGCGCGAAGCGCGAACAGATTTACTCCAAAAGACTGCGCGACTGACGGCGCGTTTGCGGGCGGGACGCCCGCGGTCCCAACAATCCCTTGAATGGTCGACTGGCGCGCCAATCTTCTTTGATATTTGGGGCGATGATTTTCGGTCTCAAGATCAATTGACGCGCAAGCGGCGTGAGACTTTAACCATTAGGTGGCGCTTGCTAAGCCGTTAAATGGCATCTACTGATGTGGATTTCCTGACCGAAACCTCTATGCCGCAAGATCGCTTAAATCTATTAATGGCATCTGGTCCATAATTCAACCAATTAGACGACACCTAGTGAGGGCAAATTGTCTCGGACGCAGAAAGGATCCCCAGATATTAGCTCCCGCCACCCCAAATTCCAGAAAGCCTAATAAGCGGAAAAGGGCACTTATCCACTGCCTCAAAACGATGATATACTTTGCAACGTTCGCCAGTGGCGAATAGAAGGGAGAGCCAAAATGTTAACAAAACTTTTGGTCGACCCTGCTGCTAATTGTGCAGTTGATGACAGGGTGAACCTGCCGCGTTAGGCTACGGCTTTTATCAACTTGCCTGGGGCACTCATGAGACCTTGCACCGAAAATACACTGCCGCGAACCGGTTCCAGTGGAATTGGACAACGCTGCCGAGTTAAGTAGGCCGATTGGCAAACCTAATCGTTGGGAAGTTGAGAAACCTGACTACGGCCGTGGCCAGGAATCGACTGAACCCGTCGTTAAGGGGTCGGACTGCGTTCGGCCCTAAAATTTTCCTACAAGGGATTCTTATTGAAAGCGGTTTTCGACCGCATAGAATCCGTCGATTAGGCGTTGCTATGCTGGGCGCCCATGGACGCAAACCTCAACCAAACCAACACGTGCCGACTTCAAAAGCTGGCCTTTCGGCTTTTAAGACATGGACGTTTATTTCGACACAAACATCTACAGCCATATTTTTACCAGACATCGAGTCAGCGATGCTGACGTAAGAAAACTAGAGCGCTCAATCGATGCTGGGAAGGTTCAAATCTTCACTAGCTTTCCGGTAATCGAAGAGACCAATGCAGCGCGACTTAGTGCTCTTGATGAAGCGAATGGGCGTCTTGAACTTATTCGCACCCTGGCAGTTCAAGATAAGATCATCAAACATCATTCAGAACTTATTGGTGGAGATATTCGCGCCTATGCAAATGGTGAATCTCCACCTAGTAAATTTCGTGCTCCATATCCAGGACTCAGAGATGTATTCTGGGATCACACGGCAAAGAATTACAAGGAGCTGGATGATTTCGCTAGAGAAACAATTAATCAGGTCACCGGTTTCGCGGACGACTTGGACCATTCGTTCAAAACGCTTATCAAGCCTTTAGTCCAAGAAGAACGAGATAAGAGAGTCGAGCAGCAATCGTTCTCTGCTTACTGGAAGAAGATGTCTAAACCGTGGGTGCGGGCAGTCGCCGACAAGTATGGATGGCTTCAGGAATGTCGAGCACGGGGCATCAATGGGTTATTAAAGGTTCACAGTCTGAGGATTAGCACTATAGCGCAGGTGTCTCTTACGTATGCTTACACCTATGAACGTACAGAATTCGACAGAGGGAATTCACGGGATATGCATCATGTTGGCTGCGCTTCGGCAGTTCCAACATTCGTAACGCACGACAAACCGCTAACGAAATTACTTAACAGAATGCCTCCCCCAAACCTTGAAGTCATTACTCTCGAAACGATGTTATCGCGACTGTAAATACCTTAGTGTTGTTACCCTCCTGAACGCCAAAGGCATTTCAAAATGAGTTTGCAGATCTCGCCGATTATTTGGCAAGGAAAGTATTTGATTTTCGGCGTTGGATTCTTAATGTTTCTGGTCTAATGAACTGGCTCACTTCGCCAAGTTCTTAATCAGAACTGGAAAGGTACTAACGCTGTAAAAACCTTGACTTTCAGGAGGAGTGGTTTTAGCCTCAGTTACCTTCTTTGACTCCGCTATTTCGGAACGGGAGAAAGAAGACATGTCTTGGGAATACGGCTACAGAAAGGATAGTCCCCAAGGCCCCCCGCCTTTCATCTAATTTACTCATAGATGGGAGGGGGACGCGTGGCTCAAGTAAAACCTTCAAGACTTCCGGTTCGGAATTCCTTTTCAAAACTCGATTCCTTTTTCGACAAGGCTGAGCATATTGTCGAGCGCAGTGAAGCTTTATTGTCTAAGAGCAAGCCTGCCGTAATAAGTCTATTCCTACTGGTCCATCTGATAATCGACTTAATCGTAGTGCTGATGGTATTGCTGCATCGGGCAGGTTAGTCGTAAATATGTCAGTTGGTTTCTTCCGGTTTGACAATGGGATTCTCGTCGTTTCAAGCAATCCGTCCATGAGTGTGAGCGTAACTGTATGGAACCAGCGTTGATCGCCGGCTCTCTCTCGAGCTAGCCCGATGGCTAGTGGCGGCTCGTTACCAACGGAAGTACACTGAGCGCTTCAAAGTTGGCAGTATTTCAAGTAAGATGAGCGTTGCACTGAAGCAACGCCGCACCGTGAGTGCAACGACTCTCTAGAGTATCCTATTAAATTAAGAACGAGGGAACAGGGCACAGTGGGGAAACCATACGCTAACGAACTTGCGCTTTTGTCGGAAACGTATTCGTGGTCTATGAGTACTGCGATCGATGAATTAGCGGGCCCTCTTATTGCCGCTTCACAACTGCCACTGGTCGCAACCGCTTCTGGCGGATCGTTGACCGCCGCACATTTGGCAGCCGATCTTCATCAGCGACGAACAGGCATGGTGTCCAAAGCGGCGACACCTCTTGATGTGATTTCATCGCCCCCAAATGGCAGTGACCAAGCGCTTTTGATTATCAGTGCAGGGGGCAGGAATTCAGACATCATTGCGGCGTTCAAGTCGAGTGTTGTTCAGGAATTGAAACGCCTCATCGTGATTTGTTCGAACCCTCAGAGTCCACTGGCTCAACTCGCAACCCAACACCGCTACGTGGATCTGGTCGCCCTCGACCTGCCCTCTGGCAAGGATGGCTTCCTGGCCACGAATTCATTGTTAGCATTTGCAGTTATCTTGGTGCGAGGTTGGGCGGCGGCGAACGGAGCTGATAACCCATTGCCGTCAGAGCTTGAAACCTTAGTTTCCCCAAAATATCCGATGGAGCAGTTTCTAGACGACCTTGCTGATCGGTGCGCGCCGCTTTGGGACCGAGAGACCATTAGCGTGCTCTATGGACCGTCAACGCGCTCTGCCGCCGTGGACCTTGAATCGAAATTCACAGAGGCAGCCTTGGGATCGGTGCAAATTGCGGATTACAGGAACTTCGCACACGGTCGCCATCATTGGTTAGCTAAGCGAGGGAAGTCGACCGGAGTCTTGGCCTTCGTTACCGATGAAGATCGAAAGACGGCAAAGAGTACGCTGAATCTTATTCCCAAAGAAATCCCAGTCGTCTCACTCGACATTCCTTTCGGCAATGAACGCGCGACCATTGCCTCACTGGTTGCGGCATTTCACATCGTCCGCTTTGCCGGTATCGCGCGAGGGATCGACCCTGGGCGACCCGGGGTCCCTTCGTTCGGCAGCAAGATTTATCACCTAGCTGCCTTCAAGGCTCCTCGTCGAACACCCAAAGGTATCTCAGCGATGGCAGCAATTGCGATCGAGAGGAAGGCAGGGACCGCTATCGAGAATCTCGTCTCTTCCGGTGAGTTGCAACAATGGAAGACGGCTTATCAGGACTTTGTTACTCGGTTGACCAAGTCAACTTTCAGTGGTGTGGTTTTGGACTACGATGGCACTCTTTGCGACGGGCGAGATCGGTTTACGGGAGTCAGCAATGAGGTCGCTACGGAATTGAATCGGCTTTTGCGATTAGGCATGGTAGTGGGAATTGCAACCGGTCGTGGGCGATCGGTGAGATGTGATTTTCGTCGCACTATACGGAATGAATTCTGGGATAGATTTTTGATAGGCTACTATAATGGAGCGGAAATAGGGCTCTTAAGCAATGACACGTGTCCCGATGGATCAAAGGTTACGGATAAAGAACTGGAGCCTGTGGCAGATGCTTTGAGATCGAATGCTCGGCTAAATCAGCTAGGCGACTGCGAGTACCGTCGAAAACAAATCTCCGTCGTACCAAAGTTCCGTTCTCCGTTCTCGACTCTTCTGAAACTCGTGGATCAGATTGTTCAGGGAGTAGCTGTTCCAGGTGTAACGACCGTAACCTCCAGCCATTCGTTGGATGTTCTAGCACCCGGTGTTTCTAAAAAGAGACTGGTGCAACAGGTTCGGACTCTAATTGACGCATCGAAGGCGTCGGCGCTACTGTGCATCGGCGACCGTGGGCAATGGCCGGGTAATGATTTCGCATTGCTGGCGGAACCATTATCGTTAAGCGTCGATGAAGTGTCACAGGATCTGGATACGTGTTGGAACCTGTCGGCTGCGGGTTTTCGGGGCGTACAAACGACGCTACGTTACTTAAGAGCCATCCAAGGTAAGAAGGGTCGCTTCCACCTCAGTCTTTAACGAACACTGCTCCATGAGAGATCCCCTCGCTGAATGGCTACTCGCCACCGTTTTGGAATGGTCACAGGAGGACGTAGCCCGAGAGCGTCCGATCCTCCAAGCAATGGCTGCCTATAAGTACGACGAGTACCAACAATTCTCACCGGGAATGCGTTTTGTTGAGAGTCTTGCACTGTGGCTCAGTCAATTCACTACGGTTTCCGAGCGAAACATTGCCTACGAGTTCGTCAAGAAGAAGTTGGTGTTTCGGTCCGTTGCTGAGATGAATCACCTAGTGGGGATGGCTTATCCGGATTACATCAGACCGATTCTGATCAAGAAAGCCGCGGCGGCCGCGGGCCTCGAAGGTTGGCAAGTAGCCAGGGTAGCGGAGAGTTTGGAGTTCAAACAGTTGCAGCGCAGTTGCTTGTTCTTAGGATTGAGCGATGGTGCGCGCATTGACGTGTTTCGGCGTTTCAACGGGCGCGACTTGACTCATGAGCAGGTCTACCCAACCTATGAGATTTCAGTCGGGCGCACCGAGGTTTTAGTCGACAAGCTTCGCACGTCTTTAGCGCAGCTTTCGGTAACTGAAGCAGCGACTGCGAAATTTACTACTGTGGTTTTAATCGATGATTTCTCCGCTAGTGGTGTGAGCTACTTGCGCAAAGAAATCGACGGTTACGACGGCAAAATTGGAAAGTTTTTCGGTTACGTCGGCGACACCAAGAATGAGATTTCAAAACTTATCGACATTCATGAAACCGAGTTTTGCGTCCTACTTTATATGGCGACTGGGCAAGCGATTTCTCATCTGGAAGAACACCTAAGGGACTTGGCTAAGACAGTCGGAGTTAGCTGTTCGATTGTGGTCGTCGAGCCGCTGCGGCCCGAACTGAAGTTGAAACCGGGACAGCGAGAACCCATGGAGCAGCTGATCGATCTCTATTATGACGACTCGATCGAGGACGAGCATACAAAGAAGGGTGGCAGCAATCTTAAGTACGGATTCGCGAATAGCGGCTTACCGTTGGTTCTAGGCCACAACACTCCTAACAATTCGCTTGCTTTGCTTTGGGCCGAAACAAGCAAGGTTCGGGCGCTGTTTCCGCGAGTAACCAGACACAAAAAGGAGTTATGAAGGAGCCACGCAATCCTTTTCGTCTGCGCGCATCAGAACACATCGAATCTGATGTTACCTTCCTGCGTCTTTTTAGTCCCGGAGTATTGGAAAGTTTGCCGGCTGAGGCGCCGCTGGATAAGGTTCACGTTCTTCGGAGCGCTGAGGGTGGAGGCAAGACTTCCTTTCTTCGGCTACTCGCACCCACCGTATTGTTAACCTTGCACGCATATCGAAAGAGGGACGAGTGCAAAGAGCTCTACCAATGGATGCGAGAATTGGAGGCAATAGGGGAAGACGGTCCTCATTTATTGGGGGTGCCTCTTTCTTGTGCCCGTAACTACGCAACGTTGGCAGACCTGGAAATCGATCGCGGCCGACAAGATCGGTTGCTCTTCAGTCTACTGAACGCACGGATTGTGCTGTCGACCCTGCGTGGGGCGCTGGCCTTGAAGAAGCTAACCTACCCAGATGACCTAGAACAATTGACAATAGAGCCATCGCCATCGGATGACCTGCCGACGGGACTCCCTTTTCCTTGCAATGGTCGCGTCCTTTACGACTGGGCCATGAATCTGGAAATCCGAGTGTGTGACGCAATCGATAGCTTGGGGCCATCCAATCTGGAATCATCGCCGGGTCACGATTCATTGATGAGTCTCAAGATGATTACCCCCGGGTCCATTCAATTCGAGGGCGCACCGATTGCGAAGCGTGTTCTGCTGATGCTCGATGACGTTCAGAAACTTACGCGCCGACAAAGAGAGCGACTCTTTCAGACCTTGATTGAGGCGCGGAGTCCTGTAGGTGTTTGGATCGCCGAACGTTTCGAGGCTCTCAGTACCGAAGAAATGCTTTCATCTGGAGCCAGACACGGTCGCGACTATGGAGAAGTGGTTCTGCTTGAAAACTACTGGCGAGGAAACAAGAAGTTTGAGAATCTGGTTCTTAATGTTGCTGACCGCCGAGCGCAGTCAGCCGCCGACGTTGACATTCAATCTTTCAGTTCATGCCTCCAATCCTCATTGGATGGAACAGAGTGGCAAGCAAAGTTTGCTGAAGCGCTGGAGACTGTATCGGCACGGGTGAAAAAGCTGGGCGGCGAAAAAGCCTTATTTCGAGATTGGATTGGGGCCCGCGAACGGATGGAGGGAACGCCACGGGAGCAGGTGGTGGCTTGGCGCGCCTTAGAGATACTGATCGAGCGTGAAAAGCGACGTGCACAAAAAAGTCTGTTTGACGCTCCACTCCCGGTCGAGTTCCTAATGGAAAAGGATGATTCGCCGGTCCGAGCATCGGCGACGCTTTTTATCTCCCAGGAATTCGGGTTTCCGTACTACTTTGGCGCCTCCATGCTGTCCAAACTTGCCTCGTCAAATATTGAACAATTCCTTTGGCTGGCGGGTGATCAGTTCGAAGAGATCGTAGCTGCTGCCTTAATCAAGAGGCCTACTGACCTGACAGCCGAACGGCAAGAGGCTATTCTGCGGCAAGCCTCTGACAAGCTATGGGATGACATTCCGAAACGCGTTAGACATGGACGGGACGTAAGAAACTTTCTTGAGGCGGTGGGTAAGTTCTCACAGTGGATGACGTATAAACCCACTGCACCGAATGATATAGGCGTTAATGGAATCGCAATTTCGATGAAAGACCGCACGGTGCTAATGGAACGTAGGAGCGCGCCCACTCGTCAGGACCTCGACAAGCTGGCGGAGGTCATCGCCTCAGCGCTGGCGTACAATCTGCTTGAACCCGTACTCGATTATAAGGTTAAGGGCCGCAAATGGATGGTGCTGAATCTCAACCGTTTGTTGTGCGTGCGTTTCAATTTGCCACCGCATTATGGAAAGTTCAAGGAGAAGAAACTGGAGGAGTTGAACCTGTGGTTGAATAAGGGCTTCTCTGCGACGCGGAAGGAGGGGCCGCTCTATGAATAGCGTTCAAGCGGATCCCGCGCGATGGCAAAACTACGTACTCGAGCATGGTCAAGGCCTAGACCAATTCTGGGAAAGCCACCTGCGCGCCAAGGATCGAAACGTACTAGTAATTGTGGGAAAGGGCTTTGATCCTCGGATGTGCCGCGGAGTGGAGGCCTTACTCCGTGCAGGCGGCAACGGTAAGCGCGATGTCTTTGCCATTTCGTTTGACGAGGGACCTACGTCACCGTCAGCAGTTTACAAAGATCGGGTCGATGGCAATTGGCGAAGGCTGCAGGCGGCCATGAGCGGGCGCGGAACAGTTTCGGAGAGTTCCCTTAAGATGTGGTCAGAGGATGGACGCCGAGTGAGTTCTAGGAGCGCAGCCAACGTGTTCAACAGCCTCAACGATTTGGGAGACTTCAGCGATTTGGTGATCGATATCAGCTCCATGCCGCGAAATGTCTATTTGCCCTTGATCGCAAAAGCCTTATACTTGCTCGACAGCTCTGGGAACGACAGTGCGCAGATGAAACCAAATCTACACGTTTTCGTTTCCGAGGATCCAGTCTTGGACCATCGTATACGTGACGAAGAAGTCGACGAAGCCGCTGATTACATTCACGGGTTTCGTGGTGGCCTTGAAATGGAAGCCACCGCTGGTCGCCCGAAGGTTTGGTTACCGCTTCTGGGAGAAGATCAGCGCACGCAATTGGATCGCATTTACGACTTGGTAATTCCAGATGAGATTTGTCCAGTGCTGCCCTCGCCTTCCCTGAATCCACGAAGAGGCGACGACTTGGTACTGGAGTACCAAGAATTTTTGTTTGATCGTCTCAGGGTCGAGCCGCGCAACTTTATCTACGCCTCGGAGCGAAATCCGTTCGAAGTCTATCGTCAAATCAGAAAAGCTGTATTGCATTACCTCGACGCTTTGCAACCACTCGGAGGATGCAAGACTGTGCTGTCAGCCATTTCTTCCAAGCTCATGTCGGTTGGGGCCCTCCTCGTGGCCTACGAACTTAAGCAGCGCGACGTGGAGATAGGAATTGCGCATGTAGAGTCACGAGGCTATAAGATAGAGAGCGATCCGACGAATGAAGACAATCAAACTGAGTTGTTTGGCCTCTGGCTAGCAGGAGAATGCTATGAGCAATAATCCTCTGTTCGACGTCACAGCTCCAGCACCGCACGCAATAGGCACCGGCCTGATAGCCCTCGACGTAATAGTCAAAAGAGGTTCCAAGCCAAGCGGTCGATGGACCGGCGGCACATGCGGCAACGTCATGAGCATCTTGAGCTATCTGGGCTGGGGCTCATATCCAGTCGCAAGGCTCAACGGCGATGATGCCTCCAAACAGGTGCTGGCTGACTTCGAACGATGGGGCACGCGGTTACAGTTTGCAGAGACCGAGCCAGGCGCCGAGACACCAATCGTAATTCATAAGATACGTCAGAATGCCGCCGGACAACCGGTCCATGGATTTTCGCTGAATTGTCCTTACTGTGGTGCCTTCTTGCCGACCTATCGAGCAGTGTTGGCATCTGCGGCAGAGAAAGTCGCCTCGAAGATAAAGAATCCCAAAGTGTTCTTTTTTGACAGGGTATCTCGCGGAGCACTGATCTTGGCTAAGGATTGTGCTGACAAGGGAGCGCTGATTGTATTTGAACCCTCTGGCATAGGAGAGCCCAATCTGTTTTTGGAAGCTTTGGGGATAACGCACATCCTAAAGTACTCAAGTGAGCGAGTCGACGGTTTCAAAGAATTGATTTCCGCGGCGCGACCGCTTCTTGAGATTGAAACTGTCGGTAAGGAAGGTCTTCGCTATCGAGGCTCAAAGATCTCAGGGAGAGCGAAGGCCTGGCACAAAGTAGAAGCGCACGTCGCGGCCGCAGTAAAAGACACGGCGGGTGCGGGTGATTGGTGTACCGCAGGATTGATCCACCGCCTTGCACAGGGTGGGTTGGCGGGCTTTGAACAAATCGGAAATGACTCGCTCTCACAAGCATTGAGCTTTGGCCAAGCAATGGCCGCCTGGACGTGCGGCTTTGAGGGGGCCAGAGGCGGAGTCTATCAACGCAGTAAGAAGACTTTTCAGACTGAGGTTGCCGCCATTCTCGATAAGTCTAAGTCGCAGTTGTCGGAGACGGAGTCACAACCCTTAGTTAGTGAACAGCAGCAGCACTCCCGCCATAACGCCAAACGAAGTTCCGGTGCAGTTCGAACAAGATCCCCGCGGGCGGCGTGCTGCTTTTAGCTCGAT
>Ga0068869_100000845_pt1 | contig 17557 bp, 19 predicted proteins | sample KBSMisM52_FD_64676 | JGI IMG/M metagenome (GOLD analysis project Ga0068869, IMG submission 64676) | Miscanthus rhizosphere microbial communities from Kellogg Biological Station, Michigan, USA - KBS Miscanthus M5-2 | ecosystem: Host-associated > Plants > Roots > Rhizosphere > Soil ... | reverse complement strand
CGCTCCGTTGCTGAGATCGCAAGACTCTGCGGAATTTCAGAGGAAGCGACTCGATCGGTACTTGATGAGCTCCGCGCGCGGGGATTGATCGCGTACGCTCCGTTGTAGTGGAGAAATGCAACCGCATGTATCATTGCCACCGTGTGGATCGCGGCCCGGCCTGACTGAGCAGATTTGAGAAACCAACAAGTGGGCGACTGGGGATCATTGCAGTGAAGCGCATCATTGTCGAGACGGGTCTGGGGAAGGGAATTGAGGAATACGGCAACATGGGCGACATTTCCATGCTGCAGGTAGCCGTCGACCGACTGCGATTCTTGTTGCCTGATGCCCGGATCGAGGTACTGACTGATTCAGCGGAGAACTTGCTACGGTTCTGTCCAGCCGCTGTTCCTCTGGATAACCGGGGAAGGACTCTATGGTTTTCGAATGCCGTTTTGCCGGAGAGCTTGCGTAAGCTAACTCCGCAGTGGGGCATAAATCTCCTGGTCCAGCTGAAGAGGATGATCCGGTCGCAATATCCGGATCGCCTCAAGGCGATGCTGGTGAAAAGATGCGAAAGGCGGAATCGGCAGAAAGACGCCGAAAGCGTTGCAACATTCACCAATGCGCTGGACGAAGCGAGCCTTGTGTTCATCTGTGGGGCAGGCGGATTCTATGATGGCTGCCGGTCTTGGAACCATGACATTCTCGATCTGGTTGAAGCCGCCCTTGAAAGAAAGAGGCCAGTGGCCATGTTTGGCCAGGGCTTTGGTCCAATTAGCGACCCGGATGTTCTGAAGCGTGCCTCAAAGATTCTGCCACAGGTCGAATTGATCACGTTGAGAGGCGGCAGGAATTCGCATGAGTTACTCCGGAAAATCGGTGTTTCGGAATCTAAAATGGAGACCACAGGAGACGAGGCTCTAGAGCTAGCGTACGCGTCCAGATCGAGCGAGTGCGGGCGGGCCTTGGGAATCAACATTCGCTTTCTGGCGTCAGCATGGACCGACGAGAAGGACGTGCAGATCATCAGGCCAATCCTGCACGAGTTTGCGAGACGACACAATGTGCCTTTGATTCCGCTTCCGATAGCAATACATCTCGGCACCCGAGATGACCTTGCTATTAGGGAACTTCTGGCCGGATTTGATGAAGAATCTGATGGAGGACGGAGCCTCGATTCACCCGATAAAGTTATCAAGCAAGTGGGGGGCTGTCGGGTTATCGTGACGGGGGCGTATCACGCAGCTGTGTTCGCGCTAGGACAGGGCGTTCCCGTAGTCGCTCTCGCGAAATCCGAATATTTTTGTATGAAGATGTTGGGCCTTCAAGATCAGTTTGGTGCAGCTTGCCAGACTGTTCTGCTGAACGAGCCGGATTGGCCCCTCACACTCAAGGCCGCGCTCGACAATGCCTGGCTGAATGCAGAAGACATGCGCCAGACAATGCAAGCGGTAACTGCCGGACAGATCGAATTGAGCCGAAAATCATATGGGAGGATTAAGGGCCTGCTGGCAGGCGCGGGCGAGGCGACTGCTGTGTAGAAGCATGCAAGCCGCGGCCGGAATGCCGGCTGAGACTTAGGCTGGAGATGTTTGTTGCGGTCCTCACGCGAGATTGCGTAGTCAAGTTCAAAATGCCTTCAATTTATGGGAGACTTTCTCGAAATTCTGCCGTTCTACGCTCGGCGTGCCTTCCTGGTGTGGCAGCACGCGCAGGAGTACGTATACAGCCAACCTTGGAAGGCTTTCATACAGGGCAAAGTGAAGAGGCAGTCGTTCCGCTGTCGTCTGCTCGGAGGTCCGAAAATATCAATCAGACCGAGTCCGAGCCATGACTTCCAAACAGTCAATGAGATTTTTATTGAACGCATCTACGATTGTGAGCTTGATCCGGGCACGGTCATGCATATTGTTGACCTTGGAGGGAATGTTGGCTACTCATGCTTGTTCTGGTGTGGAAAATATCCGAACGCGAGCGTGGTGACATTTGAACCCCATCCGGTTCACTGCCAGATATTGAAGTGGCACGTGAGGAAGAATGGATACGGCAGACGCGTCAAGCTTGTGGAGGCAGCCGCGGGCGTGCGTGACGATAGGGCGAACCTGACCGACGAGGATGACGGATCGGCTATAGTGCAAGAAGTGCCGGCGGGCTCTATAGGGGTCAGGGTAATAGACATTTTCCAGTCTGTTCCGGACGGACAAATCGATCTGCTCAAAATAGACATCGAAGGGTCTGAATATGAGATCCTCGAGGACCCCCGCTTCGAGGATCTCGCGGCACGCACCAGCTGTGTGCTCCTTGAATGGCATCTGCGTGGAGAAAGGGGCGAAGCATTTTGCCGTGACCGGCTAAGCAGTCTCGGATTTGCAGTGCGATCCGGTCGTACGTCTGTTGACCACAATGGCCAGCTGTTTTGCGGAATGCTCTATTGCTCGCGAACTCACTGAATGCCCCACTCGTTGCAATCACCAGCCGCTGTACATCAGACCTGAAAGGTTTCGCTTCAAAACTCGGCTCAACAATGGAAGATACCAGAACGAACGCTCGCCCAATCGAAATCGATGATCTTTTTCGCTCGGCGAATGAGCGAGTATCGAGGTTTGCTCAGGCACAGGTGCATCTCTACAGACAAGATGCGGCACTGCAAGATTATTTTCACGCTCTAGATTCCAACATGTTGTATGGGCAGAACGACGGAAACATGTGCCGGCCCTCCACTAACCCGCTCGCAGTGTGGTCTTTTCGAGCTGCAGACAAAGCCAGAAGGGTTATCAAGCCGCCGAAGATCAAAGTGGATGTACTCTTTTGTCCAACGCTGTATTTTGGCCGGAAGGCGGAGGTACGTTTCCTCATCCAGACTCTGCTCGGTTTGTGCCAGACGGGAGCTGAGATTTTGTGTTTGCTTCCTGTATATGCGCCTTTCCGAAAGGAGCTGGATGAAAAGCTAGAAGTCGGTGGTTATAGCAAGCAAGTAAGGTTTCTCGACCCAATCATGCCTTCCGGCACAACCGACAGCCGAATGCGGGCGATCGCAGCGAAATTGCGAGGCCGCGCGGCATACTTTGAGACAGTTCAAATCCTTGAGCCATATAGACTCAGCCCGACCGCTTCCGCAATTGCCGATTTTGAAAAAACCGCGGTTTATATCGAGGCATGGGACCGCCTGGCAGCCTCGATAGAATTTGAGGCTGTCGTCGCAAGATGCCATTGGTATGAATTGGGCAGTTCGGTCTGCAGAACTGGCCTTGAACGTGGCAAGCCCGTTATTACGTTCCAGCAGGGCGTAATCGATTACAGCATGGATGCTCCTGTACTGGCTTCCAAGTTTGTCGCATTCGGTGCGTCCTCCGCTTCAGTGCTTGCTCAGTTGAACAGGAGATTCTTTGAGGCTGCTGGCAGACCCGAGTTTCCGGTTGAGTTTCTTCCCGCTGGTTGCCTCTTTGACGTAGTGTCGCCGCTACCCGATCAATTCTCTCTTCGAACCGTTCTGCTTATCGATTCCCACTTTGTTGAGGGAGACCCTTTTGGACAAAGGGTTGAGGTGCAATCCTTATTGCAGTTAGCCGAGCAGCTCCTCAGTACTCAACCTGCACTACGGCGTCTGGTCATACGCCTGCACCCACACTGGAATCATCATGATGTCGAAGCTTGTCTAAAGCTTGCACGCATGTATCGCGACGTATGCGAGTTGTCGCATCCCGTGTGGCCGCTGGAGGATGATTTGCGCCGTTCCTCCGTTGTGGTTGGGATTGCGAGCGGAGTTCTGACCGTTGCTTCCGCGTCGGGCTTGCCCTCGATCTTCATGAGGGCTGAAAAAGGTTATTTGATTCGCGATCTGGAATGCTTCTCGCCTGAACAGACTCTATTGCCTGATGCAGCTCTTCGACAACTGGAGCAGCTACTGACTGATCCGGAGGCCTATGCGGGGGCGAGACAGACTGCTATGTGTAACGCGAGAGAGTATTACGCGAACGGCGCTAATGCGACTCTGGATGGCGCATTTTTTGCGGGTCTTCTAAAGAGTGAACGGACCAAGAAAGCTTTATAGGACGGTGCGGGATGAGGTATGCATTTGTCAGCACGATGATGGGCTATCCCTGGGGAGGGAGCGAGGAACTCTGGAGCCAAGCTGCTCTCAAGCTCAGACGGGAAGGACACGACGTGCAGGCCACGGTAGCGTACTACCCAGATTTGTCCGGCAAGGTAATGGCGCTGGCAAAAGAGGGCATCAAGATTGGAACCTACCCCTGGCGACCGCGCGGGCTAGTGAATCGGATCATGAACAAGCTGGCGCGCAGGCGGCGGAGAGCCTACAGCAGAGTGACGCGATTCAAGCCGGATCTCGTTGTCATTTCTCAAGGACATAATGCAGGCGGATTTGATTGGGCGAAGCTTTGCCGGGAAGCATCGATTCCGTACGTATTCATCGTACAAAGTAATAGCGAGCATATGTGGTTCTATGACGATGAAGTGGAGGAAGTTGCGGGAATTTACCGGGCGGCGGAGAAAGTGTTTTGCGTGTCTCACGCTAACCTCAAGCTGCTCAGAATTCAGTTGGGCGACCCGGTGCCAAACGGGGAAGTTGTTTGGAATCCCTATAACGTATCTCCCGACAGTATTCCGGCTTGGCCCGCAAAGAATGGGCGATGGAGGCTCGCATGCGTAGCGCGCATGGAGCCACAGGCCAAGGGACAGGAATTGTTGTTGCAGGTTCTTGCTCGTCCGGAATGGCGAGATCGTCCGGTCGAGTTGAATTTTTTCGGGAAGGGCCCGCACGAACTTACGCTGCGGCGGCTGGCGAAGATGCTGCAGTTGGAGCAGGTGCACTTTCGCGGCCACGTAGCAAATATCGAATCGATCTGGGAGGAGAGTCATATGCTCGTCCTTCCGTCGCGTTGGGAAGGTCTTCCGCTGGCACTTGTCGAGTCGATGTGGTGTGCACGGCCGGCAATTGTGACGGAGGTCGCGGGGAACCCGGAAGTGTGCGTTGACAATGAAACAGGCTTCGTCTCGCCGGCTCCAACCGTGTCGCTGCTGGCCGCTACACTCGAGCGCGCATGGGAGCAACGAGAAGATTGGGAGCGCATGGGACAGGCTGCGCGTGCGCGCGCGGAACGCCAGATTCCAAGAGACCCGATTGCGTTGTTTACAGATCATCTGAGATGTTGCGCCTCACAGGCTCACCAGGTTCTGACACCCGCGAGTGCAGGTTGAGAGATCCAGCAAGCCAGTTCATATCGGACGCGCAGTCTGCACAGAGCGCGAGTGAGCTTTCTCCGAGTTCAGACCACGATTCTCCCCGCGCTGGTGGACGGGAAGGAATTGTTCTGAGAGCCGTGCCCCAGCTTGACGGAATGGAAGTCCATGGGTGAACACATGGATCTTGCGGTAATTCTGTGCACATACAATCGTTGCGAGAGCCTCAAGGCAGCCCTCGAGAGCGTGGCCCTGTCTCGGATGCCTGATTCCGTTTCCTGGGAAGTGCTGGTGGTGGACAATAACTCCAAGGATCAGACTCGGGAGATCGTTGAAAGGGTTGCATCCCAATACCCTGGCCGTTTTCGATATTTCTTCGAACCGCGCCCGGGAAAATCGAACGCATTGAATGCCTCTCTTCATGCCACGGATGCCGGAATCCTGGCTTTCATGGACGACGATGTCCGAGTTGAACCCGATTGGCTATGTATGCTCACTCGGATATTCAAGGATGCCGATTATGCGGGAGCAGGTGGGCGCATTTTGCCCGGATCTGAGTTCACGTCTCCTCCGTGGCTTGAGACCTCAACGCCGTATGCTCTTGCTCCCCTGGCAATGTTTGATCTTGGGCCAGTTGCAGGAAGGCTTGAGGAACCGCCATTCGGTACGAACATGGCCTTTCGGAAGGAGGTGTTCGCTCGCTATGGTGAGTTCCGCCGCGACCTCGGCCCGCGGCCAGGCTCGGAAATTCGAAGCGAAGACACGGAGTTTGGCATGCGCGTTCTGCAAGGAGGCGAACGGCTCTGGTACGAACCGGGTGCAGTGGTTTATCACCAAATCGCCCGGAGTCGGTTGACGCCGCAATATTTCCTGAAGTGGTGGTTCGACAAGGCGCGCGCCGATATTCGTGAACACGGCTTTCCTCCGGGAACCCGTCGATTTGTCGCCGGAGTGCCGCTGTATCTAATCCGGCGCCTCATCGTCTGGACTCTTCGCTGGCTGCTCGCGGTTCGCTCTGGTCCTCGCTTTTCTGCCAAGCTAGACTTGTGGAAAGTTGTCGGTGCGATCAGGGAATCTCGCGACCAGTCCCGCAGCGGAGCCGGGCAACAGGCCGGCATAAGACCACTTGGAAGCAAGTCGCATGTGGTGAAGCAAAGTAGCGTTGATGACCAATCTTCTCGTTAGTCGTTCTTGTAGAGACCAGGGAGAAGAGTCAGCAAGAATTTGAGTGAATTGCACTGAGAGCATTTCTAGCAACTTGTTCAAAAACACTTCAGGTCTCGGAATGTGACAAACATCGGGATACCAGGACCCTCCCTGAGACATTCCCCATCGCTCTGCGGCTTTGTAGAGCCGTTCAAGTTTTTCAATCTGCGTGAACGTTCAAAGTTCTTCAACAAGTTCCCAGAGGATCGAATCGCCATATAGGCGGCTTTCCGACCCTGAAATGGAGATGGATGCGCGTTTTAGTAACGGGAGGTTCGGGATACGTCGGGTGTCACGCGATTCGAGAACTGGCTGACGCCGGCCATGAGGTCATCGTCTATGACAACCTGTCTACGGGCCATGCGGAGCTCTGTGAAGGCTTTGAGCTGATTCAGGGCGATGTGGCTGATATAGAAACACTCGCGCCTATTCTCGATCGAGTCGAGGCCGTCATGCACTTCGCAGCGTCGGCCTACGTCGGGGAGTCAGTGGTAAATCCTCGCAAGTATTTCCGAAATAATGTCGAGTCTGCGCTCGCACTGATGGATGCAGTGCTTGCCAGCAAAGTGAGGAAGTTCATATTCTCCTCTTCGTGCGCCACCTATGGTGTCCCCAAGGCGCTTCCCATTATCGAAAGCCTTCCAAAAGAGCCTATTAATCCTTATGGCGCGACGAAACTGTTCTTTGAGCGGGTTCTTTCGGCTTACAGTGCTTCGCACGGGCTAGGCTACGTGGCACTGCGCTACTTCAACGCTGCCGGGGCGCATCATAGCGGGCTCGTGGGCGAGATACACGACCCGGAAACACACCTGATTCCGTTAGCTCTCAAGGCCATTTTGCGAACGGCCCCGGCCCTGAAGATCTTCGGCCAGGATCTCGATACTCCAGACGGGACATGTGTACGCGACTTTGTTCATGTTTCAGACCTGGGAGCCGCACACGTGCTTGCACTGGAATACCTGGCCGACGGCGGCAAGTCTCTGAGCTTGAATCTTGGGACTGGCAAAGGAACGTCCATAAAGGAACTAATTGACACGATTCAACGGCTGACCGGATTTGATGTTCCGAAGGTATTCGCTCCCGCCCGCGAGGGGGATCCCCCTTCGCTTTATGCTGACCCCTCCAAAGCCCGAGAGATCCTCGGCTGGGCGGCTGAGCGCGATTTGGATGAGATTCTTGTTTCTGCTTGGAAATGGCAGCAGAAGCTGGATGGGGCAAACAGGCCCGCGTGATCTCGCTCGGTGTCGACGTCGAATGTTTAGGGAAGATTTATGAAAGTTGTCGTTATCGGTGCGGGCATCGTCGGTCTTGCCACCGCACATCAATTGATCTGTCGCTACCCGCGCATCAAAGTCGTTGTCCTTGAGAAAGAGAGCGGCCCTGCTCGCCATCAGACGGGCAATAACAGCGGGGTACTGCACTGCGGCCTCTATTACAAGCCTGGATCGCAGAAGGCGAAACTCGCGGTGCAGGGAATTCGCCGCATGGTTGAGTTCTGCGGCCAGCACAGCATCCCGCACGAGATTTGCGGCAAGCTGGTGGTGGCAACGGAGCCGGAAGAGATTCCTCGACTTCATGCGCTTCTCGAGCGGGGCACAGCCAATGGCCTGGAAGGGCTCCAGCTTCTTGGTCCTGAACAGATCCGCGAACTTGAACCGCACGCGGCCGGTCTCGCCGCCATTCGCGTTCCGCAGGAAGGGATCGTTGATTTCAAGGCTGCGTCGCAAGCCATGGCGGATGAAATCGTTGCACAAGGCGGAGAGGTGCATTATTCGGCGGAGGTTCGTCGCCTGCAAAACTCCGCGACCTGGAGAATATCAACCACAGCCGGCGATTTCGAATCTGATTTCATCATCAACTGCGGCGGTCTCCAGTGCGACCGTATCGGGAAAATGGCGGGCGATCGCGATGGCACACGCATCGTTCCCTTCCGTGGCGAGTACTACAAGCTCAGGCCGGAGAGCCAGCATCTCGTTCGCAATCTCATCTACCCCGTTCCCGATCCCAAATTTCCATTCCTTGGGGTGCATTTCACGCGCCTCATCCATGGCGGCATCGAGGCGGGACCGAACGCAGTTCTGGCTTTTGCGCGCGAAGGTTATCGGCACACGGACGTGCAAGTCCGAGATGTGCTCAGCACGTTTACATATCCTGGCTTCTGGCGTTTTCTGCTGCGCTATCCTTCGATGTGCTGGGACGAGTTTCGCCGTTCGTTCAGCAAGGAACTCTTCTGCAGGTCTTTGCAGCGTCTCGTGCCTGAACTGCAGCCCGGTGACTTGATGCAAGGCGGCGCGGGCGTTCGCGCACAGGCGCTCTCGCCTTCTGGAGAACTGCTTCAGGACTTTTACTTCGTCCGGCAGCAACACGCATTGCATGTCCTGAACGCGCCAAGTCCTGCTGCAACCGCAGCCCTGGCCATTGCGGATTGTGTTGTTGATCAGATACGTGATGCGCTCGAAGCATGATTGCCGCACTCCGAGCGCGCGCGCTCAGTTGATGATTTCTGAACCGGCAATTCAGCTACGGTATCGTGACCTGAGTTGAGTTCGATGGGGCGCTCTCGGTGCCTGTGCTGTCCACGCTCTTGACGACGTAATTGTAAGTGGAGCCGCTTTGAACACCTGTATCGGTGTAGCTCGTTTGCGCATCGAGGGATGAAAGCAGCGCATACGTCGAAACACCGGTGACGGCACGATAGATGTTGTAGCCGACGATGGCCGAGGTACCTGGGGCATTCCAACTCAGTTGCACTTGGTGCGGTTGCGAAGCCTGGGTGCTGGAAATCGCCAGGGTCATCAGATATGTTTGAGCAACACCCGCAGATGCTGCAGTGAGCGTCACTTTCTGTGCGGTTCCAACGGCGGATGCGGTTGCTTTAAAGTCGGCGGTCGCCGACCCAGCGCCGACGGTGACTGCCTGGGGGATTTGGATCGCGCTGCTCGAGCTACTCAGCGCAACTGCAATCGGGCTTGTTGTGGAAATGGCAAGATGGACTGTACAAGCGGTCGTTGCCGGTCCAGTCAGGCTCTGTGCTGCACACGAAAGGCTCGTCAGGCTCGGCGTAGCTGCCGTGGCAGGATAGAGAGTGACCGCTGCAGTCTTCGTCGTTCCGAGAAGGGTGGCGGTGATGGTGACTGTAGCGGCTTTGCTCACACCGGAAGTGACGGCATCGAAACTCGCGGAAGTCTGACCGATCGCGATCTTCACGTTCGCGGGAACCTTCAATGCGGGATTGCTGCTCGACAGTTTTACCGTCGTATCGGTGAGAGCGGCTGCGGTGAGAGAAAGCGAACATGCCTTTGCCTGCGGGCCGGTCAGCGATTGGCTGCCGCAAGAAATCTCGCTTAGCGTCACACTATTTCCTTGTGACTTGCTGTAATTCAGACCCCCACAACCGGAGAGAATTGCCACGCAGCCTGACAGCAGGCAAAACGCGGCGAATCGCCGGGCAGACGATAATCCAAATGAAAATTTCGAAAGAAGTGCTAGAGACTGGAACGCATTAATGTAAAGACGTGAACCTGGATGCTGCGGCACAACAAGTTTGCGGCCCTTGATCTGTGGCCGAACCTGAGACTCGTACATCGACTTCTCCTCAGCAGGCGCCCTTACGCACCTTTCTCGCTGGTCCCCCGCTCACGTAAAGCACTTCGCTGAGATTGAGAAGAATAAGGCAGAGCAACTCAGAGAACGGTGGCGGCTGGAAACTTCCGTAAATGGTTCATCTGAAGGAATGCGAACTTCAGACAGTCGGTTTGCGCGCACTTCGCCTACTTCCGCCGGATCGACAGGCAGACGAAGTCTCCCGTTGCATTGCCGTCCGCACCTACATGCGAGGCTGACAATGCCCGGTTGAGTCCGGGTTGAATGAGCTGGTGTTCTTCTGGATCGCGGACAATTCCAGCAGGCGATCGTGTGGAAACAGCCCCTCTGGGAATTTCGAACAAGATGCTCAGAAGGGCAGGGAAATCCCGCCGGAAAGCATTTCGTTGCGAGCCCTAGAGTTGAAAATCTATATAGAAGCAAGCAAGAGAATAACCAAAGTTGATCAGTTGATTACTTTAGTGGGACTCTAGTAAATCGTTGTACTTCCGTCTAAATAGCCTGACTTTTCCACATGTTGCGATCAGAGCGACAGAGCGAAGCTATGTAAATGTTTCCCGGCAGGGAATTATCTCCAGCGTAATCATCAATTGAATCAACGTGCCGTGCGATCGAAGAACACTCGGAATGGCCGGATCACGTAGTACAGCGGTTCCAGCACTCGCGGTAGTTTGATCGCTGCCCGATCTCTTTCATTGGGATGCAGGATCGACGCAGAAACCAGCATGCGAACTCTGTCGCGGAAGCCAAGTATTCGCAGGTGGTACGGCATTCTTCCCTCAGGCATAGCTCCTGGGTTTTCCAGAATGCTCGTAGCGAAGAAATCCACCAGATTGCTCACGTCCCGATCGCATTCAAAATTTCTCCGCACGTCCTGAGGCACCTCTGCGCCGGCGCCCCGCCACGCCAGCAAGACGCCCAGTGCCAGGCAGCGCTCCAGCCCTACGCGCTTTGCCTCTTGTCGAGCGAACTCCCAATCAAGCGCCGGCTCGCTTTCAATCAGCTTCGCCACATCACAGACCCACATCCAGCGCGACCACGCGTGCTTGCTTCCGTGCATGCACAGCACCAGGAGCGAACTCACCGGGTCGAGATTCGGCACCTCTGCACCGGCCAGAGAGAGGCTTCTCCTTCGATCCCAAAACCAATCCAAACCGAGCTCATATCCATATCTCGGCTGCGTCAACTCCAGCTTCCAGCGAAGCTCCAGCACCATGCCATCAGACTCGCGCTCGAAATGGAATTCGAAGTAGTCTTTCGCCTCGGGCGAACCGTCATCCAGAGTTTTAGTCTTCAACTCGTATCCGCGGTGCTTCAGGATCTCGCTTGCGCGCTGAAGATCGCGATAGTGAATCAGCAGATCGATATCGCCGGCGGGTCGCATCGTCATGTCGCCGTATGCCGAGGCACCTAGAACCACGCCCTTGAAGGGCATCGCCGCGAGACCCGCTTCTTCGAACTCTCCGAGCACGTGCAGCAGTTCTTCGGTATTGGTCATGCAGTGAAAAGCATTGCGCTCGAATGCGCGTCTAGCGAGTTGAAGCACATCGGATGGAACGGCCTCTGGAGTTTTGAGCAGCCATGAATAGAGCATGGGCAGTATCCCATGCTCAACTGCACCGCGGATCAGGTCCTGCCAGCCGGAGATGTTTCTCGCCAACTGCGCGAACGATGCGGCACTGACTTCAGTACGCGGTCTTGCGCATGCTCGCAAAAACTCAGCGAGATTGTGGTCGAGGGGCCGCATGGTCTCCTTTCAAACGTGATCCGGGCTAAGCAGACATCCTATTCTTTCGCAGCTGTCCGACGTTCGGATCGCTGCGTCGCAATCTTCACAATCGAAAGTAGTTGAGGGATAACCGGAAAGTACCTTCCGGGGCAGGTTACCATCACGCCCTGTCAATTACTTGCGATCCGTGCGACCTGCAAGTTAGTGATGTTGTTCTTTTGTACAGGTCGGCTATTCTTCTCGCGTACCTGCAACAAATACACGATTGTTGCTCGAAAGAGGAGACCCCCCCATGAACTTTGAGCGCGTGAATTGCGCCAATCTCGCCATTAATTCAATGCCTGATGGTTCTCAAATAATCCGCAACTCCGAAGACAATACTGTCCTGGCGCTGAATCCGACAGCCGCCGCGGCCTGGGACGCATGCTCCTCTGCAAGCACCATTGCCGGCGTGGCAGAGGCAATGCGTAGCTCGTTCGACTCCAACGTGACAAATGAGTTGGCAGAGGCATCTCTCCTCGAACTTCAAGATAAGAAACTGGTCACGATTTCCGGCTCGGGTTTCAAGGCCACTCGTCGCCAGGTTCTCACCGGGTTGGGCGCAGTAGCGCTTCCTCTCGTTGTGTCTCTCACAGTTGGTGAACAGAAGGCCCACGCGCAGAAGGCGAGTTCGGTCGATCAGGACTTTAGCCGGCCTCGTGCCAATGTTCCCAAGAATCACAAACGTCCTTTCTAAGGACAATTTAAGTTTCGACGTGCATTCCGGGTCGGTAAGTGCAGATGGCTATTAGCAGGTAGATGTTTTCTTGATGTCCTTTCCCTGGATCAGCCAAGTTTCGTTCCATTACTGGGTTATGGAGCGGGCTTAGGCAAGCGAATGTGGAGATTGGCGGCCCATCAGGCCGCCATTTTCCTTTGGCCCCAGTTAGTCTTGTAGTCATGGAATCCAGCGGCCATGTCTTCGGTATCCGCGCATTCGACTCCGCCATTCGAATCGAATGCGAAAGCGAAGAGCTGCGGAATACATTGAATCGGTTCTTGCTGCCGCCGCTTCCTCGCTGCGATATTCCGTCTGACGAAGCGGAAATCAAGATTCAAGTCCTGAGTAATCCCGACGGCTTCGACGTCTTCGTCGATGGCGGAAAGATTTCTTCAGCTCAGACACAATCGGATGCAGCCTTGGCCACAGTAAAGGCTCTCGACGATGCCGTCGTTCGCAGACTCAGAACTGTTCGGGCCGTGCACGCCGGTGCGGTGGTATTGAAGGGACGAGCGCTCCTGATACCGGGATCCACACACGCAGGCAAATCATCGCTGGTGGCTGAGCTTCTCCGCCGCGGCGCATCCCATCTCTCCGACGAGTACGCTCTTGTTGACCAGATCGGCCGCGTGCATGCTTATCCTCGGCCGCTCCTGCTCCGTAATGGCACTCCCAAACAGACTCTTGTGCTACCCAGCGATTTGAATTCCAGCTTCACAATGGAATCGGTGCCGGTTGGCTGGATCGTGGCAGTGGACTACGATCCGGGTGGAAGTTGGAACATTCATGAGATGTCGCAGGGCGAAGCAGTCATGCTTTTGCTGCGCAACACTCCGCACGAGATGGCTCAGTCGCCGGAGATGGTCGAACTGTTCATGCGCTCTGTTGCCGGTGCAGAGTGCTATCAGGGAACGCGTGGGGATGTTGTCGAAGCTGCCGACCGGGTTTTCGACCTGGTTTCTGACAAATAGAAAGCGCCGCTCGCTAGAGAGCGGCGCTTCACTTGAGTTTGGCGCATTACGGGATACTCACCGTGGTGGTATTCGAGGGCGAACTTTCGGTTCCGCCTGAGTCGATGCTTGTCACGTAATAGTCGTAGCCCTTCCCGCTCTGTACACCACTGTCCGTAAACGAGGTTTGAGAGGTTCCCGAATTGAGAGCCGCGAATCCTCCCGAGCCGCTGGCTGCGCGGTACACCCTATATCCCGTAATCGTCGTGCCAGACGCACTCGGCGGATTCCATGCAAGCTCCACCTGGTGCGGATTTGCCGTTCCGCTCAGGCCGATTGTCACCGTCGAATTGGAAGACGAGTTGCTCGAAATCGTTAACTGACCTGACGCGCTGCCGGTTGCAGTGGGACTGAACGTCAACGTCAGACTCAGCGTTTGCCCAGGATTGAGCTTTGCCGGCAGGCTCACCGACGACGTCGAGAACCCGGTACCCGTAACCGAAATTGAATTGACCGTTACGGCAGCCGTGCCACTCGATGTCAGGGTGACTGTCTGAGTAGTGGAATGATCGACCACCACCGCGCCGAACGATATTGTGCTTGCGTTTACGGTGAGTGCCGGCGTGGCCGCGTTCAGCTGCAGCAGAATCGATTTTGAAGTACTGCCGCTTGTGGCTGTGAGTGTCGCAGACGCTGCAGTTGTCACGGCAGCCACACTGGCTGTGAACGTTGCTGAGGTCGCTGTAGCCGGGACCGTAACGGAACTCGGCACCGCGACGGAGCCGCTGCTGCTGGCCAGAGCAACGATCACGCCACCGGTTGGTGCTGAGCCGGAGAGCGCGACGGTGCACGAATCCGCCAGTGATCCTGTGATGGATGTGCTGCCGCATGCCAGCCCGCTCACGGTGGGCACTGTTGTGGAGCCCGTGCCGCTCAGGCTGACACTTGCGCTTGGCGCGTTGCTCGCGATTGCGAGTTGGCCTGTAACGGATCCGGCAACCTTTGGGTTGAACTGAACAGACAGAACCAACGCCTGCCCCGGATTCAATGTAAGTGGGAAACTTCCGCCAGAGACTGAGAAGCCTGTGCCCGCAATAGAGTCGGCGCTGATTGACACAGCTACCGTCCCGTTCGATGTCATCGTGATCGACTTCGTCACTGCAGTGCCCACGGAGACGTTTCCGAACGCAAGTGAGGTCGAGCTCAGACTGAGCGAGGCCGTTGCCGCATTCAGTTTCAGCGCAAAGCTTTTCGATGAAGCGTTGGCTGCCGCAGTGAGGCTGGCTGTCTGAGTCGCGCTCACCGTGGAGATATTTGCGCTAAAAGATGCGGATGATGCGCCCGCAGGAATTGTCACGCTTGCCGGAACCGATACCGCGCTTGTGTTGCTCGTAAGCACAATTCCTTGACCACCAGACAGTGCGGCAAGGCTGAGTGCCACGGTGCACGTCGTGCTTCCAGATCCGGTGAACGTGCTGCTTCCGCATGTCAACGAACTGATCGAAGGCGCAATAGCCGAACTCGATCCGCTCAGCTTGATTGCGGCGGTCTTTGAAGTTGATCCCTGACTTGCCGTCAGTGTGACAGTCTGGGATGCGCTCACGGCAGCAACGGTGGCCGCGAACGACGCGCTCTTGGCTCCTGATGGCACTATGACGGAGACCGGAACAGCGACGGCGGTGCTGCTGCTGGCCAGATTGACAGCAAGCCCAGTGCTCGGTGCTGCGCCCGTCAATGTCACTGAGCAGTTGTCGGAGCCAGCGCCGATCATCGAGGAACTGGAGCAGCTCAGGCCTGAAAGGGAAGGCGTTCCAGAATTAGATCCCTTTCCATGCAGCTTGATGGAGCTGGACGATGTGCTGACCATTGTTGAAAGGCTGGTCGTCTTGAGATCGAGAGTTCCAGTCGAGTCAGCGGTCGATTTGGCGTCGTAATGGATCTTCAGGTTCAGACTCTGTCCAGCAGCGAGGGTTGTCGGCAGCGTGGTTGAACTCACTGTGAACGCGCTGCTCGAACTGCCGAGTTCCGTAATTTGAACGGGGGAGGTTCCTGAATTCTTGATGGAGATATTCTGCGAGGCGCCTGTCCCAATCTTCACCTCGCCGAAATCGATGTCAGACGGAGTGGCGACAACCGGGTCCGCATTCGCGCCGGTCGTTGACGAAAATGCACGCGAATTGGAACCGCATCCCGCCAATCCCAGGCTAAGCAGCGCGCTGGATGCGAGTGCAACCATGACGCTGGCCCTCCAGCGTTGCGAGCGGCCTTCCAATGGAGACTGGCTGATTTCCCGGCTGACTGCTGACTTTTCTCTAGTGTTTAAGAAAGAAGAAGTGCGGGCTTTAATCATTCGGTCGTCACCTACGCCATATCTGGTCGGTCGATGCAGAAACCCCGCTGAGCCTGCGGCGGGGAAAGATGTAGGAGCTGCATCGATTGACTATCAGCAGAATCGACCCTGCGTTGCAGATGGGTACAGGTGACGATAGTCACGAATGTGGTATGTACGGAGTACCTTTGTACTGGAGATGCAACATGTTGCACTGCAAATGGTTGAACATGAAGAATTCCACAAAGGTGGTAGCCAACTGGAGCGGATTTCGCCGCTTACAGAGTCGGTACGTGGTTACCGTAACTATTCAAAGTAGTTACTAAATAGGTAGAGCCGTGTGGGGCTGTTTTGCCCCACACGATCGCGTCGCTTTCAGGGAACGGTGACGCTGATTTTGTTAGAAGGACTGCTCTCGAGCCCTGCAGAGTTCAGGCTCGTGACCCTGTAGTCGTAAGCCGATCCGCTCTGTACTGAGCTGTCGGTGTACGCGGGCGCCAGATCGGGAGTTCCGTTCACGCGCGCGAAAGACGAAGTTCCCGATGGTGCGCGGTACACGTTGTATGCGACAACGGTGCTTCCCGAAGTGCTTGGCGCATTCCAGCTCAACTCTACCTGGTGTGAAGCTCCAGTTCCGGTGAGAGGAATCGCTTTGGTGGCGACGCTACTGGCAATCGAAAGCTGTCCGCTGTATGCTCCGGCCTTTGTCGGGTCGAATAGTACCTGCAACGAGAGCGACTGACCGGGATTCAGTGTGGCGGGGAGTGTGGCGCCCGAGATTGAGAATCCAGTTCCCGTCACTGCGGCAGTGTTCACCGTAAGCGGAGCTGTTCCGGTTGAAGAAACTGTCACCGCCTGTTCCTGGGGCGTATTCAGGATGACGCTGCCGAACCCGATCGACGTTGCATTCACGCTCATCTTCGCAGCGCTCGCCGTCGATGGCGAGAGGGAGATGCTGAATGCTTTGGACACTCCATTGAGCTTTGCTGTGATGATCGCGGTCTGTGGAGTTGTCACGCTGGCGACCGTCGCACTGAACCCTTTGCTGCCGGCGTAATAACTCACCGTCACGCCGCTGGGAACCGTCACCGCAGGATTGTTGCTCGACAATGCAATGTAGAGATGGGTGCTGTTTATCGCCGTAAGAAAGGCTCGGCACGTATCTGTGCCGGCTGATGCATAAGACTTCGCGACGCACGAAACGCGGTCCAGGCTAGGTGTTTGTGCAAGTGCGGCAGAAGCTGCCACAAAAAGCATGAGGATCCCTGAGGTTGAGGCCCGTATGAATTTGCGATTTGAGAAGATACCCTTAAGATCAATCACTTCTAGTCCCTTCGAAAGGCGCACACATCTCCTGTGTGCGTTCCGAGCTCGTCTCGGGCACAGGATGCAGCGCAAAGTTGCTGTGTCTGTGGGCCTAGGTTCTACCAGGCACACGAATCAGGCGGTGACATTTATCACCACAGGAAAAGGGATGGGTTACTTTGGGTTAGGAAGGCAGAAAGGAACAGAACTGCATATAAACGCTTTCTATGCAAAGCAGCTAAATGAAAATTACAATCACTTCGTCAAAGCTGAGGCTATTTAAACAAAAGGCCAAGAAATTGCCAACGCCTCAAAGCAGCGAGAAGGCCTCGATTCGAACAAAAGTACCGAAAGCCGAAACGAATTATGGCGAATTGGTACGAGTGTCTCGCATGGTGCAAAGAGGATGCGAAGACACTTCGAGAAATGAGAGTGGATTTTGAACGGCAGGGAAGTTGATGATCGAAGGAAAAACTTCTGAACCTTGATTC
>Ga0068869_100000835_pt1 | contig 17595 bp, 16 predicted proteins | sample KBSMisM52_FD_64676 | JGI IMG/M metagenome (GOLD analysis project Ga0068869, IMG submission 64676) | Miscanthus rhizosphere microbial communities from Kellogg Biological Station, Michigan, USA - KBS Miscanthus M5-2 | ecosystem: Host-associated > Plants > Roots > Rhizosphere > Soil ... | reverse complement strand
CTCGAAGCCCGACGCGTAGATGATGCAGTCGACCTCGTACTCGACGCCGTTGGCGACGACGCCCTTCGGCGTGATGCGCTCGACGCCCTTGGCCTCGCTCACGTCGACGAGCGTCACGTTGTCGCGGTTGAAGGTGGCGTAGTAGTTGGTGTCCACGCAGAGCCGCTTGGTGCCGAGTGGGTAGCTCTGCGGGCACAGCAGGTCGGCCACCGCCGGGTCGCGCACGATCGCGCGGATCTTCTCACGGAAGAAGCGGGCCGCGGTGTCGTTGGCCTCCTTGCTGATCAGCAGGTCGGTGTAGGCGGCGGAGAACCCGAGGCCGCCCCGGCTCCAGCGCCTCTCGTACTCGCGCTCCCGCTCCTCGGCGGGCACCGCGAGGGCGGAGTCGCCGCTACGCTCCGTCACGAAGCCGACGCGCGACTCGCGCGCCTGGCGCCGGAAGTCGGCGTACGCTTCCTTCACGCGGCGCTCGTACTCGGGATCGAGGGGCGCGTTCTGGGCCGGCATGCTGAAATTGGGCGTGCGCTGAAAGACGTAGAGGTGGCTCGCCTGCTTCGCGATGATCGGGATGGACTGGATCGCGGAGGAACCGGTGCCGATGACCCCGACCCGGCGGCCGGTGAAGTCCACGCCTTCGTGGGGCCACTTGCCGGTGTGGTACCACTTGCCCTCGAACGTCTCGATGCCCTTGAACGGCGGGATCTGCGCGTCCGACAGGCAGCCGGTGGCCATGACGCAGAAGCGCGCGCTCACCCGGTCGCCCCGGTCCGTCTCGATCGCCCAGCGCCCGGCCGCCTCGTCGAACACCGCGGCGGTCACGCGAGTCTCGAACTGGATGTCCTTCCGGAGATCGAAGCGGTCCGCCACGTGGTTCGCGTACTTCAAGATCTCGGGCTGGGCCGAGTAGCGCTCGGTCCAGCGCCACTCCTGCTGCAGCTCGTCCGAGAACGAGTAGGAGTAGTCCATGGACTCGACGTCGCAGCGCGCCCCGGGGTAGCGGTTCCAGTACCAGGTACCGCCGACCCCCTTGCCCGCCTCGTAGACCCGCGCGGTGAGCCCGAGCCCGCGGAGCCGGTGCAGCATGTACATCCCCGCGAAGCCCGCGCCCACCACGACCGCGTCGAAGTTCATGCCCGCTCCTGGACCGGGACCACGTAGGGCCCTTCGGGGACGAATGCCACCCGGGGATCCCGATGGCGCGCCATGCTGTCGGCGATGGCGGAGGTGAGATCGGTGACGCGCTCCACGCCGGTCAGCGCGGCGTCGTGCGCGTCCAGGCCGTCGGTGTAGAGCCGCACGTGGCCCACCCGCATGGGCTTGAGCTGCATCTGGGTCTGCCACTCGTCGATATCGGCGTGCGGCTTCCCCGCGATGCTCGACGCGAACCCCTCGGCGCCCAGATCCACCAGCCGCCGCTGCGCTTCCACGTAATGCTTCGACCCCATGCCCTCCGCGCACGCGGAGGCGACAATCAGATCACCGCCCAGCTCCAGGATGTCGAGCGGGCCGACCATGCCCTTCACGGTCTGGTAGTAGGTGTTGTCGAGCGGGTAACCGGCCGCGCTGGTGACCACGGTCTGGAACCGGCGGCCGACCGGCACCCGCGCGTAGGCGCCGGCGAAGTCCACCGCCTGGAGATGGCTCTGCACCACCTCGCCGAAGTTGACGAAGGCCAGCCGCCGCCGGTCGTCGATCACGGTGTTGAGCGCGAGCGCGCCGCCGAGCATGGAGACGATGGCGACCTGCTCCTCGTGAAGCGGGTTGCCGTCCAGCACGCAGTTGGCCGCACGCGGATGCGCCATGAAGGCCGCGTTGTGGAAGGTGGTGATGGTCTCGGCGTGGGCGACCCCGGGAGCGATGACCTTGCGGCCGCCCGACCAGCCGGCCATGAAGTGCGGCTCCACCAGGCCGGTGGCGATCTTGAGGTCGGCCTCGACCAGGCGGCGGTCGAGGCGCACCACCGTGCCGCGCCCGGGGGTCCGCCCGAGCAGCACGTGGTCCTCGTCCGCCCGCGCGTCGTGGTTGGCCACCGCCACCGTCTCGAGCACCCACGGATCGCCGACCAGCTCGGCCAGCTCCGGGCCCTCGTTCGGGCGATGGAGCCCCGTCGCCACCAGCACCGTGATGCCCGCGCGCGGCACCCCCGCGTCGAGCAGGGCGCGGATCAGCGGCGCGAGGAAGAGGCCGTTCGGGACCGGCCGGGTGATGTCGCAGATGAGGATGCAGGCGGAGCGCTTACCGCGGGCGGCCTCGCGTAGCGCCGGCCCGCCGACCGGCTCGGCCAGCGCGCGCTCGACCGCGGCCCGCGGCGCGGCCAGCGCCGGCATCGCGCGCTTCTCGATCACCGTCGGCACGCAGCCGGGAGGCGGCGAGACGGGCAGGGTGGAGCGGCCGTACAGGAGATCGATCGTCACGGGGCGTCTCCCCGCGATCATAGCTCATCCCGGAGACGCCCATAGGTGCTGGGCGGCGTAGGCGCGCCAGGGCCGCCAGCGCTCGGCGCGGGCGAGCAGCGCGCCGGGAGTGGGCCGGCGCCCCTTCCGATCGGCCATCGCGCGCATCAGCCCGATGTCGGCGGCCGGGAACGCGTCGGGCTCCCGCATCTCCCGCATCGCGATGTACTGTGCGGTCCACTCGCCGACGCCGTCGAGGGCCTTCAGGGTCCGGATCGCCTCCTCGAGGCTGCGCCGCGGTCCGAATATCTCGGGGTCCGCGACGACGGCGCGCGCGAGGGAGCCCAGGGCGGCGGCGCGGGCCCGGGTCAGCCCGAGCGTGGAGAGATCGGCCCCGGCCACCCGCTCGGGGTCGGGGAACACATGGGTCAGTCCGTCGGCCACGATCGCGCCGGCGAGCGGCTTGCCGTAGGCCGCGACCAGCTTGCCCGCGTACCCGATCGCCGCGGTCACCGTGATCTGCTGCCCGAGCAGGGCGCGCACGCCCAGCTCGAAACCGTCCCACGCGCCCGCCACGCGCAGGCCCGGGCGCGCCGCGACGAGCGGGGCCAGCGCGGGATCCTCGGAGAGGTGCGCGCCGATCACCTCCGGGTCCGCGGCGAGATCGAACACCCGGCGGAGGCGCGCGACGATCGCGGGCAGCGCCGAGAGCTGCGGGAACTGGATGATGGCACGCAGGGCGTGCCCCGCGTCGGGCCGCACCGCCACCGCGCCGTGCGCGCCGCCGATCGCGATCGTGCGCGCGTAGCCGTCGCCGGACACGACCTCCACCCCGCGGATCGCGCGCGCGCGCAGGAAGGCAAGCATCGCCGGCCAGTCATAGGGCGGGCGATACGGAAGTCGAATGCTCACCTCGCCGCTCGGCCCCGCCGAGACCGGCGCCACCCCGCCCCGCAGGGTGCTGGGCGTCCGGCCGAAGAGCTGCTGGAAGGTCTCGTTGAAGCGGCGCACGCTGCCGAAGCCCGCGGCCAGCGCGACCTCGCCCATCGGCAGCCGTGTGTCGTGGATCAGGTGCTTGGCCAGGAGCACGCGCCGGGTCTGGGCTACCGCGATCGGCGAGGCCCCGAGGTGCCGCTGGAAGAGCCGCCGGAGCTGCCGCTCGCCCACGCCGAGCCGGTCGGCGAGCGCCTCCACGTCGGCACCGTCGAGCCCACCCTTCTCGATCAGCGCCACCGCGCGGGATACCGTGTTCGACGTGCCGCGCCAGACCCCCAGATCGGGCGCGCTCTCCGGGCGGCAACGCAGGCACGGGCGATAGCCCGCCTCCTGGGCCGCGGCGGCCGATGGGTAGAAGACGAGGTTCTCGCGCTTCGGGGTCCGCGCCGGGCAGACCGGGCGGCAGTAGACGCCCGTGGATTTCACCGCGATGAAGAGCCGCCCGTCGAAGCGGGCGTCGCGCGTGGCGACGGCGCGGTAGCAGGCGTCGGCGTCCAGGTCCATGGCCTCATCGTCACGCACGCGGGGTCCCCCGGTCTCGCGGTTTTCGGACGTCATCGGTGACCGGGTCCGGATCCCGCGAGCAGGCCCGGGCGCGGTCTGGGATGATCTTGCCATGGCCACGACCGATGTGCTCTGGGCTGCCTGGGACGGCCGCGGGCTCGAGCACCTGGCGCTCTCCGTGGAGTCGGGGGGCGTGCGCGCGGACAGCTTGATCATCGCGGTGGACGACGAGGGCCGCCCGTACCGCGCCCGCTACGTGGTGGAGTGCGACGGGGGCTGGGTAGTGCGGCGGGCGCGGATCGAGGTGCTCGAGCAGCCGGCGCGGGTGATGGAGGTCCGGGCGGACGGGCGGGGCGGCTGGACCGACGCGGTGACGGGCGCCGCGCTGCCGCTCACCGGCTGCGTGGACATCGACATCTATCCCTCGCCCTTCACCAACACGCTGCCGATCCAGCGGCTCGGTGGCGTGGGCGTCGGGCGGCCGGTGGTGATCGACGTGGCGTGGGTGCTGCTGCCCGCGCTCACCATCCAGGTGGCACGCCAGGAGTACACGCGGCTCGAGCGCGGGGAGGCCGGCGAGCGGTGGCGGTTCCGGGCGCTCGAATCGGGCTTCACTGCGGAGCTGGCGGTCGACGGGCAGGGCGTGGTGCGGGACTACCCGGAGATCGCGCGGCGGATTCTCTAGACGTGTCACCCACCCCTCACCTGCCCTCTCCCTGAGGGGAGAGGGAATTCTTGCGGAGGTTGATCATGGCGTCGATCCGGAGAGAGGCGGAACTCAATGCGCGGGCCGAGAAGGTGTGGGACGCGGTGCGCGACGTGGGGGCGGTGCACCGGCGCCTCGCGCCCGGCTTCGTGGTGGACACGGAGATGGAGGAGGGCGCGCGCGTCGTCACCTTCGCGAACGGGATGACCGCGCGCGAGCTCATCGTGGACGTGGACGACGCGGCGCGCCGGCTTGTCTGGTCGGTGGTCGGCAGCCCGCGGCTCACCCACCACAATGCCTCGCTCCAGGTGTTCGCCGAGGGCGACGGGCGGAGCCGGATCGTCTGGACCGCGGACCTGCTGCCCAACAAGGTCGCCGGCTACATCCAGGCGATGATCGAGCAGGGGATGAGCGTCATGAAGCGGACGCTGGAGAAGTAGCCAGCGGCGGCAGCCCCATCTCCCGCGTGCACTCGCCGAACCACTCGATGACTTCCTTGTGGAGCGGGATGCCGTGGGCCCGGCGGTGCGCGAGCTCCTCGGCCTCGGACAGGCCCGGGTAGAGCACGCGCTCCTGGCCCGGCGCGGGGGCGGCGGTGCGCAGGGTGCGGAGCATCTCGTCCATGGAGTCCTTGAATCGCCCCAGGTCGGTGAACGCCTCGATGTTGTACGCCGCGAACTGGTTCTTCGACCCGCTTCCGGGCGCCAGCATCGTGGGCAGGGCGCCGGCCAGCATGGTGGAGAGCACCTCGGCCATGAGGGCGAACCCGTAGCCCTTGTGCGAGCCCTGCTCTCGCGTGCCGCCCAGCGGGGCCTGATAGAAGTCCTCGCGGTCGAAGACCGGCTTCTCCTCCATGATCGGCGTGCCTTCCTTGTCGGTCACCCAGCCCGCGAGCAGCGGCGAGCCGATCCGCATGGCCAGTCGGATCTTGTTGCCCGCGATCGCGGAGGTGGCCGCGTCGAAGAGCAGCGGTGCCTCGCGGCGCGCGGGCGCGGCGAGCGCGATCGGGTTGGTGCCGAGCAGCGGCTTCGCGCCGAAGGTGGGCACCACGTGCAGTCCCGCCGCCGTGAAGCAGGCTCCCACCATGTCGGCCTGGGCGGCCTGCATCGCGAAGTGGCCGATCGCGCCGAAGTGCCCGCTGTTGTGGACGGTCACGATCCCGACGCCGACCTTGCGGGCCTTCTCGATGGCCAGGCGCATCGCCTTCGGCCCCACGATGATGCCGAGCCGTTTCTCGGCGTCGATCACCGCGGTGCCGGGCGCCTCGCGCTCCATCTTCCAGCCCGGGCGCGGGTCGAGCTTGCCCGCCCGGTAGTCGCGGACGTAGACGCGCAGCATGTTGGACACGCCGTGGGTCTCGACCCCGCGCAGGTCGGTCATGGTCAGCACGTCCGCGGCGTCGGCGGCGTCCTCCGGGGTGACGCCCAGCTTCTCGAAGATCTGGGTGGTGGTCCGGCGCAGGCCCGCCTCCGGAACCAGCACCTGATCTTGCGGTGGCACCTTGAAGCGCTCGAGGATCATGGGTGGCTCCCTCCCGGGGGGCATCCTAGCGCGGGCCGGCGCCCGCGCAAGGGGCTCGTTGACCCCGGGGCCCCCGCGGGGCTAGATTCGCTTCCTGGGCGCTCCGGTCCTTCCAACCCGGCGCCCCGAGGAGGCTCTGCCATGCTGGGTCTGGGAATGGCGTCGTCACACGCTCCGATGATGTTCCAGAAGGCGCAGTACTGGCCGCGGGTGGTCGGGCGGATCCCGGCCGAGGCCCGCGAGCAGCTGCCGCGCAGTGCCCGGGAGGAGATCGCGAGCCCGGCCATCATCGAGGGGAACATCCAGCGCATCGAGGGGGGCCTGGCCACCCTGCGCGAGCAGCTCCGGGCCTACCGGCCGGACGCGCTCCTCATGATCGGCGACGACCAGGGCGACCTGTTCGACGAGACCAACAACCCCACCTTCTCGGTCTACACCGGCGAGGAGCCGCTCTGGGGCCGCAGCGCCCGCGACAGCTACGACACCCCGCCGGCGGAGCGGACCAAGCTCGTCTTCAAGCCGCATCCCGAGCTCTCCCGGCACCTGCATCGTGGGCTCGTCAAGCGGGGCTTCGACATGGCCAGCATCGGGCGGTTCGATCCCCGCGGCAATCCCACGCGCGGCGTCTCGCACATGGTCTCGAACCTCGTGCCCGAGGTGGACCCGGGGCTGGAGATCCCGCTGATCTGCGTGTTCATGAACGAGTACTACCCGCCGCTGCCGACCGCGGCCCGCTGTGCGCGCCTGGGCGAGGCCATCGCCGACGTGCTCCGCGATCGCCCGGAGCGGATCGCGATCTACGCCTCGGGCGGCCTCTCCCACTTCCCGGGCATGTACAACGCGGGCTGGATCGACCAGCCGCTGGACCGGTGGATCCTCGAGCGGCTCGAGCGCAACGACCTGGAGGCGATGGAGCATCTCTTCACCTTCGACTCGGACGCCATGCGCTCCGGCACCGGCGAGGTGCGCGCGTGGATCAGCACGGCCGCCGCCATGAACCGCCCCGCCAAGGTGGTGGACTACGTGCCCGCTCACTGCGCCCAGACCGGGTGCGGCTTCGTCTACTGGCCGGCCGCCGACTAGCCGCCGCCCACTCTCCCTCTCCCCTCGGGGGAGAGGGCAGGGTGAGGGGTGGGGCCCGACGATGAAGCGGTCCTGGCTGGCCGCCGCCCTGCTCGTCCTCTCCCTGGCCCCCGGCGCCGAAGGCGGGGCCATTCCGCTCGACCTGCGCTTCGACGGGCAACCGATCGAGCCGGCGGCGCCGCCCGACTTCACGTGCTTCAACGCGACCGCCAACCGCTGGGTGAGCTGCGGCGTGAAGCGGGGCGAGGGACCGGGGGCCTGGGTGCTCGAGGGCCTCGAGCCCGGCCGGTACCGGCTGCATGTGAGCATCGACGAGAACCCGGTCAACCCGCGTCGCTTCCCGGGTGACTACGAGGCCCAGCATCGGTTCGAGGTCACCGAGCGCGGGCCGGAGCGCCTCACCGTGGACATGGTGCGACTCATTCACCTGACGCGTCCGGGCGACAATGCGCGCTCGCTCGAAGGCATGCTCACGAGCTGCGCGACCCAGCCCGTCTTCGAGACGCCCCGCCACTCCTGGGGGCCGACGGCGCGGATCGAGTTCGCGTGGGACCCGATCGTCGCGGGCGCCGAGTACCGGGTGAGCGTGACCGCGGTCTCCTGCTCCCAGCCCGACCGCCAGCGCGAGGTGCTGCGCACGATGACGGGCGCCAACGAGGTGGCCCTGAGCCTGCCGCCGAGCGTGGGCGACGAGCGATACTACTTCTGGATCGCGGCGTGGCGTGACGGCCGTCTCGTCGGCGATCTCTACACCCACGACGCGGGCGTCCACTCGTGGAACTACCGCTTCCAGGTCCGCAACGCGAGCCTTCCGCGCTGGGTCTACGTGGCCGGCGCCGGTCTCGTGGTGCTCCTCGTCATCGGGGCGATCCGGTTCCTGCCCACCGCGCCGGCCACGCGCCGTCGGCGGCTCGCGCGCCGGGCGCTCGTGTTGACGATCGTCGGCGTGCTCGCGGGCGGGGCCTACTACGTCGTCCGCGACCGGGTCGAGGAGGGCGAGCGGCGGCGCGCCGAGGAGGAGCGGATCCAGAGCGAGGTCGAGGGCCAGGCCCGCCAGCGCGAGCTCATCGCCGCGTTCGTGTCCGTCGCGCCGCGGCCGGCGTGGTGGGCCTCGGTGCAGACTCCGTATCGCGTGGAGAACGTGGGCGACCTGCTCGCGGCCTGGCAGGGCTTCCCGCGCGGCGACGACGGACTGGGCGAGCGGCAGTTCTTCAAGGCGGCCTACCAGGGCATCGTGGACCAGCCGAACGACGAGCACGTGGTGGCGACCGCGGTCGACCTGATGTACTGGGTCGTGGACGACTACCCGCACCGTCTGGCGCTTGCCCAGTGGGGCTGGGACCGCTACTTCCAGCACCGGCAGCGCGTCGACAACTGCGCCAACTGCATGCCGGGGGATCGGACGCAGGGGTTGACCCAGAACCTGAGCCGGCTCCTGATGGCGGCCGGCCGCCACGACGAGGCGATCGCGGTCTGTCGCCGGCTCATCGACGAGCGCGGGGCCGACGTCAGCCCGTACAAGCTGGCCGAGACGTGGGACCGGATGGCCTGGGCCTACTGGGAGAAGGGCGAGCGGGAGCGGGCCCGGGAGGTCATCCGGGAGGCGATCGCCAAGTATGGTGGAACCGTGCGCGGCGCCGACCTGCGCCGCACCCTCGCCACCTTCGAGCGCACCCGCTGACCATGCGGGTCCGGTTCTGGGGCACCCGGGGATCGATCGCGAAGCCGGGGCTCGGGACCGTCCGGTACGGCGGGAACACCTCGTGCGTCGAGGTGCGGACCCGCGCCGGCACCCTCCTCGTGCTCGACTGCGGCACCGGCGCGCACGGCCTGGGCCACGCGCTCGAGGCCGGCCGGACCGCCCCGCTGCGCGGCCACATCCTCATCACCCACACGCACTGGGACCACATCCAGGGCCTCCCGTTCTTCGCCCCGCTCTTCGTCGAGGGCAACGAGTGGGACGTCTACGCGCCGCGCGGGCTCCGCGAGTCGGTGCGTGAGACCCTGGCCGGCCAGATGCAATACGCCTACTTCCCGGTGAGCCTCGATCAGTTCGCCGCGACCGTCCGCTTCCACGACCTCGTGGAGGGCGCCTTCGCCATCGCCGACGTGCGGGTGACCGCGCGGTATCTCAACCATCCCGCGCTCACGCTCGGCTACCGGCTCGAGGCGGACGGCGTGGCGCTCGTCTACGCCACCGACCACGAGCCCCACAGCCGCGCGCTCGCCTCGGGCGACGCCTCCGCGCTCGCCGGGGAGGACCGGCGCCACGTGGAGTTCCTGGCCGGCGCCGACCTGCTCATCCACGATGCTCAGTACACCGCCGCGGAGTACGCGGAGAAGGCCGGCTGGGGGCATAGCTCGGTGGAATCGGTGGTCGCGTCGGCCCGGACGGCGGGCGCGCGGCGGCTCGTGCTCTTCCACCACGATCCGCTGCGCGACGACGTCAGGCTCGACCAGGTCGTGGCCGCCGCCCGCCGGCAGGGGGGCCCGGCACTCGAGGTGACGGCCGCCGCCGAGGGGCAGACGGTCGACGTGGTCCCGACCAGCCTGGTGCCCGGTCCCGAACATCCGGCCTCGGTGGCCGCCGAGACCAGCCCGCCGCGGGAAATGCTGACCCGGTCCGTGCTGGTCGCGCTCGACCCCGGCGCGCTCCGCGAGCAGCTCCTCGAGGCGGTGCACGCCGATGATCTGACCGCGGTGTCGCCCGCGGATGCCGCGGACGTCCTCGCGCTCGCGCGCGCGACCCCGCCGTCCGTGCTGCTGCTCGGCCGGCGCCTCGGCGGGCTCGACGGCCTCGAGGTCTGCCGGGCGCTGCGCGCCGAGGCGGAGGGCGCGGCCGCCGCGCTGCCGATCGTGATCGTGGCCGCCGACGAGTCGGAGACCGACCGGGCCGCGGGCGCGCGGGCGGGGGTGACCGACTGGCTCGTCGCCCCGTTCTCCACCCTCTACGCGCGCACCCGCATCCGCGCGTGGGCGCTCCGCCAGGCGTGCCGCTGGATGCGCGCCCCGCTTCCGCCCGACGAGCCCGCGCGGCTGCGGGCCCTGCACGACACCGGGGTGCTCGACTCCTCGCCCGAGGAGCGTTTCGACCGGATCACCCGGCTGGCCCGCCGGGTCTTCGACGTCCCGATCGCGCTGGTGAGCCTCGTGGACGCGGAGCGCCAGTGGTTCAAGTCCCGCCAGGGGATCGAGATCCAGGAGACCCCGCGGGAGCTCTCGTTCTGCGCGCACGCCATCCACGACGACCGCGTGTTCATCGTGCCCGACGCGCTGACCGACCCGCGCTTCGCGGACAACCCCGCGGTGACCGGCGAGATCCGCGCCCGCTTCTACGCGGGCCGCCCGATCCGGATGTTCGGCCGTCGCGTCGGCACCCTCTGCCTGGTGGATCGCCGCCCCCGCGAGCTGCGCGAGGACGATGTGCGGGCGCTCAACGACCTGGCGACCCTCGTGGAAGAGGAGCTGGCCTCGGGAGGGATCGGGCCGACCCCTCCTTGAGCCGCGGGTGGCCCTGGGTTACGAGGCCCGGCGGAGCGTGTAGATGTTGATGGTCTTGTCTTGCCGGTGCGTCGGCCGCCAGGGGGGCCAGCTCACCGTCCAGCGATCCCGGGTCACCGCGAAGCCACTTCTTCGGAAGGCCGCCCGCAGCTTCGCGTCCGGGACCCAGCCGGGGTCGGCCAGCAGGGCCTGGCCCCCCGGCCGCAGCGTCCGCATGAGCCCCGTGCCGAGGGCCGGCCACTCCGCGTCGTCGTACACCACGTCACCGCCGACCACCAGGTCGTAGGTGGCCGGGGCGAGGCGCTCCCCGCCGTGGTTCCAGTCGCCGCCTATCGTCTGGGCAGGCGCCAGGCCGTTGCGCCGGCAGTTGCGGCGGACGGCGGCGAGGGCCGCCGCCTCCCGGTCCAGGAAGGTGACGCTCGCGCCCAGGCGGCCGCAGACGATGCCGATGAGGCCGACGCCGCAGCCCAGGTCCAGGACCGCGCGGCCTCGCAGGCCCTCGGCTCCGAAGCGGTCGGTGATGTAGGCGGCGAGCCCCAGCCCCGCGGGCCAGACCCGGCGCCAGTAGGTATGGGTCGAGAGCTTGAGGAGATTCTGCGCCGACGTCTCCTCGATGGAGACGGGCCCGATCGGCTCCAGCGCGAACTCTCGTAACACTAGATCGGAGTCTAACGCACGTTGATCCGTCCGTCGCGCAGGTTTATGCTCGGCGCGTCCCGGTCGATCTGCTGTGACCCGAGTCCCGCCAAAGGAGGCGCGCAATGGCTCTCTCCGTAGGGTTCATCGGTGTCGGTAACATGGGCAACCCGATGGCCGGCAACGTGCTGAAGGCCGGCTTCTCCATGATGGTGTTCGACACGAACCCCAAGGCCATGGAGAACCTGATCCAGGCGGGGGCCAAGCGGGCCGCCTCCGCCAAGGAGGTGGTGGAGGCCTCCGACGTCGTGCTGACCTCGCTGCCCGCCTCCCCGGACGTGGAGGCCATGTACCTCGACGAGGGCGGCCTCGTGCAGCGCGCGAAGCCGGGCACGATCCTGATCGACCTGAGCAGCGTGCTGCCCAAGACCCCCCGGATGATCGAGCCGATCGCGAAGTCCCGCGGCGTGTCCTTCCTGGAGGCCCCGGTCAGCGGTGGCGTCACCGGCGCGCGCGCGGGCACGCTCGCCATCATGGTCGGCGGCGACGCGGCGGCGATGGAGAAGGCGCGCCCGGTGCTGCGCGCCATGGGACCCAACATCTTCCACGTGGGGCCGGCGGGCGCGGGCAACACCATCAAGGCCATCAACAACATGATGGCGTGCGTGAACAGTGCCACCATGATGGAGGGTTTCGTGCTGGGCGTGAAGGCGGGGCTCGACCCGATGACGATCTACGAGGTGGTGAAGGCGAGTAGCGGTGGCAGCAAGGCCATCGAGCGCATCCCGCGGGCTCTGATCCCGCGCGACTTCGAGCCGGGCTTCAAGGTGACGTTGATGAACAAGGACCTCGAGACCTTCCACACCATCGCCAAGGAGCTCAACGTCCCGGTGACGTTCTCGAACCTGGCCCAGCACTATCAGCAGGCCGCGCTGGCCGCGGGGCTCGGCGAGCAGGACACCAGCGTGGTGTTCACGATCATCGAGCGGCTGGCCGGCATGAAGGCGCCCGGCAAATGAAGTACGGCCTGCACGGCGTCAACCTCAACACCTGCGCCTATCCGGACGCGGCGGCCCGGATCGGGCGCGCCGCGGAGGCCGCCGGGTTCGAGTCGCTCTGGGTGGCCGATCACGTCGTCCTGCCGGACCCCCCGGTGCCCGGCCGGCCGATGCCGCCCGACATGCGGCTCCTCGACCCGGTGGTGGCGCTGACGTACCTCGCCGCCCACACCTCCCGGATCAAGCTCGGCACCGGGGTCATCATCCTGCCGCAGCGGCAGGCCCTGGTCCTGGCCAAGCAGCTCGCCTCGCTCGACGTGCTCTCGAACGGCCGGCTGATCTTCGGGCTGGGCGTGGGCTGGTGCGAGCCCGAGATGCGGTCGGTGGGCGCGCCCTTCAAGGAGCGCGGGCGCGTCTCGGACGACTACCTGGCCGCGATGCGCGCGGTCTGGACGCAGCCCAAGCCCGCGCACCACGGCTCCTACGTGACGTTCGAGGCGGTGCAGGCCATGCCGCGGCCGGTGCAGGCGCCGATCCCGATCGTGGTGGGCGGCGGCTCCCCGCCGGCCTATCGCCGCGCGGTGACCCAGGGCCACGGGTGGTACGGCTTCGGCCTCGACGTGGAGACGACGCGCAAGCGGGTGAGCGCGCTCCAGGAGGCCGCCAAGACCGTGAAGCGGCCGGCCGAGCTGGGCCCGCTCGAGATCAGCGTGACGCCGCCGGGCTACGACGTGCCCGACCGCGCGACGATCGACGCCTACGCGCAGGCCGGCGTCGACCGGCTGATCCTGCGCCCGCAGCCCACGATGGATGCCGCCGCGCTCGAGCGCTTCGCCTCCGAGACCGGCCGCGCGCTCGGCCTGGCCGCCTGACGCCTCACGACGCGGGAAGGAGATCACGATGAGCCCACGCCGCCAGCCCACCAAGACCCCGCGCGCGAGCAGCGGGACCAAGAACCCCTACGGCTACTCGTTCTGGGAGTGGGTCGCCCGGGAAGACCCGGAGTACGTGAAGGCGCGGCAGCCGCTCAGCGCGCTCTCGATCGGGGAGGGCAAGGAGCTCTCGGTCAAGTATCGCGAGATGGTCATCATCGGCATCCTCGCCTTCCGCGGCCGCAAGGAGGGCGTGATCGCCCACATGCGGCGGGCCATCGATCACGGCGCGACCAAGCGCGAGCTGCTCGAGGCCATCCAGTCCGCCGCGGTGCCGGGCGGCGGGCCCACGTTCAGCACCGGGGCGCAGGCGCTGATGGAGCTCGACCGCGCGGGGGTGTTCAAGTAGTCGCTCGGGTTCCCGGGAGCTTCAGCAGCGACTCGAGGTTGCGCCAGAGGATCCGCTCCTTCTCGTCCGCGGTCAGGCTGGCGAGCCCCTGCACCCACGTGACCGGGGACGGGTGCCATGGCACGAACGGCCAGTCGCTGCCGAGCACCACGCGGTCGATGCCGACCTGATCGATCGTGAAGCGGAGCGCGGCCTCGCTGCCGACCACCGTGTCGTAGTAGAGCTGCTTCTGGTAGCTGCTCGGCGCGCGCGGGATCGCCGTCCGCGCGTCCGGGTTGCCCTGCCACGCGCGGTCGAAGCGTCCCATCGCGTAGCAGGCCGGCCCCCCGCCGTGGGCGATGCACACCTTGAGGCCGGGGCAGGCCTCCAGGATTCCCCCGAAGATCAGCATGGCGACCACGATCGCGTCCTCGACGATCACGCCCAGGCTGTTGAAGAGCCCGTAGCGGGTGGTGCGCTCGGTCATGAAATTGTGCTGCGGCTGCGGGTGATAGAAGAGCACCGCGCCCATCGCCTCGGCGGCCTTGAAGAAGGGGAGAAAACGCGGGGCGTCCCAGTTCTCCCCGTTCACGATCGTGTCGAGCTCGGCGCCCTTCAGCCCGAGCGTGGTCACCGCGCGCTCCAGCTCCGCGATCGCGGCCTTCGTGTCCTGCATGGGCAGGGTGGCGAGGCCGGCGAAGCGGGTGGGCCACTGCCGGGTCATCGCGGCGATCTCGTCGTTGACCTCGCGCGCGAGCGCTCCGCCCTGCGCGGCGTCCAGGTGGTAGCCGAAGAACGGGGTGTGGATCGAGAGCACCTGCACGTCCACGCCCTGGGCGTCCATGTCGGCCAGGCGCTCCTCCGGCGTGAAGCGGACCTTGGGGGAGGTGAAGCCGCTGCGCTTGCCGTTGCCGCCCAGGAAGGTGCCGAGGCCGTCGCCGCCCTGGTGGCGGAAGCCGTACCAGTCGCGGCCGGCCTCCGCGGCCTGCCAGACCGCCCGGGGCACCACGTGCGCGTGGATGTCGATGGATCGCATGGGAAGATTCTCCTTGACGTGTTTACAGTGTAAATGTACGGTGTCTATCCAAGGAGGCCGACATGACCCTCACCCTGGAGCAGCGGCGGCAAGACGAAGAGACGGCGGGTTTTCATCAGTCGTGGTTCCCCGTGGCCCTGGCGAGCGACGTCACGAGCGGCCGGGTCATCGGCCAGGACGTCCTCGGCACCCGCGTGGTCCTCTACCGCGACGCGACCGGCCGGGCGGTGGTGCAGGGCGCCTTCTGCCCCCATCTGGGCGCGGACCTCTCGGTGGGCCAGGTGGTGGACGGACAGATCCGCTGCGCTTACCACCACTGGAAGTTCGACTGCGCGGGCAAGTGCGTGGACATCCCGGCCGGCGACAAGATTCCGCCCGGCGCCCGCATCGCGACCTACCCGTCCGCGGAGGCGTGGGGGCTGATCTGGGCGTTCAACGGCGAGGCGCCGACCTTCGCGGTGCCGGGCATACCCGGCGCAGAGGAGCGCGAGCTGATCTACGAGACGCATTTCCGCGGCACGCGGGCCACCGATCCCTGGGTCTCCACGTCGAACGGAGTCGATTTTCAGCATCTGCGCGCCCTCCACGGCCTCCCGGTTGCCGAACCGGACGCCGTGACCGTGGGGGAGCATAGCATCGTGTACCGGATCGAAGCGCCCGCCTTCACCCACGAGGGCCGCATCACCGGGGTCAACACCTTCTCGCAACACCTGGCCCTCGGCGACCAGGACCTGTTCATGCTGTTCAGCGGCGCGCCCATCGCCCACGGGCACACCCGGGGCTTCTATACCTACGGGGTGCGCGATACCGGACAGGGCCGGGAGGGCGCGGCGGAGCGGCTCGCCGAGCTGGGCGCCTTCGTGCGCCAGCTCATCGCGGAGGACGCGCCGGTGCTCGATACCATCCGCTTCCGGCCGCGCGTTCTGGTGGCCTCCGACCGCCACCTCGCGCGGTTCTTCAAGTACGTGCGCGAGTTCCCGCGGGCGCAGCCGCCCGACGCCTGAGGCCCATGCCCAGGAACCTGTCGCGGGCCGACGTCGACGCGTTCCGCGCGCGGCTGTGCGCGGTGGCCCAGAAGCGCTTCGCCAAGGACGGGGTGGAGGGGGTCAGCATGCGGCAGCTCGCCGACGCCCTCGGCTGCAGCCCGATGACGCCCTACCGCTACTTCCGCAACAAGGAGGAGATCCTCGCGGCGGTGCGGGCGGCCGCGTTCGACCGGTTCGCCACCGCGCTCGAGGACGCGGCCGAGAAGACGCGCGGCGATCTGCGGGCGGGCGGCCAGGCGATGGGCGAGGCCTACATCCGCTTCGCCCTGAGCGACCCCGACGCGTACCGCCTGATGTTCGATCTCTCGCAGCCGCACCCGGACCGCTACCCGGACCTGGTCCGGGCCAGCGCCCGGGCGCGTCAGATGATGAGCGCGGCGCTCGAGGCCCTCGTCAAGGCGGGCATCTTCGCGGGCGACGCGCAGCTCCTCGGCTACGTCTTCTGGGCCACCATGCACGGCCTCGTCGTGCTGCACCTGGCCGGCAAGCTGCCCAAGGAGCCGGACTTCAAGACCATCCAGCAGGAGGCGATGCGGCTGCTCGTGGCGGGCGCGCGATCGGGCGTCGCCTCACCGAAAGGCACGCCATGAGCATCCTGCTGAGCCTCTCCCCCTTCGTGGCCTTCTTCGTCCTGATGCGCCTGGGCTCGCCGCTGGCCGGCCTGGTGGGCGCGGTGGTGGTCTCGCTGCTCCTGTGTCTCCGCATGATCCGTCGCGGCGAGGCGCTCAAGATCCTCGAGATCGGCAGCCTCGTGGTGTTCGGCGCGCTCACCGCGTACACGCTGCTGGCCGCCCCGGCCTGGACGGTGGCGACGGTGCGGCTCGCGGTGGACACGGGCCTGCTCGCGATCGCGGTGGCCTCGCTGGCCATCGGCCGGCCGTTCACGCTGCAGTACGCGCGCGAGCGGGTGCCCGAGCCGGTCTGGGCCCTGCCGGTCTTCTACACCACCAACCGCCTGATCACCACGGTGTGGGCCGGGGCCTTCGCGGTGCTGGTCGCGGCCGACGCGGCGGCGGAGTACGTGGAGGCGATCCCGATCTGGATGGACGTCGCGGTCTCGGTCGTCGCCTTCGCGGCCGCGGTCTGGTTCAGTCGCCGGTACCCGGCGGTGGTGCAGCGGCGGTTCGCTAGCGCGGCTCCGTGAGGGCGGCGCGCAGACGCTCGGGAGTGAGCGGCATGTCGAGGTGGCCGACGCCGAGCGGCGCGAGGGCGTCCACCGCCGCGTTCACGATCGCGGGCGGGATCGCGATGCACCCGGCCTCGCCCAGCCCCTTGGCCCCGAGCGGGTTGAGCGGCGAGGCGGAGTGCATCTTCTCGATCAGCACCGGCGGCACGTCGGCGGCCCGCGGGATCGCGTAGTCCATCAAGGTGCTGGTCAGGCACTGGCCGTCGGGGTCGTAGACGATCGCCTCCATCAGGGTCTGGCCCAGGCCCTGCGCGAGCGACCCGTGGAGCTGTCCCTCCGCGAGCAGCGGGTTGATGATCGTCCCCGCGTCGTCCACCCATACGATCTGTTCGAGGCGCAGCTCGCCGGTCTCCCGCTCGATCGAGAGCCCGCAGACCACCGCGCCCGAGCTCCACGCCTCGCCGCCGGGCTGGAAGTAGGTGGTGGCCTCGAGCCCCGGCGTGTCGCCCGGGGGCAGGGCGCCGCCGCCCGCGTAGGCCGCGGTCGCCACCTCCTTCCAGGCCACGCGCTTCTGCGGCACTCCCGCGACCTGGAAGCCGCCCCGCACCGGCACGATGTCCTCGGGCGCCGCCTCCAGGATCCGGGCCGCGATGCGCCGGCCCTTCTCGCGCACCTCCACCGAGGTGCGCACGAGCGCGCCGCCGCCCAGCGCCACGCTGCGGCTGCCGAAGGTGCCGAAGCCCTCCGGGCCGGAGCGCGTGTCGCCGTGAAGCACCTCGACCTCGTCGG
>Ga0068869_100000833_pt1 | contig 17604 bp, 13 predicted proteins | sample KBSMisM52_FD_64676 | JGI IMG/M metagenome (GOLD analysis project Ga0068869, IMG submission 64676) | Miscanthus rhizosphere microbial communities from Kellogg Biological Station, Michigan, USA - KBS Miscanthus M5-2 | ecosystem: Host-associated > Plants > Roots > Rhizosphere > Soil ... | reverse complement strand
GCCGCGTACCCGGCATCCCGGTGCCCGTCCCGGCGCGGATGTCCGAGGAGTACATCATCGGCACCGGAGAAAGCGTCGCCGGCGAAGCGACCTACGCGAACTTCCGGCAGTTCGAGACGAGCGCGCGAATCGTCCAATGACGATCAGAAACCCAACCAGCTAGACCTGCTTTTCGAGCCAGACCAGCGCCTCGTTCGGATCGGTGAAGAACTGCGCCTTCACGCCGAGCTTGGCGTACTTCGCCACCAGCTGCTCCATCGCCACCTTGGCCAGCACCTTCTCGGCTCGCACGATTGCCCAGTACTTCCAGCCGGCCTTGGCGGTCTGCGGCGCCCAGTGCGCCTCGGACCAGTCGAGATCCTCCTTGGCGAGCACCCACTGACCACGGTCGTCCGACAGCCACTTGCGCGCCGCGTTCTTCCGGAGCAGATCGCTCCCGGCGGTCAGCAGGTCGCGGAAGTCCTGCCCGGTGATGAAGCGGCGGATCTCGTGGTGGACGATGCGTGAGGCCTGATGGTAGTAGAGCGACACGTTCGGCGTCTTGAGAACGGTAACGGGCGGCGTGGTGACGGGCGGCATGGCGTCCCTCCGCCCGTGCAATCGGCAGCCGCGGCGAAAGCTTGAAACCCACAGAACGAGCTACCCCAAAACAACCGATGTCAAGGGCGTAACGGGACACGAGGCCGCCCCGGCCGCGCGCACGCGCCTGCCTGGTACTCCCGACAGCCGGCAGTGAGCAGGCTGACGAAGGTTAGTGGCGTGGCCTGGTGAATCTGGCCGCGCCCTCACGCTTCACGGGCGGAAAACGCGTCGAAACGTCTCCCGGGTGTGTGGCACCCGTTATGCGCAGCGTCCAGAACGGGGAGAAGCGCATGTTTGATTGGTTTGCAGCAACTTTGAAACAGTACCCGGAGATAGCCATCTTTCTCACCCTGGCGTTTGGCTACTACTTCGGCAAGTTCACCATCAAGGGCATCGGGCTCGGGTCCGTCACGGCGACGCTGCTGGCCGGCGTGGTCATCGGGCAGATCGGGATCACCATCAACCAGCCGCTCAAGGCGACGGTGTTCCTGATGTTCCTGTTCGCGGTGGGCTACGGCGTCGGGCCGCAGTTCGTCCGCGGCGTCGCCAAGGATGGCCTGCCGCAGGCGATCTTCTCGGCGGTCCAATGCGTGTTCAGCCTGATCGTCCCGGTCATGATCGTGAAGTTCGTGGGCTACGACCTCGGGTATGCGGCCGGCCTCTACTCGGGGTCGCAGACGATCTCCGCGGCGATGGGGCTGTCGACCGACGCGATCAACCGCTTGGGCCAGACCGCGGAGCAGACCAAGGCGCTGCTCGACTCGATGCCGATCGCCTACGCCGTCACCTACATGTTCGGCACCATGGGCTCGGCGGTCGTGATCGCCGTCCTCGGCCCCAAGCTGCTCGGCATCAATCTCGAGGCCGCGTGCAAGGACTACGAGCAGAAGCAGGGCGGCGTCAAGGAGCTGGGCGGCCCGGGCACGGCCTGGCGACGCTGGGAAGCGCGCGCGTATCGCGTGGCGATCGGCGGCCGGGCGGTGGGGCTGCGCGTGGGCGAGGCCGAGGCGCTCGTCCCTGACGCTCGCGTCTTCGTGCTGCGGGTCCGTCACAACGGCGCGATCGAGGAAGCGACGGTGGACACGGTGCTGCACGAGAACGACGTGCTGGCGGTGGCGGGCGCCCGCGAAACGCTCGTGCAAGTGCTGGGCGCAAACGCAACCGAGGTCGAGGATCGGGAGCTGCTGGCGATGCCGATCGAGGGCGTCGACGTGCTGGTGAGCAACAAGGCCGTCGATGGCCACACGCTGGTGGACCTGGCGCAGATGCCGGAGACACGCGGTGTGTTCCTCCGGAAGATCGTCCGCGGCGCCACCGCCACCGTGATCCCGATCTTGCCGACCACGACGATTCAGCGCGGCGACCTGTTCACGATCGCCGGCCGAACCCAGGACACCACCCGGGCCATCAAGCTGCTTGGTGTCGCCGATCGCCAGACCGACGTCACGGACATGGCGTTCGTCGGCCTGTTCATCGTGATCGGCGCGTTGATCGGCTCGCTGGTCTTCAAAGTCGCCGGGTTCCCCCTGACGCTCTCCACGGCGGGCGGCGCGCTCGTCGCCGGCATCATCGGGGGGTGGCTGCGGTCAGTGCGCCCGAGCTTCGGGCGCGTCCCGACGCCCACCCTCTGGTTCATGAACTCGGTCGGCCTCAACATCTTCATCGCCATCGTCGGCATCTCGGCCGGCCCGGGGTTCGTCAACGGCCTCAAGACGCAAGGCATCGGCCTGTTCGTCTGGGGCGCCGTCGCGACCACGGTCCCGCTGATCCTCGGGATGTTCGTCGCCAAGTATCTGTTCCGCTTCCACGATGCGCTGACGCTCGGCATCATCTCCGGCTCGCGCACCACGACGGCGTCGCTCGGACTGGTATGCGATCAGGCCAAGAGCCAGGTCCCGGCGCTCGGCTACACCGTGACATACGCCGTCGGCAACACGCTGCTGACGATCTGGGGCATGGTCCTCATCATGATGCTGTAAGCCCGCGCGCCGGCTCCGTTCAGACTCACGAGGAAGAAATTCATGGACACTCTGACACTCGAACAAGACGCTCTGAAGCTCAAACAGTACGAGAAGCTCGGCCCCTTCGAGATCAAGGACTTCCTCGCCAAGGTGGCGACGAAGTCCGCGGAGGAGGCCTCGCTCACCTATCTGAACGCCGGTCGCGGCAATCCGAACTGGGTGGCGACCGAACCGCGCGAGGCGTTCTTTCTGCTCGGCCAATTCGCGGTCAAGGAGAGCAAGCGCGTCCTCGATCTGCCGCCGGGCGTGGGCGGGATGCCCAAGGCCGCCGGCGTCGCGGGCCGGCTCGAGGCCTACCTGGGAAAGCACGCTGACATGCCGGGTGCACCCTTCCTGCAGCGGATGGTGCCCTTTGCGGTGAAGAAGTTCGGCTTCGATCCTGACAAGTTCGTGCACGAACTCGTGGACTCCATCATCGGCGACCACTACCCGGTACCGGACCGGATGCTGGTGCACAACGAACAGATCGTCCACGAGTACCTGGAGTGGGCGATGTGCGGAACCCCGAAGCCCAAAGGCAAGTTCAAGATCTACGCGGTCGAGGGCGGCACCGCCGCCATGTGCTACATCTTCAAGTCGCTCAAGAACAACCGCATCCTCAACCAGGGCGACACCATCGCGCTCGGCGTGCCGATCTTCACGCCCTACCTCGAGATGGCGCATCTCGAGGACTACGACCTGCATTTCGTCGAGGTGCATGCCAAGCAGGAGCACAAGTTCCAGTACCCGGCGGAGGAGCTCGAGAAGCTGCTCGATCCGAAGATCAAGGCGTTCTTCGTCGTCAACCCCGGCAACCCGTTTGCCGTGGCGATGTCGCCCGACACGATCAAGAAGATCGGCGCCGTCCTCGAGAAGCGCCCGGATCTCATCCTGCTGACCGATGACGTCTACGGCACCTTCGTCCCGGGCTTCCGTTCCTTGATGGGGGCGTTCCCGAAGAACACCATCGGCGTCTACTCCTACAGCAAGTACTTCGGCTGCACCGGCTGGCGCCTCGGCACCATCGCGGTCCACGAGGACAACATCTTCGACGCGATGATCGCCAACCACCCCGAAGCCACCAAGAAGCTGCTGGACAAACGCTACGGTGGGCTGACGCTGGAACCGCGCAAGTTCGCGTTCATCGACCGCATCGTGGCCGACAGCCGCGATGTCGCGCTGAATCACACCGCCGGCCTGTCGCTGCCGCAGCAGGTGATGATGTCGCTGTTCTCGCTGGCCGAGCTGATGGACGAAAAGAAGGACTATCAGAAGGCCTGCATCGGCATCTGCAAGAAGCGCGTGGAAGCGACCATCGACGGGCTGGGCATCGAGGTCGGCGAGAACCAGTACTTCGACTGGTACTACGGGCTGATCGACTTCGAATTCTGGGTGCACAAGTACCTGGGCGACGACGTCGTCGCGTGGATGAAGGAGCACGTCCACCCGCTCGACATCGTGTTCCGGCTGGCCGAGGACCACGGCATCGTCCTGCTCAACGGCAGCGGGTTCGCCGCGCCAGACTGGTCGGTGCGCATCTCGTTCGCGAACCTCGACGACCACGTCTACGACGACATCGGCCGGGCGGTGCGCGCTATCGCGCGCGGCTACCGGCAGGCCTACGAGGCGGCCACGGGCAAGAGTGCCCTGCCGCCCCGCGGAGGGGCTCCAGCCGCGCCGAAGCAGAAGGCCTGACACCCTCCCACGCTCACGCGCCAAGAAGCCCGGGCCCGTCAATAGAACGGGCTCGGGCGGTGCGTTCCGCCCACCAGACACATCGTCGTTACGACGGCCACTTCCTTGCTTCGAAGACTGCAGGCATGTCTTCACTCATCACGGCCGTCCGCCAGGTGGCGCGCGGTCTCAACCGCCGCGTGGACGACCGCTTCTGCCTCATCAGCGAGCGGCAGCTGGTCGGTACGAACGGATTCGCGTTCGTCCCGTCGATGGAGCTGACTGAAAAGGACGTGCTCGACGCGCTGATGAAGCTGGGCTACAACGTGCGCGGGGCTTGGCAGCTCATCGTGGACGCGCGACGGTCTTTCGTAAGGTAGCGTCTGAGCGAGCTCGGCCGGGGCGTAGAATCGAGGCCGACTCTGCCCCGCAGACCGCGCAATGGATGGTGAACGCTCGCGGCGGATCACGTTTCTCTATCTCGAAGCCCTCGCGCTGCCGACTGAGGAGCGAGTCGCCTTTCTCGGCTCCGTGTGCGGCAACGATTCCGCGCTGCGTCGAGAGCTCGAATCGCTGCTCGACGGCGGCACGCCTGCGCACGAGCGTCTGACCACATCTGCAACGGTGACATCGGCGGAGGCCGGAGCCTCCGCCGAAAGCGTCAGCACGGTGGCGCCAGGACACGTTCTGGGAAGCTACCGGATCGAGCGCCTGCTGGGGCGTGGCGGTATGGCCACGGTGTATCTCGCCCACGACTTGAAGCATCGCCGAACCGTGGCCCTCAAAGTCCTGGAGTCGCGGATCGCCGCGGCGGTCGGGACCGTGCGCTTCTTACGGGAGATCGAGATCGCGGCCCGGCTCGTGCACCCGCACATCCTGCCGCTCTTCGACTCGGGCGCCGCCGGCGATCAGCTGTTCTATGTGATGCCTCACGTGGAAGGGGGATCGCTGCGGGCGCGCCTCCGGCACGACGCTCCACTGCCGCTGGACGAAGCGCTGCGGCTCGCCCGGGAAGTCGCAGCTGCGCTGGGACATGCGCATGGGCAGGGATTCATTCACCGCGACATCAAGCCCGAGAACATTCTCCTGTCGGACGGCATGGCGTTGGTCGCGGACTTCGGGATCGCGCGCGTCATGAGCGCGAGCGGCGCCGAGAAGGTGACCGGCACCGGTGCGGCGCTTGGCACGCCTCTCTACATGAGCCCCGAACAGGCGCTGGACACCGGGAACGTCGGCCCGCCGGCCGATCTCTACAGCCTCGCGTGTGTGCTGTACGAAATGGTGACGGGAGAGCCGCCGTTCACGGGATCGAACGTGATGGCGGTACTCGCGCGTCATATCTCCGACGCGGTGCCACCGCTCAACGCGAAACGACCGGGAATTCCGGATGGCATCGAGCGCGTCATCGAGAAGGCGCTCGCGAAAGCCCCCGAAGACCGCTATGCGACCGCCGCGCAGTTCGCCGAAGCGTTGATCGCCGGCGCCATGGGAACGCCGCTTCCGGCTCCCTCGACCAGCACGCACGCCGCTATTCCGCACAATCTGCCGCCACAGCGCACCAGCTTCGTCGGGCGCGAAAAAGAGCTGCACGAGTGCGCGAGGCTCGTGCAGGAGACGCGGCTCCTGACTTTGACCGGCATCGGCGGCTGCGGGAAGACCCGCCTGGCGCTGAAGATCGCGGAAACCCTGCTGGCGAGCTATCCAGACGGAGTGTGGTTCGTGGACCTGGCCCCACTCTCCCAACGGAGCGGCGTAGTCGACGCGCTGGCGCTGGCGCTGGCCGTGCGGGGCGAGCCGGGGCGCGATCTCACCGAGACGCTGTGTCGCCACGTACGGGGCAAGCGGGTGCTCCTGGTGCTGGACAACTGCGAACACGTGCTGGACCCGGCCAGGGAATTGGTGGACGCGCTGCTTGGTGCCGGGACCGAGCTGCGGATTCTGGTCACCAGCCGGGAAGGTCTCGGGATCGACGGCGAGCGAGCAGTCCCGGTGCGCTCGCTTCCAGTTCCGGGGCCGGAATCGGCGGGCGACCTCCAGGCGGTCGAGGCGTCGGCGGCGGTGCGGCTGTTCGTGGACCGCGCGCGGATCGTGGATCCCGACTTCGCGCTCACGATGGAGAACGCCGCCGGAGTCGCGGACATCTGCCGGCGGCTCGATGGCATCCCTCTGGCGATCGAACTGGCCGCTCCGCGCGTGAAGGTGCTGTCGGTCGAAGAGATCAGGGCCAAGCTCGACGATCGATTCCGGCTCCTGACGGGAGGCAAGAGGGCGTTGCCGCGCCACCAGACGCTGTGGTCGGTCTTCGAGTGGAGCTACGACCACCTCACGTCGGACGAGCAGCGTCTGTTCCGGCTGTTGTCGGTGTTTGCCGACGGCTGGACGATGGCGGCGGCGACGGCGGTCTCGAGTGAGGCGGAAGACGAATTCGAGATCTTGGAGCTGCTGACGCGCCTGGTCGACAAGTCTCTGGTCGTCGTGGAGCGGGTGGCACCCGAGCGCGTGCGCTATCGGCTCCTGGAAACGTCCCGGCAGTTCGCCCAACAGAAGCTCCACGATGCAGGAGAGGGGGAGGCTGAACGCAGACGGCACCTGGAGTACTTCGCGCGCTGGGCAGAGGCGCGCGAGCCGCTCGCGGTTGGACCGCGGCGCGGAGAGTGGCTGGTCGACATGGAACGGGAGCACCAGAACATCCACGCCGCGCTCGAGTGGAGCGACGCCGCGACAGGTGGAGCTGAGCCAGCCCTGAGACTGGTCGCAGCCGTCTGGCGCTACTGGCCCACGCGCGGGCTCTCTGCGCTGGGGCGCGAACGGCTGACGCAGGCGCTCGGGCGCCCAGGCGCGGCGGAGCCGACGGCAGCCCGCGCGCGGGCGCTCTCGGGCGCCGGACGCCTGGCCCAGCGTCAGGGCGCGCTGGCGGAAGCGCGGGTACTGTTGGAGGAGAGTCTGTCGCTCTGCAACCGCTTCGGCGACCGCACCGGAATGGCACGGGCGCTCAACAACCTGGGTCTTGTGTGCAGTCAGCAGGGCGACCGCGACGGAGCCCGCGCGCGCTTCGAAGAGAGCCTCGCCTTGGCGCGCCAGAGCGGGGATCAGCGAGGCGCTTCCATGTGCTTGAACAACCTCGCGGAACAAGCCAGGGAGCGTGGCGACCTCAAGTCCGCACGTCCGCTGTATGAAGACGCGCTCGCCGAAGCGCGCGCCGGCGGAGACCCGGGCAACATCGCACTGTGCCTGCAGAACCTCGCCATCCTGCTGCTGCAAGACGGGAACCCGGAGGGGGCGGGCGTATTCAACCTCGAGGCGTTGCGCATCGTGCGGGACCTCGGTCTTCGGGCCTTGGGAGTGGGGGTCATCGAGGTTGCGGGGGGACTCGCCCTTGCGTCGGGGGACCTGACGCACGGCATCCGGCTCGGCGCCGCCTCCCTCTCTCTATTTCAAGCCATGGGCATCACCCGAGATCCCATGAACGCGCGCATGCAAGCCCACTACATGGCATCGGTGCGCTCGGTCCTCAGCACGACCGCGTTCGAGCAGGCACGAATCGACGGCGCGAACCTCAGCTACGAGGCCGCGCTCGAGGAGGCTGAGGCGTGGCTCGAACAACGCTGCGCTCCCCCTTAGCCCGGCAGCCACTTTGCATCGAGCGACCGCCGTTACGGTCCTGGGGCCGAAATCAGGCGAAATCGCACGTGCGAGCCGACCTTTTGTCTCCCCAGCGAATGACATCACCCTCAATCGAAGAGAGCAGAGGAACCATGAAACTTCGCATTCTCGGTCTGCTGGCGTTCGTGGTGCTGGCAGCGCCGATCCCAGCGCATGCGGACCTCATTGGCGCGAACGTGTTTGGCACCTTGGCATTCAGCTTCCCGCCCGGGTCCGGGCAGTTTTGGTCGCCGCAGAACGCCGTGGTCGGGGCGGGCATCGAGTACAGCTACACCGACGGGGCGAACGACGATCAGGCGAACTTCACCGGCACACAGCTGATCATTACGGACAACGTGAAAGCCGGCGCCAACGGCTGGAAGATGACCTTCCAGAGCATCGCGTTCCTCGGAGCGGCCTTTGGGGAAGTGTCGGACAACTTCACGAGCGGCGGCGTGAACGGCTCGCTTGTTGGTGACCTGCTCACGTTCACGTGGGTCGGAACCGACGCCTCGCCCGGCCTCCTGACGGCTGTCTACAACATCACCCCGGCTGCGGTTCCCGAACCGGCGACGCTCCTGCTCCTCGGCACCGGCCTGGGCATGGGTGCCCTTCGGCGCCGGATGAAGAGAACGTAAGGTTCGTCGAAACCTCTGGTGCAGGGCGCCGTCGTCCGCCCTGCACCTTCGCTTCCCTCCTGGAAAGCGCCCGCACGGCGCTCAACAGGGCGCTGGCGCTGCAGGGGAACTTCCCGGGCGCGGACGATGCCCGGCGGACGCTGTCGTCGCTCTGACGAACCTCAGTCTTCCTGCCGCCGACGCGTCGACAGACGCTCGATTTGCCACTCGATAATCGTCAGCAGGTTCTCGAGCTTGATGAACAGCAGGTGCGTGGCTTCAAACAGGCGCGCCGCTTCGTCGAGATCGACCATCGTGTGTGTCACGGCGAGCTGCGACGCGGCGTCGGCCTGCAGCCCCGCTGACAACCGCGCGATTGCGACGCGAGCGTCTGCGAGGCGCCCGGCAGCGTGCTGGAAACGAAGGGGGTTCAACACGGCCGGCCCATGCGCTGGAGTCAGCACACGGAATGCCATTTCGTTGCGATCCGCAAATAGACGGGCCTCAAGCACTTGCGGACAAGCGCCGAGCCAAGGAGCCGAAGCTCTTGTAATTATTTGCAAGCGGCAGAACGCGCGGGGGTCGCGCGCGTGCTACCGCGGCGTCCCCGCCGTGCTCCGTTCCTGAACGCGGGCGCCCCTCATGATGTTCTGCAAGGCGTAATTCCCTTCGTGGCATGCGTATTCGAACATGCCGTACCGGTCGTCGCGCTCGAGGTTGTACCGGATCGTGAAGGGCGCAGTCCACGTCATCGGGTCGTTGATCGTCACCGAGTAGCTGAGCGCGGTGGGGCTGGTGCGTGTGAAGCGCTCGGTCACCTTCATCGACTCGCTGGCGCCGGCGCCATTCATACCCACGCCAGGGCGATCGAGGAAGTTGGTGGTCTCGATCACCAGCGTATCGCCGTCCCAGCGGCCGCGTGAATCACCGAGATAGCTGCGGATCCCTGGGCCTGGGTGCGGGCGGCCGTCGAGCGGCACGATGCGCGACTCGTGGATCATCTCGTTGACGAAGATCACGTAGCCGGGCGCCTGCACGATCTCGTTGCCGTTGTTGTAGCCGCTCGGCAGCACCGATCCCGTGAGGCCGCGCGTGATGCAGCGCTCGGTCAGGTTGAAGTCCGTGTAGGACGCAGCCTCGCCAGATTCGCGAGTGCGACGCTCGGCGACGCGCTTTTGCGCCGCCGGCGTGAGCGCCGGCAGGCGGCCGTTCGGGGGATCGACGATCAACGACGCCTGACGCTGCGCCCCGGACCGTTCGAACCAGTGCTGCGGCGGCGACTGTCCCCCACCCACGACGCCGAACGGGACGCTCGGGTGCGCGAAGTCGAAGTCCTCCAAATCCTGATCCTTCTGTTTGGCCAGCTGCGCCGCACGTTCCGCGAATTCCTTGTCGTTCAGCGTGTCCCGCGTGCCGAACGATTCGGCGCGCTGCAGCGGGACCGCGTTCATGCGGGTACTCGGCCACTTCCCTTCGAGGTCCGGGTCGCCCCACGACGTTCGCGGCACGCGATAGGTCGACTGTGCCTGAGCGGCGAGAACGAAGCCGAGCACGACGAATAGGGCAAGGATGGCGGCGTGAATCTGGCGCATGAGTTCCTCTCCAAAGGAGGTAGGGTGCGAGAACTATAGTTCGCCTAGAATCGACCCCGCGCGCTGCAGCACGCATCCCTCGAAAGGGGTAGTTCATGGTGACGAGGCGCAAAACCCTTCAGCTGGCCTGTGTGTGCGTCGCGCTGAGCGCCACTCCGCTCGCGCTGCGCGTCGCGCGCGCGGCAGATTCACCGGTGTCGACAGTGGACACGCTGGCGCGCAACGTGGAACGCGCCGAAGCGATCCGCGCCGTCAAGAACCTTCAGTACGCCTACTCGCAGTACGCGCAGTTCGGGAGATGGGCCGACCTGGGCGCACTGTTCACCGAGGACGGCCAGGCGATCTACGGCAACGACGAAATCAAAGGGCGCGCCGCGATCACGCAGTACCACACCAGCACGTTCGGCGGCGGCAAGGCCGGTCTGCCGCCCGGCGTCCTGAACAGCCACTTCGTCGACGTGCCGCTCGTGAATCTGTCGGCCGACGGCAACAGCGCCAAGGCGCGGTGGTACGGGTTCTCGATGCTCGGCGGCGGCGCCACTGCGCGCTGGGACAGCGGCACCTTCCAGAACGAGTACGTGAAGGACGACGGCGTGTGGAAGATCTCGCGCCTGCACTACTACCCGCAGTTCGGCGGTCTGGTCGAGAAGGGCTGGGAGGCGTACAGCAATCCGCTTCCCCGCGTGCCGTATCACTTCAAGAGCGAAGACGAGTCGGGCACGCCCATCCCTCCACCCGTGGGGCCGGCGCCGAAGACCACGGCGACGCTCGGCAGCCTCGAGCAGCGAATCGACACACTCAACGCCGAGGATCAGGCGCGCAATCTGCAGAACGCCTACGGCTACTACATCGATCGCAAGATGTGGGACGACGTCATCGACCTGTTCACGCCGGACGGTGTGCTCGACATCGGCGGGGTCGGCACCTACGAAGGGCCCGCGAACATCCGCCGGGCGCTCGAACGCGACGGCCCCGCCGGTCTCAAGCAAGGACAACTCAACGACCATCCGCTGTTCGACACACTGATCGAGATCGCGGCCGGCGGCGGCGAGGCGCGCGTGCGCGGGCTGGACCTCGGCATGCTCGGCGACTTCGCCAGCGGCCGGGCGCAGTGGTCCGTCAGCGTGTTCGTGAATCGCTTCGTGAAGCAGGACGGCGCCTGGAAGATTCGCGAGATGCGCGTGTTTCCGCTCGCGAAGAACGACTACGCGCAAGGCTGGATGGCCAACGCCGGCAACGTGCCCCCGGCTTTCCTGTCCCATCCGGTGACCGGCAAGCGCCCAGCCGCCACCGCGGCGGCGGCGCCGTCCGGCACGAGTGAGGCGCGCATTGCCGAAGCCGAACGCAAGCTGGCGATGTCGATGGCCTACGACGGCGCCGTGAACATCACCAGCGCCTACACGCACTACATCGACGACAGCCAGTGGACCAGCATGGGCGCGATCTTCGCCGAGCACGGCAACAAGCACGTGCCCTTCAACGGCTACTACATCGGTCCCGAGCGCATCGCCCACCGGCCGGGCGCGCAGGTGGCGCCCAACGGCAACGCTCCCGGGCGAGGCGGCTGGCACTGGCTGATGCAGCCCGTGGTCACCGTCGCGTCCGACGGACGCTCAGCCAAGATGCGCACGCGCCTCTTCCACCCCGCCGTGGGCTTCAACGTGGGGGGCGGGATCGAAGGCGGGATGTACCCGAACAACCAGGCCGTGCTCGAGAAGGGCGCCTGGAAATTGTGGAGCCTGACGATCGACGAGCCGTATTTCTCCGCGGCGTGGCCCAACGGCTGGGGACGCCCCATGCCGGTGCGCCAGCCGCCGACGCCACGGCCCGCGGCGGCGCCAGCCGCGGCGGTCCCGACGATTCCTGGCAGCGTCATCTATCCGCCCAACGTCGCACAGGGCCTGCTCGGGAAGCGCATGGAGGGATTCGTCGGCGGCACCGGCGACGCGATCAGATGGCCCGGCATCCTCAACATGTGGTTCCACTACAAGAACCCGGTCAGCGGACGCGTGCCGGAGTACTACTGGCCCAATTGCGGCGTCTGTGAATACGCGCCCTATCTCAGCATGGAGAAGTACGGGTACCTGCTGCCGCCGTCTTGAAGGGGACCACATGCGGGCTTTCACCGTCTCGCTCCTTGTCGTCCTGTCCCTCACGGCCGCGCCCCACGCCGACAGCGCGCTCGACGATCTGGCGCGTGACGTCGACCGCACCGAGAGCCTGCGCGCTGTCCTGAACCTCCAACGCGTCTATGCCCAGCACGCGCAGGCCGGCTCGTGGAACGCGGTGGGCGCGCTGTTCGCCGCGGACGGCCGCTTCGTGTTCGACGGGCTGATCAAGCCGGAACAGACCATCAAGGGGCCGAGCGCGATCGCCGCCTTCCTGCGCGCCCGCTACGGCGGCGGCTACGAAGGGCTCAAGGCCGACGGGCTGTCGACGATGATGATCGACGCGCCGGTGGCGAACCTCTCGGCCGACGGCACGAGCGCGCAGGTGCGCTGGGAAACGTGGACCTTCCATGGCGCCGCGGGCCAGGCACGGGTGGAAGGCGGCGTGTTCGAGAACGAGTACGTCCGCCAGGACGGCGTGTGGAAGATCGCGACGGTCCACTACTATCCAGAATTCGACGGCCCCTACGACACGGGGTGGACCAACTGGGGCGGCGGCCAGCTGCCCGTGGTGCCTCGCCACTACACGGTGGATTCAGCCGGCATTCCCATCCCGCCGGCAGCGGGCCCCGCGCCGAAGAGCAACACGACGCTGGCGTCGCTGCAGAAGCGGATCGACCGGCTGAATGACGAGGACCGCATCCGCAACCTGCAGTCGGCCTACGGCTACTACCAAGACCGCAAGATGTGGGACGACGTCGTCGATCTGTTTGCGGACGACGGTGTGGTCGGAGTCGGCGGCGAGGGCATCTGGCGCGGCAAGACCGAGATAGGCCGCTGGCTCCGCACGATGGGTCCGGCCGGGCTCCGCCACGGTCAGCTTAACGACCGCGTTCAGTTCGACGTGACGGTCGAGATCGCCTCCGGCGGCAACGAGGGGTGGGCGCGCGGGATCGAGCTCGGCATGCTCGGTGAAGCGGACCAGCAAAAGGGTTGGTGGGAAGTCGCCGCGTTCAAGAACCGCTTCGTGAAAGAGGGCGGCGTCTGGAAGCTCCGCGAGCTGCGCCGCTTCCCGCTCATGAAGGCCGACGTCTTCCAGGGCTGGGGCACGGGGCGCACCGTGGCAGGCGTCGACCTGCCGGCCTTCCTCGGCGCACAGGCGCTGACCGGCGCGATCCCGGCGGGCAACCCGGCGCCCATCACGCTCGCGGAGGCCAGACGGCGGCTGGCGCGCTCGGCCGCGTTCGACGGGGTGATGAACGTGTCGGCCGCCTACGGGCACTTCCTCGACGAAGAGAATCCGGCCGGCTTCATCGGCGTCCTGGCCACCAAAGGATTCAAGGGCGGACGCACCGGCTACTACGTGACGCGCGCCAGCAACAACAAGGCGCGCGTGCAGGGCAACCCGCCCACGACGCGCGAGGGCGTCTCGTATCACTGGCTGATGCAGCCGGTCGTGTTGATCTCGGACGACGGCCGCTCCGCGAACGCACGCATGCGCCTGTTCCAGCCCCGCACCGGCAAGACCGTCGGAAAGGCCGGCGATTTCCTCGGCGCGATGGTGCTGGAAAGCACGTATCACGACGGCTACGTGCTCGAGGACGGCATCTGGCGGATCTGGGATCTGACAGTGGACCCGCAATACATCCGCCCCGTGGCGTTCAAGGATGGCATCTGGGCCAAGGCCACCGACCCACCGCCGCCCGATCCCAACGCGCCTCGCCGCGCCGCTCCCCCGGCTCGCGCCTCCCGGCTCGACATCACGGCCGACGACCTCGGCGCGAAGCCGGACACGGTGCAGTGGCCGAGCATCAAGCCGATGTGGTTCAGTTATACCAACCCGGTGAGCGGGCGCGTCCCCGAGCTGTATCAGAAGGACTGCGTGCCGTGTGGCATTCGGCCCGATCTGCGGTACGACGCGAACGGCTATCAGCAGCCGCCCGATGCGCCGGCCGCAAACCGCGCGCCTTAGTGAAACGGAGGGAGAGATGAACGCTCGACGCCTTGGCCTTGCTGTTGGTCTCGCCGCGCTCGTGTTCGCGGCGCAGTTCCCGTCCGCGCAGACATGGACGCCGCCCCGAACGCCGGACGGTCATCCCGACTTTCAGGGCGTGTGGGTGAACAACATCGCGACGCCGCTCGAGCGGCCGGACGCGCTCGCGGGGCGGGCGACGCTGACCGACCAGGAACTGGCGGCGATGAAGAAGAAGGCACACGAGATGTTCAGCGGCCAGGGAGACGCCGCCTTCGGCGACACCGTCTTCAATGTCGTGTGGGCCAACGTCAAGGGGACCCGATCCGGATTCAAGAGCGTCGACGGCGAGACGGGCGACTACAGCTCGGTCTGGACCGTCGAACGAGATTGGGAGAATCGCACCTCGCTGATTTTCGATCCCCCGGACGGCAAGATGCCGCCGATGATCGCCGAGGCGAAAAAGCGGCGCGACGACACCCTGGCGGCCATGAACCGCGTGCCGGCCGGTCCGGAGGATCGGCCGCTGCAGGAGCGGTGCATCACCTATGGCTCGCCAAGCCTGGTGGCGGGGTACCAGAGCGCCTACGAGATCGTGCAGGGCTCGAACTCCGTGGTCATGACGATGGAAATGATTCACGACACCCGCGTGATCACGCTCGACAAGCGTGCCCACGTCGCGCCCACGGTGCGGCAGTGGCTCGGCGACTCGCGCGGGCACTGGGAAGGCGACACGCTCGTCGTGGACACGACCAACTACAAGCCCAGAAGCTTCATGAGCCGATCCAGCGAGCAGCTCCACGTGGTCGAGCGACTGTCACTGAGCTCCCCCGACACGCTGCGCTACGAAATCACCATCAACGACCCCGGCACGTGGACCAAGCCGTGGAGCCTGATGATCCCGTTGAAGCGCGCGGACCATCCGATGTGGGAGTACGGCTGCCATGAAGGCAACTACGGAATGGCGGGCATCTTGACGGGAGCACGCGCCGAGGAGCGCGACCAAAGGTCGACGCCGCGTTGACTTCAAAGGCGTCGAAAGCGCAGGTTCGCTCGAACCATGCGGAAAATGACTGCTCTCTCGTACGGCCCAACAATTGCTAGCCCAGCCGCCGGAGGTTGACTCGTGCGCTATTTGCCCCTTACCGGCTTCCTGATTCTCGCTGGTCTGACTGCGTCGGCTCCGGCCGCCGACGCCGCCGTCATCACGATCAACTTCGAGGAGTTTGCCCCCGACAACGGCAACGGCGGGATGCCCGCTAATCGATATGCGGGCCTTGGTGTCACCTTCGCCGCCACGGACGACGGGACTACGTGGGCTGGGCTCGGAGGCGGCGACCCCGGAAACTGGGGACTCGCGGGGACCAACGGTTCCACCTTTGCCGGCTTCAACGGCGACAGCTACGGGCTGTCGATGTTCTTCGCCCCGGGCATCACGGCGTTCAGCCTGGATGCCTCCCGGTCGAACGGTTCGGGCGCTGGCGACTCGGTCACGGTTCAAGCCTGGGCCGGAGCCACGCTGCTGCAGTCGCAGACGATCGCGTTGGGCGCCATCAACACCTGGAGCGCCTTCTCCCTTGGAGGTCCGAACGCCGCGAACGAGATTCGGATCTTCGGGAGCGGTCAGGGCTTTCACCCGTTTGGCATCGACAACATCAGGTTTACGACGGTTCCCGAGCCGACGACGATGCTCCTTCTCGGCGCCGGCATTGCGGCACTCGGCGCGCGGCGCTATCGGCGAAACACGTAACGCGTTTCCTGCGCTGGCTATGCAAAGGCGACCTTCGGGTCGCCTTTGTCGTTTGTGGGGACTCTCGCCGGAGAGGCGCCGTGGGCAGACTTTGGTGTCCGAGGTGCGGCCCTTCCGAGCGCGTCTCGCGTCGTCCTCGCCGAAGACCCTCGGCCGGCGCTATTGCTGAGCTTCGCACAGGATTTGCAGGCGCAGGCGCGTAGGAGACCCTTCATGAGTCGAGTGAGTGCCTTGGCCGCCGCGGTGGCCGCGATCGGTTTCGTCCTGACGGCCACGCCCGCACGCGCAGGGGCCTTCGTCTTCAACGGTATCGACACCTACACGTATACCGGAGACAAGTTCAACGTCTGCGGGTACGGCTGCCCGGAACATGCGCCCGCCGATCCAACCGGCGTGGACTACATCATCGCCACGCTGAAGTTCGCGGTGCCGCTCGGCCCCAATCTGGTCGACGTGAGCCCGTCGACCGCGTTCTGGAGCATGACGGACTTCTTCGGTTCGTTCTACTTCAGCGGGTCCGGAATCCTGCCCGATATTCCCGCGGACGCCGAGGGCCCGGCGATTCCAGGCCTTGTGCTGTCTACGGACAGCACCGGCAAGATCGTCAAGTGGATCATGACCGCCGGCGAGGGCACCCAGGCCCCCGATGGATACAACACCGGAACGCAGGCCTTCATCACCAGTCCTCCTTTCGCCTGCGGCGACGAGTGTGGCGGCGCGGGCATGGGCATCACCGACTTTTTGGTCGTTGATCTCCGGTCGGATCCGGATACGGAATGGGATGCGGGCGTCGTTGCGCGAGTCGCCGCGGTTCCCGAACCCGCCAGCCTGGCGTTGCTCGGTGTGGGCATCGGCATGGTCGCCCGTCGCCGCCTGCGCGCCACACGTAGCTAAAGCCCTTTCGTGCGCTGGCTATGCAAAGGCGACCTACGGGTCGCCTTTGTCGTCTTGCGGCACTGATCTAGCCGTCCGGCTAGACGGTCACATTCACTGAAGGCCGTGAGATAGGCGGTGAGCCCGCCACGCGTCTTCGCTTGATCGAGGCTGCCGCTGGGCCGATGACGGGGTTTCGAGCCCTGTAGACCGAGACCACGTGCCGCAATCGGAATCGTTCTCGAACCCCACGTCTGAACTCTGAAGCTGCACGAGCGCCTGACCTGCGCTTCCCATGAAGTCGTTCGCGAGGATCTCGCTGGACGTGCCGTCGAAGCTCTTAAGTCGAGCCCAATAGCAGCCGGAGGACGCGCTCGTTCGATAGGTTCCAGCGGGCACCTGCGACCCGACAAGCCACAAACCGGGTGGAATACCTGAGGCGGGCGCCGGCCGCGGCGACGTGCTCCATGTTCCGCAATCGTCGCTCTTGAAGGCGACGTCGGAGGACTTGATGTCCACGACCCACTGGGCGACGTTGGCGAGGATGAATTCGTTCGAGATGACGTCGCTGAGCGCCCCGCTCAACCCTCGCTGACGCTCCCAGTAACAACCCGCGGGTGGATCGGTGAAATACCTCCCGGCCGCGATGTCAGTGCCGACACGCCACGTGCCGTTGCCGAACGAGGTTCGAGGTCCTGCCGGCGCCGGCGTCGGTGTCGGCGCTGGTGCTGGCGCGGGGGCGGGCGCCGGGGCCGGGGCGGGGGCGGGCGTGGAAGCCGATGAGGGGGACGTGG
>Ga0068869_100000830_pt1 | contig 17643 bp, 13 predicted proteins | sample KBSMisM52_FD_64676 | JGI IMG/M metagenome (GOLD analysis project Ga0068869, IMG submission 64676) | Miscanthus rhizosphere microbial communities from Kellogg Biological Station, Michigan, USA - KBS Miscanthus M5-2 | ecosystem: Host-associated > Plants > Roots > Rhizosphere > Soil ... | reverse complement strand
GATCCGATTTCGGGGATGCATTGCTGGCACCAGGCGGTGCGCGTGCGCCGAGCCGATCCGGGAGATAACACCGGCGATGTTTTTGTGGATACAGCTAAGTCGCGCGAGGTATACCGCAAGTGGCTGGCGATGACGCGACCGGCAGATAAGTTTTCACCCGACCGTACGCGTCGACCCTACTGGATGCTCCGCCCCTTGAAGCCGGCGCGCGAGTTTTATAATTTGCCGGTGGCAGACACGCCGGAACCGGCAGGTGTCAAGTGATTTGCCGGGACCGCGGGCGTCCCGCCGCAATGAGCGCGCAGCGCGAACCTTGGAGTTGCAGCAGAGCTATGAACGAGCTCACCGCCGAGGCAGTCAGGCTGATGACGGAAGCGAATCGCGCGCGGCTTGAGGATCGATCCGCCGATGCTCATCGCGATTACGCCTCAGCCGTAGCGCTCTGCCGCCAGTCCGGCAATCGACGTGAGCTCATCCGGGCCCTCAAAGGCCTGGGCCAGATCGAGCGTGACCTGGATCGTGGAAGTGCGGCGCTCCCGCTCTATGGAGAAGCCGTCGCGATTTGTCGCGAACACGGGGACGCGCTCTTGCTCGCCCATACCGTGCGACATGTAGGTGATATCCATCGGGACGCTGGGGAGGCTGGATTAGCCGAACCTTGTTACGACGAAGCACTTTCCATCTACCGCAAGCACCAGCAGACTGAACCACTTGATCTAGCGAACGCAATCAGGCCGCTGGCAATACTCAAGGATGACGCCGGGGCAATCGAAGAAGCAAAGCGCTTGTGGGCCGAAGCCAGGGATCTCTACGCGGCGGCGAATGTGCGAGAGGGCGTCGCAGAGAGCTCACGAAGGCTGGCTCGACTGGAAGATAGATCGTAAAAAGGTAAGACTGAAAAACTTAGAGTGGGCTCACACCATCCGTTTGAGGGAGACTATCCATGTATTTCAAACAATTCTATCTCGGCTGCCTGGCGCATGCGTCTTACCTGATTGGATCGGAAGGTGAGGCCGTGGTTGTAGATCCGCAGCGCGACGTTGATCAATACATTGACGAAGCTGAGGCGCAGGGGTTCGAAATCAAATATGTGATCGAGACGCACCTGCACGCAGATTTCGTCAGCGGCCATCGCGAGCTCGCCGCACGCACCGGCGCAGAGATCGTGTTCGGCAAAGAAGCCGGCGCGACGTTTCCGCATCGGGCGGTGAAAGACGGCGACGAGATCAACATTGGAAAGGTTTCACTAAGGATTATGGAGACACCAGGACATACCCCGGAAAGTATTTCGGTGTTGGTTACGGATGCAAAGACTGGGGAAGGGGGGAAGAAGGAGGAGGAAGTCTTACCGGAGCCGCAGAAGATTTTGACCGGCGACACACTGTTTGTTGGTGATGTTGGCCGGCCTGATCTGGCCGGCGGCAAAGGATACACCCCGCAGATAATGGCCGGAATGATGTATGACACGCTGCACGACAAGCTCTTAAAACTTGACGATGCCACCGAGGTTTATCCGGCCCATGGCGCGGGCTCGATGTGCGGAAAGAACATGTCGAAAGAAACGTCATCAACCATCGGCGCCCAGCGGAGATTCAACTACGCTCTCCAGCCGATGTCGAAAGAGGAGTTTGTCCGCATGATGACTGCCGACTTGCCTGAAGCACCTGCTTACTTTCCGCAGGATGCCGAAATAAACCGCACCGGCGCGGAACCCTTGAGTCAACTGCCGGAGATCGTCGCATTAGCACCTGCGCAAGTCCGTGACCTGTCTCTGAGTCCGCACGTAATTCTCGACGTTCGCGCGGCCGCTGAATTTGGCGCGGGACACCTGCCCGGTTCAATCAACATTGGACTCGGGGGCCAGTTTGCTATCTGGGCAGGAACACTTATTCCTATTGGAACGCCGATCGTGATCGTGGCAGAGTCGGAAGAAAAAGCTCAGGAGGCTGTCACGCGTCTCGCGAGAGTGGGTCATGAAAGCGTGAAAGGATATCTGGCCGGCGGGATCGCTGCCTGGAACAAGGCTGGTCTTGAACTCGCGGGCTTGCCACAAATTACGGTTGGTGAACTAAACGAACTGATTTCAAACCCGGCCCCACTGCAGATCGTCGACGTTCGTCGTCCACCCGAATACGCCAGCGGGCATGTGCCGAATGCGATTCCGGCGTCGCTCTCTGATTTACAAAAGGCGCTTTCAAAACTTGCGCTTGATCCGAACAAACCCACTGCAGTGATCTGCGCCGGTGGCTACCGCTCCAGCGCGGCCTCCAGCATCCTCGAGCAAAATGGTTTTTCAGATCTTTTGAACGTCGCTGGCGGTACGAGCGCGTGGATCGCTGCAGGTTATCCGGTTGAAGCTCCTTAGTGGAAGTAGCACATTTCGGTTCGCGCTTCGCGCTCATTTGCGGGCGGGACGCCCGCGTTCCCAGCCAATCTCTTGAATCTCTCGGTATCGCCTGCCTTTTACTATTCACCATTTACCATTTACGATTCACTTGTCTTGGATCCCTTTACCTTCAAACTCCTGATCTCGATCGCGATTGTCGTCATCGCCACCATTCACGGCTTCGGCGCGGCGTGGCTGGCGATCTGGATGCTGTTTCACCCTTACCATTCCGTTAAGTTTCTTGGCGTCACTGTTTGGCCGCAGGGAATGATTCCGCGGCACCGTGAGAAGTTGGCCGAGTCGATTGGTAACGCCGTAGGCAACGAACTCGTGTCGCAGCAGACCGTGTTTGATGCCCTGTTTGAAACTAGTTTCTTCCAACGCAAGGTCGAGGATTTCGTCAACGCGCACACTCACGATCTGCTGGGAAAAGTTTATCCCTCGTTCATCGATGCCTTACCCTCGGCAGCTCGCGGGCCGATTCTTGATACCGTGTCGGCGCTGCAATACCGCCTGGCCGACTACATTGCAGCCATGCTGAAAAGCGAAGACACGACTGTGGCGATCGCGTCTTTTGTAAATCGCCAAGTGGACGAGCTTCTGACGCGTCGCTTAGGCGATACGCTCAGCGAAGATCAGTTCAATACGATTCTGACCTTTGTGCAGTCACGTTTTGCGCGACTGGTTAACGAAGAAGGTCTGGAAGAAAAGATTAGCGGTTTTGTTTCGGGCCGACTCGATGATCTTGCCCGCAGCAATGCGACCCTGGCTGAGACATTTACTCCGGAGACCGTCGCTTTTATCAAGGAACGGATCGATAGCCAGGTGCCGCCGATCGTGCATCACCTCGCAGACATCGCCACCAGTCCCAACACGCGCACGCAAATTGGCGCCCTGATCAAACGTGAAGTTGATGACTACTACGATCAACTTTCCCTTATCAAAAAAATCTTCATCTCGCGCGAACGCATCCATCGCGAAGTTGATGAGCTGGTCGATAAGACTTTGCCTAAACGCATCGAGGAATATTTGCGCGGCCCCGCGTTTGAAAAGGAGGCCGAGGCATTTCTGAATGCAACCATCGACAATGTGCTGGCGCGGCCGCTGAACGTGCTGGTGGGGCAGATTGAATCCGAGAGGTTCGACTCCATCAAACAGGAAATAACCAGTCGCATCATCGAGATGGCCAAGAGCGAGGAGTTGTTGGCTTCAGTTGGTACCTACTTTCGCGAAGCGATTGAGCGGTTCCGACCGCAAACGCTTGGCTCAGCGTTGCAACAGCTCGATCCCGATTCCATTCAGACTGCCAAAACATTTCTGACGAGGAGCGTGGTCGGCCTGCTGTCGCGCGATGATACGGCGCGAACCATAAATGCAATTCTGAGTGCGCAGATCGAGCGTCTACTGGTGTCGCCCATCGGGCGTCTCGGCGATCATGTGTCAGAACATTCGATGAAACGCGCCAGCGCGGCACTGGTTGGACGAATAACTATGACCGCGCGCGAGGGACTGCCGAAGGCAATTGCCGAGTTTGACGTTGGCGGATTGGTGCGCAAAAAGGTTTCGGATTATCCGATTGAAAAGCTCGAGGCGCTGGTGTTGTCGGTTGCCAGGCATCACCTGAAGACGATTGAACTTTTCGGCGCGGTGATTGGTTTCTTTATCGGCGTGCTGCAAGTGATCTATTTCTGGCTGACTTACGTGCCTGGACGGTAGCGGAGAACAAACAGCAAACAGCAGACAGCAATCAGCAAACAGCAGACAGCAATCAGCAAACAGCAATCAGCAATCAGCAATCAGCTGTAGCTGTTAGCTGTTTGCAATTTGTCTCTCCAACAAACAGGCGCCTCCCCATGGTCGATTAGGCTGAAAGGTTTCCGACTTCTGCAGGTGGTAGAAGAAACTCATCAGCCGCGGCAGGCGTTTCAGTGCACCGGCGGTGTGCCAAAGCGAACGAACGGCGGCCGGCTGCCAACCAAACTTGCTGAAGAATTCAGGACCGTCCGCGGGCGCAAACTTAAAAGGTGCTGAAGCCTCATCAAAAGCCTTTCCCATTTTCTTTATCAGCATTTTCAAGAGTGCTGGCGAGGTAATATCCAGCAGCCAGTAACGAAACTGTTCATGCGCCGCAAGATCCGTAGCTAATAAGCCGACTTCCTCGGGACTCAAATAAAGTACGAGGCCTTCACTTATGATGAGTGCCTTCTTAGAGTCCTTCGCTATTCGCTGGAAGAGTTGGCGGCGACCATTCACATCGGAAAGATCGAGACGAACGCGCTCGAGCAGGCACGAAGGCTTTTCGTCGCGCAGTAACTCCTCTTTGTAATCAGTGATCTCCGGCAGATCGACTTCTATCCATTTCAAACCGGCCGGCAGCGCCAGTCGATAAGGACGAGCATCGAGGCCGGCTGCAAGATTGATCACGGTATCGCAGCCTTCCTCGAGACACCTGGCGATGAACTGATCAAACACGTAGGTGCGGGTGAACCACGACCACGCGTTCTTTTCACTAAACGCCAATGACTTTGCGATCTCCTGCCCGCGCTCTCCGGCAAGACGGCGTGCGAAAGGATCGCGAAAAAGCGCGTTCGGATGTTCATTCTCACGCGCGCGATAAACGGCGGCGAGCAGGGCGGTGTCAGAGATGTTGCGAATTAGCATGTCGGAAAACAGTAAACAGTAAACAGCAAACAGCAAACAGCAAACAGCCAAAGATAATCAGCAGTTGTAGACGGTGTCCCAGCTGAAATGTAATTTGCGCATTAAAAGAGGCTGGCTGTTTGCTGTCTGCTACTTCGGCGCCGTCAGGTACCAAGTATTATCCCACGCATCTTTTACCCAGGCAGTACGACCGTAACCTTGAGTCGTCGGCGCCTGTAAGGAAGTTGCGCCCGCACTGAGCGCCCGCTCGTAGGTCTCCTCAAGATTCTCGACGTTAACAAACAACGCCGGCGGCATTGGTTGCGCGTCGCCATGCGCTTCACCCATCTCGATCATTGAGTCGCCAATACGTACCACGGCGTGGTGGATCATTCCCTCCGGCGACTGTTCGCGCGAAATCTCCGCGGCCGCAAAAGCCTGCTTCATAAATTCGATTAGTCCCGCGGCGCCGATCGGGTGCAGGAATGGTGTCACCGGACGCAAACCTTCCGGAATGTAAGTTCCGGGGAGTCCGAGTTTGTGCGTCGCAATCCACCAGATGTTTCCGGTGGGGTCCTTCACTCCCGCTTCTCGATCGCCGTAAAACTGATCGACTGGCTCTTCTACGGAAGTGGCGCCGGCGTCGAGGGCGCGTTGATAGACAGCATCGGCATCGGGCACATAGAGGTGGAGCGCTGTCGGGATTTCTTCGACGGCTTCGTAGCCGCCGATCATTAGTTTGGACTCACCGATCGTAACTTCGGCGTGCAAGCCGCCTGCTGAACCGATAGTGCGAAACACTTCGGTGGCGCCAAAGGCCTGCTTAACAAATTCGACCAATTGCTCGGCGCGTTTTACGGTCAGGTACGGCGTAACGGTGTGGTAGCCGGCTACTGAAGTCCCCGAAGCTTGTTGTTTCTCTGTTCCGGTAGCAGTCATAGTTGCACTCCTTCTCAGTGTCTCTTTCAGACTTGATTTGAAATCCTCGCGCGGGAGCAGGTGCAGTTCACTTGCGAGCGCGGCCAGCTCTCGCAGGACGGGCTCCTCTGCCGTGAACGTGATTGCTCCACTCGATCCGGGTGCGACAATCGCATCGACGGCTACGTTCAGTTGGTCGATTAAAAGCTGCTCAGACATTTTTCTCACTCAGGCGCGCGCGCAGATTTTGCAACGCGCGAAACTGCAACTGTTTTATTGCTCCCTCGCTCCGGCTCAATTGCTGAGCAATCTCGCGAATACTTTTCTCCTCGGCAAAACGCAAACGCATTACGTAGCGCTGGTCCCAGGGAAGTTGATCCACCAGCTGGTAAACCCGCGCCACGGTTTCAGCCTGTTCGAGATCGTCATCGATGCCGGTCTCCGGGCCCTGGACAAGCGACTGAACCGAAGATTCCGGCCCGGATTCCCGCTGCAGGCGTTGTGCGCGATCGGCAATCGAGTTTCGGGCGATGCGAAAGAGCCAGGCGGCGAAAGGCGCGCCGCGCCACTTAAACTTGCCCAGATTTGCGAGAGCCTGATGAAAAACATGCGAGGTCAGCTCTTCCGCCGCCGAGCGCTCGCGAACTCGCCGGGCGATATAGGCATAGACGCGTTCGAAGTGCAGTTCATACAACTCGCCAAAGCGGCTCGCATCATGCTGTGCCGCCTCGATCAAGGCCCGCTCTTCTTGCTGGTTATCTGGACCCTTCAAACTAGTCCTCACTCGACCCGCTACCCGCACGCGAAACCGCGGCGAACGTTCTTCTATCTATATAAACTGTCGTGGAAGGAAAAGGTTACGGTAGAAACGCGGGAAAAAGAAGGGAGTAGACAGTCAACTTTTGGAGTGCGGTGACCTGTCACCGCTTTGTTCGGTCGCGACCTGTCGCGACCAGGTGGGAATAGACTCTAGTCGAAAGGTGCGGCGTCAAGCCGCCGCAGACCAAAGCGGTGACAGGTCACCGCACTCCAAATTAGTTCCCTGGAGCTATGAGTTCGGCGGATTGGGCCGCCTTGGGATCGTAAGCTGTGGCAAGAAACTTCTTGGCCACAGCCTGGGCATTGTCGTAGTTGATGCCTGACTGCACTGCCTTGTTATATTCCGAGACAGCGCGATTGCGTTCGCCTTTGGCATCGTAGGCATTGCCCTTTTTGATGCGGGCCCAGGCTTCAATCCACGAAGGTTGCAAGGTGCCGGCGAGCGCAGCGTCAAAATTATCGAGGGCCGGCTGCCAGTTTCGCTGCTCGAGATAAAGTAGTCCCAGGTTGTAATAGACCCACGAGTTTGACCGATCCAGCTTTAGCGCCGCTTCAAACTGTTGCTGGGCTTCGGCGTAAAGCCCTTCTTTCATTTGTTCGATGCCACGGCGCGCCACGATCGATACGCGCAATTCGTCAGACATGCGCAGGATTCTATAGTTTGGATCGACCACAACTTCGAGCGGCTGCCCGTTTGATTCGAAATCAAAATCTTCGCTCTTGCCTTCTATCCGCGTCGTCGTTGTCTGGGTGTCGCCTTCGGTGCGCAGCATCAACTGCACCGGCATGCGCAGGGCCTCGAGGTTCTGCTTCACGGTGCCGCGAGTGCGAAACTTCCCGGCCCGAGTACGAATAATTTGATAGTCGACGGTAAACTCCGGAACTCCCGTTCCCTCAATCCACTGCGCAAAAAAGTAGCGAAGGTTTACGACCGCAACCTGTGAAGCCAGCTTCTCGAAATCGTCGATAGAGGCATTCTTGCCGCGATATTGCTCGAGGAAATTGCGCAACAGCTGATCAAACTTCTCCTTGCCCATGGTCTCCCGCAGCATGCGAAAAACCATTGCGCCCTTGTGAAAGATTATTGACTGATAGGCGGCTGATTGATCATCGAGGGCGCCCGGCGCGCGCGCGATCGATGCGGTCTGCTCAAACGTCAAAGCGCGTTCCTGTTCCTCGCGTTGTATTGCCTCGAGCGCGCCGCCGGTTAGATTCGATTCACGAAAGGCGAAGGCGCTCCATTCGGCGAGACCTTGCGAGATCCAGGCATCGTCAAACGACTTCAAGCCCACCGTTTGACCCCACCATTGATACGCCACTTCGCGCGCCAGTCTCTCGTCCGGAGCGGGCCGGGACGAGTCGAACAGTTTCGCCGCCAGGAAGATAATGCCTGGACCTGAGTAAGTGTCCAGGCTGTCGTCGTCAACTTGCACAACCACCAGCCGCGTCCCGAAGATCGGAGCGCCATACTGTTTTGAGTAAAACTCCAATACCTGGCCCATCATCTCCGCGTAGCCATTGATGCGACTCTCGCTGCCGGGCTTTGCATAAAACTGAATCTCATAATTGCCAAAGCGCAGGTTGCGGTTGATGTATTGGCCGGCGGCGAAGTTTCCGATCAATACCCGTTGGCGATGAACAAAGTGAAACCTGGTGGTGCCATCTTTTGGCGATGCCTGCGGCGCGACGGCATCGTCGCTGGTGCCCGCCACCTGCAAGCCGGTGGGAACGATCAAAGTAATATCAGACGTAGCGCGATCAGCAGCATAGTCATGAAAAGGAAACCACCGCGAGGCATACATCAAATAAGATCCTTCGGGACCCACGTAAGCCAGGCGTCTGGTAGCCAGCGGGCCGCCTTCGGGCGTAAGCAAGGCGCCACTCCAGCGAAATCGCAAGGTGAGCGGTTGATTCGCAGGCACGACCTGCCCAAGGTCAACTCTTACACTTGGCCCAAGCGAGCCGACACCAACTGCATCCTGTACAAAACTCGTCAAGGGCTTGCCGCCGAGGTCAATACTTTCTACCTTCAAGGAACCGTTGAGTTCGAAGACTAGTGAACGGGTTGATTCCTGTGGAGTGATGGTGACGTCAGCACCGGCTCGCAACATGTGTTGGTCTGGAATCAATTGAGCTTCGATGCGGTAATTGGTGATATCGAAGCGCGAAGCGGCCTGTTGCGGTGCGGGCTGTTGGGCGCTCACGGCCGTCGTAATCGCGAAAAGGGTGACAATTGATAACAATACTGGGGAAAAGATGGGCCTGCGTATCTTCATATTATCTCGGCTTCGTTAGTAATTGCTCTCGATTATACAACTGCGAACATGTTGCCGCACAGCAGTGCGGACTGCTGTTTCTGGAGCCTCCAGGGGAGTTTTCAAAGCTGACTCTCCGCGAGATTGAGGCCTTCATTCCGGGATTTTTTGGATGGTAAACAGGTGCAGGCGGTTGGCTGGCGGATAGCGCAGACTCAAGTTATTTACCGGGACAGCGGCGCAACTCAAGCGATTTGCCGGGACCGCGGGCGTCCCGCCCGCAAATGAGCGCCCAGCGCGAACAAAGTCTCATTACCTGAGGGCTATCAATCGGCGCCGGGTAAAGCCGCCAGCCGTTGTTCGCGCTGCGCGCTCATTGGGCGGGCGGGACGCCCGCGGTCCCAGCAAATCCCTTGAGTAAGATTCTCAGGGTTTGATTTTCGCGGTGCCGACGAAGTCCAATTCCTTCACATCCTCAGTCGCTAACGGCAGAACTCTGTCTACCGGTTCAAAAGCAAAACCATCCTTCGAGGGAATAACCCTGTAACTGTGCATCGCTGTGGAAGACGCTACTGTGAAGGAATAGTTTCCCTGGTCATCAGTAGTGGAGGCGAGCACAGTACCCTGTGGACTGATCAGCACCACTACAACATTCGCAAGTGGGTTGCCGTTTAAGTCCTTCACTCGTCCGTTGATTGCGACCGTTGTTTGCGGAGCTTTATTGAGTTTCTCCACCGGCGAGGCTTCGAGTGGTTGCGCAGCCACGGGCCCGGGTGTTGATTCGGGTGTTGCAGCTGGAGCGGCTTCGGGAGTTGCTGTGGCAACCGGTGCTTCGGGTGACGATGCCGGAGTTGCTTCGGGTGTAGCCTCGGGCGATTGAGTTGGCGTTGGCTGGGGTACCTGAACTGCAGGAACTTCCGTGGATGGTGATGGAGCAGGCACTGACGCGGGTTCCGAAGACGAAGGGGACGCAGGCGGGCCGGAGTCGACCGGAGTTGCTGCCGGCGTGCTTAACGGCAACGAAGTTGGTTGCACAGTCTCGCCAGGTTTATCTGACGCCGGCGATGGCGTATTAACAGATGTTTCGAAGCCTGGACCTATTCGCTCGTTGAGTCCGTCGAGTGAACCGTTGACCTTTCGATAGAGTTGCTCGATCAAGGTGCGACGGACCGGATCCGGATCACCGGAATTGTAGCTCTTGATGTAATTGGAAAGTGCTTCAGCTTTCTTGTCCTGACGTTCGAGAGCGACGCCAAGATGCCACAACGCAGCGCGTGCTGCCGGCGTTCCTTCGGGCAAAATGGTAACCGCGCGTTGCAGGTGTTCGACTGCGGCGTCAAACTTATCCTGATTGTAGAGTGCCCACCCGGATGTGTCCTCGATACGACCGCGAATCAGATTAGACAAAATGTTGCGCGGTGCTTCGGGAATGTCTGGCGTGCCTCCGGCAGCGATGGCTCGCGCACGAATCAGGCGAAACTCATCAGCCTGAACCACGACTGTCAACTCGGGAACAGTGAGTCCGGCGTTAGCGCTCTCACGCGCCGCTTCAGCGAGCTCATAAGCGGCCTGGTAGCCAACTCCTTTTTGCAGTAAACGACTGGCAGCATAAAGTTCGCGGTGAACGCGCGCGTCGTCGTTTCCGGCAGCAAACGCCCTGGCGGCGGTGACTATCGAATCCTCGCTGCCGCCTCCTTGATCGAGAGCAGTAGCAAAAGCCAAAAGCGCTTTAAGAATTCTGGCGTTGTTCTCAGAATCAGCGGCAGTGAACTGGAAAATACTAGCCCGTCGCTCCGGCGCCAGCAGCTCCACGAAATCTGCGCCGTGCACAACCGCATGTCCGGCAAGTCGCGCTTCGATCTGGCCGTCCTTTATGCTGAACGACTGTCTCAGGATTTCCGCCGCTTCATCGTAAAGGCCGGTGGCGACCAGCGTGCTGGCCAACTCGTAATCGAGCGTCGGAAACTTTCCATACTGGCGCGCGAATCGAAGCGCGCGTTCGGCGTCCAAAGGCTTCCGTTGCGCGACTAGCGCGCGAGCCAGTGCTATTTGCGACCAGGTGTAACGCGGTTCTATCTGGACGGCGCGCAGCGCGAGGTCAAGAGCTAATTCACTATCGTTGTGCGCGGCGAACCAGTAGGCGGAGCCCGCCAGCAGACTCAAGTTGCGCGGATCTGCCGCCAGAGCTTTGTCGAGTTCGGGTTTTGCTTCGTCTTTCCGGCCCAGTTCGAACAATGAAAGAATCAAGCCGGCACGCGCTGTTTTGTCCGCGGGTTCAGCCTCCAGCTGTTGGCGATAGAGTGCTAACGCTTCTTCCGATTTGCCCAGGGCGCGATTGAGATCGGCGAGACTTCGCCGCGAGGTCTTTGAAGCCGGATCGAGTTCCAGAGCCTTTTTGTACTCAGCAGCTGCTTCTTCGAGACGCAGCGAAATGTGAAGGGCGCGCCCGAGACCTTGATGCGCTTCGGCAAGGTCGGGAGCCAGTTTTACGGCCTGAGTCGTGAGGCGAAGGGCCTCGTTTGCCTGTTCAGTGGTGACGTAAAAACTGGAAAGAATCACCAATCGCCGGGGGTCGTTTCCAAACTTTGCCTCGATGTCCTGGGCCGCTTTCGCAGCTGCCGCGGTTTCCCCACGCAGGTATAGATTCAGGGGAATTTGATAGATGACTCCGGAAAACAACTTCTCTGAAGCATCGACCGGAGCATCGGCGATAGCCATCATAAGTTGTTCCACACCAGCCGCGCTGTCGCCTGCCTTTAGCCGTTGATCGCCGACCGCGGCCCGAGCGCTAACAAGAATCTCCAGGGCGAGCGCCCTCGACTTGGAATCAGGATGAGTATCAAGGAACGTTTTGAGCAAACCGACTCGTTCTTCGACTGGCTTGGTCAACGTTAGTGACACTTCCTCCGCATCCGCTTCGTCGTCGACGGGTGCGGCCACAGGCTTTCTGGTCTTACTGGACGCACTCGGAGTGCGGGAGGTTGTCGCCTTAATTGTTGTTGGCACGACGTCAGTTGGCTCTGACGCAACCACCGAAACTGCTTGGGCCCCAGGCTTACTTGCCGGCTGATCGTTTGCGGGAGACACCGCAGGTGCCTTGTCAAAGCCGTCAGTATTAAATGCCAATTTTTGCGAGAGCGAGGTTACGAAGTGTTGCACGCCGGCGTTGAGCCCTTCGCTAAATTGACTGGAGTCGATCAGCGTGCGCATGCGCAGACCCATTTCGCCCAGCACGCCTTCAGGCAGATCGTTTTGTACCGACTTGCTAAAAACCGTGAACGAAAGTTTTTCATCGACCGCAACCACCATAAGCAAGCTTTTCTTCAGGGTGGTGCGAGCGCCGACATTCCAATCCTTCGCGAGCTGCAACGAAAACGCGGAAATGCCCTGGCCCCCGGTTGACTGGACCGTCGCGACGTCAAACTCAATCCCGGTTTTTATTTTCAGATTGGTGAGGACGTTTTCCAGTTGCTGTCTCGCCTGCTCGTTCAAAACCCCGGCAAAGTCGTTTACATGTCCTGACGGGGCAGGCAATTTCTGCGTTGTCTGGGCAAGCTGGTTTACACCGAGCGAGAGGAAGAGCGCTGCACTACAGCAGAAGAGCAGGATCGAGTTTAATATTCGCTGACCTGATAATTTCATACCTTAGGTTCTCTTAGAGGCGCGGGGGCTTTGTTGTGTTGCGGGGGTGTGCATCTGGTCTACCCTCACGCCTGACGGATTGGGGGTCTATCTAAATGGAGACGTTCTGGTGAGCATGATAACATCGCGTGCTTTTGTCAGCGAGTGAGTGCCAGGAGAGGCGGCGTATCTTGACGGAGCACTCACCGGGTGAGATGAGGTCAGTACCGCCACGCGGTAGCGGGTGGGTTTACCGATTGCCGCCTGTCAAAAACTCGAAGACCGACGCGCTACCGCGTGGTGGTACTGACCTCATTTCAGTGTTCGCGGCACGGGCCGAGTTCTTGTCGATATCTCTCGGAGGATGAATTGAGCGAACTTGAAGACGCCTGGGCTGCCGGTCTTGCCGAAGCTGAAGCGCGCGCGCGGGCCCATGGCCGTACGGACGTCGCCGCCTACCTCGCTCTGCGCAACTCCAATGATTTGATCAGAAGGATTGCCGGCGAATGGTTATTGAACATGTTTACTACGGTTGCAGGTGAAGCGAATCGCGCCGGCGCAGCGATACAGATCTCAACGCAGGATACACATCGCTTTAAAGTCGGCAATGCCAGCATGGTCGGCAGCCTCCTGAGTTTAGGCAGCGGCGTGCGCAAGCTGCTGATCGAAGTGGGTTGGCCGCGCACGCCTCGCGACGGCTTTATTCGCGGCGGCGGTTTGGCGTGTGGCAACATCAGGCATGTCGGCCTCAAACCCGCAAACGAAGAATTGCGCCTGGTACTCGATGTTACCGGTACCCCTACCTGGATGGTGTTGAAAGGACAAGGAACACACACTGGTCCTTCCGAGCTTCGCAACCTGCCAAAACTTCACGAAGCAAATGTGAAAAAGCACGTGCTAATACTGGTCGATGATTCGCGAAGCACTTGAATAACACCCTGACGATATCCGGTAATCCGTGCACGTTTTCGAACTATTCCAGCGAAGCAGATAGTCCCGCCCGCCGATAATCGCCATAGAATTGCTGTTCTTCCTCGCCCAAAACCGTTCAACTTTACTTACCTCGCGCGCCGGAGTCTTGAGGCACGATGCTTGCCAATAGCGCTGACGGTAAGACGCTCGACAATGTTTGGTGTCCCCACTTGCGAGCAAAACCGGCTAAGGAAGTTTGAGGAGGCTAACCAAATGACGAACCGACGCACACTGAGTTTTTCAATTCTTGCGGCTGCCCTGCTGGCGCTGTGCTTGCCGGTGTTGGCAGCCGCTCAGGGTGGCTATGGCTATCCTGATTACGGTCGCAACCGAAACTACGGACGCTATGACGAGCGCTACCTTAAAGACTCGATCAACCGTCTCGATCGTTTATCCAAAGATTTCGAACGAGATCTGGATCGGGCCCTCGATCACAGCCGCGTCAATGGAACGCAGCGGGAAGATCAAATGAACGCTCAGGGCCATGAGTTCCGGCGCGCTGTCAGCAGCTTGAAATCACGTTTTGGAAACGGGCGCGATCTTAACCGCAGCCGAGATGAAGCTCAGCGCGTGTTGCAACAGGGCCAACTGTTTGACCGCATCGGTCGCGGCAGAGGTTTCGACAACCGAGTCGCATCCGATTGGTCCCAGATTCAACAGGAGTTGCGGATAATCAGCGACGCCTATGGAGTTGGTTACTACAATAATGGTGGTAACTGGCCCAATGGGAACGGCCGCACCTATCCGAACTACCCGAGCAACGGCAATCGCAACAACGATTGGTGGCGCAGAATTCCCTGGCCCAACTAAGGTCAGGCAGTCAAACCAGTCAATGAACGGAAAGCCTCGTCCAGCTTGAATGAGTGGGCGAGGCTTTCGCATGTCGCGGTCCAGATGACAGAATAGCCGCATGGCCGGAACGCTTTACCTGATCGCAACCCCAATCGGAAATCTTGAAGACATTACGCACCGGGCCATACGACTGTTGGGCCAGGTTGAGATAATTGCCTGTGAAGACACTCGCCATACCAAGAAACTACTAAATCACTACGGTATCAACACCAGAACCATCAGCTATCACGAACACAATGAACGTGAGCGCGCTACGGAACTTATTGAACGTCTCAAGGCCGGCGCAGACGTAGCGGTCGTTTCTGACGCAGGTACCCCCGGCATTAGCGACCCCGGGTTTCGGCTGGCGCGCATTGCCATCGATAACGAAGTCCAAGTCGTTCCGGTACCCGGCGCCTCGGCGCTGATTAGCGCTCTGGTCGCGTCTGGTTTGCCAACGGATGAATTCTTCTTTGGCGGCTTTCTTCCCGCGCGCGCCGGAGCACGTCGAGCGCGACTCGCTGAACTCCGTTCGCTTCCGGCAACGTTAATTTTTTACGAAGGGCCGCATCGCATTGCTGCGACGCTTAAAGATGCGCTGGAGATACTCGGCCAGCGCCAGGCCGTAGTAGCCAGAGAGTTGACGAAAATGCACGAGGAGATAGCGCGCGGGAGTTTGAGTGAACTAGCCGCTCAATTTTTGTCGCCGGAGAGCGCGCGCGGTGAGATGGTGCTGATCATTGATCGAACAGTGGTGCCAAACGACAGCGCCGGCAGCCAGTCCCAGGCAAGCGTTTCAGTGCTGGTTACGGAGTTTGAGGCGAAGGGGCTTGATCACCGCGCGGCGCTAAAAAAAGCGGCGCGTGAGTTGGGACTATCGCGCGACGAGGCTTATCGTCGCCTGGTGTCGGAGCGGAAAGATTCGTAACGAATAGGGTCCAAAGTCCAAAGTCAGACGTTTGGACTTTGGACCCTGGATTTGGACGGAATCACTGCGCGTCGGCGGCTTTTTGCAGCTCTGCTATATCAAGCTTCTTCATTTTCATCATGGCCTTCATAACGCGATCCTTCCTCTGCGGATCGTCATCCTGAATCCACTCCAACAAAACGTCTGGAGTGATCTGCCACGTCAACCCAAACTTGTCTTTGAGCCATCCGCATTCAATTATCTGGCCGGTAGCGCCAAGTTTGTCCCAGTAGTAGTCCACTTCCTCCTGCGTCTTGCAGTGAACGACGAGCGATATAGCCTCAGTGAATTTGAACTCCGGACCGCCGTTGATAGCGGTGAACTCCTGACCCTCAAGTTGAAAATCTATGGTCAGGACGCTTCCCTTCGGACCCGGTCCTGATTCGCCATAATGCACGGTCCTGCGGATACTGGAGTTTTTGAAGACCGAGATATAGAAATTCACGGCTTCCTCAGCGTTGTTGTTGAACCATAGGAACGAAGTGATTTTTTGTTGAACGGGTCGAGTTCCTTCATCCTTTGACTTTGCGACTGCGCTTCCCTGCGTTGCCTTTGTTTCTGCCATCATTGATTCTCCTTATTTTTGTCGGTCTACCAGTTAATCGAACGCGGGCGAGGTAGATCGACACCACTGTCAGATTTTTTTGAAGTTTGTCGCAGTTCAAAGACTCGACTGCCCGGTCGAGTCTTCAAACTGCTGCTTGAATCCTGACGGGCTACTTCTCATTCTCGATTACGGACAGAATGTTGCCTGCCGGATCTTTGAACCAGGCGATCTGCATACCCGGTCCCTTCATGATGCCCCTCTCGTCAGTCTTGAGGTCGGGCTGGTTATACTTTTCAAGTTTTATTCCGAGCGTTGCTAACTCCTCCACGGCTGTCTCAATGTCCTTCACCGGAAAGTTGAGGACCGTGAAAGAAGCCGGCGTGTGGTTTGGCTTCGGATATAAGAAGACACCAGTACCTCCGGCACTCAGTTCCAGACCTTCCTCATGTTCAGTGACTTTCAGCCCCAACGTTTGCCCGTAGAAGTCTTTCGCCTTCTCCAGATCGTTAACGGAAAAACTCGAAAAAGACTTCGCATCCTTGAAGATGCTGGAGCTTTTCCGCGCTCGCGTTGCTCCTGTTTTTGCTGCCATTGCTCAATCTCCTCTCGATTTATTAATGCCGGGATGATTACGAAAGGGCGACGGGTTTGCTCGCCCCCAGTTTGTAACACTGTCGTGACAGGATGGCAGTATTAAGACCCTAAAACATCTCAGACTAGTGGCGATTCCTCGACTTTCATATGTTGATTCAATTCACTAAACATAAACTCAGTTCTTGTTGTGCTTTGAGTACGAAGAGAGGGAAATATGATGAAGATTATGACGAAACTCGTTAGCCAGCCTTTTACAAAACGAAGCATCGGGCAGCCGCAGCACTTCCTCTGTTTTGCGGCGGCGCTCTTTTTCTCGCTGACGATCGCGCCCTTCGCTAATCCTGCAGTTAGCACGACCAGGGCAGCGGAGAGTACAACCGGAGAGTCACGCTATGCGACGCTCGACGGCACGCGTGTTCATTACGTGAACTACGGCAAAGGCAGCGAAGCGTTGATCCTGATTCACGGTTGGACAATGAACGAGGACAACTGGCGCGATCAGATCGCAGACTTCGCCAAACGCACTCGCGTGATCGCGGTTGATCTTCCCGGTCATGGGAAAAGCGATAAACCGCAAGTTACCTACAGCATGGATTTTTTCGCGCGCGCCGTTGAGGCCGTGATGCGCGATGCAAAGGTGAAGCGCGCCGTATTAGTGGGTCACAGCATGGGAACGCCAATCGCCCGTCAGTTCTATCGCAAGTATCCGGACAAGACGCTCGGAATTGTTATTGCCGACGGTCCGCTGCGGCCGTTTGGCGAAAAGGCGATGATGGAAGCTATGACTGCCAGTCTTCGTGGACCCAACTACAAAGACACCATGGGCCAATTGTTCGCCGGCATGTTTGGTCCGGGCCTGTCAGCCGAATCAAAAGAGCGAATTCAGGCTTCACGCCTTAGTACGCCACAGTACGTTTTGGTAAGCGCATGGGAATCGATGGCTGACCCTGCAATCTGGGGAGAAGATAAAGTCAATGTTCCGGTGTTGGCGATTATGGCTAAGAATCCGTTTTTCGGTCCCGATCTGGAGCAGGGCTTTCGAGGCATTGCCCCGAATCTGGATTTCCGCCTGTGGGATGGCGTGGGCCATTTC
>Ga0068869_100000829_pt1 | contig 17661 bp, 20 predicted proteins | sample KBSMisM52_FD_64676 | JGI IMG/M metagenome (GOLD analysis project Ga0068869, IMG submission 64676) | Miscanthus rhizosphere microbial communities from Kellogg Biological Station, Michigan, USA - KBS Miscanthus M5-2 | ecosystem: Host-associated > Plants > Roots > Rhizosphere > Soil ... | reverse complement strand
CGAGCTGATCGCCAAGGTCGAGGCGGCGATCGCGCGCGGCAAGACCGCACCGGCCACCGCATCGCCGATTGCGCCAGGTGCCGCACCGCCGCGTCTGCTCGGCGAAAGCGAGGCGATGCGGCAGTTGCGCGATCTGATCCGCCGCATCGCGCCGACATCGGCCGGGGTCACGGTTACCGGCCCATCGGGATCGGGCCGAATGCTGGCCGCGTTGGCGATCCATGCCGGATCTCGCGACGCTGACGTAAGCCCGGTGCGCATCGACGTGCGCGACGAGGGGTCTTGGAGCTTGCTCGATGGCCTGTCGGGCACGGTGATCCTGCGGCATGTCGATCGGCTTGACGGGCTCGCCCAGCAAAAGCTGCTCGACCGCCTGCCGCCAGGCCCGCGCTGCATCGCGCTCGTGGACTCGATCGCCGCTTTGATCCCCGCCTTGCGCCGCCGCGTCGCCACGGTCGAAGTCGAAAGCCCGCCGCTGGAGACGCGCGGCGACGATGCCGTGTTGCTCGCCCGACACTTCGCGCAGGCGGCAGCCGAGCAATTCGGGCGCCCCGCGCCGACGCTGACCGGCGCGGCCGAGGCGGCGATTAGCGCGACCGCCTGGCCAGACCAGGTACGGGGTCTGGCGCTCGCGATCGAGCGGGCGGTGCTGCTCGCCGAGGACGGGGTGATCGATGCCGCGGCACTCGCTTTGCCCGCGCAACCGGCGTCGGTTCATCCGGCCACGGCGGAGCCGGGCTTCGATCTGAGCGATGCCGAGAAGGCGATGATCCAGGCAGCGCTGCGCGAGCATCGTCACAATGTTACCCAGGCTGCGAGTGCGCTGGGGCTGAGCCGCGGCGCCCTCTATCGCCGGATGGCGCGTTATGGCCTCTAGGCCCGGCTTGACGGCCATTTCGGCCGGACTGGGCCTGTTCCTGAGCGGCGTGATCGGGACATTGGCGTGGGAAAATGGCTTGTGGGGCCTGTTCGCGGGCGCTCTGCTAGTCGCGATCTGGATCGGCACACTCAACTGGTCGGCGATCGCGCGGAACCGGAGCCTGGCCGCACCCCACGGGGGCACCCCCCCGAGCGAAGACGACGCCGCCGTGCTGAGGATGCTGCTCGACGCGGTGCCGACGCCTTTGATGGCGGTCGAAGGAGAGGCTGCACGCGCACTAAACCGCGCCGCCCGCAAAACCTTCGGCACCGACGGTCTGGTTTCGCCCGCGCCCGCGGCTCTGCTCGACCGCAGCGAAACGCATCTCCGGCATGAGGGGCACGGCTGGCGGCTCGATCGCGTGGACATAATTGGCGGCGGATCGGCGCGCTCGATGATCGCGATGATCAATATCGAGCAGGAGGAGCGCACCGCTGAGGCGCGGGCGACCGCTGAGCTGATGCAGGTACTCGGGCACGAATTGCTCAATGGGTTCGCGCCGATCGTATCGCTCGCCGAAAGCGGATTGGCCGCACTCGACACCGCCGCGGACGATCCGGCACTGTTGCGCGAGATCCTTGGCACGCTGGCGCGTCGGGTCGAAGGGCTCCAGCGCTTCACTACCGCCTATCGCCTGCTCGCCCGGCTGCCGGAGCCGAGCTGCCGCCCTACCTCAATCCCCGAGCTGGTGGAGGATCTCGCCCGATTGTTCGCGGCGCGCTGGCCGGAGGTGGCGTTGTCGGTCGATAGTCCCGAGCAGCTGGTCTGGCCGCTCGACGGTGACCAGGTGAGCCAGGCACTTTGGGCGCTGCTGCAAAATGCGGCGGAGGCGGTTTCGACCGGCCGGGCAGATCTCGGGCATGTCACGCTCACGGTGCGCGCGCTCGAAAATGGATTGGTGATTGAGGTCAGCGACAATGGCGGCGGCGTGCCGCCGGACGTCGCGGACCGCATCTTCCGCCCGTTTCACACGACCAAGCCGGACGGCACCGGCATCGGCCTCAGTCTCGCCAAGCAGATCGCGCACGCCCATGGCGGCACATTGACGCTCAGCGGGGAACCGGAGACGACGTTCCGGATCCAGTTCCCACAATCATAGGAGGTGCGACCGCTGCATACGGGAAAGGCCATCGACAGCTTCTGAATACATGACCGCTTTTTGCGGCCCGGCTAGCCAGCATTGATGCCCGCACTCTAGGCTCCCTGCCGAACAAGATATATTCGCTGTAGGCGTCGAACGACCAGGGACGAGGTGCAAAAACAGGGCATAGAGCAACTCCCGACCTGAGGTTGCAGCAATTTAACCTGCATTCGCCGAAACCGTTCGGACCCGAAACGGTTGGTACCACATGAGCTATAATGAGACCCCCATTCTCCAGCGAGCGTTCGAACTCGCCCGCACCGGCGAGTTCATCAACGTCAAGATGCTTGAAAAAGCGCTCGCCGGAGAGGGCTATGCGAAGAGCGACCCGTATATCCAAAGCCCTTCGGTGCGACGACAGCTTCGCCACCTGTGCAGGGAGGCCTATGCCCAAGCTGGGGGCAACCTATCGCTCATCTCTGCGTAGATTGTGCGCTCCGACGATTAGCCTCCCTCGGAGATGCGCAGCGCCCGGTTGGTCTGCGGATCGACCGGGCTTCGTTTGGGACGGTGAATGACCAGAGACGAGTGCCTGGCCAAGGCCATTGAGCTTGAAGCGACCGTCGCCCGCGCGGCAAATGAGGAACTCGCAGAGGAATATCGGCTGCTTGCGGCGCAATGGCGCATTCTGGCCGGACTGACCGGTAGCCACGAGGCCGAGCCGAAAAGCCTTTAGCCAAGCCGACGATTGCCTTTGGATCGAGGATCCGAGCTGCGTCCCGCTCCCACCCGACAGCTATCATAAGTAGTGACGAGCGATGAATTCGCGCCCATTTGTAAGTCGACCGGCCAGCACGGGAACCTTGGGCCGCCCGAGCTATTGCAGCGCCGGGCGTGCACACGCCTGGTCCCTGAAACAGCCCCGCCGGGTAGCTAATCGGCGGGGCTGAAAACCGCTTCGCCCGCTTGCGCGGCCACCGCTTGGCGCGACCCCAGTGGTCATTCCTGTATTGCGTCCAATGCCGCGACGCACGCTCCCGCGAAAATCGCGGTGCATCGAGGCGAAAGCGCCCCGTCTGCCGGGGGGGCCAGACGGGACCCACTTCACAAGAACCGGCGAGCGGGGCCAATGGCCGGTCTCTCGGCTGCGCTCCCCGTATGCTGAAGTTCCCGTCGGCCCCCTTGTGCCTGCCGGAGACGTTAACCTGCGTCGCTCGTTCAGACGCGCACCCAATGTCCTGCAACCACGGTAACGCGGACGCATTGTGCCACCATGCCCCACGGGTTCGTCGCGAGACCACATGCATTTGCCGATGGGGTGATCTTCTCGATCAGCGTAGATGAGGAGGTTAGACAGGTATTCGTGAGCTCAAGCCTTCTACGGCGCCACCTTCCCTTCACTGCGCGCGATCAGGACCGCGTTCAATATGTAACGGAGCATGCGCGCATGCTCATCGAGGCCGCCAAGAAAAAGTGCTCGGGCGACGAGCGGGAAAAAATGATCGTTCTGGACGAGAGCGATTACTGACCGCCAGCCCGCGCACCGTGCAGGTTAGGTGACCGGAATCGAAGTGCAGGTAAGCCCGACGGACGCCCCGCACCGTCCTGTCTCGGTCGGCTTTCTATTTCGGCAGCCGACGCTCGTTATCGCTCCCTATGCGCCCGCTCAGATCGCGCTTGCCAAGCCGCGGTGCGAAGGTTGTCGACTTCACTACAGCATGCGTTGCAGTGCCCCGCTATGGATTGCGTGATCGGCCGTGCGGGCCAGGGGAAAATGTGTCGAAATGCCGAGAAGCAACGCCCTCATCGCAAGCATCGAACCCGAGCTCTGGGAGGAGTATAGCGAACGTTTCGAGCCGCTCGAGACTGCCCGCGGCATGACGCTTCACCAGTCCGGTGAGCAAGTGGATCAGGTCCAATTTCCGACCACGGCAGTGGTGGTCCTCGGCGTGGAAACCGTCGCGGGCGAAAGCGTCAATGTCGCGCTGCTGGGCAATGAGGGGGCCGTCGGCGTCTTCGAAGCGTGCGGCAGCCGACAAATCTATTCCCGCGCCACCGTGCAGTTCGGCGGCACCCTCTGGCAGACTTCAGCGGCGACCTACCGGTCACTCTACAACAGCAGCACCGCGCTGCGGACGGCCATCCATAAATATATCGAGATCCTCATGGTCGAGTCTCGACAGTATGTGGCCTGTAACGCCCTCCACAGCGTCGAAAACCGCCTCGCCCGCACCCTTCTCGATGCCGCCGACAAGTTCGGCTCCTCGACGCTGCCGATCACCCAGGTCGCCCTTTCCCATCTGCTCGGAGTGCAGCGGACCACCGTTGCGGCGGCCATTTCGGGGCTTCAGCGGGCGGGGCATATTCGTACCGGCCGCGCGGGCGGCATCGAGGTCTTGGATGCGCAGCGCCTGAGCATGTCGGCCTGCAGCTGCCGCGAGACGCTGGCCTATGCGCGACAGGACATTCAATCGCGGGCGGCTCCCGCCTGCGATGCTTGATACCGGAGCGCCTCCTTGGCAGCCTCTGCCAGGTCTACCGCGGTCTTGGCCGCCGCCTCGGCGGTGAGTGACGCGCTGAACGGCCCTTCGCTCGTCCTCAGCACCACCTCGCCGTCATAGACTTCAACCGACAGCGGCTTCTCGTACGCGTTCGTTCCCGCCATGGCCTCAGCTCCTTCTGAACCTCGGTCCCAACTTGCGCGGCCGTCAGGACCGACAAAACGCCTGCCGCAGGCGCATGTTGCCGCCGCACACGCGGATCGCTTGTACCCCAAAACCTTCCCGCAAGTGTCGGCTTCACGACACCGGTTTCCTTTTATTTCCGCTACGACGTTAGCCTGCGGGAAGGCCGGGGCAGACGCACGGCAATGCCATGCGGCGATGGGCTGCGCCCACGACGGGGATACCACAGATGGAAGCAACGCTCCTGGAGTATCTCGAACACGCACCCGTGTTCCTGCGCCGGCCCGACGGCGAAATCCTACATTGGACCGACGGATGTCGCGAGCTGTACGGCTTCACACCTGATGAGGCCCGTGGCCGCATCTCCCATGACCTGCTCAAGACGGTATTTCCGGAAAGCCTTGAGGCGATCACTGCGAGGCTCAGCAGGGAGCGCGAGTGGTCAGGTCGTCTCAGGCACATCACCAAAGAGGGCCGGCTGCTATGGACGCTGTCCGTCTGGCGCCTGCGCGAAGGCCGCAACCCTGCGGGTCAGCTGGTGATCGAACAGATCACCGATATAACGGCGCACGTGGAGCTCGAGGAGCAGCGGGCGCTGCTCGCACGCGAACTGGAGCATCGCGTCAAAAACCTGTTGGCGGTGGTGCAGTCGCTTGCGCGAACCAGCTTTCCCGACGCTCCGGCTGACCAGAAGAGCAGGTTCGACAATCGGCTCCTGGCGCTGGCGCAGGCGAACCAACTCTTACGGGAGGCTTCGTGGGATGAGGCGCAGCTTCGAGACGTCGTCTGCGAGGTCGCTGCCGCGCTCGGTCTCGACCATAAGATCGACATGAGTGGACCGGACCTGACCATCACCTCGGAGCATGTGATGGGGCTGGCATTGGCGGTCCACGAACTGTGCACCAATGCGTTGAAGCACGGGAGCCTCTCTGTGCCCGGTGGGACCGTGGCCGTCACATGGGACGTCGATCCAGGGCATCAGGACCACGCCCTTCTTCGCTGGCGAGAACGCGGCGGACCCGAGCCGAAGGCTCCCAGCAAGCCAGGCTTCGGAATGCGGCTGATTCAGCAGGCCGTGTCAGGGCAGATCGGGTCGCCTGTCCAGGTCCACTTCGAGCCAGAAGGTGTGGCCTGCGAGATGCGCCTCGCCATAAGCAAAGGTGCAACGAGCGGCAGCAGCACAACGACGATTTGAGGCGTCGCTTAAGCGACGGTGAACCTTGCGAGGGTGGTCGCCGGACGGGTATGAGCCCGCCCGGCTTTCACCATTTCAGGCGAAGCTGCCCCGGCCTGGCCCAGGGTCGCCAAGGCCGTAATGTCCATGGACCTCGCGGTCATAGTCGCGGTCGAAGTTGGGCTCGTTGCCCGACTGGTAGTGAGGGGCACTTTCCAGAACGTCCTTGTCCAGCTCGACCACGTAGCCACCCTGCGACGTATCGTAGGTCAGCACCTTCCACGGCAACGGGTAATAGTCACCGCCCATGCCGAACAACCCGCCCGACGAAAGCACCGCATATTCGACGTTGCCCGACCGCTTATCCACCATGAAGTTGTGGATCGTTCCGAGCCGCTCGCCCTGACGATTGTACACGGCGGTTCCCTCGACCTTGTTCGATGCGATCAGACGATCAGTCTCGTCCACCGCAATATCGTTATCAGCCATGATCTCTCTCCTTTACGAAGCTTCTGCAACGTGCCGCCGCGCGCGCATATCCGCTGAAAAAGCCGGTGCTCCGAAGAAAGGGGCTGAGGTGGTGCGCCATCGGGCTGGGCCCCTGAAGCGCGGGCGCTAGGGGGTGCGAAGCTGAAGCGAAACGCGGCGGGAATCGGACCCGGCTATATGATCGAGTAGCAAAGGAGCGACAGCGCGAAAAACAGGCCGATGCCAGCCCAGGCGTCAACGGGCAGCCAAAGCATCCGCTCTGCTCCGACGATAGGATCACACCCGCCGATTGGATCCCGACTCATAACCCGTCCTTCTTCCAACAGCGTCGCCGGCCGAGTCAGCATCAAGCTGATCAGGCTCGCTGACACAAACCTACTTGCACGAGGATGGAACAACGGCTCGGTGATCCGAAAGGCCGCGACATCAAAGGATAAATTTAGTCAACCTGACTCCGGCTCATGAGAGATCGCCACCGATCACATCGCTGTCGAAAATGGCGCAGCCTTCTGGATCCCGGCCGGGTGTTGCGTCCTGACGGCCTTTTCGGTCGGGCTCATGATCCCAGACGTGTATTGGCGGGTTAGAAGTGCCACGCAGTCCAAATGACGAACACCCACGCGGCAAGAAAGAGGGCAAAACCAACGAATACTATCTTATCGTTCCTGGTCATGATCCTGCGTTCCGAGGCCGTGGGCCAGCCAGATGTAGTTCCTGTTCGTTGTATCTCGTTACGCCGGCACTCCAGCGCGGCTGTATCTCGCCGCCGGCCACTCACCCGAGCCATTGCGAGGCTAGAACTAGGCCCGGCCGCCTGGCGTCACCTTGGCGTGAATGAGCGGGTAGAAAATGGCTGCCTCGCGGTCGAGCCGGGCCAGCAACAGGCGCCGCATCTCGGCGGATGCGCGGCGATATCCCGCGATGTCGCCTTCCGTCACGCGCGTGGTCCAGCGGGCGATGTGTTCCGCCTTCGTGACCGCCAATTCCGCAGATTCGCGTCGCAATTCCGCGAGCAGCCGCACCTGGTCGGGCGTCAGGTCGGTAAGCTCCGGCAGCACCACGCATTGCACGAACGTTCGCTATTTGCCGCTGAGGCGCGTCAGCTTCATCCGCGTCCTTGCGAGCGCCGGAAGATCCGGACTTGTAGCGGACAATATTTCGGCCAGCTCCTCGATCGTGGCTCGCACCTGATCGTGCATATCCTTGAGTTGGCTGAGCAACGCACAATCCCTACCGGTCCGCTCTCCGTCGTATAGGCCGGGTCTTAACCTCTCGATAAGGCGGAAGACGGGTACAGTCGAGGTGCATCCCGATCGGTGGTGCGCAACGATCAATGTCAGCATCAGTCGATGCTGCCGAGCCGCCAGAACACGCGAATCGGTGACAGGGAAGCGCGAGCACCAGCGCTTCATGCTTCTTCAGGATCACCGGATTGGAGAAGGCCGATACACAGGACAGTCTCGGTCCGCTACGTCCCGCCGTCTCCTTTCCAGAGGGAGGTAGCATTCCGACAAGCACCGCGGGAGGCTCGCACACACGCCGCTTGGCGCCGGACTAATCTATTGTTGGGCCGCTATCTCGCCGGCCGCAGCGGTTCTCGGCAGCTTGACGCTTCAGCACGATGAGGCGTGGCGCATCGCCATGCTGCAGCGCAACCGAAACTCTGGTGACCCGTTTCAGCTCGCGACTTTCGGCGAAAGCGGGAAAAACGATGTGCGGGCAAAGCCCGGTTGCTGACGGTGGTGGCGGCTGCAACTGTTTAAGCGGCCGGCTGCGGTCCGGCCCGGCGAGCTGACAATCGGATCGGTGGAGTTGCGTGGCGTATCCATTGCTTTTGGTCGAAGACGGACCTCTCATCCTGCTCTCAACCCAGTCGGCACTCGAATCGAGCGGCTATGAGGTCGTCACGGCGAGGCGCGGCGGATCCGCGCTGGAGTGGCTGCGTCAACCGATCAGCGCGCTGATCACGGACATCGGGCTTCCCGATGTGAGCGGATGGGAGGTCGCTCGGCGAGCGCGTGAGGCACAGCCCGGCATTCCCGTTATTTACACTAGCGGCGGCTGTATCGACGATGCCGCTGCGAATTCAGTCCCGGGAGCTGTAATGCTGCAGAAGCCGTACCGAGCCGACCTTCTATTGCGAACGGTAGCAGCGCTCGTCGGAGCCGCTCCGCGGCACGATGTCACCGTCGGATTTACTTCGCAGGTGGCATGAGTCGTCTGGACCGGTGCTATTCCTCACCGAGAGCGGCTCACTTCGCTGGTCCTACGCCCAAGGAGCGTATCCACCAGTCTCTGTTTCTGGAACTCCCTCACCAGAGCCGAAATCTGCACACCCTCAATGCGATAGGGAGGTGCACCCCTATCGGGAAAAGCGAGCAGGATCTTTCGGCACTCTGGTTCGGAGTATCGTGTCGACAAGCGCAGCACGATCTCTCCAAACTGGCCCTCCGCCACAATAGTGCGGCCTCCATTGTCGCTGATTGATGCAGTAACGCGCTCTTGCCAGTTTGGTCTTTTCACGTTGGCAAGCCCTCTCGCATATCATGTGGCCGACTAATATCCGCGCAGGCCCGATGCTCTGGGCAATTACTGCCGTGACGGCTCGTACGGTCGGCGATAACGTGATTTTATGGATGGAGTTTCATAAGCTTGGCCGTGCGTAAGCAGCCGCCCGCCAGGCGGTAGCCGGCGGTGTCGGTTTCCTTAAGGCTGATGCGCCCAGAGAATAGCGGCTCAAGAAAATGGCGGGAACTGCTCGAAGAGCGAGACGCGGAATTCCGTATGAAGGTTTATCGCAGGCACGCCGAATAGCGCCACGCCTCGTAGAGCATCGATTGCCCAGATACGCTCGGAGGGCGACACCGGCGTAGTGCTCGCTGGGAGCCTCGGCACGGAAGCTGCTCGCACCAGAATTCGCCCCCTCGTAAAGCCTCTACATGAGTCATTGAGCTTGGACGCGCGCATCCGCAAGGCAACGGCGCGAGCTTCCGTGGCGCTCGGCCGCGAGCGAGAAACTAAGGCTGAAAAACGTCCTCAATCTTGAGCTCGAACACTGCCGCGATGGCGAAAGCGAGAGGCAAACTTGGATCGTAACGGCCGTTCTCGATCGCGTTAACCGTTTGGCGCGACACGGAGAGAGCCTCGGCCAGCGCTCCTTGGCTCCAATCACGAGTGAGACGCAGTTCCTTGAGACGATTATTCACCGGTATCGGCGTTGGGCGACGAACACTCCGAAGGCCCAGATCGTGCCCATGATCGGCCAAACCCAAAAGGCGCGCAAGTGAGGGAGACCGCCCCCCTCGCCGAACCCCCAAGCCAGCGTGAAAAGCGCAGTCCCAATGAACGAAAGGGATATGGCATCGAACTGTATGCGCCGCTGCATTTCGTCCATTCGACCAAGGTGACGCAAAATCACCCATGCCGCTGCTAGGGCGCCCACCATGGGCACTAGGTTAATCGCCAATTTCAACGATCCTTCCGGTCCGAGTGCTCGTTCGAGCATATTGGCGCCTACGAGCAGCAAGGCATACAGCCCCATGGCACCCGCCAATTCGATTACATACTGTTTGGGTTTGAACACCAGCGCCTCCCTGTAAAGGGTCTTTTACAACCAGTGAGCTCCCCCTGTCAAATTTCCTTTCCATTTGTCACCGCCAAAAGAGCGGGTTCAATGGCAAACGTCGGGAAGCGCAGCCTCGATTTCTCGCGGTCTTAAGGCGAGGTATGATGGCAACTTTCGGGATATCGCTCGGCCGGCTTGAATGGCGCCATATTGGGGCGCAAAGCGGAGTGTCCGTTCTTAGAGTGGAGAGGCGACGAAAACTCCAAGCAAACTTGCCTTCGCTGGGGCGGGCGCATAGCAATCGTCAGGGAGGATGGGCATGCGGGGAACGATTTCGTTACTGCTGGTCGCTGGCTTAAGCTTCGCCAGGCCTGCCCATGCCGGCCCGGCCGCGGAAGGGCAGCAGATCGACAAAGCTCTCTCCGCGATGTTGCCGGCCACGCAGGTCGAGGGACGCTCCTATACGGCTAAGTCGCTCTCCGAGATGATGCGGCAGGAAAACGTACCGGGCGCCAGCATCGTCGTCTTCCACAATGGACGGATCATTTATGCCAAGGGCTTCGGAGTGGTCGAGGCCCGCAAAACACAGGCCGTCACGCCCGAGACGCTTTTTCAGGCCGCGTCGATCAGCAAGCCGGTCACCGCCACGGCCGCGCTCAAGCTTGTCGAACAGGATCGCATCGCCCTCGACCAGCCGGTCAACGATCGGTTGCGCTCGTGGCACATCCCGGACAGCTCTGCCGCCGAAGGCCAAGCGGTTACGTTGCGCCAACTCCTCACCCATACTGCTGGCCTGACGGTCCATGGATTTCCTGGATATGCGACAGACGCGCCGCGACCGAGCCTATTGCAGGTCCTCGACGGGGTTCCACCGGCCAATACTCCCGCCGTGCGGGTCGATCAGCGGCCGGGCTCGGCGTGGCGGTATTCAGGCGGTGGCTTCACGATAGTCCAGCTTCTGCTGAGCGAGACGGCTGGCGAAGCATTCCCCGCACTGATGCAGCGCCTCGTTTTGGGGCCGGCGGGAATGCGCCACAGCACCTACGCTCAACCTCTGCCGGATCACCGGCGCCAAGAAGCCGCCATTGGCCATCGCTCCGACGGATCGCCCATCGCCGGCGGTTACCACATCTACCCCGAGCAGGCCGCCGCAGGACTGTGGACGACGCCTTCCGATCTCGCGCGCTGGGCACTTGCGCTGACCGCGAGCTTCAACGGGCGCGGTGCCGGCATGCTTCGCCATGACACTGCGGTCGCCATGCTCACGCCGGGGATTGGCAACTGGGGACTCGGCGTCAGCGTCGGTGGAGAGGGCAAATGGCTGAAATTCGAGCATGGTGGCGCGAACGAGGGTTATCGCGCCAACCTCGTCGCCTTCCCCCGAACGGGCGACGGAATGGTCGTCATGACGAATAGCGACAGCGGCGACACTCTTTTCGGGCCAATTATGATGGCGGTGGGTCGCGCGCTCGGATGGCCGGGTTCGGAGCCACGAAAAATCCAACCGCTTGCCGATGCTGCGGGTCAATATTCTGATGCGCTGCGAACCATGCTCACCCAGGCGGCAGCGGGAACTTGCCCAGCCGACATCATGGGTGAAGGGCTGCTGAAAGCCTGCCGCGAGCAGATTGCCAATATGGCTCCGGCATTGAAGGCCGCTGGCCCAATACAGAGCATCACGTTCGTGATGGCAGAGCAGCTGAACGGTGAACGATTCGAGACTTACAAGGTGTCGTTCGCTGCTGGCCCGCCGTCGAATTGGCACATCGGCGCACTGCACGACAACAAGTTCGATGCAGTCTTCTCTAACGGCCAGTGACTGCCCGGCGCCGGTGTAGGCGCAAGTTAGCCGTCCGGAGCGTCATGTAAACGGAGGTCCGCTTTCGGGATCAGCCGCGGGGCCGCTGAATGGCGACTATTAGGGCGCAAAGCTGACGATGCGTTGAGGCAGCCTTATTGGTCGAACGAGCCATCCTTATTCGGGCCCATCGCGTCTACCATCAGCCGAGTCGTCCCCTTTGATATTATACCCATTTTGGCATAACCAGCGAGAGGCACGGGATCGTTAGGACGAGCAATATAGATAAGGAGATCAGATGGATGATCACTAGCAGTGGCAACCTTTTTGCCGATCTCGGCCTTCCCGATGCGGACGATCTTAAGGTCAAATCCGACCTCGCTGCTCTTATGCTCCGTTCCATTCGTGAACTCGGGCTAAGTCAGACCGCTGCGAGCCAACGGATCGGCATCCCACAGCCGAAGCTCTCGAAAATCCTCAATGGACGATTTGAAGGTATTAGCGAGACGTACATCGCGGCGGGACTCCGGCAGCTCGGTCATGATATCGACTATCAAGTAAGTCGCCGACACGATGGGATCGGTCGCTCTCGCGTTACTGAGATGAACTAACGGGCTCGGGAGCTAGTTGCTCCCCTATGCACCCTTCCTGTCGCCTTTCAGCATGTGGTGCTCGTCCCCCCGGGCGTTGCGAGGCGGCCTGACCGGAGGCTGGCCTGATCTTATCCTAAGATTAAGCTCGACGGGCTATTCTGCAGTCCGACCAGTAAGGATTGCGTGTTGCTTAGTGAGCTTAGGGAAACGCACGACCAGATGCGTGCAGCGATCGCGGAGCTTGCGGGCATCCTGTCCGATGCGAGCCCGGATCTTCAAGCGCTGGCTAGGACGCGGATGAAGCTTACGCGACTCAGTGGCAAATGGCGCACGTTCGTCCAGTGCGTGGTGCTGCCGGAAATTGCCGAAGTCCCGATGGATCAGGCGCGGCTACTCGCCGAGTTGCGTCGGGAGGCTGCGGAACTCGCAGTCGCGAAGGCCGATCACATCGCGCGCTGGAGCGCGCGCGCGACGGAAGGTGACATCGCCGGATATCGCCTCGCATCCGCTGAGATGCGGCGTCTGTTGCTGGCCCGCCTCGATCTGGAAGCGGCAATCTTATACCCGCTGCTTCAAACCATAGTGGCGCCGGGCGCCCGCCGAACGCTATAGCGGGTCGGCCCGGAGTGATGGTCCGCAATTTGGACTGTCGGTCTCGCGCGGAATGCAGGGCGCGGATCGGGTCACTTGATGATTCCTAGGCGCCGAGCCGACCGTGTAGGCAAATCCCAAAGGCGACAGGCGCGCGTGCGACCAGGGCAGGAATGGGATCAGCGCCGTCCCGAGCGAAAGCAACGCCCGGGATGGCTTGGCCGCTTTGTCGTTTGAGGCAAATGGGTCATAGCCGGCGCATGAGCATTTCAAATACCTATCGCCAAAGCGCCGCTCGGGAGCGGCTTCTCGCAGCTAAGACCGACCTGCTGAATCGGAAGAGGATGCACGAGCGATCGGCGGCGATTTGGGACGAAATGGCGCGCAATGCTGAAGAGACGGCCGATCGCGCTGTCGTGAACGCAGCAGCCAAGGCGATCGCTTAGGCAGTATGCCGTGACCAGCGGTGCCAATAGTGATCGGGGTGCAAACTCTGCAGAAAGAGGTCAGCGCTTCCGTCCGCGCAGCCGCACATCCAGCCACCGGCATATAAGATCCGCTACCCCTGGAGCGGAGGCGACCGCACCGGTCCATTCCAATTTGCCGGCTGAATCTTTGCGGGGCAGCTGGAAGCCGTGATTGGTCTCGGGAATCACCATCACGGTCGCGTCAGGATTTGCACGAAGCGCTCGCTTGGCGAACGGGAGGCTGGCGGCGGTGTCGACCAGCTCGTCCTTTTCCGCATACAGCGCGAGCACGGGCGCGCGGATTTGGGCAAGCCTGCCGACAAGATCCAGTCGGTAGGCGGAAAGCGCAACCGGGCTGTCGATATTGGCGACCGCCGCCTTGATATCCGCGGCCGGCAATCCGCCCGCGCTAAGGGCGTCGGTCAGAACCTGGCGCGCGGCGATGATCGTGGCGATGGGCCGGTTCGCATCCTTCGCTTCCAACAAAGCGCGCGTGGCGGCGACCGCACCATCAGCCGCTTCCTTCTTGAAGCCCACGGCGGTCAGTTGATGCGCCATTTGATCGAAGACCAGCTCCTCCCGCGGCGCAACGACCCCGGCAAGCATCACGACTGCGGCAATGTCGGGATCGGCGGAAGCGAGCGCCGGCGCGACGATGGCGCCTTGGCTTAGGCCCACGATGGCCACGCGACGGGGAAGGATTTCCGGCCGGGCGCGAAGCCAGGTCACGACATTGGCGGCGTCGCGCTCCACCTGTTCGAGTGTATCCTCCAGCACACCGGTGGATTCGCCGACGCCGCGCTTGTCGTAATCGAAGGTGGCGATGCCATCGGTGAGCACCCTTTGTTCAAGCAACGGGAAAACGCCGCGCCCACTCCGTCCGGCGCCCGGGAGCAACAGAACGACGGGGACGGGCCCCTTGCCGTGCCGTCCGGGCAGACGAAGCCGGCCTGCCAATATGACGCCGGACTCTGAAGGCACACGGACGTCCTGCACGATTTCAGCAGGCTGAAAGCGGGCGAAGGCTATGCGGACTTGCTTCTGATCGATGGTGCCGGGTTGGAACAGGACAGGGCCAAGCGCGACGTCGGCATCGGCCTTGCCGAGCCGGACGACGAGTTGTTGCGATCCGGGGGCGAGGTCTTTCTTTGGCACGCCCGTGATAACGTATTGTTGCCACCGGGGCGTGAGATCGACGGTAGTGCTGACCAGAATGGGATAATCCGGCGCCTCCGCCTGGATCGTGACGGTAGTGCGGATCGGGCGCGGGGCGCGCGCCCAGAATATGGCGTTGAAGGTCCGATCATGGGGCAAGGCTTCGGGGATCGGCATGATCGCCCCTGCCGCCCATTCGTCGCCCGGGGTTGTCGGCCGCTTCACCGTGAGCGCGCCGTGGCCCGCAACGTGGTCGTCGCGTGAGAAAGCAGCCGCACTGCCATAGACCGACCACATGCCGACATCGGTCAGCCGCGGACGGTCAGCGGCGACCAAAGCGAGCGTCAGCGCCATATAACCTAAGCCGAACGCCATCTTTCACTCCCTCCCGCAATCGGAAGTAGCCTATAAGGGAGGACTCCGGATCGTGTACGGAAACCGGGGTCCGGACCCTGGCGTTTGGCTCCCGAATGGCAGGTCTCGGGATCGCGCAGCAGCTGCGCAAATGACCGGGGTTGAGGCGCATTGCCGTCATCGGCGCCGGGCTGCTCGAAAAGACGACTCCCGGCCTATGAAAGACCTCCACGCGTGCTTGGGAACTCGCTTTTTCCGACGCGCGTGCTCACTCGCTTCAAAGCAAGGCTCGCAAAGGCAACTGGACCTGTCGCTCGGCATTATCGCGGGCGATCGTTAGGCGGACGACGGATCCAGAGCGCATCAAGAGTTTCCCAAGCTCCCAAAGCCGCGGCGATTTGCCCTCTGCCGCCTTGATGCGATCTCCGGCGCGTAGACCGGCCCGGTCGGCAGGGGAACCGGCGAGCACCTGGTCGACATAGATTTCGTCGAGGCTTGTGCCCCTGGCGATCAGATGGAGCCCGCTTGCATCTGCCTCAAAGCGACGGTGCAGGCGATCGTTCGGCACAAGCCACATCTGCCCGCGCTGATAGTCCCAGGTCACCGTGAACCGATTGAGCACCTCGCCGCCGAGCAACCCCGCCAATCCTGGTGTCGCCAACACCCCCGACGACTTGGTGGGAACCGCAGCGATCGGCCCATCGAGGCGGAACGGGCCGAGCGCCATCCCGGCGAGGCGAATAAGGTTGAACTCGATGACACCCCCGACGGCCGAGGCGGATGGCGCCTTCACCCACGTTTTTCCCGTGGTGAGCTCGGGATGAGCATCCAAGAACTGCTTGCTCATGATCAAGGCACTCGTGGTGCCAATGTCGACCACGAACCTAGTCTTGACCTCCACCCCCTTCTCTCCAGTCAACGTGAGCTCGACCACGGGAACGTTCCCGCTGACGTCGATGGGAATGGCGACACCGCCGCCTCGGAATCGTGCTTCGAAGGGCGCGAACACGGCCTTCTGCCGCGCATAATCCACGGTAATTCGAAAATTTTTGAACAGATTGTGTCCAAACAGCGCATCGGTTCGATGGCCCGTCTGGCTGCCGATATAATCAATCGGAAGCACTGCGATCGTCTGGCTGGAGAGATCCAGCTCGTTTCCCGGCGCGCCTAGCTTAAGATCGACTTGGTCGACCAGGTGCAAGGTCTGGTCTGTGCCCTGGCCAAAACCTCCGGCCTGGACCGAGCCGGCCGAGAGCAGCCCTAGCTCACTGGCGACCCTTGGATCGACCACGCTGATGCCTGCGCCACTGTCCAATATGCCGCTGAGGGGCCGAGACCCGTTCACGCGCACCGGAAGAAACGGGAGGTTGGAGACAAGTTCGATCGGTACGGTGATCGAACGCGAAGGAGACTGGGGAGGCGCAGACCGTGCTGCCGACGCGTCCGGTGCGTGTGCCATCGCAACAAGAATGGTCGCAGCGCTCCACAGTCTCATCTTGGCTACTCCAACATCTGCCTTCCGAACCGTGTCACGCTTCCGCGTATGACGGCAAGCGGTTGGTTAACACCCTGCTGCGGGCAATTGGCTTCTTAGCCGCGTTTCCTGGCAACCGCTCACCCCGATGGAGCTGATGGTGGAAGACGGCGCCAAGCCATTGGCAAGGTCGCCAGGACGAAGATCATGAAGGCGATTTGCTCGATGACCTGTGGCGTATCCGCGAGAGCGCGGAGCAGCGGCGGGAAGTAGTGTTCCTCGATCCAAAGATTGTGGATCACGTCGGCAACGATGATTGCCGCGGTTGCAGCCACGCCTGCATTCGGCCGCGCGAACAGCAGGATCACGACAGCCGGATCCAGTAACGCCAGTATCGTCCAAAATGTGTCACTGGCCTTCGGAAAGCCGCCGTGATCCCAAAAAAGGCCATGCTGAAAGATCGTGACCCAATGGTTGTACGCTGCACCGGCCAGGCACACTGCGTAGATCACCCTGAAAATCAGGCTCCGTCGCTGCACCACCTAGCGCCCCCCACTCCACCCGGTTCGGACTCGTCGGATCGGGAGAGTTCTGTCGAACCCGACTTACGATCGCTCACCTCCAGACATGCGTCGCCGATCACTTCCCGCACTGCTGCTCAATCCAGGCCTTGGCCGCCTGTTCGGCCATATCCGGGCTGGTCGGCACGTCCGGCTGGATCATCTCGGCATAGTCCTTGCCGGTGCGGTCGCGGACCAGCACCTCGGTCACCGCGATATGCGCGCCGTCGGGAAGCGGCAGCACCGTGTTGCCTGATAGGAAGCCGCCGGAAGCGCCGCCGAAGGTGCGAACGCCAGGCCGTCCGATCAGAGCGAGCGCCGTCATCTCGCCCGAACTGGTGGTGTTGGGGCCGATCAGCACCGCCACCGGCGCAGCCGCGTGCTTCAGCGCGAACGCTGGCGGCGCCGGCGACGCCGGCTCGGCGGCGACCGAGACGATACCGCCTGGCGTCCTGCTCCACGATTGGGTGGCGCCGGCGGAGCTGACGAACACGCCGAACGGAGAGGCTCCCAGCAGGGGGTCAAGACCGGCCAGCATCGGCCACATATTGCCGCCCGTATCGTTGCGCAGATCGACGATCCAGCCGCACAAGTTGGCCTTGTCCAATTGCTCCAGACCGGCCCTTAGGATCGCCGGATAGGTCTTGGCGCGTTCGGCGCCGCCCGGCGCGAACGTGTCGAGGCCGGGCAGCCGCACCACGCCGATGCGCCCGTCGAGCAAGGCCGATGTGGGCATTTCGGTGCCCGCCACCACGCC
>Ga0068869_100000827_pt1 | contig 17676 bp, 17 predicted proteins | sample KBSMisM52_FD_64676 | JGI IMG/M metagenome (GOLD analysis project Ga0068869, IMG submission 64676) | Miscanthus rhizosphere microbial communities from Kellogg Biological Station, Michigan, USA - KBS Miscanthus M5-2 | ecosystem: Host-associated > Plants > Roots > Rhizosphere > Soil ... | reverse complement strand
CAACCAGCGAACAATAAATAGCACAAGCAAATTTTGTGACGTCCCGATATCTCGGGACGTTTTTGTTTGAAGGCATTTACCCCCCAGGTTAAAGAGCCTCTTCTGATGGACATGATTTTAACCGTGGCACATTTACACACGCCCCGCTATATTTGCCCAATAAAACCATCATATGTCCAATAGGATTGGATTTGGAATAGACTTTCATCAATTAACGGAGACAAGAGAATTATGGATCGGAGGAGTAAAAATTCCCCATCAAAAAGGAGCAATTGGCCACAGTGATGCTGACGTATTGCTACACGCCATATGTGACGCTTTGTTAGGTGCAGCTTGCCTCGGAGACATAGGTTTGCATTTTGCTAACACTTCCAAAGAATTTGAAAACATTGACAGCAAGATTCTCCTGAAAAGAACGCTTGAATTGGTGAAGAAAGAAAATTATAAAATAATAAATATTGATAGTACGATCTGCCTCGAAGAACCAAAGATCAGACCTCATGTAGCCAAAATGCAAATAGCAATTGCAGACATTCTTGAAGTTTCCGTTAATGATATTTCAATTAAAGCAACCACAACAGAAAAAATGGGTTTTATTGGTCGTGAAGAGGGAATAGCTGCCTACGCCATTGTTTTGCTTGAAAGAATTTAATGTCTCCGTCTAATATTTTTTGCTTATCTACAGCCATGCTCGCCGTAATTGGCAGCTTGAACCTTGTACCTTGCGCCTTGTCACTTATCTTTGTCCGCATGTCATTGATCCATGTTAAGATCATAAACAGATCGAATAACGCTTTGCCTGAATATGCAACGGCTGATTCTTCAGGAATGGACATAAGAGCTGATCTTATTGAAGCAGTTACCATCAAACCACTTGAAAGGCTTTTAGTCCCAACAGGCTTATTTATCGAATTGCCTCGTGGGTATGAGGCGCAGATACGCCCAAGGAGTGGATTGGCCATAAAACATGGCATTACCTGTCTGAATACGCCCGGAACTATCGATGCAGATTATCGTGGCGAGATCAAGATCATTCTCATCAACCTTTCGCAAGAACACCATTCCATTCTACCAGGCGATAGGATCGCACAAATGATCATTCAAAAAATTGAAAAAGCATTACTGGTGCCGGTGCTCGAATTAAATGAAACTGAAAGAAACGCCGGTGGATTTGGCCATACGGGTAAGCAGTAAAAATTATGACACGCATTCTTTTTATTTTGATCATCTCCATTCTTGCACTCGAATCCTGCAAGCCAACAAAAAAGATCCAGACGGCGATCATCACAAAAAAGGATACTGTCACCGCGCCTGTCGCTAATAATGCAAAAGAAGATTCGATCCGTTTCATAAGTGAGACCTATCAGAGCATTATCGCCAATCAAATAAAGTATACCACCTTTTCGGCCAAGATGAATGTGGATTATGTGGATGCCGACGATAAGAAATACAATGTAAATGCGACACTCAGGATGTATAAGGACAGTGTAGTTTGGGTATCCGTAAATGCCATTTTTGGAATTGAAGGACTCAGGGCACTGATCACAAGGGACTCAGTGAAAATTTTGGATAAGCAAAATAAGTTTTATACCGCGAGGAGCATTGGATACCTGCAGGAAGTGAGTGCATTGCCGGTCAATCTTACCACGTTGCAGGACATCATCATCGGAAACGCTGTTTTTGTAGATAGCAACATTATTTCCTATTCAACGTTTGACAACTCCATTTCGTTATTAAGCATCGGGAAGATCTTTAAAAATCTTGTTACGCTCAACGAAAATAAATTGCTCCTCCGTATGAAACTGGATGACCTGGATGAGCTTCGCAACAGGACCGGCGACCTGACTTACAGTGATTACGAGGATAAACGTGGGGTGAACTTCGCCAAGCTCCGTAAAATCACATTTGCTGAGAAAAAGAAGCTGGACGTGCGGCTTGAATTCAAGCAGTATAATTTTAATGAGGACTTAACATTTCCGTTCTCAATTCCTAAAAATTATAAAACAAATTAAATTGATAAAATTTAATTAACAGGGAGGTCGTTATAAATCTTAGACTGTTGAGTCCTAAATATTTTTTATGCAGAGAGTATTTTTTCTTTTTGTATTTCTCTTTACAGGAGCAGGCTTTATTTATGCACAGGATGATAAGGCGAAAATGGAAAGAGAACGCCAGGAAATTCAGCAGGAACTCGCTGATCTTCAAAGAAATTATAACCAGATCAAAGGCCAAAGAAGTGCCACATTGGGGCAATTAAGTGTTTTAAAAAGGAAAATCCAGGTGCAGGAGCGCTACCTGAACAATATTAACCGGGAGATACGCTACCTCAACGACGATATTTACAGCAGCACCCTCGAAATAATCAAAATGAGGAAACAGCTTGATACATTGAAGGCCCAATATTTCCGCAGTGTTGTGTATGCGTATAAAAACAGGAGTAATTATGATTTTCTCAACTTTATTTTTTCGGCTTCCAATTTTAATGACGCGTTGAAGAGAATTGCCTATCTCAAATCATACCGGTCGTACCGCGAGCAGCAGGTAAACAGCATCATTGAAACCCAACAGCAAATTGAAAAAAGAAAGCAACTGCAGATCAGCCAAATGAATGAAAAGAAGGCGGCCATCCAAAACCAGGCGAAACAGGTAGAGGTGTTGCAGAGCCAGAAAAAGGAGAAGGACGTTGCAGTGACTGAACTGAGATCGCAGGAAAAAGAACTAAAAAAACAAATAGCGTCAAAACAAAAGAGAGACCGGGATCTGAAAAGTGCCATTCTTGCGATCGTAAGAAGAGAAGCAAAAAAGGCCGAAGAAGAGGCAAAGGCCAAGGCAAAAGCAAGAGAAAATGTGACTACTACAGATGTGGGTGCTGCAAACACCAACACCAGGACTACAACAGCAACGACTAAACCAAAAAGTTATCTTGATTTAAATGCAGAAGATGTTAAGCTAAATGCGAGCTTTGAAAGCAACAGGGGGAAACTTCCCTGGCCGGTTGACAATGGTGTTGTAAGTATTCATTTTGGGCCCTATGAAGTCGAAGGAACCAAATTAAGGGGAGATAACCCCGGCGTTACGATCGCTACACCTTCGACTGGCATGGCTGTTAAATCAGTATTTAATGGGGAGGTAGCTGGCGTTTACAATATGGGCGATGGTATGGCGGTAACCATACGCCACGGAAAATACTTTACTACATACAGCAACCTGACATCAGTGAGTGTCGGCAAAGGAACGGAGGTTGCAACAGGCCAGTCAATTGGAAAAGTAGGTCAATCAGACGACGGAAGCGGCGGACAAATTGATTTTATATTGATGATCGAAAGCAAGAACGTAAATCCCGAACCTTGGTTAAGAAGAAGATGATGAATAAAATGAGTAATCGTGATGAGTTATGAGTAAACAACGATCATTTATCACTCATTTTAAAAATCTTTGGTAAAGCTTCTCATATTGAGGAACGATATACTGTATATCATATTTCTTCGCATGATCCGCTGCTCTTTTCTTAAATACCTTCAATACATCATCATTTCGCAGGATATCTAATGACTGTTGCGTCATGGAGTCGATATCTTTAACGTTACTCATATAGCCTGTAACTCCCGGGACAATGATCTCACTTAATCCCCCCGCATTGGAGGCAACAACAGGAACACCCGCTGCCATCGCTTCGAGAGCAGCTAAACCAAAGCTTTCATACGCCGACGGCAGTAAAAAGAGATCAGCGATTGCAAGAATATCTTCCATCTGTTCCTGTTTTCCTACAAATTGAACGTCGTTGAAGACATCCAGCTTACGACACAGTTCTTCAGCGGTTTGACGTTCAGGTCCATCACCCACAAATAAGAGTTTTGAAGGTATCTCTCTATGTACATTGTAAAATATTTGCACCACGTCCTCCACCCTTTTTATTTTTCTAAAGTTGGACGCATGTAATAGGATCCGTTCGCCATTAGGTGCAATGACCTTTCTAAAGGCATCGATGGGTTTGCGGGTGAAGCGATGAACGTCCACAAAATTGAAAATAACTTCTATTTCCTTCTCGATCTTGAAGATCTTGTAAGTTTCGTCACGAAGGTTGTTTGATACGGCAGTGATCGCATCGCTCTGATTGATCGAAAAGGCCACAACAGGTGCATACATCTTGTCTCTTCCTACTAATGTTATATCAGTTCCATGTAAGGTGGTTACAACAGGTATATTTTTGTTTTCCTTTTTCAGGATCTGCTTGGCAACATAGGCCGCTGAAGCATGAGGGATCGCATAATGTACATGCAGCAGGTCAAGATTGTTGTTCCTTATCACATCAACCATTGTACTTGCCAATGCCGTTTCATAAGGAGGGAAGTCAAACAGGGGATAGGGAGGAACCTGCACTTCATGATAGAAAATATTCGGAATAAAACCATTCAGCCGTACTGGCTGTTGGTACGTAATGAAATGCACCTGGTGATCTTTTTGTGCTAATGCCTTTCCTAACTCTGTCGCTAAAACACCGCTACCTCCAAATGTGGGATAGCATACAATACCTATTCTCATATTTTTCCAAATGGTTTACGAAGGTAAATACTATAAATAATCTGGCCCTTCCTTTCATATCAATATTATATCATTCATCTCAAATATTTTGCGCCGAATAGCCCGTTTGATTTATTTTAGCCGGATCGAACGACGTAATATATGAGAAAACTTTTCATAATTTTTTTTGCTTTTTTTAGTTGTACGGTTTCTTTTGCACAAAGCGAGGACTCGATAATGATCCGTCGCATTGCTGACGAGATCCTTTTACACAGTAAAGCCTATGATAATCTTCATGACCTCACGAAAAATATTGGTGGCCGTTTGTCTGGCTCGCCGGGATTCTACAATGCAGAACAATGGGGCTTAAAAGCTTTGCAACAATCAGGTGCAGACAAAGCATGGTTGCAGGAATGCAAGATCCCTCACTGGGTAAGAGGGGGAAAAGATGAAGCAACGGCAAATATTGCTTCGCAGAAAAAAAATCTAGATGTAATTGCCCTTGGTAATTCAGTGGGGACGGGACCGAAAGGAATCTCAGCAAATGTCGTCGAAGTAAGATCATTTGAGGAGTTGGAAACAAAAAGGGACTCGATAAAAGGAAAGATCATTTTTTATAACTATAAATTTAATCCAACTTTTGTCAATGTGTTCCAGGCTTATGGTGATGCGGTAAGATACAGGGGAGCTGGTGCGAGCCAGGCGGCGAAATACGGCGGATTGGCCGTGATCGTAAGAAGTATGAGCGAAAGTACTGACAACAATCCTCACACCGGCTCTTTGCAATACGATACTACACTTCCAAAAATTCCGGCGGTGGCCATTGGTTTAAAAGATGCGGACTTGCTTGATTCTGTTCTCAGGCACAAATCTGTCAATGTACTATTAAAAACAAATGGACACTTTCTCCCTGATACCATTGGCCATAATGTAATTGGTGAGTTGACCGGGACGGAATTTCCCGGCGAGTATATTACCATAGGTGGTCATCTCGATAGCTGGGATCCGGCCGAAGGGGCTCACGATGATGGCGCAGGTATCGTTCATACCATTGAAGTTCTCCGGGCATTCAAAGCACTAGGGTTCAAGCCTAAACATACCATTCGCTTTGTATTGTTCGCGAACGAAGAAAACGGTTTAAGGGGTGGAATCAAGTACGCAGAAGAGGCAAAGACAAAAAATGAAAAACACGTTTTTGCTCTGGAAAGTGATGCAGGTGGATTTTCACCCCGCGGCTATAGCTTCGGGGGCTCGGCTGAACAATTGGAAAAATTACAGAGTTGGATCCCATTATTAATTTGGTATGGAGTATATCAAATTGCAGGTGGGGGAGGCGGTGCTGATGTCAGCCCTTTGCGTGCAAATTTAAAAACACCGGTGGCCGAACTGGCACCTGATACGCAACGTTACTTCGACTATCACCATACCCGCAATGATGTTTTTGAAAATGTAAATAAAAGAGAACTGGAGCTGGGCGCAGTGAATGTGGCCGCGTTGATCTACCTCGTTGATAAGTATGGGTTATAAGAGAGGACGGCTAAGTCACTTTAACAAGTCTGACATTGCCGAACGGACAAAAGCGAAGGGGAATGAATTGATCACTTTCTGCATTTGCTTTTTTATTTCTTCATTGCAAAGATTCCCAATGCTTCCTTCGTGAAGCCCCTTCCCAACTTCCCCCGGAACGGGAGAAGTATACGAACCATCTTCAATCTTTTGTCCCACCATTTTATAAGCATCGCGAAATGGAATCCGTTGCATCACCAGTTTATTTACTTCGTCAACTGTAAACAAGTACTTATATTTTTCGTCGGCAAGGATATTTTTTTTGACCTCGATATTCGACAACATCAGTCCTGCCATTTCAATGCAACTCTCTAATGTTTTAAATGCAGGGAACAAATGTTCTTTCAACAGCTGCAGATCGCGATGGTAGCCTGAAGGCAGATTCGTTGTCATCATCATAATTTCATTGGGAAGAGATTTAATTTGATTGCAATGTGAACGGATCAATTCAAATACGTCAGGATTTTTTTTATGCGGCATGATACTGCTGCCTGTTGTTAATTCGGCCGGGAAAGAGATGAAATCAAAATTTTGATTTAAAAACAAACAGCTATCCATAGAAAGCTTGCTGAGTGTATCCGCTACATTTGCCAGGGCCATTGAGATTATTCTCTCCGTTTTTCCTCTTCCCATCTGCGCATATACTACGTTATAATTCAGATGTTCAAACCCAAGAAGTTTTGTTGTGAGTGTGCGGTTAATTGGGAATGACGAGCCGTAGCCGGCAGCAGATCCGAGCGGGTTCTTGTTTACAATATCATAGGCCGCTCTCAAAGTAATCATGTCGTCGACCAGGCTTTCTGCATAGGCGCCAAACCACAAGCCAAACGACGATGGCATCGCTAATTGCAAATGTGTATATCCCGGCAAGAGATCATCTTTATATTTTTCACTTTGTAACTGAAGCAATTCAAAAAAAGGTTCAATGCTTTTGACCAGCTCTTCAATTTTGTTTCTCAAAAAGAGTTTTATGTCAACAAGGACCTGGTCATTTCGACTCCGTGCACTATGGATCTTTTTTCCGGTGTCGCCCAATTTCTGAGTTAGTAAGAATTCTACCTGGGAGTGGATGTCTTCAACATCATTTTGAATTTTGAATTTCGAATTTTGAATTTGAGAAAAGATGCCCTTCAACTCTTTAGTCAATAAATTTCCTTCCTCTTGTGTCAATAACCCGACCTCTGCGAGCATGATCACATGGGCAATTGAACCCAACACATCAAAAGGGGCTAACTGCAGATCAAATTCGCGGTCATTTCCTACCGTAAATTTTTCCACTTCTTTTAATGATTCGATATTTTTTTGCCAAAGTTTCATAAGCGGTTACCGGAACTCTTATAAAATCTTGCCCAGTAATTGTATATAAAGCTCGATCCCTTCTTTTATTTCATCAATATAAATATACTCATCTGCTGTATGACTCCTTGCAGAATCTCCCGGTCCCATCTTTAATGCAGGGAAAGTCATAAGCGCTTTGTCAGATGTCGTGGGAGATCCGTAATATTTTTTCCCTAATTCGATGCCCGCCTTAATAAATGGGTGATCCAATGCTATCGATGATGAGCGGAGGCGGAAACTTCTTGCCCTGATTTCGCTCTCCACATTCTCTTTGATCGTATTGAATACTTCTTCGAAAGTATATAATTCGTTCACCCGTACATCAATTACAAACTTGCATTCGCCGGGAACGACATTGTGAGCTTTATTTTCAGTCTCAATAACGGTCACACTTATTTTCACGGGCCCCAATAAGTCAGAAACTTTTGGAAACCGGAATGACGTCAGCCATTCAATGTCTTTGATAGCTTTGTAAATGGCATTTTCGCCGTCGTTCCTTGCTGCATGGCCGGCTTTTCCCCTGGCAACACAATCCAGCACCATCAAACCTCTTTCGGCAACCGCCATTTGCATTTCAGTGGGCTCACCAACAATAGCACAATCTATTTTATCAAGATGCGGTAACAACGATTCTACGCCGTTACTCCCCGAAATTTCTTCTTCCGCCGTAGCTGCAATAACCAGGTTATATTTCAGATCTGTTTTTGAATAATAATAGAGGAAGCAGGCAATAAGCGATACCAATGCGCCACCCGCATCATTGCTTCCGAGGCCAAATAGTTTTCCATCACTCTCAATAGGTTTAAATGGATCAAGTGTATAGCCCTTATTGGGCTTTACCGTATCGTGATGCGAATTGAGCAGGATTGTCGGTTTGGACGGATCATAAAATTTATTGGTGGCCCAGATATTATTTAAATGAACTTTTGTCTTTACACCTTTTCTTTCCAAAAACTCTTCAATGAGGTCCGCAGTATTATCTTCTTCCTTGCTGAATGACGGCGTGGCAATTAGTTGTTTTAATAAAGCAAGCGCGTCAGTTTGTAATATCGTAAGCTGGTCACTACTCATTTAAGATCTTTGTTCCCGCTTCGCCATTGATCAGTTTTTCCAATTCCTCAGCCTTGCCGATAATTACTTTTTTCACTCCACAATTAATGGCAGCAAAAGCATTATCCAGTTTAGGAATCATGCCTGCGAAAATTTTTTGCTTTGATTTGAGTTGCTCATACCTGGATGGATTGATAGTCGGAATGACTGTGCTATCATCATTGGCATCAAGCAGCACACCGGCTTTTTCAAAAGAATAGATCAATTGAACGTCGTATAATGAACTCAGCGCTTTCGCAAGTTCCTGGGCAATGGTATCGGCATTTGTATTTAACAACTGACCTTTTTGATCATGAGTGAGCGATGCAAAAACGATTGAAATATTCTGGTCCAGTAAATTTTTCAGGAGATTTGTATTGATCAAATCGATGTCGCCAACAAAACCATAATCAATGACAGGATGATTTCTTTTGTGCGCAAGAATAGCATCGCCATCAGCTCCGCAAAGACCGATGGCATTGCAATCATGGGACTGCAATTGCGCGACTATATTTTTATTAATGTATCCGGCATAGACCATTGTTACGATCTTCAATGTTTCTTCATCAGTGATCCTTCGCCCATCAACCAATTTTTGCTCAACACCTAGTTTTTCAGCCAGTTTCGTAGCTAATTTGCCTCCTCCATGTACAAGAATTTTTTTCTCACGGATGGCAGCGAAATCTTTTAAGAACGATGAAAGTTTTATCTCATCATCAATGATGTTGCCGCCAATTTTTATTATATACAACTTATCCATTCAATACTTCAGATAAAACAGCTTGTACCGCCCAAACACGATTGGCGGCTTGTTGAGTTACCAAACTATTCGGTCCGTCTAGAATTTCATCGCTCAATTCTACATTCCTTCGTACAGGTAAACAATGCATCACCTTTGCATTATTTGTCAGTTTCAATTTTTCATTGGTGAGCATCCACTCAGGGTCATTACAGTAAATTTTTCCGTAGTCCGTGTAAGTGCTCCAGTTTTTTACATAAACGAAATCGGCATTTTTCAGCGCTTCATCGTGTTCTGTTGTAATTGTTGCGCCCTTTGTAAATTCTTTGCTCAACTCATAATCTTCGGGATGCGTGATCACAAAATCCGCTTTACCCCACGCATTGATCCATTGAGCGAAACTATTTGCCACGCATTGCGGCAACGGTTTGACATGAGGCGCCCAGGTAAGTACAATCTTTGGCTTTTTGTCCCGATACTTAACGGCATTAGATTTTTGATTTTCCTCGGTAATCGTTATTAGATCTGTCAGCGATTGCAAAGGATGGAGTGTTGCACTTTCCAGGCTTACCACAGGAATTCCCGCATACTTTACAAACTGATTCATGAACAATTCACTGTAATCATCGTCACGATTTTTTAGAGAAGGGAAAGTGCGAATAGCAAGAATGTCAAAATATTTTCCCATAATAGGTGCCGCATCTTTTACATGTTCGACTGTGCTACCACTCATGATCGCTTCCTCTTCGAATTCCAACGCCCACCCTTCATTGCCTACATTGAAAACGATCACATCCATTCCTAAATTCTGCGCTGCAATTTGGGTACTTAGTCGTGTCCTCATGCTTGGATTCAAAAAAAGGCAACCGATGCGTTTATTAAGGCCCAGGGACTTGTTTTTTAGCGGGTCAGCCTTGCAGTCAAGTGCCTTCTTCACCAGCGAATCAATATCAGCAACATCATGAACGGAAATGAACTGTTTCAATATTGGTGGTTTTATTGTTTCTCCTGTCATGCAATGCCAAAGGTCCAAAGGTGATTCCTTGGACCAACCCTCAGGAATATGTGACTTCCATTTGCTGCCGGCAAGCCGATGCTACTTGCCGACGCTTTCGGTCGGTATGCTAACATTTATTGTCTGTGCCCCACTTTGTCCGCTAGTAAGCAGTTGAATTTCTTCTTTCAAGGCATCAATGAAATCTTCCGCATCCCTTTTCTTCAGTGCAAGCGACGGCAACAACCGGATTACATTTGGTTTGGCTTCACCAGTAAATATTTTTTGATTCCACAACAAATTTTTCCTGAGATCTTTCAACTCTTCAGGCACATCAAAACCGATCATTAGCCCGCGACCTCGTACTCTTTTTATTTCCGGTATATTCTCTAGTTCATCTCTGAGGTATTTGCCGACCATCACCGCATTACCCATTAACTTCTCCTCTTCGATGGTTTCCAATACAGCTAAGGCAGCGGCGCAAGCCAGGTGATTACCGCCAAAAGTGGTTCCTAATTGAAAATGCTTTGCCTTAATGTGGGGAGCGATAATAATTCCGGCCACTGGGAACCCATTACCCATTCCTTTGGCCATAGTATAAATATCCGCATTCACCCCGGCAAAATCATGACTGAAAAATTTGCCGCTCCTTCCATAGCCGCATTGCACACTATCTGCTATATAGACTGTTTTATATTTATCACACAATTCTCTGATCTTTCTTAAAAAATCTTCGTCAGCAACATTGATACCGCCTACTCCCTGGATCCCTTCAACAATTACCGATGAGATTTCATTCCCATTTTCTTCAAAAAATTCTTCCAATGCCTGTTCATCATTAAATGGTAGAAAGGTCACATTATCAGTTTCGTTTACAGGAGCTATATAATGTTTGTTATCAGTGGCAGCTACAGCCAGCGAAGTTCGTCCATGAAAGGCTTTGTTGAAGGCGATCACTTTCTTTCGTCCATTATGAAAAGAAGCAAGCTTCAAAGCATTTTCGTTCGCTTCCGCGCCGCTGTTGCACAGGAAAAGCTGGTAATCGTCTTTGCCTGAAATTTTTCCGAGTTTTTCAGCCAGATGTTGTTGCAGCGGAATTTTTACGGAGTTTGAATAAAATGCAATTTTCTCAAGCTGCTCTTCAATTCTTTTGACCCAGTGTGGATGCGTATGTCCAATGCTGATCACTGCATGACCTCCATACAGATCAAGGTATTGCTCGCCATTTTCATCCCACACATAGGAACCTTTTGCTTTCACGATCGTCACATCATTGATCGGGTACACATCAAATAACTTCATTTCAGGTTGGTTTTATTAGTTTAAAAATAATTAGCTTTAAGATTCAGTCCGGCGCATTCATCAATACCAAACATGAGGTTCATATTTTGAACGGCCTGTCCGCTCGCGCCCTTTAGCAAATTGTCAATGATCGAATGGATAACCAGTTTACTTCCCACTTTCTCCAATTGTATCACGCATTTATTGGTGTTGACCACCTGTTTTAAGAAAATAATATCCTGGCTTAAATGAGTGAATGGCTGATTCGCATAGAAGTCCTCGTACAGCTGCACCAATTTTTCCATCTTCCAGTCGCAAGTGATCTGTGAGCTTATAAAAATGCCCCGAGTGAAATCACCGCGCCAGGGAATAAAGCTGATAGCTCCATCGTCTGAAGGAGCGCCTGGAAAACTATTCTGTAATTGATGCAGGCTTTGATAAATCTCATTTAAATGCTGGTGAGTAAGAGTTTTGTATGCCTGTATGTTGTTGGCTCTCCAGCTGAAATGAGAAGTGGCCGTCAATCCCTGGCCGGCCCCCGTTGATCCGGTGATACCGGTCGTATAAATATCTTCCAATAAACCAGCTTTAGCAAGCGGCAACAACCCTAGTTGAATGCCTGTAGCGAAGCAACCCGGATTGGCAATGTTATTCGCCGACCGGATCTGTTCTTTATTAAGCTCAGGAAGCCCATAAACGAATTGACGATTTTGAATTTTGCTCTTTGGATGTAGACGAAAATCCTGCGAAAGGTCAATGATCCTTACCTTTTCGCCGATTTCATTTTCTTCAAGAAATTGGATTGCTTCACCATGACCTACACACAAAAAAAGGACCTCAATGTCGTTACTCAATTCGCTGGTGAATTTCAATTTCGAATCTCCCAGCAAATCATGGTGAACAGAGTGAACAGGTTTTCCTGCATTGCTGCGACTATTAATAAAAGAAACAGATACATATGGATGGTGGATCAATAAGCGAATGAGCTCACCACCCGTATAACCTGCTCCTCCAACTATTCCAGCACGGATGCCCCCATCCCGTGAAGGGGCTTTCGAACTTTTTTTCTTATTTGATGCTTCACCCATTGGCTGACTTGTAATTTAAGATTTCCCTGCCTTCTAACCGGGCAAGGAATTTTCCTTTTGAATGGCATTCCAGATTGCTGTTTGATTCCCGAAGATCTTTGAAAATCCTCTTACATCCTCACCGCTCCACCCTGTATTCATTTCACCATATCTTCCAAACTTGCCGCTCATCAAGTCATATTTTGATTCAATACCGATGATCTGGAAACGATAAGGCATTAACTGAACAAATACATTGCCAGTTACATTTTGCTGTGAATTTTCAAGGAAGGCTTCTATATCTCTCATTACCGGATCAAGTATCTGTCCTTCATGCAACCAATTGCCATAAAATTGTGCCAACTGGTCCTTCCAATTTAATTGCCACTTCGTAAGGACATGTTTTTCCAATGCATGGTGCGATTTTATTATGACCATGGGAGCAGCGGCCTCAAATCCCACGCGGCCCTTTATGCCAATGATCGTGTCACCAATGTGAATATCTCTTCCAATTCCGTAGGGCGCCGCGATAGTTTGCAAATATTTTATTGCTTCTGTGGGATGAGAAATTTTTTTGTCATCAACTGTCCTTAGTTCCCCTTTTTCAAAACTTAATTTGACTTGCTGACTTCCCGATTGGCTAACTTGGGTCGGCCAGGCCTCTTCAGGCAACATTCCCAGCGATGAAAGCGTTTCTTTTCCCCCCACGCTCGTTCCCCACAAGCCCTTATTGATGGAGTACGCTGCTTTTGCAAAATTCATCTCAACATGCTTGCCTTTCAAATATTCAATTTCCTGTTCGCGGCTTAGTTTCAAATCGCGAATGGGCGTAACGATCTCCACGCCGGGGATCATGATGTGAAAGATCATATCAAATCTTACCTGGTCATTTCCAGCACCCGTACTTCCGTGCGCTACCGCATCAGCACCTAATGTCCTGGCATGTTCAGCAATGTGCAATGCCTGGCTCAGACGCTCTGCACTTACGCTAAGGGGATATGTATTATTTTTTAAGACATTTCCAAAAACAAGATATTTGATGATACGATCGTAGTAGGACTTTACAGCGTCAATGGTTGTATGAGTTTTTACACCCAATTTTTTTGCATGCGCTTCGATATCTTTTAATTCCTCTTCTGTAAAGCCTCCTGTATTGACTACAATGCTATGTACTTCATATCCTTTGTCTTCACTGAGGTATTTTGCGCAAAATGACGTATCCAGACCACCACTGAAACCCAGGACGATCTTGCTCCCCTTCCCTAACCGGGAACTACCCCCATCCCCTAAAAGGGAGTTTTTGGAAATATCATTTTTTGCGGCAGCCATTTATTGTTGATTAGAGTTCTTAAAGTTGAAGTGTGCGACGCAACGGGTGTTGAGTAGCATTGCTATTGGTGATAACATAATTAATTAAAAAAATGAAATAAAAACGATTTTGGTTTTGAATTGCTGACACCCACACCGTTTGCATTGGCATCTTTTTTCTTAAACAATTTCCATTGTTTGAAGCGCAGCAGTCGTTCAAACCCGCTCTTATTCTTTTCAAAAAATTCTTTTGTTTCTTCTGGCTTGTAATGATCTTTTGGATCGTATAACATAGCCGTGCAGAAACAATTTTGTCTGTCCTTGCTCATCAGGGTTTCATAGTTCACACAACTTTTGCATCCTTCCCAAAATGCGGGATCCTGTGTAAGCTCGGAATAAGTGACAGGTTCATAACCCAACTCGGAGTTTATTTTCATTACCGCGAGACCGGTGGTCAATCCAAAAATTTTGGCGTCGGGATATTTTTCTCTGGACAGGTTAAAGATTTTTTGCTTGATGGCCTTAGCAACACCGCTTTTGCGATAAGAGGGCGCAACGATCAAACCTGAGTTGGCCACATACTCTCCATGACTCCATGTTTCAATATAGCAAAATCCAACCCACTCGCCGTTGTTTGTGAGTGCGATGACCGCCTTACCCTGTTCCATTTTTTCGGCAATGTATTCGGGTGATCGGCGGGCAATACCCGTGCCACGGGCCTTGGCAGATGACTCCATCTCGTCGGTTATGATTTCTGCGTACACCTTGTCTTGGGGTGTAGCAACCCTGATAATTATATTTTGAGTGTCCAATGTATAATGATTGATATGTCAGGCGGATAACCACTCCATGTTAAAGAAATCCGGGAGGAATTCACTGATAGGGGCCCCGGTTATTGGCTCGTCCTATCAGAACCCAGGTCGGGTCAGGTAGTGAAAGATGTCAAAGCATACCGAATACACACCGCTGGTAATAGGCGGGTGAAAGGCAAACTGCTTTGTATGTGTCAGAATATTATTCATAGTTATTATTCTTACAAAAATCCTGCCCGCTAAAAACAGGAGGACACAAAAGTATAAAATAAATAAAGTTATTATCAAGTTTTTTTGTTAATAGATAATGAAGTGATAAAGCGGGTATTGCCGGACGCACTGATGTAGGCCAATATTCCTACTCAGCGAACAATAGAAAAATCGCCGGTCGTTTATGAATATCTATATTTTCTTTTTTCCAATTAGCGATGGTCTTTGTTTTGATCCATTGATTCTTTCCCGTTAAATCAACTGCCATACAGAGCCTGGTTGTGGATTTGCAAATTTTTAAAAGAGATTCAATAAGTCCATTGTTCCTGTAAGGTGTTTCAATAAATATTTGTGTGCAACGGATCTTTTGTGATTCTGTTTCCAGTTCTTTAATGACTTTTGAGCGTTCCTGTTCATTTATGGGTAAGTAACCTGCGAACCTGAAGTGCTGGCCATTCATGCCGCTGGCCATTAAGGCTAATATAATAGAGTCAGGTCCAACCAAAGGTTTTACATCTGCATCCAATTCCTGGGCTATGGCGATCAGTTCTTGCCCCGGGTCAGCGATGGCGGGACAACCTGCTTCACTGATTAGCCCAATATTTTTGCCTTCAGCTATCATCGTTTTGAAAAGAGTTTTCTCATAGTTAGCATTGTCGATCACATGCCATTCGTAAGCATCGATCACTATTTCTTTCCATATCTTTTTTAAATACCTGCGGGTCGTCCTTTCATTCTCAACAAAAAAAATGTGGCAGTCTTTTACTGCATCGATGATATAAGGAGGAATAGTTTCGATCGCTTCATCATCAAGCAAGGAGGGAATGAGATAGACTTTGGATTTCATTCGTTGAAGTTTTATAGGTTCGCAAGCCTGCCTGTCGGCAGACAGGTTTCAAAGTTCCGGAAGTTATCTCCAGATCTGATATGAACAATGAAACTCTGGAACCCTGAAACTTATTCCGGGTTAACCTTATTCCGGGTTAACCTTATACAGACTCAGTGTAGCCGCAATAACGGCATAAGCAGGGGCAAAGATCCAGCCCACAAATAAAACCGCATGCAGCACATAAAAAACTAATCCATTACCAATAGCTAATCCCCGGTGACGGCTAATGTATTGAATACTCCGTGAGGCTGGCAGCTTGTGCCGTTCACAGCTGTAATCGATCATCGAAAAACCATAGTAATAGCACTCGGCGAACAAAGCGACGAGAGGAGTAACCCACCCAAATAAAGGAACAAGAGTTAATAAAGAAAGGCCAATCAGATAAATAGTTTGCCAAATCATATTTCTCAGGGCAAGTTTTGTTCCCCGCCAGCAGTCTTTTACCAACTGTTTGAAATTGAACGGAAAATCCTTGCCTTCAATGATAGATTCTGTTTTTTCGCTGAGATAAGAGAAGATGGGCGAGCCGACGATCAGCCATATATATTTGAAAAGAGAAAAATAGAAAAGCATCAGGATGAGCCAGAGAATAATGCCTGCAAAAGTGAAGAAGAAACCAAGCCAGCTATTTTGAAATTTTTGTATCCAGCTACCGAGCCCGGTTGAAGTAGTGAGGTATTCGATAACAGCCGTCGCAGACTTACCAAAAAAATACATACTTGCTCCAAACAGCAGAGCATAAATAATTCCCGGGATGACGATCCACTTCCAAAGTTTATGAGTGACAATAAAGCGGTGGGCTTCGAAATAGGATTGGATAGCTATTACGATTTCTTTCAGCAAGACATAAATTTGAGTAAATATAAAGAACCACGATTAAATGAATGAAAAGGATGCTGAAGAAATTAGGGAGCGAATTTTATAAGAGAAAAGACGTAGCAAAAATTGCGAAAGAATTATTGGGAAAGATCCTTGTGACAAATTGGGATGGTGTTGTGACTTCGGGCAGAATCGTTGAATGCGAAGCTTATGAAGGGGTCATAGACAAAGCATCACATGCATCTGGCGGACGAAGGACCAGGCGGAATGAAATTATGTATGGTGAGGGTGGTTATGCCTATGTTTATCTCTGTTACGGCATTCATCATTTATTCAATGTGGTCACCAATTTCCACGAAGTTCCTCATGCAATATTGATCCGTGCTCTTGATCCGATTGAAGGCGTCCGGGAAATGTTATTGCGCACCAGCAAGAAAAAATTGGATGACACGCTCACCCGTGGTCCGGGTAACGTGTCAAAAGCATTGGGAATATTTACAAGGCATTCAGGACTTTCATTGTCAAATGATCAGATCTTTATTGCTGACGATGGAGGAACATTTAGCAAAAAACAAATTGCAGCGTCGCCGCGCATTGGCGTCGATTATGCAGGTGAAGATGCCTTATTGCCTTATCGTTTTTACGTGAAAGGTAATCCCTACGTTAGCGGCAAACCCAGATAATAAAATTAAAAATGCAACAGTAAAAAGTAAAAAGTGGGTCAAAATTTGACTCTTCCGGAAGAGATACTCCCAAGGGAGTCTCCTGAACCTTCAGCTTGTTTTTGACTTTTTACTTCACTTAAATTGCCAAATACAAAATCCATTTTACTTCGGTCAAATTCTTTTTCATTGTTAGCGATCCAGATGGTTGCCACACCATTTCCGATAAAATTTGTGATGGCTCTTGCCTCGGACATAAAACGATCGACGCCTAATAATAAGGCCAAACCTTCCAAAGGAATTACCTTAATAGCCGTTAAGGTCGAAGCCAGCACTACGAAACCGCTCCCCGTAACACCCGCAGCTCCCTTGGAAGTAACC
>Ga0068869_100000824_pt1 | contig 17695 bp, 13 predicted proteins | sample KBSMisM52_FD_64676 | JGI IMG/M metagenome (GOLD analysis project Ga0068869, IMG submission 64676) | Miscanthus rhizosphere microbial communities from Kellogg Biological Station, Michigan, USA - KBS Miscanthus M5-2 | ecosystem: Host-associated > Plants > Roots > Rhizosphere > Soil ... | reverse complement strand
GGAGCTGGCGGGTTTGAGCGGCGATCTGCTGAATGTTAAAATGCCAGTCCTGACCCTCTTTTTTCTGCGCGCCTATGGTTTGTTCAATGGTATTTCCGGCGGGCAGCGCAAAGAAGATTACGCGTGTGGGTTTTTGCCGATCAAAATTTTCCGGTGCATTCACGTGAATACGTAAAGCATCAGGGGCACCTTCCGGATACCTGTAACTGCGAGTGAACTCATTGAAAGCCGGGCTTTTTTCAAAGCCGGAATCGCTAAGATTTTTTTTTGTCGTCCCCGGAGTCGGGGTTGGAGGCGATCATGAGGTCATCAGGTTTCTTGGCGGGAGCTTCGGGGGCTTGCGGTGCTTCTCCAGTTTTCTTTTTCTGGAAAACGGATACCCCAGCGTGCCATTGGTATGGCGGAGGTTGATTTGGTGTGTGGGGCGAATGCCATTCCTTGATTCCGATATATTGATCGTCACCAATGGTAAATGGCGTGGCAGATCCAAACTCTGCTGAACTTAAAATGGACCAGGCTTGAGCAGTGGCTTCCTGTTGGTGGCTATACATAAAGGTGTAGCCGCCGGGAACTTTGGAGCGGGCTTCAGCGTTTTCGCGTTGAATGTCATCCATGGTTTTGCCCGGTGGCAGACGGCTTGGGTCGTTGCGGTAAGCAACAGGATCAAATTTTCCGTTGGCATCTGTCGGAACGTCGGCCGGTTTTTCTTCAGGTGCGGCTTTTTCTTCCGGTGGTTGAACGGTTGCTACTCCTGCGGCCATCATTTCTGAAAGCTGAGAGTAATTTCCAAAGTGAACACCATCCTTTTTCGCATTCAAAAGTTCCGGTTTGAGGGCTCCATGTTTATTTGGATCATCAAATGCCGTCGCTAAATCAAGGACTTCATCGGGGCCGATCTGAGCCTGACTTTTGTCATCTTTGGTTGCTTTGTAGCCCAGAATCCATTTATTCACATCTTCCCAACGTTTTACCAAATCCTTGTTGTACTCTTCTTCTGTCGGGAATTGTGATTTGTATTTTTCTGCCCAGACTTTGGCATAGCCGCCGTATGCACATGGAGGCATTGTCGAACCCACCACATTCATACCGGCCTCTTTGGCCAGTTGATAGATCTCTTTAAGATTGGCAATGATCTGATCGCCGGATCCCGGAATAAAAAGATCGTTGGAGCCACCAAGTACTACGAGTGTTGATCCCTTGCATTCCTGTGTGAGGATTTTATTTTTTAAGACATCCAGAATCTGTCTGGAACTTTGCCCCTGGGATTTTTCGTTTGTTCCATAATGGAGATGACTCAAATTTGGATATTTGGATTTAAGTCCCGGAACAAAGCCGTCCGAAAGTGAATCACCAATAACAAACACTTTATTTTTGCCGATCTTTTCAACTTTTTCAGGTTGTTTTTCTGGAGATGGGCCAGGCTGAGGTTGTGGTTGCGGCGAAGGTGCATTGTATGACGCCGGAGCATAATCGGAAGAACCTTTATACGGTTTTGGTGAGTATGATGGACCCGGGGATGGAGAATAACTTGGAGCGTTATATCCCCCGCCAGTGTAGGTTTCTGCAGGTTTGTTTACACCACCGGATTTGGCAAGTTTTGGAGGTGGTACATCAATCGGAACACCGGCATCAGGTTTAGCGTCTGGCTCTTTTTCTTTGCCGACAACAGCAAGATCTACAGGTTTCGATTTGTCTTTTTTGTCAGGAACTGTTTCTACTTCAATGAGTTTTGGACCACCGGATGACGGATATTTTTGATGGAACGAAGCAACGGCATCAGCACCTTCCCTGGAAAGTACATATTTACTGGATGGAGCTGTCTCGTCGCTGCCAAAAATTACTTTTTTAATTCCTGCGTACTCAGTTTTGGTGCAGATTTCTTCCATGGAAATTTTTTGCCCTTCAACTTCGACGTAACTGCCCATCAGATCGCCGCCCTGGGCGTAGTCTGAGTATGTTGGTTCATGGGCACGATCGCCGATACCCTGAGCAATGTCACCACGGATTTTGTAGTCTCTTTCGCCTTTTTCGTTTACATATTCAACGGCATAGGCACCTCCACCGAATGTTATTTTGTCTGTGGCGCCACCGCGTGGAGCAAAGACGGTTTTGCGGGCACCCATAGCAAGTTCGTTTGGTTTGATGCCATGTTGTTCCAACCATTGCATTTGCATGTCGTGCTCGGCCTGAAGGTAGTCTACGGATTTCATGGCCGCACCATTTCTGATAAGTTTGCCATTTCCATCTGTCGTATTGATCGGAAGTGGTGACAGACCTTTTTCCTGGCGTCGCTTATTTACAAACGCTTCCAGTTGTTCACCTGTAAAGAACGGCATTTTCTTTACTGCTTCGTCAGCATACATTCGAGTGTAAAGTTCGCTCTGCGGCATATTCCCGCCAACCATTTCGGCAATCGCCTGCATGGTCGGACCGTCCGGTGTGAGAGTAATTTTATCGTCTCCAGTTCCAAAACTTAAATTGGTGTAGAGAGGAATTTTTATTTTCTTACCATCAACTGTGGTTTCATAAAATTTAGGCTGGAGTGAGTCCGGTGAGAAAGCGCCCTTGGCAGCCTGCTCCAGAATGAGTTGTTGTTTTTCTTTTGGTGATTTGCAAAGTGCTAATGCTGCAGTGAATTGTGATCCAGTCATAGCATCAGGAGAGCGTGGCGGAAAGTTTAATGTTTCTACTGTTCCTTTTGATTCGGCAATTTTTTCTTCTGTTGGTACATCGGCGGTTGTGTTTGCTCCCGGGTATTTCATGTAGGCAGCAAAAAGTTCCGGGTGAACTACGTGACTTCCCGGGGTAAGTTTGGTTTCTACGTTTATTTTGTAGTCCTCCATTTTTTTACCCATTCTGGCCATGTAACCCTGAATGTATTCCTGAAGTTTTCCGTTGGCGGCAAAAGTTTCTTTGGTTCCGGTGTAGCTTTGGAGTTCGCGGGTTGGATCTTCGGAAACCCATTTGGCCAGGGCTTCTTGTGCTCCTCCGTAGTATGAGTCCATGTAACCGATCTGTTTGAGGCCGGTGTACATTTCTTTGAGTTCAGGGTCGTCGGAATTTTGGAGACTTGTGAGCCACTGATTTACCGCTCTGTATCCCCCGCTGAAGGATGACAAACTGATGTTGTCGCGAAGTTTGTATCCGGTGAGCTGTTCAGCCTGTTTAATCATGGCTCCGAAAACTTTTGGGTCTTCAAAATCTTTCCAGGCACCGGTACCGCCAACATCGAATTTATCTGAAGGCATAACCAGGACAACTGGATCACCATTTTCACGCATTTTTTTGACCTCTTCAAAAATCTTGGCACTTTCACCAGCCAGATCCTGACCTTTGTTTCCGTGAGTGAAGACAATTACACGAGGAGGTTTCTTGAACTTGCTCATGTCGTCCGGGTAGCTGATGTGAAAATCACTTTTGGCATTCGGGCTGTTGATGCCTGGAAGGTCACTGATTTTATAAAACTCCCCGCCGTACTGATCTTTCACAGTTTTTTCGGCCAGCGTAAGTTCGGCTTTTTTACGAGCTTCTGCCTCTGCCTTTTCACGGGCGACACGTTCGGCCTCGGCTTTGATTTTGGCGTCGGCTTCTGCTTTTAGTTTTGCTAATCGTTCTGCTTCAGCTTTCGCTTTGGCAGCTTTTTCGGCGTCGGCTTTGGCCTTATCGGCTTTTTCTTTGGCTTCAACGTCGATTGGCACGCCTTCCTTCTTCTCTTTTTCGCTGCCCTCTTTTGGTTTGTCGCTGGCGACTTCCGGTTTATCTTTTTCACCAACAAAACACAGTCGGGCCTGCTTCAACTGAAGTGCGAAAAGTTTGTTTTGTAGATGCCTTAAAAGCATGCTTGTTTTAGAGCTCAATAAATCTTACTATTATAGCATATTTTGTGTCTGTAATTAAGGATAAATGGCTGTTTTGAAGCACATTCCGGAACGTACCTGTGTGGCCTGCCGCAGAAAGGGTAAAAAAGAGTCGTTTTTCCGCATGTCCAAGAGCGAAAATGGCGAATTGACCCCTGATACAGCTGATAAGTCTGTCGGACGTGGATTTTATATCTGCAAAACAGATTCCTGCATCACGCAACTACTTCTCAAAAACGATACCAAGAAAAAGCAGTCCAAACGTGTCTTTATCAGCCCTGAAACTGCTACCATTCTCCAGCAACAACTTTCCAAATAATGAGCCAAAATTTTTTAGAGCAACTGAATCCTGAACAGAAAATGGCCGTGACTCAAACTGACGGACCGTTATTAATTTTGGCGGGTGCGGGTACCGGGAAAACTAAAGTGATCACTTCCAAAATTCTGTATCTACTTTTAGAAAAAAAGGTTCCTTCTTCACAAATTCTGGCGCTGACATTTACGGAAAAAGCCTCTGACGAAATGGCCACCCGTGTGGACGAAGCCATGCCGCTTTCATATGAAGAGATTACGATCAAAACCTTTCACGGATTTTGTGATCAGATTTTGCGTGAGAGCGGAATGGAGATTGGTATTGATCCTGGATACCAACTTTTAGAGTCCACGCAGCAGTGGCTGTTTATGAAAAGAAATCTGTACTCTTTTGAATTGGATTACTACAGGCCACTTGGGAATCCGAATAAGTTCTTTTATTCACTCCTCAGCCATTTTAGCAGGCTCAAAGATGAAGATGTAAAACCTGAAAGTTATGTGGCGTATGCTCAGAAACTTTTAGAAACTGCTGGCGATGAGGCGGCTGAAAAAGAGGCAGCTACCAAAACGTTGGAGATTGCCAAAGCCTATGCCAAATATCAGGAGCTCATGCAGCAACAAAGTTATTTAGACTTTGGTGATCTGCAATATTACGCGTTGCGACTTCTGGAATCGCGGCCCAGCGTTTTGAAAAAGTATCAGGATAGATTCCAGTATATTTTAGTGGATGAGTATCAGGATACGAACTACGCGCAGAATAAATTAATTTTTTTGTTGTCGGGCGGGAGTCATAATCTGACGGTCGTGGGTGATGACGATCAGGCGATTTATAAATGGCGCGGTGCTTCGCTCTCCAATATTCTTACCTTCAGGGAGCGCTTTCCTGACGCTCAAACGGCGGTCCTGGTAGAAAACTACCGTTCCACACAGCCGATTTTGGATGCGAGTTATTTTGTAATTCAAAAAAATAATCCGTTGCGATTGGAAGCGCAGGAAAATGTTTCCAAGAAACTGAAAAGTTTTGTGAGCGAAAAAGATCCGTCGCTCAATGAACCGGTGCAGGTACATCATTTTGCCAAATATATTGATGAGGTGGATTTTATTGTTGAGCAGATTAAACAGAATTCTTCGGCGGGTGTTCGCTATAAAGATATGGCAATTCTGGTAAGGGCGAACCAGCATGCGAGTCTTTTTATTGATGCTTTAAAATATAGCGAAATTCCTTTTAAAGTGCGTGATCCGTACGGACTGATGCGTTTTGAGGAGACTAAAGATTTAATGGCATTGCTTCGATTTCTGGTTCGCCCGCATGACGACATCGCCTTCTTTAGGCTGCTGACTTTGCCGCTGTTTGAGGTGCCGATGGCCGAGGCTTTGGATTTGTTAGAGAAAGCCAAAAAAGCAGATTATGAACCGTTGTTTTATTATCTGCGCAAACTTTTAACTAAAGAGGTTGAACAGAGTTTGCCGGGTTTGGAAGAGGAACCGGTATGGTTCCCTGTTTACGAATTATTGAATAAGTTGATCGATTACTCCCGCACACACAGCGTTGGGCAAACGATCAGCGAGTTTTTAAATGTGAGCGGGTACTATTTGAAACTGACCGAAAATGACTCTCTCCAAAATGCAGAAAAAATTCTGCACATTAAACAGTTTTCTGAGCTGACAAAACATTTTGAGTCTGAAGAAAATGAAAATTCTATTAATGCATTTCTGCAGTACTTGGAACTTTTAGAGCAGGCTCAGGGTACGATTCCAGCGCTCGATGATCTGCAGGAAGATGCGGTGAGTGTGCTTACCGTTCATAGTTCCAAAGGTTTGGAGTTTGAAGCTGTCTTTTTGCCGTCACTCGTTCAACAGCGTTTTCCAAGCACCAAACGCAGTGATCCGTTTGAAGTTCCCGACGAACTGATTGCTGAAAAACTTCCCGATGTGGATCAGCATCTTGCTGAGGAACGCAGACTTTTTTATGTGGCCTGCACACGCGCGCGCAAAAAACTTTTCTTAAGTTACAGCGATTTATATGAAGGCAAAAAGGCTTGGAAACCTTCCGTATTTTTGCAGGAGATTCAGGACTCGGGTTGTGCTCAGAAGACGGATCATGACTCCACGGAAGTGGACTCTAAGCTCATGATGAATACGGCCCAGACAACAAATGAGAGCGGAAAACTTTTGTATGTTCCGCCGAACGATAATAAAAAACTCAGCTACAGCAAGATTGATACTTTTGAAACCTGTCCGCTCAAATATAAGTTCCGCTACCTTTTTGAAATTCCTTCACCGAGTGCGCACGCGGCCAATTTTGGTTCGAGTGTGCATGAGACGGTGAATCAGTTTTATGAAAAAGTCAGCGAAGGTGAGAAACCGAGTATGGAGCTTCTGGAAAAGCTGTATGAGGAGTGCTGGATCAGCGGAGGTTACGACAGCAAAGCCCATATGATGGCCAGAAAAAAGAAAGGCTTGGATGTTATGAAGAAATTTTATGAAACAGAACAGGCGAGAAATTTTGTGCCACCGGCTTATCGTGAAAAACTTTTCCGACTGAAGATTGGCGAGTTTGCAATTACCGGACGTATTGATCGTATTGATAAACTTGAGGATGGAACTTATGAGGTGATCGATTATAAAACCGGCTCTTACAAACGTGATACCAACATTAAAAAAGATCTGCAGCTTTCCTTGTATGCACTGGCCTGCCGCGATGTTTTCCGCATTCCGGTTTCCAAATTGAGTCTCTATTTTTTGGAGGATGGTACTCGTGTTTCTACCACTCGTGCTCCTGAAGATTTGCTGACCGTTCAGGAAGAGATCAAAAAAGATGGTGAGGCGATTTTAACTTCGCAGTTTTTACCAACGCCGGGTTTTCATTGTAGTTTTTGTGAGTTTCGGGTGTTATGTCATGCGGCTGAGTAGGCTGAGTCGCTCAATTGCAGAATGGCACAATCGTATAAATAAAAAGAGCCCACCGTAGCAGGGCCCTTTTTAAAATTGGATAATTTTTAGTTGTTGTACCAGTCCTGAGGATTTACATTTTTCACAGTCGTTCCAACTTCTACATTCACAACGATTGGTTCGTGGGATGTGCAGCTGGCATTCAGGCCACAAGTTACAAATTCTGAATAATAAGCGATGGTTGAACCGAGGCGGGCGTATACTTTATAGCTGCCTGCTGGCACAGGTAAGGTGTAGCTTTGTAAACCGTCCGGAGCATCTGTTTTTGTATATGTGCAGTATGTTTCGACATTTTCAATTTTGTCGGCACAAATTTCCATGTCTGCAGGAATTCCGGATGATGGGTAGTTTACTTCACCAGTGATAGTGCCGCGTGGTTGGGCAATTTCGTCGTAGGTTTCTGAAGGTTTGGTGGTTACGTTGGCACGCATACGGTAAAGCATTTCGGCCATTTCTCCACGAGTGATTTTCTGGTCAAATGTGTTGATGGTTGTTGGAATTGCATGTAAACCTTCCAGAACATTTACATATTTATGGAACCAGTCTTCCGGTGCATAACCGGCGCCGGCAAATTCACCGCCTGTAGAAACAACGATAATTTTTGCAGCTTCGGCAAAGTTGATATTTTGTTCAGGTTTAAATGTGCCGTCCGGATAACCGCTCACATAACCTTGTTTTTGAGCTTCACGTAAATATGGTACGTACCAAGCACCGCTTTCAAGGTCTGTAAAATTCAAGCCAGAGAGAGAATAAATATCATAGCCGGATGGATCTGTTTCAGGTTTGTAGCCGGATGCGCCGACAATAATTTTGGCGAACTCGGCGCGGTTGATTGTTTGGTACGGTTTGAAAGATCCGTCAGGGTATCCGCCAACAATTCCTTCTGTTTGCAGATAACTGATGGCGTCATAATATTCACTGCCGCTTGGGACATCTGTAAATGGGGTGTAGTCGCCGCCCATGGCTAATGCCTGGGTAAAAACGAGCAACGAAATCGCCCCGATGGCTATCATTTTTTTCATTTCTTTTTGGGTTAAATAAATATGTTTGTATGACTCGTGTATGGTAACATTTTCTTGGGTGCGGCAAAAGTTTCTAAAGTATGTATCACGCACTTGACGGTGAGTACCTACTCACCTATACTCAAAACCAGCCTAACTTTCTTTTATTTTATGGATAACATTGTTTTGTACTTATTGGTTTTCGTGGTTCTGGCAGCCGTTGGATATCTGGCTGTACAGATTCAGAAATTACAAAAGCCGGAGGATCAGACTTCTCAAAAGTTGATGCTGGATGTGATGGAGAAATTGCGCGCGTCTGTGCAGGATGGTGATGATAAGACCCGCAAATCTTTGCAGGATCAGCTGGATAAAATGACAAAACAGCTCGCGGATCATCAAAAAGGTTCGCTGGATACTTTGCAGAAACAGTTTGGGCAGAGTGCCAAAATTATTGAGGATGTTACTAAAAAACTTACCAAACTGGATGAGACCAATAAACAGGTCGTGGGTTTTGCCGAACAGATGAAGAGTCTGGAAAATATTTTAAAGAATCCAAAACAACGCGGTATTTTAGGTGAGTATTTTTTGGAGGCTTTGCTTGGAAATGTTTTGGCGCCGGGTCAGTACAAAATGCAGTACAGTTTTAAGAGCGGTGAGATTGTGGATGCGGTAATTTATTTTAAAGATAAGGTGATTCCGATTGATGCCAAATTCTCTCTGGAAAAATATAATATGATGATGCAGGAGGCTGATAAATCCAAACGTGAACAGCTGGAAAAAGAGTTTAAGATGGATCTAAAAAACCGCATCGATGAGACCTCTAAATATATTCGTCCGGCGGAGGATACTACGGATTTTGCGTTTATGTTTATGCCGGCGGAAGGTATTTACTATAACCTGCTTATTTACAATGTTGGCACAGTTGAAGTGAACACCCAGGATCTGATTGAGTATGCTTTTAAAAAGCATGTGATCATTGTTTCACCGACATCTTTCTTTGCTTACCTCGAGACGGTATTGCAGGGTTTGAAAGCTTTGAAGATGGAAGAGTCTGTGAAAGAGATTATTAAAAATGTGGGTGTACTCGGCAGACATATGGGTAGTTATGAAGAGTTTTTCAAAAAACTGGGCTCACATCTTTCCACAACTGTGAACACTTATAACAACGCTGCGACTGAGTTTAAGAAGATCGATAAGGATGTTTATAAACTCACTGAGGGAGCTGAGGGCGGCAAAATTGCGCTTGAGCTTCTGGAGCGTCCGCTTTCGGAGTAGTGTTTGAATATTGAAAAGTTGCTGAATTTTGGCTTATTTTTGCTTCTATACGGTTTTACGGGAGTTTGACTTTTACCGCTTTTTTCCGTAGACTGCTGGCGCTTTAGACAATATTTGCTCTTTTTCGTGCCCACAAAAACTCCAACTAAAAAATCTACAACTGCCAAGAAATCTGCTGCGGCAAAAACTCCTGCTAAAAAAGGAGCTGCTTCAGTGAAGGCAAAAGCACCTAAGGCGGCACCAAAAAAAGTTGCTGCTAAAGTGAAGGAGACTCCAAAAAAGATTGTGGCACCTAAACAGGTTGAGAAAGTTGAAGAAGTGAAACCAGATATGAAATCTTGGCCACAACAAAAATCTGCTCAACAGCAGGATCCACAGAAGCAGAGTGGCCAGCAAAAACAGCAACCAACTCCGCCGCCAAAAGCTCAACCAAAAGACGAAGCTCCCAAAGAGGCTGCAGAAGATGCTCTTTTTGGTTCACTCGGCGAGGATGAAGAACCACAAGGTCAGGCTGAGGTTTATGATGAACTGGTTGCCCGTGAAACTGAACGTGAAATTATCCGCAGCCAACGTAAACAGATGGCGGGTAAAGATAGCAAAAAAGATGGCAGAAAATATATTCCACAAAAAGTTACCGGTCCGATTTTGGATCGCGTTGTTGAGATTCCGGAAGTTATTTCCGTGAAAGAGTTTGCTGAGAAAACCGGTCTTGGTGCAGCAAAAGTTATTGGTGAGTTGATGAAGAACGGTGTGCTGGCGAACATTAACCAGCAGATCGATTTTGATACGGCTCAGATTATTGCTGATGATTTCCATGTAAAGATTAAGAAGAAAGTTGTGGCTGCTTCTGCTGAAGATGTGTATGCCGGTGATCTGGGTGCACTTCTCAAGAATGAAGAGCCTGAAAACCTGAAACCTCGTCCACCGATTGTGGTGATCATGGGTCACGTGGATCATGGAAAAACCACATTATTGGATAAGATTCGTAATGAGAATGTGGCAGCAAAAGAGGCTGGTGGAATTACGCAGCACATTGGTGCGTATCAGGTGGAAAAGAATGGAAAGAAGATTACGTTCCTGGATACTCCGGGTCACGAGGCCTTTACGGCTATGCGCGCCCGCGGAGCAAAAGTTACGGATATTGCCATTCTAGTTGTTGCTGCTGATGAAGGTATCAAACCGCAAACGGTTGAAGCCATCCAGCACGCGCAGGATGCCGGAGTGCCGATCATTGTGGCTATTAATAAGATTGATAAACCCGGAGCCGATTTAAATCGCGTGAAGGGTGAACTTGGCGAATATAATTTAGTTTCTGAAGACTGGGGCGGCAAAACTATTATGGTTCCGGTTTCTGCTCTGACAGGTGAAGGCATTCCGCAGTTACTGGAAATGGTATTGCTCACTGCCGATTTGGAAAACCTGAAAGCCAACCCCAACCGCGCGGCTGTTGGAACGGTAATTGAAGCGCATCTTGATCAGAATCTTGGACCTATTGCTACAGTTATCGTAAATGCCGGAACACTCCGCATTATGGATAATGTGGTGGTGGGAAGTGCCTATGGAAGAATGAAAGTGATGAAGGATTTTACCGGGAAAAATGTACGTGAAGCCGGCCCTTCTACTCCTATCTTGATTGCGGGTCTTTCTCAGACACCTCAGAGTGGAGATATTTTCCATGTGGTGACCGATGATCGTACTGCGCGAACACAAGCGTTGAATGTACAAACTCTCCGTGAAGCGGATTTGATTTCAAAACGTGGTGTTGGTGAAATTATTTCACAGATCGCGTCCGGACAACTCAAAAACTTAAAACTTGTTTTGAAAGCTGATACCAAAGGTTCGCTGGAAGCGATTCGCCAATCGTTGGCTCAGATCAAAAATGATGACGTGGCCGTAAAAGTTATTTTGGCCGGCGTTGGTAACATTACTGAGTCTGACGTGATGATGGCTGCGGCCGCAAACGGCATCGTGATGGGCTTCCACGTTGAAGTGAACCTGGCTGTACGACGCACGGCTGAACGTGAAAATGTGGAAATTCTCCACTATACCGTGATCTATAAACTTCTGGATGATATTAAGAAAATTCTTACCGGCATGCTTGAACCTGAAGAGATTGAAACAATTCTGGGAAGAGCTGAAGTACGAAAAGTATTTATGACAGAAAAGAAACAGATGATCGTTGGTTGCAAAGTTTTGAGCGGCCACATTGAACGAGTGAAAGTTCGCGTGTTTAGAAAAGGTGAGAAGGTTGGCGATGGCACAATCAATACGCTCAAACATTTTGAAAAGAACGTGAACGAAGTTACCGAAGGTAACGAGTGTGGCGTCATGTACTCTGGTTTTATGCCACTGGAAGAGGGCGATGAGTTAGAAGCGTACAAGATGGAGAAGAGAGTGAGAACATTGTAAATCTACATTTTCAAAAGGCCCCTCCTTCGGAAGGGCCTTTTTTTGTTGTACTATTTATCCCCTGTTAAGCAGCGTTTGGACCGCAAGTTGCGCTGAACTGAACTACCATAGTTGTTGTTTCTGGATGTTCTACTTCTGCTGTTCCATATTGAGCACGAGTAGCGTACCAGTTTGTACCGGCATTGAAACCTGTTACATGTTCATATTCCAGGTCGCTAGAGCCTGTAAGCAATGCTTCATCTCTTCCTGAGATAATGTTGGCATTGTCGGCCATCATAACGCTGAATGCAGTATCTCCAACAAACTGTGTTGAACCGTTGTTGAGATGTGCAGCCAGAGAAGCAACAGCTGAAGCGTTTACAGCAGCACCCATTGCATGTGCAGTATTGGCAGTTTTACCAAATCCACGAACAACTTCTGCTGTGTTTGAACTTGAGTCATAATTGAGAACCAGCATCATTTCATCGCCAGATACAACTACTGTACCCGATCCGATTGCAACACCGTTTAGCATGTCTTCTGTACCACCAGTGAAATCTAAAGTGAATGTTGTATCACTTCCATTCAAAGCAGCACCCAATTTAGCACCTGTACCTACAACAGCTGACTTACAAGAAACTACTGGAGCTGGTGGTGGTGTTGGAGGTGTAGGAGTTGGGCTTGGTGTCGGACTTGGACTTGGTGTTGGTGATGGACTTGGAGCCGGTGTCGGAGTTGGAGACGGGCTTGGTGTCGGACTTGGACTTGGTGTTGGTGACCAGTTTGGGTCATAAACATCCTGATCATTGGCCTCGATGAACATCAAGCGGTACATAGCTTCAGCCAGTTTGGCACGGGTCATACCCTGATCCGGGAAGATCATGTTGTCATTGTCAGCATCAATCAGATTTCTGTTTTTTGCATACTGAACATATTTTGCATACCACTCACTGGCATAAGCATCAGCATATGGGTTGGACATAACCAACACATTGCTTAAATCAACATCCATAGTGAGTTCAAGAATCTTGAGGTTTTCAACCAGGTTTACCGTTTGAGCCGGTTTGAAAGTACCATCTGGATAACCACTAATTACGCCAAGGGCTTTTGCCTTAACGATGTATGGTGTGTACCACTGATTGCCTTCAACATCCGTAAAAGGAGTTTCTGCTGAAGAAGAGGCAACCGTTTCGCCGGAACCCAAAAGAATAATTTTGAGTGCTTCAGCACGATTAACAACCTGATCAGGTTTAAATGAACCGTCAGGATAGCCGCCGATCACACCGTGATCCTTTAAATATTTGATTGCAGTGTAGTGAGGTGTGGAGTTACCAACATCAGTGAACACACTGGTGGTCTCCGCAAACGACACTCCAACCGCATATGACATCAGTGCAGCACCTGCAAGCACCATAGCCATACCTTTTTTCATTTTCATTTGGATGGGGTTATGAAATACAATTACAAAACCTAGTTATTCTACCAAATGCGCGCGAAATTACCAGACTGGCTGTTTTTTTAATACTGATTTGTTCGTGTGAATGTTACGCTCGCAAGCTTGTTTGATAAGCATAAATGCCTTATAATAAAGTGATACTCAATTTTTTATGAGCGAGCCAGATACATTCTCCAGAGCAGAAAGTCACGAGATAGAAAATCAACATCTCGCCCGAATGGTTTTTGCAAAGTGCACAGAAAAACTCACTCATTCAAAAGATCCAAAAACAGTAGAGTATTTTCGTAAATCTGTAGAGAAACTTCAGTCACTTATAAATGCAGGGGCAGACTCCATCATCGCTGCTGTTTGCAACACAATTCACGATGAGATCAAAAACTCTATTAATGAAGATAGTGATCTGGCGCTTTTAATTTTTGCCGCTGTAAATGACGAAGATATAGATGATGACGATGAAGATACTGACGATGAAAACGATCTTGATGATGACGATGATTTAGGAATTGATCCGGTAAAAGCTGCTGCTTTTCAAGAAAATCAGGCTGCGAAAGTTGCTGCTCATGCAAAGCATGTGGCTCAGCTTGAAAAAAGTATTCAGCAACTGGTAGCCGCAGGTGAAGTTGATGAGCGCGTGGCTCTGCTTTTTCTGGCACAGTTCAAACGACGCACTGCAGAAATTTCCAAAAATGCCTATAACGTTTTGGTTGAAACTGATGAAGAGGTATCTCCTGAAGTATATAAAGAAAAAAATCAAGGGTACAAACAGGCGGTAAAGCAACTTGTTGAAAATGGTCATAGAAAAATTCGTTTCAAAAAGGAGAAAAATACCTATTTCTTCCTTGCTGAAGGACAGACCCAGGAGCATTGCTACAGAATTTATATCGGTCCGAAAACTGGTGCGGAACCTGGTAAGATGCTTCAACTTTTGGATGAAGCCCTCAATGCAACTGGCAACGGTAACTTGGAGTATAAGTTGTTTGGAGATCTGGATAAAAGAAATGATCAGATCACTTTTTACCTTGAAGAAGGACAGATCGATAGCTTTGAAAAAGTAGTGGATTACTTGCAAAGTAAATGTCCGGCAGAATATTTTTCTGATACAAATTTGCCAACTGGGATCCCGATCGCTCCCGGTATCACTTTTGGTGTTGAACCGCTGGAACTGAATCGTATTACCAATGATGGTGATGAAAATTTCACCAACTTTTCTTATAATATGGTGATTTCTCAGGCACTCACCATGGCGTATGGCTTTGCTTATAACGATGCGCACAGCAAGGACGCAAAAGCAGATGTCTCTTTTGGAGACCTTCAACCGGCTGCAGAAAAATATTTTGAACAGGCCTTAAAACTTGCAGGCATCAACCCGGAAACCATGATGATGCAGAACGTGAGAGATGGCAAAATACCGGATTGGATTCAAAAACGGATGGAAAAATAGATATTTGAGAGCTTTTGACATGAATTGCGCTTTTTTGTCTTGTTTGATAGTATTTCGGGGCATTCTTAAGGCTTTTTTATGGCAAAATTTAATCGCACCAAAATTCCAACCCACGCCGACCCACGCGGTAAACTGAGTGCCGTTGAAATAAAAGATTTTGTGGATTGGGAAGTGAAGAGAGTTTATTACGTGACAGATGTCACACTTGATCGCGGAGGTCACGCTGTGCGTGGTGAGAAAAAAATTTATGTATGCATGCAAGGAACCATGACCGCCCGCATTCACGACGGCAAAGAGTGGCATGAGTTTGTCATGACCGGCCCGGATGACGCGATCGTTATGGATGGAATTTGCTGGAGAGAGTTTAAAGATTTTTCACCGGGAAGCGTGCTGATGGCGATTTCGAATATGAACTATGAGAAGGATAAATATATTTATGACTTTGAGGTATTTTTGAGTGAGGCGAAATAGTGGTGTTGTTTGGTAACACAAAAAGGATGGATTTAAAGGAAAAAAATTATCACGGGAAGTTGGGGTTTAGAGTGATTGCCATAGGGATAGCCGTTTTGGTGGTGTTTGCAGTATTACAAGGTACGGTAAGTTATTTTTGGGGAGTTAACGAAATAGATCATTTTTTAGAATCTACTAAAGGTTACACTGCTAAATATTACGTGAATTTATTTCAGGAGAATGATAATAAAGTGAAAGTCCCTGCTGATGTCTATGTTGAACATTACTGTGACACTGAAAGCTGCGCTCGAAGTATTTCCGTTGAAAAAGCCTATTTTGAAAATGGTAGTTATTTATCCTTTGAGGATTGCGAATTGGATTTAGAAAACACGGTAACATGTGTTGACCAAAATCATACCTCTTGGAATATTGAATTTAAAAAGGAAAAGATTAAATAGGTGAGCATTGTGTTGCCTATTTCCTTAAAATCTTTTCCATCGTTTTTCCTTTGGCTAATTCATCGATCAATTTATCCATGTATCGAATCTTTTGCATAAGTTTGTCCGTCATCTCTTCCACGCGCCAACCGCAAATGACACCCGTAATTTTTGAAGCGTTTGGATTGAGGTGAGCTTCAGCAAAAAAGGTTTCGAAATCTACATTTTTATCAATTTGTTGCTGTAGTTTTTTGGGGCTGTATCCCGTTAACCAGCAAATCACTTCATCTACCTCTGCTTTTGTACGGCCTTTTCTCTCCACTTTTTTTATATAGAGCGGATAGACTTTTGAGAATGCCATTTTAAATGCTTTTTGGTTATCCATAATTAAAAGTGATTATGTTTATTATTACGACATGTATAATATCATTCTGCATGAAGTGCAGCCAGACGGCATTTTTATGGCTTCCCTTTGAATCTTCCTATGCTATAATATTTTCCAAGCTATTGATTGTTTATGAAGAAAGTCCTCATCACCGGCGGCGCCGGTTTCATCGGCTCTAATTACGTTCACCATCATGTGGAAAAGTATCCGCAGGATAAGGTGTATGTTTTGGATTTCCTAACGTACGCCGGCAATCTGGATAACATTGGTACGCTGGTTGATTCGGGGAAAGTGACTTTTGTGCAGGGTGATATTTCTGATCAGGAGTTTATTAACAAACTTTTTGCTACTGAGAAGTTTGATACTGTTATTAACTTTGCAGCTGAAACTCATGTGGATCGGAGCATTATTGATCCACATGTTTTTGTGAATACGAATGTGATGGGCACGCATAATTTGCTTTTGGCTTCTCGGGATAATAATGTGAAGCGTTATCATCAGATCTCTACTGATGAGGTGTATGGCGATCTTGGGTCTGGCACCAAAGACTATTTTACTGAATCTACGCATATTAAGCCTAATTGCCCGTATGCTGCCAGCAAGGCGGCGGCGGATTTGTTGGTGATGTCTTATTTTGAGACGTATAAGATGCCGATTACGATTACGAGGTGTTCCAATAACTATGGGCCGTATCAGTTTCCGGAGAAGTTAATCCCCTTCTTTTTTCGGTTGGCTTCTGAGGATAAGCCGCTTCCGGTTTATGGGGACGGGTTGAATGTTCGTGACTGGTTGTATGTTTTGGATCACTGCACGGCGATTGATTTGGTGGTGCAGAGTGATAAGTACGGCGAGGTTTATAATATCGGCGGCCATAATGAATATACCAACCTTGAGATTACCAAACATATTTTGCGCTTCCTGGGTAAGGATGAAAATTTGATTACATTTGTGGAGGATCGCAAGGCGCATGATCGCAGGTATGCGATGGATCCAACTAAGATTGAAAAAGAGTTGGGCTGGGCGCCGAGTGTAAATTTTGATCAGGGTATTAAGAAAACTTTTGACTGGTATAAGGAGAATTCTGCTTGGGTGAGCAAATTGATGGAGCGTAATCAGAAACCGCTGTACAGCACGGCGGTGGCGAGTAAGACGCCGTTGAAGTCGACACGATAAATAAAATACTGAGTCCGTGATCCGGGCTCTTTTTTTTATTTGAAAAATGTTTTATAGTGGAGGACCGACATTTTTATTTTTTTAATTTTTTTATTTTATGCAGAAATTTCTAGCGGTTTTTCTTGGGAGCGATGCTGCCAATGAAGGTTGGGCAAAATTGGATGCCGAGACAAAGAAACAGAAAGAGTCTGAGGGTATGACAGCTTGGGGAAAATGGATGGAAGATCATAAAGCTGATATTGCGAATGAGGGTTCACCTCTTGGTAAGACCAAGCATGTGAACAAGGATGGTATTACTGATACCAAAAATGCTCTTGCTGCCTGGGTGGTTGTGCAGGCTGGTTCTCATGATGAAGCTGCGAAAATGTTTGAAAATCATCCTCATTTTTCAATCTTTCCTGGTGATTCTGTGGAGATCATGCCTTGTCTGGATATGCCAACACTGAAAAAGTAAATTTTTATTTTGATGTAAAACTAAAAGAGCCTCCGCGATGGAGGCTCTTTTTTTTGTGACGATTGATGTTGGATTACATCTGGCCCATTGGAGCTGGCTGGAGCATACCTACGC
>Ga0068869_100000816_pt1 | contig 17793 bp, 19 predicted proteins | sample KBSMisM52_FD_64676 | JGI IMG/M metagenome (GOLD analysis project Ga0068869, IMG submission 64676) | Miscanthus rhizosphere microbial communities from Kellogg Biological Station, Michigan, USA - KBS Miscanthus M5-2 | ecosystem: Host-associated > Plants > Roots > Rhizosphere > Soil ... | reverse complement strand
GCGGCTGCCCGGGGCGATGGTCTGGAAGCCCATCGAGAGCCCGGCGAACCCGGTGCGGGCGGGGTAGAGCTTCGGATCGGCGTGGCCGTTGGCGGGGACGGGCTGCCAGTAGGAGGGCCCATCCTCCGGCTGCATGACCACCGCGCGTCCGCGGACCTGATCCACCTGGCTGATTGTCTGGCTCATGATGGCTCCTCCCGGCTCGAGGCCGTGGCCGCCAGTGTAACCCAGGAGCCCCTCACCCTGCCCTCTCCCCTCGGGGGGGTGAGGGGCGGCGGTTTGACGGACCGGCCAATCTCGGCGATAGTCACGGCATGAAAATCACACGCGCGCTCGCGATCCCGGCATTGCTTCTCGCGATGTTCCTGTCCGGCCCGGCGGCGGCCCAGGACACGCCTCGTACGGGCGGCGTGCTGAGGGCGGCGATGATCGGCGAGCCGCCAACCCTCGACCTGCACTGGACCACCGCGGTCATCACGCAGGAGATCGCCTTCCACGTCTACGAAGGCCTCTTCACCTACGACGCCAAGTTCGCGCCGATCCCCATGCTGGCCGAGTCCTCCGCCATGACCCCCGATGGCCGCCGGTACACGATCGCGCTCCGCAAGGGCGTGCGCTTCCACAACGGCAAGGAGATGACCTCGGCCGACGTGGTGGCCTCGCTCAATCGCTGGGGGAAGGTGGCGACCACCGGCAAGGCGGTGTGGCGGGCGGTGGAGGCGGTCGAGGCCAAGGATCCCTACACGGTGGTGGTCCACCTGAAGGAGCCGTCGGGCTCGCTGCTCTACGCCTTCGGTAGCCCGAACAACGGCGCGTCCATCCATCCCAAGGAAGTGATCGACGCGGCCGGGGACGGGCAGATCAAGGAGTTCATCGGCACCGGGCCCTACCGCTTCGTCGAGCACCGGCCCGACCGGCACATCAAGGTGGCGCGCTTCAAGGACTACGCGGCCCGCAAGGAAGCGCCGGACGGCTACGGGGGGCGGCGTACCGCGTACTTCGACGAGATCCTCTTCATCCCGGTCCCCGACGTGGCGGTGCGTCTGGCCGGGGTGGAGACCGGGGAGTACCACTTCGCCAACAGCATCAACCAGGACAAGTACGAGGGGATCAAGAGCCGCGGTGACATCATCGCCACCCCGGTGAAGCCCTATGGCTGGATCACCGCGGTGCCGAACCACAAGCAAGGGGTGATGGCCAGCAAGAAGGTCCGCCAGGCGTTCCAGGCGGTGCTCGACATGGAGCCGATCATGGCCGCCGGCATCGGCAACAAGGACTTCTACCGGCTCTCCGGCACGCTCTTCTACCCGGAGCAGGCCGCCTTCTACTCCACGACCGGCGTCACCGGCTACAACCTCAAGAACAAGGACCGCGCCCGCGCGCTCCTGAAGGAAGCCGGCTACGCGGGCCAGCCGGTGCGCTGGGTCACCACCAAGGAGTACGAGTGGATGTACAACACCGCGGTGGTGGCCAAGCAGCAGATGGAGGAGGCCGGCTTCGTGGTGGACCTGCAGGTGGTGGACTGGGCCACCCTGGTGCAGCGGCGCAACAAGCCGGAGCTCTTCGATCTGTTCTCGACCGGGTTCACCTTCAACCCGGACCCCGCGCTCTCGTCGTCGCTGCAGTGCAACTGGCCGGGGTGGTGGTGCGCCGAGGAGAAGGACAAGCTCATGGCCGATCTGGCGCGCGAGACCGATCCCAAGAAGCGGCGCGCGATCATCGAGCGGCTGCAGGCGATCTTCTACGAGGACGTGGGGCGCATCAAGCTCGGCGACTACTATCCACTGCAGGCGATGCGCAAGGACCTCCGCGGCTTCAAGGCCGGCCCCTACCTCTACTTCTGGAACGCCTGGCTGGCCAAGTAGCGACCCCTCACCCTGCCCTCTCCCCCTCAGGGGAGAGGGTTGGGGTGAGGGGTGGTCTAGGAGGGGCGGAGGACGCGGCCGGGGAGCGCGCCGGTGTGCTCGCCGTCGGCGATGACCACGCGCCCATTGACCAGAACGTGGCCGATGCCGGTCGCGTACCGGTGCGGGTCCTCGTAGGTCGCGCGGTCCGCCACCGTCGCGGCGTCGAACACCACCACGTCGGCCTTGGCTCCCGGCGCGAGCACCCCGCGGTCACTCAGGCCGAGCCGCCGCGCCGGCATCCCCGTCATCTTCCGCACCGCGCTCTCGAGCGACAGCACGCGCTCGTCGCGCGCGTAGCGGCCGAGCACGCGCGGGAACGTTCCGTAGCTCCGCGGATGCGGCTTGCCGGTGGCGAGCGGCCCCTCGGCCGCGAGTGACGAGCCGTCGGAGCCGATCATGACGTGCGGGTGCGCGAGCGCGCGGCGCAGGTCCGCCTCGTCGAGCTGGAAGAGGATCATGTAGCCCTTGCCCTGCTCGGCCACGATCAGCTCGATGGCCGCGTCGAGCGGATCCTCGCCCCGCGCGGCCGCGATCTCCGCGATCCGCCGGCCCTGCGCGTCCGGCCGCGACGGCGAGTAGGCGACCATGATGTCGGCCCAGTCGAGCCCGCGCAGCAGGGTCTCGCCGCCTCCGGTCAGCTCGGCGCGGACGCGGTCGCGTACCGCGGGATCGGCGAGGCGCTTCAGCATCGCGTCGATGCCGCCCTCGAGCACCCAGTCGGGCAAGAGCGTGCGCAGGGTGGTGCTGGAGGCGGTGTAGGGATAGACGTCGCCCATCACGTCCTGGCCCTGATCGCGGGCGGCGTCGATCAGCGCGAGCGCGTCCGCGACCTTCCCCCAGTTCGGCCGTCCGGCCGCCTTGACGTGGCTCACCTGGGTGGGCAGCCCGCCCTCGCGTCCCACCCGGATCGCCTCGGCCACCGCGTCGAGCAGCGTCGCGCCCTCGCCGCGGATGTGACTCGCGTAGAACCCGCGCCCGCCGGCCGCGTGGCGCGCGATGCCGATGATCTCCTCGGTGGCCGCGTAGGAGCCGGGCGCATAGATGAGGCCGGTGGCGAGCCCGTAGGCGCCGTCGGCCATCGCCTCGTCCATCATGCGCTCCATGTGGGCCTGCTCGCGCGCGGTGGGCGGCCGGCGCGCGAATCCCATCGCGGCGAGCCGGAGAGTACCGTGCCCGATGAGCTGGGCCACGTTCAGGGCCACGCCCTCGCTCTCGTAGCGCGCCAGGTAGTCGCCCACCGAGCTCCACGAGAAGTCCATCCCGGGCGGCACGTAGAGGGCGAAGCCCTGCATCTCGCTGCGGTACTCGTCCGACACCGGGGCGGGGGAGAAGCCGCAGTTGCCGACCACCTCGGTGGTCACGCCCTGGCGGATCTTGGACTCGGCGCGCCGGTTGCCCCAGAGCCGCCAGTCCGAGTGCGAGTGCATGTCGATGAAGCCGGGAGTGACGGTGCGGCCCGCCGCGTCGATCGTCCGCCCGGCGGGCTCCGTCGAGAGATCGCCCACCGAGGTGATGCGGTCGCCGGTGATACCCACGTCGGCGCGGCGCGCAGGCGTGCCGGTGCCGTCGATGACCTGCCCGTCCGTGATCTTGATGTCGAGCACGTGGCTAGTAGCGGCGGTCGTCCAGGTCGAGGAGCGGGAAGGCGCTCGTGACGTGGGGCAGGGTGACCGGCGCGGCCGGATGGAGATACGATCCGTCGAGCTGGGCCAGGCTGTGCACGCCGAGCAGCCCCATCGCGATGCGCACCTCCTCCTCCAGCAGCTCGAGCGCGCGCACCAGGCCCGGCTCGCCCGCGGCGGCCAGGCCGAGGCAGGAGAGGCGCCCGATTCCCACGATCTGCGCGCCGAGCGCGATGGCCTTGACCACGTCGGTGCCGCGCATGAAGCCGCCGTCCACCATGACCACGCTGCGGCCCGCGACCGCCTTCACCACCTCGGGCAGCACCTCGATGGACCCGCGCCCATGATCGAGCTGGCGGCCGCCGTGGTTGGAGACGTAGACCGCGTCCACGCCATGATCGCAGGCGATGGCCGCGTCCTCGCCGGTGGCGATGCCCTTCAGGATCAGCGGGATGTCGTGGCGGTCCTTGAAGCGCTTGACCTGGTCCCACGAGAGCGCGGCCTGGAAGTCCTGGCCGGTGGCGCGCAGCCGCCACGGCTTGACGAAGCGGCGGGCCAGGTCGCGCTCGCGCCGGCTGTAGACCGCGGTGTCCACCGTCATGCAGAAGACCGCGTAGCCGTGATCCTTGGCGCGCTTGACGTGGTCGTCCACGAAGGCGTCGTCGCCGCGCACGTAGAGCTGGAAGATGCGGAAGTTGTCGGCGGCGGCCGCGGTGGCCTCGAGCCCGGGGTTGCACGCCGAGCTCAACATCTGCGGCACCCCGAAGGCGGCCGAGGCCTTCGCGGCGGTGGCACCGCCGCCCGGGGTGAACGATTCGATCGAGCCGATCGGCGCCAGCATCACCGGGATGCGGACCTTCCGCCCGAAGAAAGTCGACCCGGTGTCGATGCGCGAGACGTCGCGCAGCACGCGCGGCCGGAAGGCCAGGCTGTCGATCCCGAGGCGGTTGCGGCGCAGGGTGGTCTCGGTCTCGGTGCCGCCCACCAGGTAGTCCCACGGGCCGGGGGCCAGGTTCATGCGGGCGGCCCGCACGATCTCGTGCAGCGTCTGGAACTTGTCTTGGAGCTCGGAGGTCATGGGGTCTCTCTCGGGATCACGCGTGGCGGTGGCTGTCGGGCAGCCCGAAGCGGGCCGCGGTGCTGCTCTCGGTGTCGAACTCGATCAGGACGGCCGCCTGCTTGCCGACCACCCACGCGTCGTGGCCGGGCTCGATCACCACCGCGCGCGGCGCGGCGAGATCGAAGGCGCAGCCGTCCGCGTAGGTGCCGCGCACGCGGCCGCGGGCCAGGAACCCGACGTGGGCGTGCATGCAGAGCGGCGTGTTCACCAGCGGCTTCATGTGGGTGGACCAGCGGAAGCCGGGCGGGTAGCAGACGCGCTTCACGCGGCCGTTGGCCGCGCGGGTCGTGTCGATGGCCACGCCGCCCACCTCGCGATGGTCCGCGCCCGCCATGCGACCCAGCAGCGGATCGCGCGGGGCTCGGGGCGAGCGCTTCGAAGCGGGGCGCTTGGAGCGGGCGGGCTTCCGCGGGCGCTTGGGCTTCATGAGCCGACACCTCCTGGCATTCTGGGACCTTCGAGACACTGACTCCGCGCGCCAGGCTTGTCAAGCCCGGGTACAATCGGGAGTCATGTCCGGGCTTCTCGACGCGCGCAATCTGGTGAAGCACCTCGGCGGCCGCCGCGTGGTGGACGGCGTGGATCTCGCCTGCGAGCGGTCGCAGATCGTTGGCCTGCTCGGACCCAACGGGGCCGGCAAGACCACGACGCTCCGGATGCTGTACGGTTTCCTCCATCCCGACGAGGGCCGCATCCTGGTCGACGGCGTGGAGCTGGGCCGCGACCTGGTGCGGGCCAAGCGCTCGATCGGGGTGTGCACCCAGGACGACACGTTCGACGGCGACTTCACGGTGGAGCAGAACCTCACGATCGCCGCGACCTACTTCCGCCCGCGGCCCACCGACCTGGCCCGGCGCGTGGCCGAGCTGCTCGAGCGCTTCGAGCTGGGTCCCTACGCGCGTCAGAAGCCGGAGACGCTCTCGGGCGGGTACCGGCGGCGGCTGATGATCGCGCGCGCGCTCGTGCACCGGCCGCGGCTGCTCTTCCTCGACGAGCCGACGACCGGCCTCGATCCGCAGGCGCGCATGGGGGTGTGGGACCTGGTGGACGGCCTGCGCGCGGAGGGCCTCGGCATCATCCTCACCACGCACTACATGGACGAGGCGGAGCGGCTGAGCGACGCGCTGACCGTGCTGGCCCGCGGGCGGGTGGTGGCGCGCGGCACCGCCAAGGGCGTGCTCGGCGACCTGGTGGGCGAGCACGTCATCGTGGTGGAGGTGAGCCCGGGCGCGGCGGTCGCGGCCTGGCTCACCGCGCGCGGGCGCGGTGAGCCGGCCAGCGTGCTCGGGGCCTGGCACGTGCCGGTATCGGGCGAGGAGCTGGCCGAGTTCGCGCGCGCGTTCCCCGCGCTGCGCTACGAGGTGCGCGGCCCCACGCTCGACGACCTCTTCATGAAGCTCTCGCTCACCCCATGAGCTGGCTGGCCGCGGCGCTCGAGTGGCAGAGCCGGGCGGTGGTCGCGCGCCACCTGCGCGTCTACATGCGCAACTGGCACACCGCGTTCCTGCCGCCCGCGGTGGAGCCGGTGACGATGCTCCTGGCCTTCGGGGTGGGGCTCGGCGGCTACGTGGCCACGCTGACCTGGCAGGGCCGCCCGATCGAGTACATGAGCTACGTGGCCCCGGGCCTGCTCGCCTACGCGACCTTCATGACCGCGATCTTCCAGTCGCTCTTCGCCGCGTTCATCCGCATGCGCTTCCAGCGCACATGGGAGGGCCAGCTCACCACCCAGGTCGCGCTGCCGCACGTGGTCTGGGGCGAGGTGCTGTGGGCGGGCTTGCTCTCCACCATGTACGTGGTGATCGTGGCGGCGGTGCTCGCCGGGCTGCACGCGGCGGGCTTCCTGCACATGCGGGTCGCGCTCCTGCCCGCGCTGCTCCCGCTCGTGTTCGTGGCGGGTTGCGGGTTCGCCGCGCTCGGGCTCTGCTTCACCGCGATCGTGCCCACGATCGACCACATGAACCTGCCGGTGTTCCTGCTCGTGCTGCCGATGGGGCTGCTCTCGTCCACCTATTTCCCGCTCGCGAACCCGGTGCTGGTCGCGCTGAGCGTGGTGAACCCGCTCCATCACCTGGCCCAGGTCTTCCGGGGCATCCTGCTGGGAGGCCCGGTCGCGGGGCACCTGGCCGGCGTGCTGATCCTCTCGGCCCTGATGCTGGGCATCCTGGTGCCGCTCGATCTCCGCCTCCTGCGGCGGCGGGTGCTCGGCGACTAGCGATTCCTCCGGTAAGGCCTACGGGCTCTCCACGCGCTCGGGTGGCGCGGTCGGTTTCACCAGCGCGGCGCGGATGCGGTCGAAGCGCTTGACGATCTCACCGCGGAGCTGGCGCCGGCCGATCGTGCGCTTCAGCTCCCCGCCGAGGCCCGCGACCTGGTCGGTGGAGACGCGATTGCTCGAGAAGACGAGGACGCCGTCCTCGTACGGCACCGCGCCGGAGAGGATCTGGCTCGCGTTGTACGAGTGGCCCACGTAGACGTGCCGCTCCACGTAGAGCGCGAGATGGGGCGTCACGTCCACCAGGTGGTGGATCAGGATCGGGTCGGGCCGGGTCTGCACCTGGCGCTTCACCCAGTAGAACTGGCTGATCGCGGTGGGGCTCTGCTCGGCCGGGAAGCGCAGGAGGGCCTCCGCGAGACGCGGCATCACGTGGGCGACGATCCGCGCGTCCCCCGCGGCCACCCGCAGTACCGCGGCCGGGTCGCTCACGCCCCCTCGCCGCGCGTAGGGCGCCTGGCCGTCGAGCCCGCGCGCCTGGAACTGTTGCGCGCGCTGCAGGAGCAGCACCCGCCACTGCGCGGCGCCGCTCTCCGCCACCGCCGCCCGGTCGACGGCGCGCGCGGGCCGGGCCGCGCGGAAGGCCTCGATCTCCGCTGCGGACAGATTGAGCCGGCCGCCGGGCGCCGCGTCGAAGGCGTCCTGCGCCTCCGCGACGTCGCCGCCGGCGAGCTTGTAGCCGGCGAGCGCGGCCACCGTCGCGCCGGGAGCCACCGGTCCCCAGGCGGTGATGCTCGGCTCCTTCAGCACCATGTCCGGGCTCGTGAGCGCCTCGGCCACGCGGGCCAGCGGGACGGGAAGGTACATGGCCACGCCCGCACCCAGCTCGGTCTCGTTGGACTCGGCGACCTGGTAGCCGATGGTCTCGCCGGCCAGGAGGCGGCGGCGCTGCTCCGGGGAGAGTCGCCGAACGTCGAGGGCCTGGCCGTCCTCCGCCGCCGGGGCGTCGGCCGCCTCGACGGGAAACGGCAGGCAGAGCAGGCCGGCGAGGGCGGCCGCCCTGCTCAGTCGAGCGAGCATGGCCTATCTTAAGTGATCCGGCTCAGACAGCCCCCTCGGGAATATTGACCAGGCTCCGCACCCACCGACCGGGGACCATGGCGATCACCCGCCGGATCCTCCGCCGGGTCGTCTCCGAGAGCTTGCGCTCCATGCGGTTGATGAAGCGGCGGGTCCGGTCGCTGGCCAGACCCAGGAAGACCAGCCCGGCCGCGTAGAACGGGATGCCGGTGACCACCGGGATGAGCCAGCCGATGACGCCCAGCGCGAAGCACACGACCGCGGCGACCAGGAAGACCACGCGGAGCCAGAACGGATGACGGCCGTCATGCTCCCGGAGAAGGTCCGGCAGCGGGGGTGTCACGCCACGCCCGATCTGGTGTACGATACGCCGCGCCAAGGAGGAGCCAATGCCCGAGTCCGTTCCATCCTCTCTCATCATCGATGCATTCAAGGAGATTTTCCAGTCGGAGCGAAAGGGCGCCAAGCGCCAGGATCCGCTCGGCTGGATCATCAGCGTGCCCGACACGCACCAGAAGAGCGTGCTGGCCGCGCTCGACAAGGAGCGGAGCCTGCGCGTCCTCACGTGCTCGACCGAGGACGACGCCAATGCGGTGGCCGCGGGCCTCTACATGACCGGCGAGCCGGTGATCGTGATGATCCAGCACGCGGGGCTCTACGCGAGCGTGAACACGATCCGCGGCATCTCGATGGACGGCAAGATTCCGATCTTCTACATGATCGGGCTGCTGAGCCGCGAGAAGGACAAGGACCCCAAGGACTCGCGGCACTCCATGGTCCGCTTCGCCGAGCCGCTGCTGGACGTGTTCAGCATCCCCCACGCCCGCATGGAAGGCCCGGACGACGTGAAGCTGATCCCCGAGTACTACCGGAAGAGCCGCGAGCGGAAGGGCCCCGCCGCGATACTCGTCGGCTTGGAGACCGCGTGATGATGAAGCCGGAGGAGATCCTCACTCTGATCCAGGCCGCCCGCGGCACCGCCATCTGCGTGCCCACCATGACCACCGGACCGGCGTGGCGCCAGATCGCGCCGGACGATCTCTCGGTCGGCTGCGTGGGCTTCATGGGCGGCGCCTCCGCCATGGGCCTGGGCCTGGCTCTCGGCGCGCCCGACCGTCGGGTGGTCGTCTTCGACGGTGACGGCTCGCTGCTGATGCAGCTCGGCTCGCTCGCCACCATCGCGGGCGCGGCCCCGCGCAACTTCACGCACCTGCTCTTCAAGAACGGGGTCTACCACACCTCGGGCTCGCAGGAGACGCCGGGCGGGCCGGGGACGGACTTCGCGGCGATGGCCAAGGCGGCCGGCTACCGCAACGCGTACACCATCACCACGATCGAGGACTTCAAGAAGCGCCTGCCCGGCTTCTTCACCGAAGAGGGCCCGATCATGGTGCAGCTCATCACCGGCCTGGCCGGGAGCACGCCGATGAATTCGCCGCCCGGCACGCCCTTCCCCAAGCAGGTGGCCGACCTGCGCGCGAAGGTGACCGGCGCGCGCTAGGTTACCCGACGCGGGTGCCCTCGATCACGGCGACCCGGGCGGGCGTGGGGACGATCCGGGTCAGGGTGAAGCCCGCCGCGTCGTAGAGGGCGCGGAACTCGTCCTCCGAGCGCTGGCGGCCGCCGGTGTTGACCAGCATGTTCACGTCGTTGGCGGCCGCGCCCCGGCTCTCGAGCGACTGATCGATCCGGGGCGGGTAGATGCCCTCGACGATCAGCAGCCTGCCGTGCGCGGGCATCGCGCGATGGCAGCTCCGGAGGATCGCCGCCGCCTGCTCGTCCGTCCAGTCGTGGATGACGTGCTTGAGGAGATAGGCGTCGCCGCCCTCGGGCACCGCCTTGAAGAAGTCGCCGCCGATTGCCCGGCACCGCCCGGTCAGCCCGCTCGCCGCGATCTGCTTCGTCGCCCGCTCGGCGGCGGCGGGCAGGTCGAACACGATCCCCCGCAGGGCCGGGTTCGCCTGCAGCAGCCCGATCAGGAGCGCGCCGTTGCCGCCTCCGACGTCCACGACGGTCTCGAAGGCGGTGAAGTCGTAGGCGCCGGCGACCGCCACCGCGATGAATCGGGTGAAGTTCGCCATCGCCGCGTCGAAGTTCGCGGCCTCCTCCGGCGTCTGGCTCGAGAACGGATCGGTGAGGCCGCGCTGGCGATAGACCGGCTCGCCGGTTCGCACGCAGTACTCGAGCTCCTTCCAGTTGTCCTGGATGCGGGCGCCCGCGAACAGCTTGACCATCGCGTGCGCGCTGCCGGGGATATCCGTGCGCAGGCATTCGCCGATCGGGGTGAGGCCGAAGCTGCCGTCCGCCTGCTCGCTCAGCACCCCGGTGCTCGCGAGGAAGCGCAGGAGGCGATGGAGGGACGGGGGATGGGTCGCGGTGGCCTGGGCGAGCTCGCCGGCCGGCCTCGGGCCGTCCTTGAGCCGGTCGGCGACGCCCAGGGTCGCGGCCAGATCGAGGGCGCGCGAGAGATAGTGCCCGGTCGCCATCTGGTAGAGCACGATCTGCGCCGGCAGGGCGGGCGGCGCCGCGTTCCCTTCCGCGGCCATGCTACCCGTAGACGATGCTGAGCGTCTCCGCGACCATGGCCGGGCGCGCGTTGCCATCGACCTCCATGGTCATCTCGCTGGTGATGCGGAAACCGTTGTCCTCGACCGGCTCGACCTTGACCAGCTTCTGGCGAAGCCGCACGCGCGCGCCCGCCGGTACCGGGGCGGTGAAGCGCACGCGGTTCGAGCCGTAGTTGAGGCCGCGACGGCGCTTCTCGACGCTCATCAACGTCGGAGCCAGCCGCGGGAGGAGCGAGAGCGTGAGGTAGCCGTGGGCGATGGTCTTGCCGCCCGGCAGCTCCTTCTTGGCCCGCTCCACGTCCACGTGGATCCACTGGTGATCGCCGGTGGCATCCGCGAACTTGTCGATCATCTCCTGGGTCACGGTGAGCCACTCCGACGGACCCAGCTCCTTGCCCACGTGCTGAACGAGATCCTGGGGCTTCTCGACCTTGAGCATAGCGTTCCTCCCTCGGGTATGATCTGCGGGCGCCATTATCGCCCAGTCCCAGTCCCGGAGGAAAGCACGCGATGAGTTACGACGCGCCCTTCGCCGGCCTCAAGGTGGTGGACCTGAGCCAGGGGATCGCGGGGCCCTACTCGGCCATGCTGCTGGCCCAGTACGGCGCCGACGTGATCAAGGTGGAGCCGCCGGAGGGCGACTGGGCGCGCGCCCTCGGCAAGCGCTATGGCGACATGACCGCCTTCGCGATCGCGGCCAACCTGGGCAAGCGCTCGATCGTGCTCGACCTCAAGGCCGAGGAGGACCGGCAGATCCTCCGGCGGCTCGTGTCCACCGCCGATGTCTTCCTCGAATCCTTCCGGCCAGGGGTGGCCGCGCGCCTCGGGTTCGGCTACCCGGACGTCGAGGCGATCAATCCGCGCATCATCTATCTCTCGGTCTCCGGCTTCGGGCAGACCGGCCCCGACGCGGAGCGCCCGGCGGTGGATACCGTCTTCCAGGCGTTCACCGGCCTCATGTCGGTGAACCGCGGGCTCGACGGCATCCCGCACCGCGTGCCGGTGATCGTGATAGACATGGCCACCGCGCTCAGCAACTTCCAGGCGATGGCGGTGGCCCTCTACGCCCGCCGCGACGAGCCGCGCGGGCGCTTCATCGAATCGAGCCTGCTGCGCGGCGGGGCGACGCTGCAGGCGGTTTCCATGATCCAGCACCACCTGGAAGGCGGAAAGCCTCAGCCGGGCCTCACCCCGTCGGGCACCTTCAAGGCGAGCGACGGCTGGATCAATCTGACGATCCTGCGCGACGCGGAGTTCCCCACGCTCTGCGATGCGCTCGAGATTCCCGCCGCCAAGGGCGATCCGCGCTTCGCCACCAACGATTCGCGCTTTGCCAACGTGGCCGCGCTGAACGCGGCGCTTGAGCCCGCGTTCGCTTCGCGTACGACCGCGGACCTCTCGGCGCGTCTGCGCAAGGCGCGGCTCATGCACCAGCGGGTGAACACCTACCTCGAGTTCCTAGATGACCCGCAGGTGAAGGCGATCGGCGCGGTGGCCTGGATCGAGCAGCCGGGGATCGGTCGCGTGCCGGTGCCCCAGGTGCCGGGCCTGCCGCCCTTCCGCAGCGGGACCCCGCTCGCGGTGGCTCCCTCGCTCGACCAGCACCGGAAAGAGATCCTGGCCGAGCTGGGATGAGCCCGACGGAGCCGCCGGCTAGCCGATTTGCGCGGTACGGCTGACATCGAGCGGGTGGTCGATCGCCGCGGTCACGCGCTCGACGAAGCGCAACGCATGGATGGCGACGCAGCCGGGCTCCTCGCGCGTGGGCGCGAGCACGTCGAGCGGCGCGGCGGCCAGCGCGCCCTCCTCGTCCGGTCTCGCGTGGAAGCGCGCGAAGATGAACAGCTCCATCAGCGGTACAGGTCGATCAGCTCCTGCAGCGCGACCATCTGGTTGCCTTTGGTCGACGAGGGCACCATGATCAGCGTCTTCACGCCCGCCGCGTACCAGGCTTCGACCCCGTCGCGCACCTCCGTCGCGCTCCCGTAGAGCGTGACCTGGGAGAGCCAGCGGTCCGACATCAGCGACGGGATCGTGTCCTCCTGGCCCGCCGCGATCGCCTTGCGGATCGCCTGCATCTCCTCCTCGAAGCCCGCCTCGATCCAGTAGTTCTGGTAGTTCGGCAGCTTCACGTACCCGGTCAGGGTGCGGCGGTTCACCGCGGCGGCGGCGGCGCGGTCGGTGTCGATGCAGGTGGGCACCATGTTGCCGATGAAGAAATCGGGACCGGTGCGCGCGGCGTCGGGCAGGGCCTTGAGCGACTCCGGCATGTGCGAGCGTGCCGCGTTGGCCCACACCGCGCCCTGGGCGATCTCGGCCGAGAGCGCCGTCATCTTCTTTCGAAGAGTCGCGAGCGTGATCGGGGGCAGCTCGCCCGCCAGCTTGGCCCCGGCCCGGAGGTCTTGCACGAAGCGGCGCATGTCCTCGAGCGGCTTGCCCGGCTTGATGCCGAGACGATCATGCGTCGGGCCGTGGCTGATCCCGACGCCGAAGCGGAAGCGCCCACCGGACAGCTCGTGGATCAGCGCGGCGGTCTGGGCGAAGTCGAGGGCATGGCGGGTGTAGATGTTGGAGATGCTGGTGCCGAACGGGATGGTGCGGGTGGCGAGCGCGATGGCCTCGCAGAGACCGAGGCCGTCGCCCAGGCTCGGGCAATAGAGCCCGGTGAAGCCCTCCTCCTCGAGACGCTTGGCCATCTCCACCGTGGCCTTGCGGCGGCCGGGAACGGCGGCGAGGCTGACCGCGGGCTTGCGCGTCACCGCCACGGGACCGCTCCGCCCCACTTGTTGAACGACGTGGTCTCCGTGGTCGGCTTCCGCTTGCTCGGGCCGTACGCCACCGCCGGGTAGCCGAGCGGGATGCAGAAGTGGAAGGTCATGTCCTTGGGGATGTCGAACATCGCGTGGAAGCGGTCCATCACCTTGGCGTGCAGCGTGGTCGGGAGCGAGCCGATGCCGAGCGCGTGGGCGGCCAGCATCAGGTTCTGGCAGGCCGGGATCACCGAGTTGGCGCCGCCGCCCGGCGCGGTGAAGGCGAAGACCACGCAGGGGACGTCCTTCATGTCCTCGGACAGGCCCATCGCCGAGCGATGGTTCTTGTCGGTGAGCGGGATGTCCTCGGGCTTCGTCCACTTGTGGTCGTCCCAGCGCTTGGCCCACCACGCTTCCTTGTAGAGCGCGCCGAACTCGCGGATCTTCGCGCGGTCGTTCACGATCAGGAAACGGCCCACCTGGTTGTTGCCGCCGTTGGGGGCCTTCACCGCGGCCTCCATCAGCAGGTGGAGATCCTCGACCGGGATCGGATCGGGGCGCATCTTCCGGGTCGACCGCTGGGTGAAGATCGCGTTGCCGATGGGCATGGTCAGACGGTCCTGCATGGTTGCCTCCTGAGGGTGGACGTCATGCGGCGAGCACGCGCTCGAGCCAGCGGGCGACGTCGGCGATCTCTTCCGCCGAGACGGAGTGCGGGATCGGGTACTGGTGCCAGTCGATCCGGTAGCCGAGCTCGCCGAGCTGCGCGCGTCCCTGCTCGGCCATGGCCTGCGGGATCATCGGGTCGTGGAGGCCGTGCGCCCAGAAGATCGGCACGTCGCGGTTCGCGGGCGACCGCTCGGTGTCGAGGGTGTTGGCGAGCGGCAGGTAGCACGACAGCGCGAGGATGCCGGCGAGCCGGTCCGGATGGCGAAGCCCCACGTGGAGCGCCATCGCGCCACCCTGGGAGAAGCCGGCGATCACGAGGCGGCCGGGGGCGATGCCCCGCTGCCGCTCCCGCGCGAGCAGCGCCTCGATCTGCCGCGCCGACTGGCGCACCCCCGCTTCGTCCTCGCGCCGCACGCCCGCGAGCGCGCGGATGTCGTACCACGCGCGCATGACGTGCCCCTGGTTGATGGTGACCGGCCGGAGCGGGGCGTGCGGGAACACGAAGCGGACGCGAGTCGCCGCGGACAGGCGCAGCTCGGGCACGATCGGTTCGAAGTCGTGCCCGTCGGCGCCGAGCCCGTGCATCCAGATCACCGCCGCGTCCGGTTTCGGCGCGGTCTCGATCTCGATCGCTTCCAGCAGGTCTACCGGCACTCCTTCACCCAGTCCGCGGTCTCCACCGTCACCCGGTACCGCGCGCCCGCGTCGGCCACCGGCACCGCGAACACCGAGCGCCCGCCCGAGAGCACGTCGCCCACCACGCGCCGCCGGTAGCTGCCGGCCACCGCGCCGTCCGCGCCGAGCTGGTCCACCCGGAGCCAGACGTTGGCCGCGTCCTTGATGTTGCTGTTGTGCAGGTACCCGACCACCTGCGCCCGTCCCGTCCGCGTGGGCTCGACGGTCCACTCGGCCCGCAGCGAATCGGCGTAGGGCACGCCGTGGTCCTGGGCGGCGACGATCGCGGCCTCGCCCAGCAGGACCGCGACGGTCAGGACGACCATCCGGGTCAGGTTCGACATGGGCCCGAGTGTACCGCCAAGCCGCCGTTCTTGTCTCCTGCGGTAAAGTAGCTTCGTGACGCGACTTCGCCGGGCTTCCGGGCTGACCGCCGCGCTCCTCGCCCTCCTGCTGACCACGGCCGCCGCGCCGCCCGCGCCCCCGTCGGCGGCCGAGCTGCGGGCGCAGGTGCTGACGTTGACCGCGCCCGAGATGGAAGGCCGCGGCTCCGGCACGCCCGGCGGCGAGCGCGCCGCGCGGTACATCGCGGCCGAGCTGGCGCGGATCGGTCTCCAGCCGGGCGGCGACGCGGGCTCCTTTTTCGAGGAGTTCTCGGTGGGCGAGACCACGCGTGCCGGCGCGGGCAGCCGGCTCGCGCCCGCCCGGCCCTCCGCCCAGGCGCTCGCGGTCGGGCAGGCGTGGACGCCGCACGGCGGCTCGACCCCCGGCCGGGTATCGGGCGAGCTGGTCTTCGTCGGCCACGACGACTACGCGGGGGTGGACGTGCGCGGGCGTATCGCGCTCGCGCTCGTGGAGGAGCCCGGGGCGGCGGCGCGGACGTCGCGGCTCGAGAAGCTGATCGCGGCGCGTCGCGCGGGCGCCCAGGCTCTGCTCATCGTCGAGGACACGCTGCCCACGGTGGCCGCGACGGGGGCGCCGGTGGCGCTGCTCTCGGCCAGCGTCACGCGCGCCGGCGCCGACGCGCTGCTCGCCGCCGGCGGCAAGACGGTCGGCGGGCTGGCCCGCGGCGCCACCGGCGCGCGCGTGGATCTGGACGTGGATCTGGCGCGCGCGCCGATCCGCGCCGTGAACGTGATCGGCGTGCTGCCCGGGGCCGACCCCGCGCTCGCCCGGGAAGCGGTCGTCATCGGCGCGCACTACGATCACCTTGGGCGCGAGGGCGGGGCGGTCTACCCGGGCGCCGACGACAATGCCTCCGGCACCGCGCTGGTGCTCGGCCTGGCGCGGTCCTTCGCGGCGGCGCGACCGCCCCGCACTCTGGTGTTCATTCTCTTCGCGGGTGAGGAGCTCGGGCTGCTCGGGTCCTCGCATCACGTGGGTCAGCCCTCCCCGGTCCCGATCGAGCGCACGGTGGCCATGCTCAACTTCGACATGGTCGGGCGTCTGGACGGCCGGAGCCTCCTCGTCGGCGGGGTGGAGACCGGCGCGGGCTTCCGTGCGCTCGTCGAGGCGGCCGGGCAGGGTCTCGGGCTCGATCTCGATCTGCGGGGCGCCGGTGGCGGCGCGTCCGATCATTCGCGCTTCCACGCCGCGGGTGTGCCGGTGCTCTTCTTCCACAGCGGCACGCACGCGGACTATCACCAGCCGTCGGACACCGCGGAGAAGATCGACGTCGCCGGCATGGCTCGCATCGCCGACCTGGGGACGCGCGTCGCCAACCGGATCGCGGAGGGCCCGCGCCCGGTGTTCGCTCAGGGCCCCTCGTCCGGCCGGCGGTCCATGCGCGCCGAGCGCGCCGCGCCGGCCGAGCGCCCGGGTGGCGCCTTCCTCGGTGTCGCGGCGGACGGGCGCGCGGGATGGGACGGGGTGCGGCTCGGCTCGGTCATCCCGGGCAGTGCGGCCGAGAAGGCCGGTCTGCGGGCGGGCGACGTGCTGGTCCGGCTGGCCGACGCGGGGCTGAACGGCTTCGCGGACCTGCGGGCTCAGCTCGACCGCCGCCAGCCCGGCGAGACCGTGCGCCTCGTCTACCTCCGCGAGGGCCTGGATCACGCGACCTCGGTGACGCTCGACGCCCGGCCGTGAGCCTGGCGCTCGCGGTCACCGCCGCGTCGTCCCACCTGCGCAACCTGCGCACGCGCCTGCCGTTCCGCTACGGGGTGGTCACCCTCACGCATTGCCCGCTGCTCCACCTGGCGGTGGACGTGGAGGCGGCCGACGGGCGCCGCGCGCGCGGCTTCGCGGCCGACAACCTGCCGCCGAAGTGGTTCGACAAGGATCCGGCCAAGAGCTTCCGCGACAACGTCACCGACCAGCTCGCGTCCATCCGCGCCGCCCAGGCCGCGTATCTCGACGCGGCCCGGACCGCGCGCCCGGTCTTCGACGTGTGGCAGGAGGCGTACGCGGCCTGCGCTCGCGGCGGCCCCGCGCTCGGGCTCAACGGGCTCACCGCCGCGTTCGGCTCCTCCCTGTTCGAGCGCGCCCTCGCCGACGCGGCCGGGCGTCTGACGGGCCGCGACGTGGTCTCGATGCTGCGCGACGACGTGCTCGGCATCCGCCCCGAGGCGGTGCGTCCCGAGCTGACGCGCGCCGACCTGCTCGCGTGGGCGAGCCGCCCCGCGCCCGAGACCGTCGCGGTCCGGCACACCGTGGGTCTGCTCGATCCCATCGTCGCGGACGACGTGCCGGCCGACGGCTGGCTTCACGACGGCCTGCCGCAGACGCTCGAGGAGTGCGTGCAGGCGCACGGCCTGCGGCACTTCAAGCTGAAGGTCGGCGGCCGGCTCGGCGACGACGTGGACCGCCTCACCCGCATCGCGGCCACGCTCGACCGGCTGATCGCGGACGACTACCTCGTCACCCTCGACGGGAACGAGCAGTACAAGACGATGGCCGACTTCGCGGCGCTCGTGGAGGCCATCGGGCGGACGTCCGCGCTGGCCCGCCTCTGGCGCTCCACCGCCTTCATCGAGCAGCCGCTCGACCGCGCCATCGCGCTGGACGCCGCGGCCACCGACGGGCTCGCCGCGCTCGGCCGCCGGGTGCCCATCATCATCGACGAGAGCGACGGCGACCTCGAGGCGTTCCCGCGGGCCCTCGCGCTGGGCTACCGCGGGGTGTCGACCAAGAACTGCAAGGGCATCATGAAGTCGTTCCTCAATCGGTCCCTGGTCGAGCGGCGGAACGCG
>Ga0068869_100000812_pt1 | contig 17845 bp, 15 predicted proteins | sample KBSMisM52_FD_64676 | JGI IMG/M metagenome (GOLD analysis project Ga0068869, IMG submission 64676) | Miscanthus rhizosphere microbial communities from Kellogg Biological Station, Michigan, USA - KBS Miscanthus M5-2 | ecosystem: Host-associated > Plants > Roots > Rhizosphere > Soil ... | reverse complement strand
CGCTCGAGGCGGGCGAGCGCGTCGGCCTGATCGGCCGCAACGGCACCGGCAAGTCGTCGCTGCTCAAGGTCATCGCGGGTCTCGAGAAGCTCGACGACGGTCTCCTGCAGCAGACGCAGGGGCTGCGCATTCGCTACGTGCCCCAGGAGCCGCTGTTCGACGACGCCGGCACGGTGTTCGACGCGGTCGGCGAGGGCGTCGCCGAGGCGCGCGTCGTCCGCGACGCCTACGAGGCGCACGCCGAAGGAGCCGACCTCGACGCGCTGCAGACGCGAATCGAGGCGCTCGACGCGTGGAACTGGGAGCAGCGCGTCGAGACGACGCTGTCGCATCTGCATCTCGACGGCGCGCGCACGATCGCCGAGCTCTCGGGCGGAACGAAGAAGCGCGTCGCGCTGGCGCGCGCCCTCGTCGCCGTTCCCGACGTGCTGCTGCTCGACGAGCCGACCAACCACCTCGACCTCGACTCGATCGCCTGGCTCGAGGAGCTGCTCGTCGGCTTCCAGGGCAGCGTCATGGTCGTGACGCACGATCGCGCCTTCCTCGACGCCGTCGCGACGCGCATCGTCGAGCTCGATCGCGGCGTGCTGCGCAGCTATCCCGGCGCGTTCGCCGCCTACGAGGCGAGGAAGGTCGAGGAGCTCGCCGCCGAGGGCAAGGAGAGCGCGCGTGCCGACAAGCTGCTGGCGCAGGAGGAGGTCTGGGTGAGAAAAGGCGTCGAGGCGCGGCGAACGCGAAGCGTCGGCCGGGTCCAGCGGCTGCAGGCGCTGCGTGCGCAGCGCGCGGCGCGACGCGAGTCGCTCGGTCGCGTCCGCCTCGAGGCCGACGCCGGCATTCCTAGCGGCAAGATCGTCGCCGAGCTCAAGAACGTTTCCATGCGCTTCGCGGCGCCTCCGGGTCGTCCGGCGGGCGAGTCGCGCCTGATCGTCAAGGACTTCTCGGCGACGATCCTGCGCGGCGACAAGGTCGGGGTGATCGGCCCGAACGGCGCGGGCAAGACGACCCTGCTCAAGCTCATCCTCGGCGAGCTGCAGCCGACTTCGGGATCGGTGCGTCAGGGCGCGCGCCTCGAGGTGGCGTACTTCGACCAGATGCGCAGCGCGCTCGACCTCGAGGCGACGCTCGCCGACAGCGTCAGCCCGGGCAGCGAGTGGGTCGAGACGGCGAGCGGCAGGAAGCACGTGATGAGCTACCTGTCGGATTTCCTGTTCTCGCCGGCGCGCGCCAATTCGCCGCTGCGCACTCTCTCCGGCGGCGAGCGCAATCGCGTCCTGCTGGCGCGCCTGCTCGCGCTGCCCGCGAACGTCCTGGTCCTCGATGAGCCGACCAACGACCTCGACATCGACACCCTCGAGCTGCTCGAGGAGCTCTTGCAAGGCTATCCGGGCACGGTCTTTCTCGTCAGCCACGACCGCCGTTTCCTCGACAACGTCGTCACCAGCACGATCGCCTGGGAAGGCGACGTCGCGCCCGGACTCTGGCGCGAGTACGAAGGCGGCTACGAGGATTGGAAGCTGCAGAAGACACGCGCCGCCGGCTTGCGCGATGCGGCGCTGGGGTCCCCGCCGGCGCCGGCGCCGGCGTCGAAAGGCGCTGGCGGTGCGTCCGCGCGCACGCGCGCGGCGTCGACAGCCGCGCCCGCCCCCGCCGCGCCGGCCAGGCCGGCCGCCGCGGCGAAGCCACGCAAGCTCAGCTACAAGGAGCAGCGCGAGCTCGATGCGCTGCCGGCGCGAATCGAGGCGCTCGAGGTCGAGCAGAAGGAGCTGGGTGCGTTGCTCGCCAGCGCCGAGCTCTACGCCGAGGATCCGGTTCGCGCCGAGACGGCGCAGATGCGCTATGCCCAGATCGACGAGGAGCTGCTCGCCGCGCTCGAGCGCTGGGAGGTCCTCGGCGCGTCCTGACCGCGCCAGCGATCGGCTATTCTTCGCGCCAGAAGATGCATGTGCATTCTTCGTGACGCTCTCCGGAGGTCGATCGATGCGCCGGCTCACGCTCTTCCTCGCGGCCTTCGCCTTCGCCGCCGGCGCCCACGGCGCCGACGCCGATCTCGTCGCCGCCCCGTTCGACGCCGCGCACTGGGAGCTCGACGGCGGCGACATCGGCTTTGCGACCTATCTCGGCGAGCCGGCGCTGCGAATCCACCAGGGCAGCGCGATGCTGCGCGGCTCCGACATCGGCACCGGCACGATCGAGTACGACATCGCGTTCCAGGCGGAGCGCGAGTTCCCGGGCGTTCACTTCCGCGGCCGCGACGCTGGCGACTGGGAATATTTCTACCTGCGCCCGCACAAGAACTCGGGCTGGGACTCGAACCAGTACATGCCGGTCATCGGCGGCGCGGCGACCTGGCAGATCTACTCCGGCGCCGGCTTCAACAGCACCGAGACGTACAAGCTCGGCGCCTGGAACCGCATCCGCATCGAGCTCTATCCGACCAGCGCCGACGTCTTCGTCAACGGCGTGCGGTCGCTGCGCATCCCCGAGCTGAAGTCGTCGTCGACGCACGGCTTTCTCGCCGTCGACAGCGCCGCCGGCGCCGGCAACACGACGGGGCAGGTCTACTACGCCAATTTCCGCTATCGATCCGGACCGAATGCGCGGCCCGACGACATGCCTGCGCCGCTCGCCAACGACCTTCCCGGACTGATCCGGCGCTGGCAGGTGAGCGAAGCGCTCAGCGACGACGACGCCAGCCGGCGTGCCGCGGCGGTGGACTGGGCCGGGCCGCGCTGGACCCCTCTGCCGGTCGAGCGCCACGGCGTCGCCAACCTCGCCCGCGCGGCGACGCGCGCCGGCCCGAAGCGCTTCGCGATCGCGCGCTTCGACGTTGCCGCCGACCGGGCCATGTCGAAGATGCTGCGCCTCGGCTACAGCGACATCGCGCGCATTTACGTGAACGGCGCGCTGCTCTACCGCGGCGACAACAGCCAGTACTCGCGCGACCCGGGCTTCCTCGGCATCGTCGGCCTGCACGAGACGCTCGCCGTGCCGCTGCGCGCCGGCCGCAACGAGATCGCCTTCGTGGTCGAGGAGAACAGCGGCGGCTGGGGCGTCGAAGCGCAGTTCGTCGAACCGAACGGGCTCGCCTCGAGCGCGTTCGACGCGACACCCTGACGGCGCGCCAGGGTCGCTGCCGAGTCGCCGCGCTGCGCGCCTCTACACTGGGACTGCCGACGACGCGCTCGATGTCGGCAACGATCGGAACCACGATGGCATCGACACGCACCTCATCGCCCTGGCAACTCGCGACGCGCACCGCGCGCATGAACCCGTCGGCGATCCGCGAGATCCTGAAGCTCACCGAGCTGCCGGGGATCATCTCGCTCGCCGGCGGCCTGCCTTCGGCGGCGACCTTTCCGGTCGAGGCCGTGAGCGAGGCGACGGCGCGCGTCCTGCGCGACACGCCGCGCGAGGCGCTCCAGTACGCCGCCAGCGAGGGCTTCGGACCGCTGCGCGAATGGGTCGCGGCGGAGCTGGCGCGCCAGGGGCTGGCAGCGAGCCCGGCGCAGGTGTTGATCACGACCGGCTCGCAGCAAGGCCTCGATCTCGTCGGCAAGGTGCTGATCGATGCCGGCAGCCGCGTCGCGGTCGAATCGCCGACCTACCTGGGCGCGCTGCAGGCGTTCGTTCCCTACGAGCCCGAGTTCGTCGCGGTGGCGGGCGACGACGACGGGCCGCTGGCCGAAGCGCTCGCCTCGAGCGCCGCCGGCGCGCGCTTCCTCTATGCGCTGCCGAACTTCCAGAATCCGAGCGGCCACTCGATCACCGCCGGCCGGCGTGCCGAGCTCGCCGCCGCCGCGGCGAACGCGGGCGTGCCGATCGTCGAGGACAACCCGTACGGCGACCTCTGGTACGACGTCGCGCCGCCGGCGCCGATCGCTACGCACTGGCGCGAAGGGACGATCTATCTCGGCAGCTTCTCGAAGGTCCTCGCGCCCGGGCTTCGCCTCGGCTACGTGATCGCTCCGGACGCGGTATACGCCAAGCTGGTGCAGGCCAAGCAGGCGGCCGACCTGCACACGCCGGGCTTCAACCAGCGCATCGTCCACGAGATCCTTCGCTCGGGATTTCTCGATTCCCACGTGCCGACGATCCGCAACCGCTACCGCGTCCAGCGCGACGCCATGCAGGCCGCGCTCGTCGCCCACCTGCCGACCTCGGGGCCGCTCGCGTGCCGCTGGAAGATGCCCGGAGGCGGCATGTTTTTCTGGGTCGAGCTGCCGGCCGGCGTCGACAGCGAGGCGCTGCTCGTCAAGGCGGTCGCGCGCGGCGTCGCCTTCGTGCCGGGCGCGCCGTTCTTCGCCGGCGCGGCGCGCGCGAACACCTTGCGCCTGTCGTTCGTCACGGTCGGCGCGGACGCCATCGAGCGCGGCATCGCCGCGCTCGCCGCCGCCTTGCGCGACCTGCGCGAGGATGCGGTCGCGGCCGGCGCAGCGAAAGACGCCAGGCGGCGCGCGGAGCTGGCGCGATGAGCCGCTTCGCCTTCACCCAGGTCGACGTCTTCACCGCCACCGCGCTGCTCGGCAATCCGCTGGCGGTCGTGCACGCCGCCGATGCGCTCGACGAGGCGCGCATGCAGGCGTTCGCGCGCTGGACCAACCTGAGCGAGACGACCTTTCTGCTCGCGCCCACCGACCCCGGCGCCGACTACCGCGTGCGCATCTTCACGCCGGGCGGCGAGCTGCCTTTCGCCGGCCACCCGACGCTCGGCAGTTGCCACGCCTGGCGCGAGCGCGGCGGCCGGTCGAAGAAGACGGGCGAGGTCGTGCAGCAGTGCGGCGTGGGCCTGGTGCGAATCAAGATCGACGAGGCCGGCGCGGCGTTCGCGGCACCGCCGCTTGCGCGCGCGGAGGTCGGCGTCGAGGAGCTCGACGCTGTCCTCGCGGCGCTCGGCATCGATCGCGGTCGCCTCGTCGCCGCGCAGTTCCTGAAGAACGGCCCGAATTGGCTCAGCCTCGAGCTCGACTCGGCGGCCACTGTGCTCGCCCTCGAGCCCGACGCGGCGCGGATGAAGCGCTTCGCTTCGGTCGGTGTCGTCGGCGCGCATCCGGCGGGCAGCGAGTGCGCGTACGAGGTGCGCGGTTTCATCGGCCGCCCCGCGCTTTACGAAGACCCGGTGACCGGCAGCCTCAACGCCGGCCTGGGCGAATGGCTGATCGGCTCGGGCCGCGCTCCGGAGCGCTATCTCGCCGCCCAGGGCACGCGTCTCGGCCGCGCCGGGCGCGTTCGCATCGCCCGCGAAGGAACGACGATCTGGGTCGGTGGCGACACCGTCACCTGCATCCGCGGCGACGTCGAGCTGTGACTTCTCGCGTCGGCGCTGGCTTGGCTGCGCGCCGTGCCAGGGCCGCAACGTCTTGCCAAGCCACTGCCGTCCGGCCGCGCTGAAGTGAGCGACTCAGGCCCCTTGCCGACGATCGCGCTCGATCACCTCGTCGTCGCCTGCCGCAGCCTCGACGCGGGTCGGGCCTGGTGCGAGGCGACCTTCGGCGTCGTGCCGCAGCCGGGCGGCCGCCACGCCCTGATGGGCACGCACAACCTGCTGCTCGCGCTCGCGTCGGCGCGCTACCCGAAGGCCTACCTCGAGTTGATCGCGATTGATCCCGAAGCGCCGGCGCCGGCGCAGCCGCGCTGGTTCGATCTCGACGACGCGGCGCTGCAGAGGGCGATCGCCATCCCGCGCCTCGTTCACTGGGTCGCGCGCAGCGACGACGTCGAGGCGACCGTCGCCGCGCTTCGTGCCGGCGGCGCAGATCCCGGCCGCATCGTCGCTGCCGAGCGGATGACGCCGCACGGCATGCTGCGCTGGCGAATCACGCTTCCCGGCGATGGCCGCCGGCCGTCCGCCGGAGCGATGCCGCTCTGGATCCAGTGGTCGGGCGAGCACCCGGGCGACGCGCTGCCGGCGAGCGGCATCACGATCGAGTCGCTCGAAGTCAGTGGCATCAGCGACGCGCTCGCCGCGTGGCTCGGCTCGCTCGCTGATCGCGCCGATTCGTCGTCGCCGTTGAGCGCGGTGCTGATCGGGCCGCGCGGCAGGGTCACGTTGACCTCGCCCGCGTGACGCCGCTCAGCGCTTGAAACGCCAGGCGCGGACCAGGCTGCGCCACGCCGCCGCCGCCGCCGGATCGTCGGCGCGCGTCGTCGCGAAGTAGCGGCGCCCGACGACCCACGCCGAGACGAGCAGCAGCGACAGCAGCGTGCTCGCCAGGACGATGAGCGTGCGCGACGGCTTCGACTTGAAGTCCGGCACCTGGGCGACGTCGACCTGCTGCAGCACGGGGCCTTCCCGGGCCTCGTCGAGCTTGGCGATCTCGTACTGGCGCATCATGCCTTCGAGCAGCATCTCCTGCAGCTTGAGCTCGCGGCGCGCGCGCACGTAGTCGACGGAAGCCTCCGGGATCCGCCCCACCGGCAGGTCGACCGCGCTGCCCGGCGCGCCGCCCTGGCTCGACTCCATCCGTGCCAGCTCGGCGCGCAGTCCGCGCAGCTCGGAGTTGAGGCGGATCACGGCCGGGTTCTGATCGGTGGCCGACGTGCGCAAGACCCTCAGCTGCACTTCGCGCTCGCTGATCTGGGCGCGCAGCAACGCGGCATTCGTGATCAACGCCTCGGTCTGCTTGTCGAGGACGATGACGCCCGACTTTTCCTGCACGGCCTGCAGCGTCTGCTCGGCCTTGACCAGGTTCTCTTTCGTGTCCTGCAGCTGCTTCTCGAAGAACGCGCGCCGCAGCTGGGCTTCCGAGACCGCGAGCCGGCCGAGCAGCTTGGTCACCTCGGGGTCGTGCGCGTTGGCCAGGTCGGCGGCGAACTTCGCGTCCTTGTCGTCGACCTCGACGCTGATCACGCCGCTCTTCTTGTCGGCGCTGACGCGAACGTGGTTGGTCAGCGCCCGGCGCAAGGCCTCGTAGGTTTCGACGTCGTAGTGGGCGCGAAGGTTGAAGCGCTGGTCGAGGCCGTGCTGGACGCTGTCACTCTTCAGGAGCGCGACGTAGAGGTCGTCCGGCGTCTTCGCGGCGATGCCGCCGGACAGCGCACCCAGCGAGCCGAGCGCAGCGAGCGCCGCGGCGGAGCCGCTTTGCTGCTGCGAACCGGGCGCAAGGAACGTCGTTCGCGCCGTGTAGATCGGCGGCAGCAGCAACGCGACGACGACCGAGACAACGGCGACGGCGCCGGTGACGCTGCCGATCAGCTTCTTTCTTTCGCCCAGCCAGATGAGGAGATCGGTGAACGTGATGCTCGAAGCGTTCTCGTCGCCTTCGCTGTCGTAGAGGGCCTGGACCGCGGCCTGCGGCGTGGTCGAGTCGGCGCTGAGCACGGCGGCCTCAGTTCCGGATCGAGTTGATGGCGGCGATGCCGATGCCGAACCCGGAGAAGATCTGGGCGAAGTCCTTCAGGTTTCGCACCAGGGCGCGGCCCCAGGTCTCGTAGTCGAGCTGGTTGGGCACGACCAGTGCGTCGCCGGGCTGCAGCACCTGCGACTCGAGCCCGCCGCGGCCGAAGAAGCCGCGCCGGTCGCCGGCGCTGTTGACGGTGCCGTCGGCGCGCAGGATGAACATGTTGTCGGTGTCGGCCGCTTCGTCGGCGCCGGCCAGGCGCAGGTAGTCGCCGGCGGTGCGGTCGGGCTTCCAGACGAAAGCGTTGCTGTTGACGACGGCGCCGGCGACCGTGACGAAGCCCGGACGCGGCGGCACGCTGATGCGGTCGCCGTGCTCGAGCGGCAGGTCGGGCAAGGCGTCGATCGAGCGGATCTCGGGCGTCAGCTCGAGGGCGATGCGGCCGTTCGGCTCGATGCGCGACAGCCGAGCCACTTGCGCCTGCGTCGCTGCGCTGCTGACCAGCGTGCTCGTCGCCGCGCCGCTGATGTCGTCGCGCCGGTTGGCGGCGTCCCTCGCCGCCTGCACCGCCGACAGCGCCTGCAGACGCGTGATCGCCGTGGCGAGGTTCTCGCGCTGGCGCAGTCGCGTTTCCTCCCGGCTCAAGTCGAGGCCGTAGACGTAGGCCTGCGGCGTGAAGCCGCCGGCGCGCGTCAGCAGGCCCCTCAGCGTTTCGCCGGGCTGGAGCTGGTAGATCCCGGGCGCGTTGATCTCGCCCTCGAGCGAGACGAGGCGCGTCTGCCGCGCGACCGGGACGCGCACGTCCTTCTGGCTGTAGACGGTGACGACGTCGCCCGGCGCGAGGGCGACGTTGTTCTCCTCGTCGCCCTGCAGCACGACCTTGCCGAGGTTGAACGCGATCACCTGGGTAGTGAGGTCGGCGTTGAGACGCTCGATCGTCGCGTAGTCCCAGTTCAGGTCTTCGAACAGCGCGGCCGGCGTGCGCCGGGCGCGGTTCGCGGCGAGCCGGTCGTCCTCGCGGATGCCGCGCTCGCCGCGCGCGCGGTCGGGGGTCGCGCTGCGGCCGTTGGGCGGCCGGTCGATGGTGCTGCGCCCGGACACAGTGCGGTCGGTCGCATCGCGATCGGCGCTCGCGCGGTCGGTCCGCGCGTCCGGCATGCCGCCGACGCCTTGAGCGGGATCGACGGGGATGACGCCCGAAGTCGACCGGTCGAACGCCCGGTCCCTGTCTTCGCGCGCCCGGATTCGCTCGTCGTCCTCGATCACCTGCACGAGCAGGTTCTTGCGCCGGTAGAAGTCGGGGGAGATGAGCGCATCGCGGTCAGGGATGAGGTCGCGGATCTTCATCCCCGGGGTGAACGGATAGCGCAGCGGTGAGGCGACATGGCCCTTCAGCGTCACGGCGTTCGCGAACTGCGGCGAGATCGGCAGCAGGCTGACGACGTCGCCGTCGCGCAGCGCCGTCTGCAGCCCGGAGGCGTCGAGCCGGAAGGTCTCGACGAACCGCTTCGCGAGCGGCTGCGACTGATCGATCCGCTCGAGCTGGACCCGGTTCGGATTGGCGAGAACCGGCGCCCCGCCGGCATAGCGCAGCAATTCGCGGATCGGCTCCTGCGCGCTCTTCAGCTCGTAGATCGCCGGTGTGTCGATCGAGCCGGTGAGGGCGACGCGCGGCCCGGCCGGCTGGAACACGACGACGTCGCCGGCGACGAGCTGCACGTCCTTCGACTTGTCGCCCTGGACCAGGAACTCGTAGACGTCGAGCTCGGAGATCACCTTGCCGTCGCGGCGCAGCAGGATCTTGCGCATCGAACCCGAGGGGCTCGGCCCGCCTGCCGCAACCACCGCCGAGAGCAGCGTCGACTGGCTCGACAGGGTCACGACGCCGGGCCGCTGCGCCGGGCCGACGATGAAGACGCGCAGGCCGCGCAACTGGCCGAGCGAGACCGAGAGGTCGAAGTTCGTGTACAGGCGGCCGATCTGCGCGCGCAGGTTCTTCTCGAGGTCCGCGGCCTTGACGCCGGCGACGTTGAAGCTTCCCACCTTGGGCAGGTTGAGCATGCCGTTGCGATCGACCGTGCTGCGGTAGTCGACGTCGATCGCGCCCCAGGCGCGCGTCACGATCTCGTCGCCGGGGCCGATCATGTAGTCGGCCGAGACCGGAACGTTGTCGAGCGACTGGAAGTTGTCGGCAGCGTCGGCGAAGAAGGACGAGCCGAAGATCGGCAGGAGCCGGCCGGTCGCGCCTTCGACGAAGCGCTGGAACTCGTTCGGCTTCGGCAGCGGCGCCGGCTCGCTGCGCCGCGGGAACGTGTCGCCGAGATCGCGGCGCTGGTTGGCGGGGTTGGCGTTGGCGTCGTTGCCGCCGGTGCGCGCGCCGGTCTGCGCCGGCGGCGTGATGGCGTTGCTGCCCGGTCCGACGACACTGCCCGCGTTGCCCGTTGGCGGGTTGCGCTGCGGGTAGGTCGGCGACGTGAACAAACCGCCGGAGTTGAGCTGGTCGACCGTCTGCGCCGCCGCCCCGGCGGCGAGCGACAGCAACGCGGCGAAGGCGGCCAGCGTGCCGAAGCGGCGAACCGGAGAAAGACAAATGGACGACATCATCGGGAGCAGGCGGGCGAGTTCACGCGAGCGGCGCGGAGCGCCGCTTGGGCGCGCCGATGGTAGCGTCACTTGCAAGTCGCGCGGCGGGATCGGCTTTGCGGTTATTGTCGGGTGTCGAAGGGCGGGGGAAGAACGGCTGATGGCTCGGGTGGCGGCAAGGCGAGGGGCGAAAGCACCCAGGATCGACCTGCGGCGGCCGGCCACCGAGGCCGAGCTCGCCAGTGCCGCGGCGATCTTTCGCGAATACGCGGCCAGCCTCGACATCGACCTCTGCTTCCAGAACTTCGAGGACGAGATCGCCTCGCTCCCGGGCGACTACGCCCCGCCCGCCGGTCAGCTGATGCTCGCCTACGTCGACGGCGAGCTCGCCGGCTGCGGCGCGCTGCGTCGTTTCGCCGACGCCGACGACGCCAACGCCTGCGAGATGAAGCGTCTCTACGTGCGCCCCGCGTATCGCCGCTTCGGCCTCGGCCGCCTGCTCGCCCAGGCGCTGCTCGACGAAGCGCGTCGCGCCGGCTATTCGGCAATGCTGCTGGACACCCTCGACGACATGGAGGCGGCGCGCGAGCTCTACGCCTCGCTCGGCTTCGTCGAGGTGCCACCCTACTACTTCAACCCCATCCCGGGCGCGCACTACCTGAAGGCGGAACTCAAATGACCGATGTCGCCGAGCCCGACGCGAGCACCGTGGCGACCGACCGCGCGGCCGCGAGGGCACCGTTCGAGCTGCGCTCGGGCGCCCTTCGCCTGGCGGTGCGCGCCGACTTCGGCGGCGCGATCGCGGGCCTCTGGCACAGCGGGACGCCGATCCTGCGCTCGACGGAGCCGGCGCGGCTCGCCTCGGCGCACGAGTCGGCGATGTTCCCGCTCGTGCCGTACTCGAACCGCCTCGGCTATCGCCGCTTTCGCTGGCGCGGCAAGGACTACTCGACGCGCGCCAACGTCGCCGCCTCGCCGCACTCCCTGCACGGCCTCGGCTGGCAGCGCCCGTGGGCGATCGTCTCGTCGAGCGCGCTCGAGGTCGTTCTCGAGCTGCGCCACGAGGGCGACGCCGACTGGCCGTTCGCGTTCACCGCGCGCCAGTACCTCGCGCTCGATGCCGCCTCGTTCAGCGCTCGCCTGCAGCTCAGCAACGACGCCGACGTCGAGCAGCCGGTCGGCCTCGGCTGGCATCCGTATTTCGTCAAGCGACCTCGGAGCCGGATGCACATCGACCTGTCGCATCGCTGGGACGCCGACCCGACCTTGCTGCCGACGCGCAAGGTCGCCCAGCACGGCATCGACAGCGACCTGTCGCACCTGGACTTCGACAATTGCTTCGAAGGCTGGCGCGGGCCGGCGCGCATCCGCGACGAACGCTTCTCGCTGCAGCTCGCGTCGTCGCTGCCCTATCTCGTCGTGTACACGCCGCAGCAGCGCGACTACTTCTGCGTCGAGCCGGTCAGCCATGTCAGCAACGCGATCCACATGGCCGAGCCGGCGGCGCACGGCCTGGTCGCGCTCGCGTCGGGAGCGACGTTCGACGCCTGGATGAGGATCGACGTCGCCGCGCTCTGAGCCGCGGCGTCGCCGGCGCTAGGGCGCGCGCGGCGCGAATCGGCGCGTGGCGCCGACCGCCATCACGGTGAAGGCGTCGTCGCCGAGCCCGGCCTCGCGCGCGGCCCGGGCGAGCGCCTGCGGCGGCTCGTCGAGCGGCTCGTCGGTGAGCTGGAACGTCCCCCAGTGGATGCCGATCGAGCGCTCGGCGGCGAGGTCCTGGTGGATCCGCACCGCTTCCGCCGGATCGACGTGCTGTGCGCTCATGAACCAGCGCGGCTCGTAGGCACCCACCGGAATCAGCGCGAGGTCGAAGCCGCGCCCGGCGCCTTGGCGCGCCGCGAAGTGCGCATGAATGTCGGCGAAGTCCTTCGAGTACGCGGTGTCGCCAGCGAAGAAGACCTGGAAGTCGGGCGCGAAGATCGCGTAGCCGCCCCAGAGCGTCGCCATGCGATCGGTCAGCGATCGCCCCGACCAGTGCTGCACCGGCGTCAGCACGATCTCGACCGCGCCGATGCGAGCGCTCTGCCACCAGTCGAGCTCGATGGCGTTGCCGATGCCGGCGTCGGCAAACCACGCTTTGAGGCCGAGCGGCACGACGAAGAGCGGTGGCCCGCCGGCTTGGGCGGCGAGCGCCTTCACGCTGGCCTCGTCGAGATGGTCGTAGTGGTTGTGCGAGATGACGACCGCGTCGATGTGCGGCAGCTCGTCGAGCGCCAGCCCGGGCGGCAGGTGGCGCTTCGGTCCAACGAAACCGAGCGGCGACGCGCGCTCGGAGAAGATCGGGTCGGTCAGGATGTTGGCGCCGCCCGCCTGGATCAGCGTGCTGGCGTGGCCGATCCACGTCAGCGACGGCACCATCGCCGCGCCGGCGACGGCGTTGCTGCGCAGGAAGGCGACGTCCGCGACGACGCGCGGCGTCGCCTGCTGAGGCGGCTTCGGCACGCCGGCGCGGGCCGCTTCCATGCGCCACGTCAGCAGCGCTGCGATGCCTTTCGGCTCGAACTCGACGTAGTTGTTCTGGAATCGCCCGTCGCGGTGATGCGGCGCCGTGCCGGCCGGCGCGGCGCCTGCGCTCACTGCGATCGTCGCAAGCGCGGCGACGACGGCGCCGAGGTGGCGAACAAGTCTGAAGAGAGCAGGCGACATCGGCGACGGCGGCGATGATGGCATGCGCGCGCGCACGGCCTCGGGTCGATGTCGGGCGCGCTGCGGCAAAGACCTCCTGAGGCTTCGTCGCGGGTGGGTTTCTACGTATAATCTTGGGCTGTGCTGGAAGTCGCCGTGCCGCGCCCCTCCCTCGACGCGGTGACCCGCGGCGACGATCGCGCGACCGCGCGAGCGGCTTTCGACGACGACGATCAGCCCACCTTCACGCCGATGACGCGGGCCGAGGCCGAGGCCTTCCGGCGCGACCACCCTGTGCTTTCGCCCTGGCGCGTGATCGCCACGCAGGCGGCGCTCGGCGCGATCGCGGTGGCGGTCGCGGGACTCCTCGGCGGGCGCATCGGCGCGGTGTCGGCGGCGTACGGAGCGGCGGTCGTCGTCGTGCCGGGCGCGCTGATGGCGCGCGGCGCGACCAGCCGGCTGTCGTCGCTGTCGCCCGTCATCAGCGCAGTCAGCATACTGTGGTGGGGGTTCGTGAAAATGGCGCTCTCGGTCGCCATGCTGGTGCTCGCGGCGCGTATCGTTCCGGGTGTCATCTGGCCGGCGCTGCTGGCGTCGATGGTGCTCTGCATGCTGTCGTACTGGTTCGCGCTGCTCTGGCGCGTCCCGGGCCCCGGGGCCGTCCTCGAGAACAAACAACGCTAGACCTGGACACGGAAAGATGGCCGCAGAAGAGCATGCCCAGACCCCCGGTGAATACATCATTCACCACCTGACCCATTTCGGCACCGGCAAGCCGAAGGGTCTGGTCGACTTCTCGGTGGTCAACTTCGACTCGGTCTTCTTTTCGATCACGCTCGGCGTGCTGGGCTGCTTCGTGATGTGGCTGGCGGCGCGCAAGGTGACCTCGGGCGTGCCGGGGCGCTTCCAGGCCGCCGTCGAGTGGCTGCTGGAGGGGATCGACAACGAGGCGAAGGGGATCGTTCACAACGCCACGAGCCGCAAGTTCGTCGGACCCCTGGCGCTCACGGTGTTCGTCTGGGTCGTGCTGCTCAACACGATGGACCTGCTGCCGGTCGATCTGCTGCCGCTCCTGTGGCAAAAGCTCTACGGCGCCGCCGGTCACGACCCCGAGCACGCCTACCTGCGCAGCGTGCCGACCGCCGATCTCTCGATCACCATGGGCCTGTCGGTCGGCGTGCTGCTGCTGTGCCTCTACTACAGCATCAAGATCAAGGGCCTCGGCGGCTGGCTGCACGAGCTCTATGTGGCGCCCTTCGGCACCGTCAAGGTCACTGCCAATCCGCTCACCTGGATCGGCTTTCTCCTCCTGTCGCTGGCCAACGTCGGCATGCAGCTCGTCGAGTACGTGTCCAAGACCGTCTCGCACGGCATGCGGCTGTTCGGCAACATGTACGCGGGCGAGCTGATCTTCCTGCTCATCGCCATGCTGGGCGGCGCCTTCGCTCTGTCGGTGGGCGGGATCGCGCTGTCGCTGCTGCACATCTTCGCCGGCACGGTCTGGGCGATCTTCCACATCCTGATCATCATCTTGCAGGCCTACGTCTTCATGATGCTGACGCTGGTCTACGTCGGCATGGCGCACGACTCGCACTGACGGGCGTTCGCCAGCTCCCCTTTCCCCCAACTCTCACAAAACTCTGGAGTCAACATGGAACTCATCGGTCTCGTCGCAGTCGCTGCCGGCCTCATGATCGGTCTGGGCGCGCTCGGCGCCTGCGTCGGCGTCGGCATCATGGCCAGCAAATACCTCGAATCGGCCGCCCGACAGCCCGAGCTGATGGGCGTGCTGCAGACGAAGGTCTTCCTGCTGCTCGGCCTGATCGACGCGTCGTTCATCATCGGCGCGGGCATTGCCCTCTGGTACACGACGGCCAACCCGTTCCTGGCCCAGATCGCCAACCTGCCGAAGTAACACCGCCGGTCCGCTCGCGAGGCGCCCGCAGGCGCCGCGCGAGCGCCCCCACTTCTACGAGTCATCGCCGTGAGCATTACCTCCACGTTCTGGATTCAGATGATCGTCTTCGTGATCCTCGCGTTGTTCACGATGAGGTTCATCTGGCCGCCGATCACCGCCGCGCTCGATGCGCGTGCCGAGAAGATCCGCGAAGGCCTGTCGGCCGCCGACAGGGCCAAGGCCGAGCTGGCGACCGCCAACAAGCGCATCGAGGAAGAGCTGTCCACGGCCCGGACCGACGCGGCCCAGCGTCTGGCCGACGCCGAGCGCCTGGCGCAGTCGATGGTCGAGGAAGCCAAGTCGCGCGCCAGCGAGGAAGGCGCGAAGATCGTCGCTGCGGCGCGCGCCGAAGCCGAGCAGGAAGCGACCAAGGCGCGCGAGACCCTGCGCGAGCAGGTCGCGGCGCTCGCCGTCCGCGGCGCCGAGCAGATCCTGCGCCGTGAGGTCGATGCGCGCACGCATGCCGACCTCCTCGGCCAGCTGAAATCGCAGCTGTGAGGGGCGTGCGCTGACATGGCCGAGCTCGCCACCATCGCCCGTCCGTACGCGGAGGCCTTGCTCAAGGCCTCGGCGAACGGGGACGCGGCCAGCCTCGCCCGCGAGATCCGCGCGCTCGCCGACGTCGCCGCGAATCCGCAGCTGCGCCAGTTCGCCGACAGCCCGAAGATCGACGCGACGCAGATCTTCGACCTCCTCACCGGGGTCGCCGGCACGCCGTCCGGCGCGCCGCTGAGCGATGCCGCCAAGAACCTGCTGCGAACGGTGATCGACAACGGCCGTCTCGTCGCTCTGCCCGAGATCGCCGCGCAGTTCCAGGCGCTCGTCGACGCGCGCACCGGCGTCTCGCAGGCGACGATCGAAAGCGCGTTCCCGATCGACGCGAACCAGGTCGCCGACGTCAAGGCGGCGATGGAGCGACGCTTCGGCAAGAAGCTCGAGACGAGCGTCGTCGTCGTCCCCGAGCTCATCGGCGGCGTTCGCGTCGTCGTCGGCGACGAGGTGCTCGACACCTCGATCCGAGCCCGGCTCGAGCAGATGAAGGCGGCGCTCACCGCCGCCTGATGTCGCGCCATCGCGCCGACGTCGAACGAAGTTTTTTTGAGTTTCAACCAGCCTGCCCGAATGCAGACCGGAGCCCGACATGCAACTGAATCCCGCTGAAATTTCCGAGCTGATCAAGAGCCGCATCGAAGGGCTCGCCGTCTCGGCCGACATCCGCAACCAGGGCACCGTCGTCTCGGTGACCGACGGCATCTGCCGAGTCCACGGCCTCTCGGAGGCGATGCAGGGCGAGATGCTCGAGTTCCCGCCCGCGCCCGACGGCTCGCCGACCTACGGGCTGACGCTCAACCTCGAGCGCGACTCGGTCGGCGCGGTCATCCTGGGCGAGTACGAGCACATCTCGGAAGGCGACACCGTCAAGACCACGGGCCGCATTCTCGAAGTGCCGATCGGGCCCGAGCTGAAGGGCCGGGTCGTCAACGCGCTCGGCGCGCCGATCGACGGCAAGGGCCCGATCAACGCCAAGCTGTCGGCGCCGATCGAGAAGATCGCTCCCGGCGTGATCGCGCGCCAGAGCGTCAGCCAGCCGGTGCAGACCGGCCTGAAGGCGATCGACTCGATGGTGCCGGTCGGTCGCGGCCAGCGCGAGCTGATCATCGGCGACCGCCAGACCGGCAAGAGCGCGGTCGCGGTCGACACGATCATCAACCAGAAGGGTCAGAGCATGACCTGCGTCTACGTCGCCATCGGCCAGAAGGCGTCGACGATCAAGAACATCGTTCGCGCGCTCGAGGCGAACGGGGCGATGGAGTACACGATCGTCGTCGCCGCCTCGGCCGCCGAGAGCGCGGCGATGCAGTACATCTCGGCCTACTCGGGCTGCACGATGGGCGAGTACTTCCGCGACCGCGGCGAGGACGCGCTGATCATCTACGACGACCTCTCCAAGCAGGCCGTCGCCTATCGCCAGGTCTCGCTCCTGCTGCGCCGCCCGCCCGGTCGCGAGGCCTATCCCGGCGACGTCTTCTACCTGCATTCGCGCCTGCTCGAGCGCGCCGCGCGCGTCAACGCCGACTACGTCGAGGCCTTCACGAAGGGCGCGGTCAAGGGCAAGACCGGGTCGCTGACGGCGCTGCCGATCATCGAGACGCAGGCCGGCGACGTCTCGGCGTTCGTGCCGACCAACGTGATTTCGATCACCGACGGCCAGATCTTCCTCGAGACCTCGCTCTTCAACGCCGGCATCCGCCCCGCCATCAACGCCGGCATCTCGGTGTCGCGGGTCGGCTCGGCGGCGCAGACCAAGGTGATCAAGGCGCAGTCGGGCGGCATCCGGACCGACCTCGCCCAGTACCGCGAGCTCGCCGCGTTCGCCCAGTTCGCGTCCGACCTCGACGAGGCGACGAGGAAGCAACTGGACCGCGGCGCCCGCGTCACCGAGCTGCTCAAGCAGCCTCAGTACTCGCCGCTGCCGGTCTCGCTGATGGCCGCGTCGCTGTTCGCCGTCAACAAGGGCTTCATGGACCAGGTCGACGTCAACAAGGTGCTGGCCTTCGAAAGCGGCATGCACACGCACCTGAAGACGAGCCACGCCGGCCTGCTCGCCAAGATCGAGGAGAGCAAGCAGCTCGACAAGGACGCCGAGGCGGAGCTGTCGAGTGCGGTCGCCGCGTTCCAGAAGTCGTTTGCCTGATCGAACGACGACGTCGGCCTAGAAAGAGGACTCGCGCATGGCAGCCGGAAAGGAAATCCGCGTCAAGATCAAGAGCGTCGAAGGGACGAAGAAGATCACCAAGGCGATGGAGATGGTCGCCGCCTCGAAGATGAGGAAGTCGCAGGAGCGCATGCGCGCGGCGCGGCCCTACGCCGAGCGCGTGCGAGGACTTGCCGCCAACCTGGCGAGCGCGACGCCCGAGTACAAGTCTCCGTTCATGATCGCCAATCCGGACGCCAAGGCCGCCGGCTTCATCGTCATCACGACCGACAAGGGACTGTGCGGCGGCCTGAACACCAACATCCTGCGCGCGACGACGAACCGGCTCAAGGAGCTGGAGAGCCAGGGGCAGAAGGCCGAGGTGGTGCCGGTCGGCACCAAGGGCCTGGCCTTCATGAACCGGATCGGTGCGAAGGTCGTCTCCAGCGTCACCCAGCTCGGCGACCGGCCGCAGCTCGACAAGCTCATCGGTCCGGTGAAGGTGCTGCTCGATGCCTACGCCGCCGGCAAGCTCTCCGCCGTCTACCTCTGCTACACGCGGTTCATCAACACGATGCGCCAGGAGCC
>Ga0068869_100000804_pt1 | contig 17919 bp, 17 predicted proteins | sample KBSMisM52_FD_64676 | JGI IMG/M metagenome (GOLD analysis project Ga0068869, IMG submission 64676) | Miscanthus rhizosphere microbial communities from Kellogg Biological Station, Michigan, USA - KBS Miscanthus M5-2 | ecosystem: Host-associated > Plants > Roots > Rhizosphere > Soil ... | reverse complement strand
CAGCCGCCGAGCGGATTGATCTTCTCCTTCTGGTACAGCTCCATCATCGCCGCGTTGTACTTCTGTTTGTCGTCGCCGTAGCGTTCCTTCAACGCTTCGAGGCGCGGCTGCAGTTTTTTCATCTTCGCCATCGAGCGGAACTGCGCTTCGCTGAGCTTGAACAACGCCAGCTTGATCAGCAGCACGAGAAAGATGATCGCAAGGCCCCAGTTGCGCACGAACGTGTGCAGCTCGACGAGGATCCAGTGCATCGGGCTCGCGATGACGGTCAGGATGCCGTAGTCGACCGTGAGCGACAGGCCAGGCGCGATTTCGTCGACCGTGCCCTGAAGCTTGGGACCGACGTACAGCCGCGTGCTGAACGCTTTCGTCTCGTTCGGCGCGATCGTCAGCGCGGGCGACGCGCTGCGGATCAGGTAGCGCACGCCGCCGTCCGCCTTGACGACATCGGTCGAATACTGGTTCGGCTCGGCCGCGTCCGGAATCCAGGCCGCGAAGAAATAGTGCTGGAGCATGCCGGCCCAACCGCCGACGACATCGTTCTTGCGCAGCGGCGAATCCGTGAACTTCGCGAACGCGAGTTTCTGGAACTTGTCCTGCGGGTTGTACGAGGCGGCCCCCGCGAACGCATAGGATTCGGGGTTGTAGAGCGAGAACAGGCCGGACTTTGGCGCGATCGGCGGCACGCGCTGCAGCTGCCGGTACTCGTTGCCGACCCACGGCTGCGCGCTGGCGTTCGTCACTTCCTCGCGCGCGTCGATCAGGTAGCTGCCGCGTTTGAAAATGTATACTTTGCGCACGCTGACGCCGCCCGCGTCGCGCCAGGTCAGCGGCACCTCGACGCTGGTTGCGCCGTCGGCCAGTGCGTAGGAGGTCTTCTCCGCCGCGAACAGCGCGCGGTGATCCGGGGCGGCAGACGCGCCACTGACGAGGCCGCTCTGGGCGACGAAGAATCGTTCAGCCGTGTCATCGAGCAGGCGCACCGGCTTGCTCCGATCGGCCGGATCGACCGGGTACGCGAGCAGGTCGGCCTCGACCAGGCTGCCGCCGCGCGTGTCGATGACCGCGTGCATGACGTCGGTCGTGATATCGATGCGCTGTGCGGTCGCGCCGGGCTCCGACGGCACTGCCGGGGTGGCCGGTGCGGCAGCCGCCACGGGAATTCCCGCCGCCGTGTTCGCGGCCGGGACGTCGGCGGTTGCCGGGCTGGGCGACGTGGCCTTAGCACTCGCGGCGGCTGCGGCGGCAGGCGTGGCGCCGGGCGCCTTGGCACCGTAGTCCTGATCCCAGGCCTGCCACAGGAAGTAGCCGGTCAGCAGAACGGCGAAGAACAGGAGAGGACGGGGGCTGTTCATGGTGACGGTCGGGTGTTCTTCGCGCTGCGTGGAAAAAGCCCCTGGTCACGACGTTGCCGCGCGGCTGCATTCGCGCTGAGGTCGGATCGGGGGTTCGCTGATCAGTATTCCCTGATCAGTAATGGGGCGGTATTGTGCGGTCTGCGTCGTGCGGCTTCAATGCGGCCAGCCGGGTCCAGATCAAGTCGAGGTCCGCACGCAGGTCGCCGCGCGATTGCGCGGCAGCGCTCGTATGCGCGATCAACAGCACGTCACAGGACGGCAGATCGGCGCGGCGCACGCGGAACGACTCGCGCATGATGCGGCGGATGCGATTGCGCACGACGGCGCGCTTCGAAACGCGGCGCGACACGGCCATGCCCAATCGCGCCTCGCCGGATTCGGTCAATCGGTACTGGGTCTGGAAGCAACGCGCGGCGATGCGCTTGCTCTGGCGCCGCAGCGCCAGGAAATCCGCGGGATTGCGCAGTCGCGCGCTGGGTGGATGAGCGCGGGTGATCGTCACGCAACGCGACGATCAGGGAATCAGATTCTTGCGGCCCTTGGCGCGGCGTGCATTGATAACGGCTCGGCCACCGCGCGTTTTCATGCGGGCGCGGAAACCGTGCGTGCGCGCATGCTTGAGCTTGCCGGGTTGGAAAGTGCGCTTCATGGCGATGCCTTCGAGAAATCGACGAAAAAGGAGCGGGAAAATAGTTGATTTATACCGGTTCTGTCAAGACGCGCGCCCTTGGCGTGCCTGACCGCGGGGGTTAGACTGCACCCATCGTCGGTGGAAAAGTGAGATCGCTGCACATGAGCGACCTGTGGCGCCGTTGTCTGCTACGTCTGGAAAGCGACCTCAGCGTCGAAGACGTGCATACGTATTTGCGCCCGTTGCAGGCGGTGCAGAGCGAGGACGGCTTGCGCCTTTTTGCGCCGAACAGCTATACCCTCGAGATCGTCCGGGCCGACTTCCTGCCGCGCATCGGTGAAGTTCTGAATCACCTTCACGGCGCTCCGGTCCGTGTGCGCCTGGAGGTCGGAGCGCTGAACAACCGCAAGGCCGCGCGCAATGACGTGGCCGTAGCGGATGCGTTCGCGTTCGAGCACAACCTCGATCCGTCCTACACTTTCGAATCGTTCGTCGAAGGCAAGTCGAACCAGCTCGGCAAAGCCGCCGCGGTCCAGGTCGCGAACAATCCCGGGCGTGCGTACAACCCGCTGCTGCTCTACGGCGGCACCGGACTCGGCAAGACCCACCTGATGCAGGCGGCCGGCAATCACATGCGTGCGCAGAATCCGGCGATGAAGGTCATGTACCTGCGTTCGGAGCAGTTCGTCAGCGCGATGATCGACGCGCTGCGCGCGAAGAGCATGGATGATTTCAAGCGGCGCTTTCGCGCGGTCGATGCGCTGCTGATCGACGACATCCAGTTCCTCGCCGGCAAGAACACCTCGCAGGAAGAGTTTTTCCACACGTTCAACGCGCTGTTCGACGGCAAGCAGCAGATCGTCCTGACCTGCGACCGCTATCCGAAAGAGGTCGACAACCTCGAGCCGCGCCTGAAATCGCGCCTCGGCTGGGGACTATCGGTCGCGATCGAGCCGCCAGACTTCGAGACTCGCGCCGCGATCCTGTTGAACAAGGCCGCGAGCCGCGGGGTCGAGATTCCCGAGCAGGTTGCGCAGCTGATCGCGAAGCGCATGCGCTCGAACGTGCGCGATCTCGAGGGCGCATTGAACACGCTCGTCGCGCGTGCGAACTTCCTCGGCCAGGCGATCACGCCTGATTTCGCCCAGGAGACCCTGCGCGATCTGTTGACCGTGCACAGTCAGTCGATCACGATTTCGAACATCCAGAAAACCGTTGCCGACTACTACCAGTTGCGGCTGTCGGACTTGCTGTCGATGAATCGCAGCCGGTCACTCGCGCGACCGCGGCAGATGGCCATGGCATTGACGAAGGAATTGACGGAACATAGCTTGCCGGAGATAGGCAAGGCATTTGGTGGGCGCGATCACACGACCGTATTGCACGCGTGCCGGACGATCCGCGACTTGTCTGCCATCGATGGAAAATTGCGCGCCGACTGGGACAAATTGCAGCACATGCTGACGGGCTAGAACGGCGTTCTCGAATCGCCTGTGCATGTCTTGGGGATAACTCTGGCACACTATCTTATCCACAGGACCGGCACAGGCAGGAACGTTGGTTCGCTCTGTCTGTTTTGTCTATAAGTATTTGTTTTGCATAATTAAAATTGGCTTGTCAACAAGTGCACAGGACCAGCTACTGCTGTTTTCTTATTCTTTATTAAAACCAATAACAGAACCTGACAGGACTTGATCCCCATGCGATTCAGCATTCAGCGCGAGGCCTTGCTCAAACCGTTGCAACAGGTTGTCGGTGTCGTCGAACGGCGCCAGACCCTGCCGGTACTGGCGAATCTGCTCGTCGTCGCGGATGCGGATCGCGTTACGTTCACGGGAACCGACCTCGAAGTCGAGATGACGGCCGGTGCGGCCGTCCAGGATCTGGAGCCCGGCGAGGTCACGATACCAGCGCGCAAGCTGTTCGATATCTGCCGGGCACTCGCTGACGGAAGCAAGATCGAATTCAAGCTGAGCGGCGATCGCGTGTCGGTCGTGGCGGGCCGTAGCCGCTTTACGCTGGCGACGCTTCCGGCCAGCGAGTTTCCGGTCATCGACAACATCGAGCTGAACGAGCGCATCTCGCTGCCGGAAGCAACCCTCAAGGATCTGATGGACCGGACGGCGTTCGCGATGGCCCATCAAGACGTCCGCTATTACCTCAACGGTTTGTTGCTGGACTTGCGTGAGCACAGTCTGCGCTGCGTCGCGACCGACGGACATCGCCTGGCTCTGGTCGAGACGGCGCACAGCGCAGGTGTCGGCACCCCGCGCCAGATCATCATTCCGCGCAAGGGCGTGCTCGAACTGCAGGGCTTGTTCGAGTCCGGTGATGGCCTGGTCGATCTGGAATTCGGGCGCAATCACCTGCGCATTCGGCGCGGCGATGTCGTGTTCACGTCCAAACTGATCGACGGGCGATTCCCGGATTACGAGGCGGTGATCCCGATCGGCGCCGACAAGCAAGTGCGCCTGGTCAAGGACCACGTGCGCAGCGCGCTGCAGCGTGCCGCGATCCTGTCGAACGAGAAGTACCGCGGCGTCAAGCTCGAGGTCAGCCCGAACAAGCTCAAGATCGTCGCGCACAATCCGGAGCAGGAGGAAGCCGTCGAGGAACTCGAGGCCAAGACATCCGCGAGCGACCTCGGTGTCGGTTTCAACGTGAACTACCTGCTCGACGCGCTCAATGCGCTGCCGGGCGAGGAAGTCATGCTCTGCCTGCGCGACGCGAATTCGAGTTGCCTCCTGCGGGCTCCCGACAGCGAACAGGCGCGCCACGTCATCATGCCGTTGCGTCTGTGACCGAGGGCGCACGCGTTTCGCGCACACGGTCCTGAAGGAATCGCCGCAGGTCATTTCGGCGTGATCCTGACTGAGCTGCGCCTGGAGAACCTGCGCAACATCACGACCCTGGAGCTGGCGCCGGCACCCGGCTGCAACCTGCTGACTGGGGCGAACGGCGCGGGGAAGACCAGCATCCTCGAAGCGATCTATGTGCTGTCGCACGGCCGGAGTTTCCGGCCGGGCCGCAACGAGGTTCTCGTTCGATCCGGCGCCGCTCGCGCGAACGCATTTGGCATCGTCCAGACCGCAACAGGCACGACCCGGCTCGGCCTGCAACTCGAAGACGGACGCTGGTCGGGACGCGTCGATGGCGTCGCGCCACCGTCCTTGGCCGCGCTGTTGCGCCACTGCGCTGTCGTCTGTTTCGAGCCAGGGTCGCACGCCGTCATTTCCGGGGCCAGCAGCGAACGCCGCCGACTCCTGGACTGGGGCGTGTTCCACGTGGAACCTGATTTCGCCGAGACCGCCCGACGCTATCGGCGCGTACTGCGCCAGCGCAACGCGGCGCTGCGTGAAGGCAGCGGCGATGCCGAACTCGACGCGTGGGACGAGGAACTGGTCCTCGCGGCCGGGCCCCTTGCGGCGGCGCGCGCCCGCTACCTGAACCGGCTGGCGCCCCGGCTGGCACGGTTGCTCGACGGTTATCTGCCCGAACTCGGCAGTTCCGCGCTGCGGATCCGTTCCGGCTGGTCATCTGACGCTGATCTCGCGTCAACGCTGGTCGAATCGCGAAACGTGGACCGGCAGAGGGGCCATACCAGTCGCGGGCCGCACCGCGCGGACTGGATGCTGACTTTCGCGAAGCTGCCGCGCCGGGAGCAACTATCGCGCGGCCAGGAGAAACTGTGCGCGATTGCCTGCGTTCTCGCCCAGGCCCAGCTTTATGAAGAGGACCATGGCGAATGGCCGATCGTCGTCCTCGACGATCTGCCCTCGGAGCTCGATCAGGCACACCAGTCGACTACGCTCGAGTCCCTGCGGGCGGTATCGCAGGTTTTCATAGCGAGCACGGAAATTCCGGCGGTGCTGCAGCGCGAACCGGCCGGATTCCGCAGGTTCCACGTGGAACAGGGGCAAATCCGAACCTTGCTATAATGCGCGATTGCCGCTCGGGCCTTTGAGCCTGGCGCCAGCTCTTATCCAAAGCCGCGCACTATGACCGAAAACCCGCAGACACCCGAATCCGCTGATTCCTACGACGCGAGCCGAATCAAGGTCCTCAAAGGCCTCGACGCCGTGCGCAAACGGCCGGGCATGTATATCGGCGATACCGATGACGGCACGGGTCTGCATCACATGGTGTTCGAAGTCGTCGACAATTCGATCGACGAGGCCCTGGCGGGCTATTGCGATCATGTCGTCGTCACGATCCATGCCGATGGCGCGGTCAGCGTCGTCGACAATGGGCGCGGCATTCCGGTCGACATGCAGCCGGAAGAGGGGCGTTCGGCGGCCGAAGTCGTCATGACCGTGCTGCACGCCGGCGGCAAGTTCGACGACAACTCATACAAGGTCTCGGGTGGTCTGCATGGCGTCGGCGTCTCGGTCGTCAACGCGCTGTCCGACGTGCTTTTGCTGAAGATCTATCGCGACGGCAGTGAGTACGAGCAGGAATATCATCTCGGTGTGCCGCAATATCCGCTGCGGCGCGTGGGGCCTTCCGACCTGCGCGGCACGACGGTCCGATTCCTGCCGAGCCTGACGATCTTCAGCCAGATCGAGTTCCACTACGACATCCTCGCCAAGCGTCTGCGCGAGCTGTCCTTCCTGAATTCCGGCGTCAAGATCGAGCTGGTCGAGGAGGCCGCCGACCGTCGCGATACATTTCAGTACGCGGGCGGCATCCGCTCGTTCGTGGAACACCTCGCTCAGCTAAAAACGCCGTTGCATCAAAAGGTTATAACCTTCAGCGCGCAGCACGAAGGGACCGGCGTCGAACTGGCGATGCAATGGACCGATGCCTACCAGGAAGCGTGCTTCTGCTTCACGAACAACATTCCGCAGAAGGATGGCGGCACCCACCTGGCCGGATTCCGTGCCGCGCTGACGCGTACGCTCGGCAACTATATCGAGTCGAGCAACCTGCTGAAGTCGGCCAAGATCGCGCTGACCGGCGAGGACATGCGCGAAGGATTGATCGCGGTGCTGTCCGTCAAGGTGCAGGATCCGAAATTCTCGTCGCAGACCAAGGACAAGCTCGTCTCGTCCGAGGTCAAGGGCGTCGTCGAATCGATCGTCGGCCAGAAGCTCGAGGAATTCCTGCTCGAGAATCCGACCGAGGCGCGCGCGATAGCGGCCAAGGTCGCCGAAGCGGCGCGTGCGCGCGAAGCGGCGCGCAAGGCGCGCGAAATGACGCGGCGCAAGGGCGCACTCGACATCGCCGGCCTGCCGGGCAAGCTCGCGGATTGCCAGGAAAAGGACCCGGCCCTGTCGGAACTGTTCCTGGTCGAGGGCGACTCGGCCGGCGGCTCGGCGAAGCAGGGCCGCAACCGGCGCTATCAGGCCGTGCTGCCGCTCAAGGGTAAAATTCTAAATGTGGAAAAGGCGCGTTTTGATAAAATGTTGTCCTCGGCCGAAGTCGGCACGCTGATCACCGCGCTGGGTTGCGGCATCGGCCCCGAGGAATTCAACATCGACAAGCTGCGCTATCACCGCATCATCATCATGACCGACGCGGACGTAGACGGCTCGCACATCCGCACGCTGCTGCTGACATTCTTCTACCGGCAGATGCCGCTGTTGATCGAGCGCGGCTACGTCTACATCGGACTGCCGCCGCTGTACAAGCTCAAGCAGGGCAAGCAGGAACTGTATCTGAAGGACGAGGCGGCGCTGACCGAATATCTGATCGCGAATGCGGTCGAGGGCGCCGAATTCCTCTACAACAAGGACGCGCCGCCGCTGCGCGAGGCCGCGCTCGAAAAGCTGCTGCACGACTACGCTGCCGCGACCGACCAGATCACCCGGCTCAGCCAACGCGCCGACAGCCAGGTCATGACGGCCCTGCTGGAAATGTCGCCGCCCGGCCCTGACCTGTGGCTCGAGCCAGCCGCGGCGGCGCGCTGGGTTGGCGCCATCTCGGCGAAGGTCAACCGCGACGGCCTGGGCCGTGCCGCGTATACGTTGCACGTTCGCGCTGCGGACGCCGAGCATTCGGCCGCGCTCATGATCGAACGCCGGCATCACGGCAGCACGACGAGCCAGGTATTGCCGGCGGCATTCTTCGCCGGCGCGGAGTTCAAACCGATACGCGACGTCTCCGAGCAACTGACCGGCCTGATCCAGCCCGGCGCGGAACTGCGGCGTGGTTCGAACACGACGACTGTCAGCGAGTTCTCGCAGGTGCGCAGCTGGCTGCTCGAAGAAGCGAAGAAGGGCCGCACGATCCAGCGCTTCAAGGGGCTGGGAGAAATGAATCCGGAACAGTTGTGGGAGACCACGGTCAACCCGGACTCGCGCCGGCTGCTGCAGGTCAGCATCGAGGACGCCGTCGCGGCCGACCAGATCTTCTCGACCCTGATGGGCGACGTCGTCGATCCGCGCCGGCAGTTCATCGAACAGAATGCCCTGCGCGTGATCAATCTCGACGTCTGACGACTACGTCGTCGGCGACCGCGCGCGCGCATCGATACCCAGGCCGCTTCGCCAACCGGCGCCCGGTCCGGGCAGGGAATCGCGCCAGACGAACCGCGGCGGGATCGGCCCAGGTAAAATCGCCCGTGTCGCGACCGCCACCCATGTCGTGACCGCCAAACAGATGATCAAGGCCCGGCAGGGCTTACATTCGTCGCGCAATTGTGCAGTAGCAGCTTGAGCTGCCGTCAAGCCGGCGTTAACCTCGCCAGCCCCACAATGCCCGCGCGTAGATCGACGTGTAGATTGAAAGGCGGGTGTAGGCCATCTGTTCCAGCCATCTCTTCCAAGATCAGGATGACGACGATGCGAAATTCGATGCGGGCAATCCTCGGCGTAATCGCCGTCGCGCTGTTCACGCTGGCAAGCGCGGCGTCCAAAGAGGAGAAGAACGAATATCCGAATGCGACGCGCAAGGACCCGAAGCCGGAGATGTCGGCGGGCGTCCAGAAGGATCTGAACAAGGGACTCGACTTCGTCAACAACAACCAGTTCGACGAGGCGATGCCGCTGCTGCAGAAAGTCGCCGATGACCCGAAGGCTAGCAAATACGCGCACGCCATGGCGCTGTATGGCGAGGCCCAGGTAGCGAACGGCAAGAACGACGACGCGACGGCGATCGCGCGGTTCCAGGAGGCATACCAGCTCGACGCGCTGCCGAACAACCAGCAATTCCAGGTGCTCTACAACATCGCTGTGATGCAGATCCAGTCGGAGAAATACGACGACGCGCTGAAGACGTTGGCTGACTGGTTCAAGGTGACCGGCGCGCAGAAGTCCGAAGCTTACGCATTGCAGGCCAACGCGTACTATCGGCTCGACAAGTATCAGGAGTCGGTCGATGCGATGAAGAAGGCGCTGTCGCTGACCGACAAGCCGAACGAATCCTACTACCAGATCCTGATGGCTTCGTACGCGCAACTCGAGCAGTACGATGAAGCCGCCAAGGTGCTGGAGCAGCAACTGGCCAAAAACCCCGGCGACGTGAAGCTCACGACCCAGCTCGCGACCGTATACGTCAAGGGCAAGCAGGACCAGAAAGCCGTGGACCTCCTGGTTGCCGCGAAACAGAAGGGACTGTTGACCAGCGAAAGCGACTACAAACTGATGGGGCAGCTGTACGACCAGCTCGACAAGCCGAAGGAAGGCGCCGCCGTGCTCGCCGAGGGTTTCTCCAAGAACATCATCAAGCCGTCGTTCGAAATGTACAAACTGCTCGGCGATTCTTACGCGCTGGCGAACGACGACGCGCACGCGATCGAAGCCTACGGAAAAGCTTCCGCGCTGGCGAAGGATGGCAACGTCGATTATGTTCGCGGCAGTCTGCTGATGAACAATGACCGCATGAAGGAGGCGGTCGAGGCGCTGCGGCAAGCCATCGCGAAGGGTTCGCTGAAACAGCCCGGCGAGGCGCAACTCATTCTCGGCGATGCGGAAAACAACGTCGACAACACGCCGGCGGCGATCGCCGCGTGGGAAAAGGCCAAGGCCTATCCGAGTACGCGCCAGATGGCCGAACAACGTCTCAAGAACCACAAGGGTGGCAAGGGCCCGGTGGTCGTCAAGAAAGGCAAGACCCCGGGCTGATTCGAGGCAACGCACCCTCGCTGCGAAGGCCGCTCTTGTGCCGTCGCAGTCAGGTAGTGTAATTTGGCCTGCTACGCTCGGGGTTTGGGTGTTCGCAACTAGATGGCTGCACCAGCGGAGCATGCGCGTGCAGTGGGCAATCACGGATTCGTAACTGGTTCAAGCTGATGGCGTCCGACGCATATCAAGATCAAGCTGAGCGGTTCAACTGGCGGCGCACCATGGGCCTGGCGGCTGCGTTCGCCTTCCACGGCTTCGCTTTCATAATGCTGCTGGCTCCGATGTCGCCGCCGAAGGCGAAGGACAAAGCCAAGGACAACATCGTCACGGTCGAGTTCATCGAACCGCCGCCGCCGCCGCCGCCGCCACCGCCGCCGCCGCCGGAACCGCCGAAGAAGCCGCCTCCGAAGATCGTCGAGAAGGTCAAGCCGCCGCCACTGCCGCCGCCGGCACCGCCGCCGCCGGTCGTGACCGAGGTCGCAACGCCGATGTCGACGCCGGCACCGCCGCCCGCGCCACCGGCACCGCCGGCACCGCCGGTCGATATCGCGCCGAGCGAGAACATCAGCTATCGCAAGATGCGCCCGCCCAAGTACCCGCCGCAGGCGGTGCGCGAGCACCACACCGGCAAGGTATTGCTCAAGGTGCTCATCGGCGTGGACGGATCACCAAAAGAAGTAACAGTGGAGAAGTCCAGCGGTTACCGCGAACTGGATCAGTCTGCGGTGGCGGCGGCGAAAACGTGGATGTTCAACCCCGGAAGAAGGGATGGCAGGCCGTACGAGGGCTACGCACTGATTCCGGTCGACTTCAACTTGACTGATCTATGATGGAAGAGGTGGCGATCCACCTCGTCCGGTGAGACTATAGGAACTCAAACAAAGGGTAGGGTTATGCAACAAGATCCAGCAACCGCTCAACAACCAGGCAGCGCTCCGCCACCCGATGCGGCCATGACCGCGCCCGTGGGCAGCCACAGTGATGCGGCCGCCCTGTCGCAAATGGGCTTCGATCATCTGATCCACAATTTCGACGTCGTCGGATGGATCGTGTTCGTCACGCTCGTCATCATGTCGGTGGCATCGTGGTATTTCATCGTCATCAATTTCTGGCGTGTCCTGTCGATCCGGTCGCGAACCGACAAGGTCCGACACACGTTCTGGGAGACGACCTCGACGCAGGAAGCCGTGCGCTTCATGGAGGAGCAGCCCAAGTGGGAGCCGTTCTCCAAGATTGCGCTCGACTGCGCATCCGCCGCCGCGCATCACCAGCGCAATGAAGGCAGCCGCCTGGTCGAGGCGCTGAATCGCTCGGAGTTCATTGATCGCGCACTGCGCCAGGGTGTCGCCCGCGAGAGCGGTCGCCTCGAAGGCGGCCTGACGGTGCTCGCGACGGTCGGATCGACCGCCCCGTTCGTCGGTCTGCTCGGTACGGTCTGGGGTATCTACCACGCCCTGATCGCCATCGGTGCTTCCGGCAATGCCGGCATCGAAACCGTCGCGGGTCCCGTCGGCGAAGCGCTGATCATGACCGCGATCGGTCTCGGCGTCGCGATTCCCGCCGTGCTCGCCTACAACTTCTTCGTACGGGCCAACCGCGTGACGAACGCCCAGTTCGACGAATTCGCGCATGACCTGCACGATTTCTTCGCGACCGGTTCGCGCGTCGACGCGGGAGCCGCGGCTAACGTGGGTGCACGTCCGGCAATGCCGGCAGCCCCGATCAAGAAGTAAGCCGCCATGGCGTTCAGTGCAGGTGGCAGTGGCGGTGGCGTGATGGCGGAAATCAACGTCACGCCGCTCGTCGACGTGATGTTGGTCCTGTTGATCATCTTCATGATCACGGCGCCGTTGGCCCAACACAAGATCAAGATCGAACTGCCGATCGCCGCGTTGATCAAACCGCCGGACAACGTGGCAAATCAGCCGATCACGCTGTCGGTCAAGGACACCGGCGAGTTGTACTGGAACGACGAGCCGATCACCGAGGCGGCGATGCAGGCGCAGTTGCGCGTCGCGGCGCAGAGAACGCCACAGCCAGAACTGCAGATCCGCTCCGACCGCGATACCGAGTATCAGGTCGTGGCCTCGGTCATGACCGACGCGAAGAACGCCGGCATGGTCAAGGTGGGCTTCATCACGCAGGCGCAGGGCTCAGCAAAGTAATTGATGCCGCCGTGCTGGCACGGTGGCAGTGTTCCGTAACGAGGTAGATAGGTATGGCTTTCACAACTGGCGGCGGCAGTGGTCCGATGGCCGATATCAACGTGACGCCGCTCGTCGACGTCATGCTGGTGTTGCTGATCATCTTCATGATCACGGTGCCGATGCTGTCGCACAAGATCCCGATCGACCTGCCGCAACCGACGCTGTCACCTCCGCCGGAAAATCCGCCGGAGCCGATCACGCTCGGCGTGCGCATGAACGGCCAGCTGTACTGGAACGATGAGCCGATCACGGAGGCCGCGCTGCAGGCGCAGATGCGCGTCACGGCGCAGAAGAATCCGCAGCCCGAGTTGCAGATCCAGGCGGATCGGTCTGCGAAATACCAGCAGGTCGCGACGGTCATGGCGGATGCGAAGAACGCCGGCATGACGAAGATCGGATTCCTGCCGGCGCGCGGCGTGCAGTAGCCGCTCTCTCGCCGGAACAAGCAAAAACGCCGCCGCCAGCGGCGTTTTTCGTTTTTGCAGGTTACGCGAATTGCCAGATCGGCTGCCGCAGGCGTAGGCTGGTGGCGTGCGCCTCTCCCAGGAGCTCGCCATGACCGCTTTCGCACTGCGCGACGCCAATCGCAATCCCACGGCAGCAATGAACATCACGCCGCTGGTCGACGTCATGCTGGTCCTGCTCGTGATCTTCATGCTCGCCGTGCCGATGGCGACGCAACGGCTGCCGCTGTTCAACGCCAGCGCGTGCACGGGCCACTGTCCGCCGCCGCCGGCACCCGCGCATCTGTCGATCAAGCGCACCGGCGAGCTTTACTGGAACGGCAGCGCGATCAACCGCGCGCAACTCTCGGCGAACCTCGCCGGCTTGGCTCGGCAGGCGCAACCGCAGTCCCTGGAGATCCGCCCCGAGCCCGGCACGCGCTACGGCGACGTCGCGACGATACTCGCCGTGGCGCGCAACGCGGACGTGGAGCGGATCAGCTTCGCAGCGGACCGCTAGCGATCGATCGCTCTGAATTTCGCCAGCGTCAGTCCGCCAGCAAGCGCACGTACGCCCTGACCGTCGCGTCGAGCCCGGCGTACAACGCTTCGCCGATCAACGCGTGGCCGATGGAGACCTCGGCCAGATACGGAATCGCGGCCTTCAGTTCGCGCAGATTCGTCTGACTCAGATCGTGGCCGGCGTTGACGGCGAGTCCGACATCACGCGCGCGTTCGGCACAGCGCCGGCACAGCTCCAGCTCGTGCGCGATGTCGCCGCGAGCGTGGGCAGCCGCGTAGGGGCCGGTATAGATTTCCACCCGATCGGCGCCGATCTGTGCGGCGAGCGCGAGGTCGGCGACGTCCGCGTCGACGAACAGACTGACGCGACTGGCGTATTTCTTCAGCTCGGCGATCAGCGGTGCGAGGCGCGCCGCGTCGGCGCGCAGATCGAAACCGTGGTCGGACGTGATCTGGGCATCGCTGTCGGGCACGAGCGTCACCTGCGTCGGGCGCGTCGCTTCGACGAGTGCGAGCAAGCCCGGATAGCCATCGCGCGGCGGCGCGAACGCGTTGCCCTCGATGTTGAACTCCGCGCGCCCATCCAGCAGTTGCCCGATCGCGAGAACGTCGGCGGGCCGTACGTGGCGCTGGTCGGGGCGCGGATGGACGGTGATCCCGTGCGCGCCGGCGGCGAGGCACGCTTTGACCGCGCGGCCGATGTCCGGCTCGTGGCCGCCGCGCGAATTGCGCAGCACGGCGATCTTGTTGACGTTCACGCTGAGGCGGGTCATCGGCGCACTCTACTTCAAGGCACGCGCCAGTGTGCAGGCGTCGCCTCGCGTTCGCCGCCGGCCAGTTCGATCGTAGCCGAGTCGATACGTCCCTGCTCGTCGCGTCGAAAGATGATGCCATTGCCGCCGTCGGCATCGCTGAAACGATCCGGCGCATAGGCGCGCATCGGGATCGCGGCGCTGCCGGTGTACTGGACGGACAGGCCTTCGGAGCTCGCCGCAACGCGCAACATGACATCGGCTGCGACGACGTAATCTCCTGCGTAGCGCGCGAGCGCCGCCGCGTCGACGGAAATCGGATTGCGGCTCAGGCGCGGCGCGCGCGCGCTGAGCCGGTTCGCGCTGACGAAGCCACGATCGGTGCGCAGCAACAACCCGCCGATTTCGTCGATGTTGCGGACGAACGTGACGCCGATCGCGCCGTCGCTGCTCGCATAGACATCCTCGGCGAGCGCATACAGGGGCCACGGCGGTTGCCCGCGCAGCTGCGCGCTCAGAGCCGTGCCCTGCGCGCGTACGACGACATCTGCGCCATCGAGGAGGCGATAAAGACCCGGGTAGCGTTCGACCTTCGCGAGCTCGGCAACGTAGGGCGGCGCAGGCGCCGCCGGCGCAGGTTGCCCCGACAACCACGCCAGCCCGATCGGCGCGAGAGCGACGGCCGAATTGGCCAGGATCACGAGGCCCTGCTGCTTGTCGCTGCGGAAGCCGATGAACGTCGAAAAGCCGCCGGTCTCGCTCGCGCGCCAGACCAGCGGCCAGGTCTGCTCGTCCATCGCGACGTCGTGGATGTTCCAGCCGAGGCCGAGCCCGCCGTTCTCGTCGGTCGCGCGCGACTGGCGCGCGAGCAATAACGCGGCGCGCAGCGGCGACGTGTCCGGATGCAGGTTCACGCGCAGGAGCGCGAGCAGGTCGGCAAGCGTCGAGCGCAAACCCGCCGCCGCCGCGAGAGCGGCGAAATGCCAATGCGCCACGGGGGCGCCGAACGCGTGACCGGTCGGAAAATCCGCCGGGTCGTCGAATACCGTGTGCGTCATGCCGAGTGGCACGAGCACCTTGTCGGCCAGCACGGCCGCGTAGTCGCCCGCGTAGGCGCGCGCCAGAACACGCGCCAGCAGTGCCGCATTCAGCGCGGAATACCCGTTGCGGCGTGCGCCGGACGGGGCGCGCCAATTCGCCAGGAATGCCAGCAGGTCGCCATTGCGGTAGTCCGCGTACGGATCGTCGACGCTGGCCGGAAACAGATTTGCTGGAGTCGCGGGCAGCGTCGTCTGTTGCGTCGCCAGCGCGACGACCGGAGTCGCGGCGAGGTCGCCGTCGGCCCAGGAAATGTCCGTGCCCAGCTGCTCGCGCATGGACGCGCCGAGGCGGACCTTGCCCTCCACGGCGGCGCGTGCCAGCAGGATCGCCGCGAGCACGTCCGAGACGGCTCCGATCTCGAATGCCGTATCGGCATCGGGCAACGCCGCCTTCTTCGCGTCGCCGAAGAACCAGGTTTGCTGCTCGCCGCCTTCGATCAGTCCGACGGCGATTCCGGCGTAGGCGCCGCTCGCGGCGCCGCGCTGAAACAACTGGCGGAATTCGTCGGACATGACCGGCGCTGCCGCGTGCGCGGGGCCGCAGACAATCAGCAGCGACAATCCCGCAATCTGCAGGCGTCGCCGCGCGCCGGTGTCGATACGCATGCTCACGCAGACAAGAATATCGCGACCCGCGGCTGCAAAGTGAGAAAGCCACATCCGTGTGGCTCATGTTCCCTGTGGGAGGGTGATCCTTCTGACCGTTATCGCCGCGCGCAAGTTCCGCGTGCGCGCATCACTGGCACGATTCGTCGATCTCCTTCCACATCACCGGGTCCCAGTACGAGCCGTGGGCGAGGTCGGTCGTGCTGCCCAGGTGCAGCTGCGCGGCGATCAGAGCGGTCTTGCCGGGGCGGACCGTGACGATCAATGGCTTGCTCGTCTGCCGGCGCAACGTCGCGATCTCGCCGACGCCGAGTGCGCGCGTCGGGATATTCTCCGCGACGAGCAGGCGGTGCTCGCCGGCACCGACGCGAAACGACGGAGTGCCGTACGGACCCGGCGTGGTTCCGTCGAGCAGGAGGATGCGAACGCCGTACAGGCGCTCGCCGCGCGGCGCGACGTCGAACGCGCTGATCCGGCCGCAGCCGCCGCCATCGACCGCAGTCATGGTCGATGCGCCCGCGCTCCCGGCCGCCGCCCCGAGCTCGACGTGCATCGCCGGCAGATAGACGCTCTGTACCGCCGCCGTCAACGTCACCGCGCTGCCGCCACGCACGACATTGACGTTGATCGGAGCGGCGTCGGGCAAGTCGGCTACCACGCTACGCATCGTCGCAGCGGCGAGCGCACGGCCGTGTTCGTCGGCGCCGAGATTACGCAACGACGTGCCGTTGACGGCAACGATGACGTCGCCCGGTCGCAGGCCGAGCCGATCGGCCGTGCTGTCGGGCGTCGCGCCGAGCACATGCAGGCCGTCCTGCGCGCTGCGCGCGCTGGTCGAGTCGACGAGCGCGCCGAGCGTCGTGATTCGCTGCGCCGGTTCGTCCATGCGCATCGATACCTGGTCCGGGTGCTGGCCGAGCGCACCGGTTTCGGCCAGATGCGACAGCGTCGACTGCAGGTCATGGCGGAGGACCTGTTCACCGTCCGGACGGGCGCCGCCGGCCGCGGTCGCCGGGGCCGGCGAGTCGGCCGCCTGCAGCGAGCCGGCAGAGGCGAGCAATACAGCGGACGCGAGCAGGCAATTGATTCGCGCGGCAACAAATTTCGACAGTATTGGCATATCAGATCCTGGTGATTTCCACATTTTCACGGCGTGCCTGGAGCAGCGTGTTCAACAACTCGCTGCGACGCTTCCACAGCGCAGTCACGCGCGGGTGCTCCGCGCCCTCGTCGTAAGCCGCCTGCAGCGCGCGATCGACGCGCACGAGTTCGCTGTACGCCTCGGCGGGCAGCGCGCCAGGTCGTCCTGCGGTCGCGGCCTCGCGCAGCTGCAGCTCGAGTGCCTGCGCACGCGCCTGCCAGTCGACTTCACCGCCCGGGTTTGTCGGCGCGCGCAGCGCGCTCGCGCCGACGAGTGCGGCGACCAGCGCGATCGCGCTCCCCGACCACAACGCGAGCCTGCGCCGCCGCGCCCGGCGCAGCGCGACCTGATGCGCGTGGGTGATGCGCCCCCAGAGATCTGGCGACGGCTCGGCGATCGGCAGTTCGCCGAGACGCACGCTGTTGCCGTCGCTGGTCAGTTGCGATTCGGACACGGCGTCGTCTCCGCTGGAGTTGCGACCAGTTCGCTCAGGCGCTTGACCGCGCGCGCGAGGATCGACTTGGAATAACTCTCGCTCTGCCCGAACAGCGCGGCGAGTTCGGTGTGCGTGTAGCCCTCGAATTCATGCAGCACGAGCACGGCGCGGGCGCGAACCGGCAGTCGCTGCAGCAGCGACCAGGCGTCGACACGGGCGGCTGCGCCATCGCCGTCGCTGGCCGGCTGCGCCGCAGCCGCATCGCCCGCGTCGACATCGCTGTCGCGGCGCTGCGCGCGCAACTGGTCGATGATCGCGTTGACCGTCATGCGCTTGAGCCAGCTGCCGAATGGCGCGTCGCCACGGTAGCCGCGAATCGCTCCGAACATCTTCAAGAAAACCTCCTGGACCAGATCCTCCGCGCCCGCCCGGTTGCCGAGAATGCGCAACGCGAGGTTGAAGCACGGTCGGCCGAAACACGAATACAGCGCGGCGAATGCCTGCATGTCGCCGGATTGCGCGCGCGCCAGCGTCATCGCGTCGACGCGCTGCGCGAATCCGGTGGCCGGATCGCCGATGTCTTTCATTGCCATACAGACGACGCGGAAGCGTCAGCCGTCGCAGTCGCGTCAGCCGCTGTCGGCGGATGGCCGCGCACGC
>Ga0068869_100000788_pt1 | contig 18070 bp, 14 predicted proteins | sample KBSMisM52_FD_64676 | JGI IMG/M metagenome (GOLD analysis project Ga0068869, IMG submission 64676) | Miscanthus rhizosphere microbial communities from Kellogg Biological Station, Michigan, USA - KBS Miscanthus M5-2 | ecosystem: Host-associated > Plants > Roots > Rhizosphere > Soil ... | reverse complement strand
CACGGCGATCACCAGGAAGGCGACGCCCTGGTCAAGGAGCTGACCGGGGCGCAGGTCATGGCGATGGCGGAAGACGTCCCGGCGCTGCGGGCGATCGCTCCGGGCGGCAAGCCCCACCCCGTCGATCGCGTCCTTCGTGATGGCGAGACGGTGACGCTCGGAGGCACCTCGCTCGTCGCCCATCTCACCGCCGGTCACACCCGCGGCTGCACCACGTGGACGATGAAGGCGGCTGACAGCGGCCGGAGCTACGACGTCGTCTTCGCGTGCAGCTACCGCGCACCGGCCGACGTCACGCCGGCGATCGAAGCCGAGTTCGCTCGCACCTTCAAAGTGATTCGCGGCCTGCCCTGCGACGTCCCGCTGGGCGACCATCCCGCTCAATACGACATGGCCGCCAAGTTCGCGCGGCTCAAGCCCGGCGCCCCCAATCCCTTCATCGACCCGGCAAACTGCTGGGGCGAAGCGGAGATCCAGGAGGCGATGTTGAAGGCACAACTCCAGTCGCAGCGGAAGTAGCGCGACCGACCTACGAGGATCAGCCGATGAAATGTCCTGCCTGCAAATCCGAGATGGATTCGCTCGGCCAGCTGCCGATTCGCGTGGGCGGCACGACTGGTGTCCGCCACCTGCTCCTCGGCAACTGGGCCGATCTGAAAGAAGGCCTCCTGCCGCTCGACGTCTACCGCTGCGGCACCTGCAAGCGGGTCGAGTTCTTCGACCTCGACCTGAGTCTCCCCGTCCAGTCTTCGTAGGGGCCGCCTTCAGGCGGCCCGTTAGTCCGAGAGGCTGAACGAGATCGACACGGTCATCGCGACCTCCACCGGAACGCCGTTGAGGAGCGTGGGCGTGAACTCCCACTGCTTGACGGCGGTCGCGGCCGCATCAGCGAACGCCGGGTGCACGAGCGAGTTCAACACCCGCACCGACGACACGTGGCCCTCGGTGTCGATCAGCACGTCCAGCTTCACGACGCCTTCGAGACCGGCCTCCTGGAGCACACTTGGGTAGACCGGGGCCGCGCTCTTGGTCTTTCTCGGCTGCTTGATGTTGCCGCCCACCCGCACCGGCCTGCCCGGGGCGGCCGCCGGCGGCGCGGTCAGCGTCCGCGGGCGTCGCGCCGTCACCTGAATCGTCTCCTGCAGCTCGCCAAGCTGCATGGTGATCGTCTTCTTCCAGTCGTTCTCGCGCTCGAGCGCGATCTCCTGCCGGAACGCGTGCAGGCCCGGAAGCGACGCCTCGAGCACGTACTTGCCGGCGCCCACCGGCGCGAACTCGAAGCGGCCCCCGCCGTCGGTCGGCGTCGTCCACCGCACGCCCTGTTCGTTGACGAGCGCCATCTCGACGCCGGGCAGCACGGCGCCCGACGAGTCGTAGACGGTGCCCTGGAGCGGGGCCGGGCCCGCCTGCTGGGCGGTCAACCGCACGACGCCGGCCGAGGCGGCGAGCAGCAGGAGCGCGGCCGCCACGACGCGGAACACGCGGGAAGGAACACGGCGATCGAGCGCGGGATTCAACATGGCGGCGATTCTCCCTTCGAGACTGGACAGGCGGGCCATCGGCATGGCCGCGCGGAGGACGGGGCCGCGGGCGGCCCTGGCGATGTCGAACAGGTGGGTGGCGTAGTCGTGGTCGACGAGCCCGGTGCCGAGCACGACGTCGTCGCAGGCGCGTTCGCCTTCCTCGCGCAGACGGCGCGCGACGAGCCAGGCCAGCGGATTGAACCAGAACGCGGCGCAGAGCGCCTCTGCTGCGAGCTGCACCGGCCAGTCGAAGCGCTGCACGTGCGCGAGCTCGTGCGCCAGCACGGCGCGGACCCGTTCGTCGTCCCACGCCGCGGCGGCGGCCGGCACCACGATGCAGGGGCGCCACACGCCCCACGTCCCCACCGGCGCATCGTCGAACAGCAGCCGCACCGGGCGCGTCACCCGCAGCTCGGCCTTCGCGGCACGGAGCATCGGGACCAGCCGTTCGTCGGCGACGGGCGTGGCACGCGCCCGCACGCGGCGCAGTCCGGCGAGCCCGGCCAGCAGGCGCGCGGTCAGGACGACGAGGCCGGCGAGCCACGCGATGCTCGACCACTGCGCCCACTGGCGATCCGGGAGCGCCGATGGAGTCGGGGCGTCAGCTGGAAGGGCCGGGGGCGTCGCGATCGGGGTGCCGTTCGAGTCCGAAACGGATTCGACCGGGAAGATCGCCTCGTAGACGGCGGGGCGCACCGTGATCTCCACCGTCGGCGTGATGCGCGCGAAGACGGCAGCGACGCTCACGACCACGACGCCGGAGGCGAGCACGAAGTGCCGCAGCGCCGCCGAGCGGCGGCGAAGCCCGAACGCCGCGGCGAGCGCGATCGCCAGCACCGCCGACGACTGCAGGACGAGGGTCGCAGGCAGCATCACTTCTCCTCCCGGCGCGCCGACTTCAGCAGCGCCTCGATGCGGTCGAGCTCGTCCTCACTCAGCCGCCCGGCGTCGCGCCCGAGGAGTGCGGAGACCGCGCCGGCGGCGGAGCCCTCGAAGAAGGTGTCGACGAGGTGGCGCAGCGCCGCCTTGCGGGCGGTATGGCGCGCCAGCGTCGGCACGTACACGTAGCGCAGCCCGTCGGACTCGTGGCGCACGTGCCCCTTCTCTTCGAGCACCCGCAGCTGGGTGCGGACGGTGGAATAGTGCGGAGTACCGGGAAGCGCGGCCAGGACGTCGGCGGCCGTCGCGCGGCCCATCCGGTAGAGCACGTCCATGATCTGGCGTTCGCGCTTGGTGAGCGCCGTGTGAGACATGCTATTTCTATAACATCACTGCTATAGAAATAGCAAGCACCGCCCGCCCTAGGGCATTCTGGTCAGATCTATCGTGGCGAGCAGCAGATAGGTGTTGTCCACGTGGGTCACGAGGGTGTGGACGCCGCGCGAGGGGGGCGTGACAAACGTGGTTTCGACCACCGCGCCCACAATCGGCGGCGCACCGCCGGACGCGGGCACGGGGCCCTGAATCGGTTCCACATACACGTCGAGGGCGGGCTGCATCGTCGAGGCGCTGGCCAGGTGGAGGTCCAGACGCGGCACCGAGAGGTAGCCGTTCTGCGGGTGAAAGCGGACGCGCGCCTGCACCGTGATCCGGCCGCGATACGGCTCCAGGGCCTCGGCGGCTTCGCGGGCGTCACGCCAGCCGCCGGCCGCCGAACGGGTCTCGGCGAGCAGGACGAGCCGCCGCAGTTCGGTGATGACCTCGACGTGATCGACGCCAGGGTCGGCCGCCACCGACCGGTACCCGGCGTGAAACGCCACGCGCTCGGCCGTGCTGCCCCGGGCGACCCGGAGCGCGAACTCCACGAGGCCGTCGACCGGAAGCGCGCCGCCGGCATCGGCCAGCCCCGCCTGGCGGCCTGGCGGGGCGGAAACAGGGTCTGCGTTGCGTCCGAGCATCGTCCGGTTGTTAACGCGACGTCCGCCCGCAAACCCCGCAAGGCCCGTGAAACCGGCCCGATTGGTGATAGGTTTGCGCAAGCCGCCGTGAGCCGTCCGTACCTCTACTGCCCCCTTTGCGCGGGACCGCTCACCCCCTCCGCCGCCGGACGCGCACGTGCCCGCTGCGCGGCGTGCGGCTTCGCCCACTACGACAACCCGGTGCCGGTGGTGTCGGCCATCGTCGAGCACGACGGCCGCGTGGTGCTGGCGAGGAACAAGGCCTGGCCTCCCACCTGGTATGCGCTCGTCGCCGGATTCCTGGAACGCGACGAAGCGCCCGACGACGCGGTGCGGCGCGAGGTCAAGGAAGAACTCGGTCTCGACGCGCTCTCGACCCAGCTCGTCGGCGTCTATCCTTTCGCACGGATGAATCAGGTAATCATGGCCTACCACGTCACTGCCACCGGACCCATCACGCTCAACGACGAGCTCGTCGACTACAAGCGCGTCGACCCGGCCGAATGCACCGCCTGGCGCGCCGGCACCGGCTTCGCGCTGCGCGACTGGCTTCGCGGCCGCGGCTTCGAGCCGCGCATGACCGACCGTCCCGGCGAGGGTGACATCGAGGAGCCGCGATGAGCCGGCGCGCGATCGTCTCCGCCCTGGCGGTGCTGGTAATCCTCGGCGCGCTCGGCTACTCCGCCGCGGAACCGTTCAGAGCGAAGTTCCTGGCCAACCGCGAGTGCTGCGACATTCCGCTGTCGCGCAACGTCGGCGTCACGCTGGCCGAACTGCGTGGCGAACGGGTCTACGCCGGTGAAATCGGCCAGGACAAATGGGTGCTCGAAACAGTGTTCCCGGAGGTGACCGACGGGTTCTTCGTGGACGTCGGGTCGGGGCACGGCACCATCGGCTCGAACACCGTGATGCTCGAGCGCCGCGGCTGGAAGGGCCTCTGCATCGACCCCTTCCCCGTGCACATGGAGGGGCGGACCTGCCAGATGTTCAAGGAGGTCGTCTTCAGCGAAGCCGGCAAGGAGATGACGTTCCGCGCCGCCAAGGGGCTGGCGGGGCTCGAGGACACGCTGGGCAAGTGGAACACCACCGCGTTGCGGGCGCCGGCGGTGAAGTTCACCACCACCACCCTCGAGAGCATCCTGTTGCGCGGCGACGCGCCGCCGTTCGTGCACTTCGTGAGCCTGGACATCGAAGGCGCCGAGTACGAAGCGCTCAAGGGGTTCCCGTTCGATCGCGTGCGCGTGGGCGCCTGGGCCATCGAGCACAACTTCGAGGAGCCGAAGCGCAGCGACATCAAAGCGCTCCTCGAGAAGCACGGCTACGTGCGCTCGCACACCTTCAAGCAGGACGACTTCTACCTGCCCGCTTCACGCTGATTTTCGATCTCGCCTTGATGTAGAGGGCGGTCTTCAGACCGCCCTGCGCGTGCCGACCCGCGGTCGGCTAGAGGCTTCTGTTCGAAGCCTCCGATCAGACGCCGGGGAAAAACTCCTCGCACGCGGCCTCCGGGGAAGGCCGCGTCTCGTCGTTTTTCATCTGTCGCTGGCGTTCCCGGCGCTGATAGTCGGCTCGAACAGAACCTCTAACCGCCCACGGGTCGATGGACTCTGGATGCAGATGCTAGAGCAACTAAAACGCCACATCCACGGACGCGGGACGCACGACGCCCCAGCCGTTGTTGCCCCATAGGGTCACGCGATATCGATTGCCTCGATCCAAGCGACACGCACGTGCTGGGTCTGACGCTAAGGTCGCGGCGTCCTCCCTGAACATCGTCGCGACGGTGTTCACCCCAACCTGAAGATCGATATCAGAGCCCCAGTGTCCGGCGAGGTCGCATATGGTTCTAGACGTCGAGACAGCTTGAATCCTCAGCCGATCGAGCCCGAGTTCGTATTCACCCAATAACCGCGCTTCAATATGCACCGAACCGTCTGTTGCGCGAGCCGACAGCCGCGGCCCTGCGTCCGGTCCTGAGCACCCAAAGAACAGCGCAGGCGCGATGACTCCTAGAACCAACCCGCGCAGCGTCATTCCGTTCAACACGTCCCGTTGCATCTCTTGATTCGACTTTAGCAGTCCCGCCACAGCCTCAGTCGCGCCGTTGCAGCTCGATGAGATTGCCTTCGGGATCGCGCACGTAGGTCCAGGTGATGCGGCCGGCGCCGGCCAGGACGATCGATTCGATCGTGCCCACCGCCTGGCCGCCCGCGGCCATCACCGCCGCCCGCGACGCCTCGACGTCAGCCACCGCAAACGCGATGTGTCCGAACCCAACGCGGTTGGCCGGCGGCGGCGCGGCCTCCTGCGGCGGGTGGTACTGAAAGATTTCCAGCGTCGGCCCTGACGCGCCGCTGCCGGGCAGGCGGTAGTGCGCGCCGGTGATCCGCGCGCCGGGTACGGCGGTCCCGCGCTCGAGCCATTCGCCCGACAGGTCGCGCTCCGGCGCCAGCGGCACGCACCCCAGGGCCTGCTCGTAGAAGCGCCCCAACGCGCGCCAGTCCCGGGCCACGAGGTTCGTGTGGGCGAAGCGCAACGGCGCGTCCGGGCTCCCCTGCTCCGCCTGCCGCGCGTGCTCCCTGGCCAGGTAGATCATCTGGCCCGCGTGGTGATGGAAGTGCGCCACGGTCCGCAGGAACATGCTGAAGCGATTGTGCAGGCCGTCGGCGCCGGGCGCCGTGAAGGGGGCCGACCAGTCCGCGGCGGTCTGGCGTTCCACGGTCGCCAGCGCCAGCTCCACGGCCTCGTCGAGCCGCCGCAGCGCCTCGGCCTTCGACGGCGGGTTCGGATCGTGGAACTCCCGGTCGCGATCCCGCACGTAGGCCGTGCCCGCCATCTCCCGGCCTATGTAGAAGTTCAGGTTGCCGGTCAGGTGCAAAACCAGGTGGCCCATGCTGTTGCCGTAGGGGTACGGCCGTGCCCAGAACTGCCCCTCGGAAATCCCCTGGGCCAGGCGGTGCACCCGGTCGCGGTAGTCGCCAAGGGCCTGCACCAGCGCGGAAGCAATCGTGGGTGTCGGATCGGTCATGTGCCTCGTCCTTGACGGCCGTGTGTCGCGGCCTCAAGATAGTAATAACTTGTTCAAAACAGGCAAGTTCGTCGAGGTTGACGGACGCCGGTTCCTGGTCAGGGGCGTGGCGTACGGGACCTTCGAACCGGACGTCAGCGGCAGCCAGTTCCCCCCTCTTCAACAGGTCGCTCGCGACTTCGCGTTGATGGCGGAATCCGGCTTCAACACGGTGCGCACGTACACCGTGCCCAGTGAAGGTGTGCTCGACGAAGCCGCGCGTCACGGGCTCAAGGTGATGGCCGGCATCCCGTGGACGCAGCACGTCGCGTTCCTCGACAACGCCGCGCTCGTCCGTCAGATTCGTCGTGACGCCGCCGCGTCGGTGCGTGCTCTCGCCTCGCATCCCGCCGCGCTGCTGTTCGCCGTGGGCAACGAGATTCCCCCGGCCGTGGTGCGGTGGCACGGCCAGCGTCGCATCGAACGCTTCCTGCGCGACCTCTACGACGAGGTGAAGTCGGGCGCGCCGGAGAGCCTCATCACCTACGTCAACTTCCCGCCGACCGAATTCCTCGACACCGGCGTCTTCGACGTCTGCGCCTTCAACGTCTACCTGCATCGCGAGCCGGATCTGCGGGCCTACCTCGCGCGCCTGCAGCACCTGGCCGGCGAACGTCCGCTGCTGCTCGCCGAAGCGGGCGCCGACAGTATCCGCGAAGGCGGCGACGGACAGGCCGCGATCACGGCCAACCACATTCGCACGGCATTCGCGGAAGGCGCATGCGGCGCGATCGCGTTCTCCTGGACCGACGAGTGGTGGCGCGGCGGCCACACGGTGCACGACTGGGCCTTCGGGCTCGTGGACGCCGAACGGCAGCCGAAGCCGGCGCTCGCGGCGGTGCGCGAGGCGTTCGCCGACGCGCCATTCAGCGCGGCGGTCCGCGCCACGTGGCCCAAGGTATCAGTGGTCGTCTGCGCCTACAACGCCGCCGACACGATCGACGACTGTCTCTCCTCGCTCGGCGCGCTGACGTATCCGCAGTTCGAGGTCATCGTCGTCAACGACGGCTCGCGCGACGACACCGGCGCCAGGGCGCGCCGCTATCCCGGCGTCCGCATCATCGACATCCCGAACGGCGGCCTGAGCGCGGCGCGCAACATCGGCCTGGCCGAGGCCACCGGCGAGATCGTCGCCTACACCGACGCCGACGTGCGCGTCGATCCCGACTGGCTCACGTTCCTGGTGCAGCCGCTGCTGTCGCCGACCTTCGTCGGATCCGGCGGGCCGAACATCGTGCCGCACGACGATCCGTTCGTCGCGCAGTGCGTGGCGCGCAGCCCCGGCGGCCCCACACAGGTGCTGCTCGACGATCGCGTGGCCGAGCACGTGCCGGGCTGCAACATGGCGTTCAAGCGCGACGTCCTGGCCGGCATCGGCGGGTTCAACCCGGTGTACCTGCGCGCGGGCGACGACGTCGACGTGTGCTGGCGGCTGCAAGCCAAGGGCTTGAAGATCGGGTTCGCGCCGTCGGCGCTCGTGTGGCATCACCACCGCAGCTCGGTCAAGGCGTACTGGCGGCAGCAGGCCGGCTACGGCGAGGGCGAGACCTGGCTCGACGCCCACCACCCCGAGAAGTTCATCGGCGGCCAGATGCTGTGGAAGGGGCGCATTTACAGCCCGCTGCCGTTCGTGCGCTCGCTCTCCGGCCGCCGCATCAACACTGGTGTCTGGGGCACCGCGGCGTTCCCGGGCGTGTATCGCACCGACGTCAACCCGCTGCAGTTCGTGCCGCACTCGGCGTCGTGGATGGCGGTCTCGACGCTGCTCATCCTCGCCGGCATCCCGGCCGCGTTCGTCGTGGCCTATCCGATCGAAGCGCTGCTCCTGCTCGGTGCCGGGCTCGTCGGCTGGGGCACCACGCTCACGCGTTGTGCGCTCTTCGCGGCGCGATCGGATCTCTCCGGCCTTCCGGGCGCGGCGGCGTGGCGCGGGCGGCTGCGCTACCGCACGCTGATCGCCTGGCTGCACCTGTTGCAGCCGGTCGCGCGCGTGTACGGACGCGTGCGCGGCATGTGGTCGCCGCCGACGACCGTGGCGCCCGAGCACGTCACTCGCGTGCCGTGGAAGGCGCCGGTGCCGGCGCTGCGCGACGCGGTGCGCTCGGCGCTGCTCCTGATCGGCGGCTCGGCGCAGCGCACCTTCTGGAGCGAGCGCTGGGTGAGCCACAGCGGTCTCCTCACCGAGCTGGCCGGCGTGCTGCGCGCGGCGCGGCCGGCGCGGCCCATCGATCTGGACGACGGCTGGCGCGCCAACCGGGACCTCAGCGTGGCGGTGCGCCGCTGGGGCTGGCTCCACCTGCGCGTGCTGGTCGAAGAGCACGCCGAAGGGCGCTGCCTGCTGCGCGTCGAGACCCGCATGGGTCCCAGCTTCCTCGGCGCCGTCCAGGCGCTGACGCTCGCCATCGTACTGGTGGCCGTCACCAGCGCCGCCATCGCGCTGCGGTGGCCGTCGATCAGCGCCGCGCTCGTCGTGGCCGTCAGCGTCGTCCTGCTGCGCGCGGTGTGGCAGACGACACGCGCCTCGGCGCTGCTCGACCGCGCACTCGAACGCGCGACGCACGCGGAAGGTCTCGCGCCGGTACGGTCACGAGTCCCCGCCACCCGGCCGCGTTTTCAGCTGTGGCCCAGCACGGCCGCACAGCGGGCGCAGGCGGCGCTCGTCGCGATCATCATGGCCAGCGCCGCGGTGGGCGGCGTCTCGCTGGTACAAGACGTCGTTGCCCGCCGGGCCATGGCCGCTCAGCACGCATCTGTGGCGCCGCGCGACGCGGCCGCCAGCGCGCTCACCGCTCCGAGCGGCGGCGTGACGATCGACAGCACCGGCGACGTGCTGGTCGCCGACTCGCAGACGGGTCTCATCCGCCGCTTCCGTCCGCAGACGGCGCTCGACGCGCTGCACGCCACCGATCGCCTGCCCGCGGCCGGCCGGCGGCTGGTGGGGGTGCCGGTGCCGTTCGACGGCGCCGCCGACATCGTCCTCGCGGTGGACGGCGACTACTTCGTGGCCGACTCGCGCAACAACCGCATCTGCCGCATCGATCGGCCGACGGGCCGCACCATTACCATCGCCGGCTCAGGAGCCGGCGGCTTCGACGGCGACAAGAAGCAGGCGGCCCAGGCGTCGCTCAACGGTCCGAGCGGCCTGGCGATCGCGCGCAACGGCGACCTCTACATCGCCGACACGCTGAACAACCGCGTGCGCGTGGTCGAGCAGGCCACGGGCATGATCCGCACGATTGCCGGCACCGGCACGCCCGGCGATCCGAGCTTCGTCGGCGACGGCGGGGCCGCCACGGCCGCGCATCTGTTGAACCCGGTGGGGGTGGCGCTGGCGCCGAACGGTGACGTCTACATCGCCGACACCGGCCACAACCGCATCCGCCGTGTAGTGGCGGCCACCGGCATCATCTCGACGGTCGCCGGCGACGGCCTGCCCGGCGTCCTCGGCGACGGCGGGCCCGCCACGCTGGCCCGCCTGGCGGCGCCGATGGGCCTCGCGGTGGTACCCACGGGCAAGACCGTCACGATCTACATCGCGGACTCGCTCAACGGCCGCGTCCGCGTGATCGATCCCGACGGCAGCATCACGACGCTCGGCGGCCAGCTGCGCTTCGTGATGCCCTCGCGGCTCTCGTACCATCATTCCGGATGGCTGTACGTGAAGGACGCCAGCTCGAGCGGCGTCACAGCCGTGTCGCTGTCGAAGCCCGCGCATCTGGACTTCGCAGCCGCCCCGCGCCGTCCCGGATCACCAGGGACGCCAAGCACGCCGGGACGGAAGGTGACCTGAGGTTTTGAGGATGACCCTGGCCGGGTGGACCCTGTCCCTCCTGCGCCCCTACCGGGCGCGCGTCGCCGCCATCGTCGCGCTCTCGCTGCTCGAAATCGGCCTCGCCGCCCTGGCGCCCTGGCCGCTCAAAGCGGTGGTGGACAACGTGCTCGGCGGCCAGGCGCTGCCACCGCTCGTGGCCGGACCGGCCACGGCGCTGTCAGGCGGGAGCGCGACGGGGCTCCTGGCCGTCATCGTCGTCGCCGGCCTCCTGCTGCAGCTGGCCTCCGAGCTGGTGCTGATGGTCCACACGCAGATCCAGGTCGACACCGCGCAGCGGGTCGTCTACGACCTGCGCCGGTCGCTGCTCTCGCATCTCCAGGCGCTCTCGCTGCGCCACCACGTCGCGGCGCGCACGGCCGACGGCGTGTACCGGCTCGAGACCGACGCCTACTGCATCAACGACCTCGTCATCGGCGGCGTGTTCCCCCTCGCGATGGCGGTGATCAAACTCGGCGTCATGTTCGCGATTCTGGTGCGCCTTGATCTGACGCTGGCGCTGCTGTCGCTCGTCGTCGTGCCGTTTCTCTGGATGGCGCTGCGCTACTACACGCGCCGGATGGTGGAGCGGGCGGAACGGGTAAAGGCGCTCGAGTCGTCGCTGGTCGAGCGGATGTACGAGATTCTCTCGTCGATCAAGGTGGTCAAGAGCTTCGCGCGCGAAGCGCACGAACTGGGCCGCTTCCGCGCCGCGGGCGACGACACGATGCACGCGCGCCTGCGCCTCACCTGGCAGGAATCGCTCTTCTCGGTCGTCGTGAGCGCCGTCACGCTCAGCGGTACCGCGCTCGTGCTGGGCGTGGGCGGCCTGCACGTGCTGCAGGGGACGCTCACGGTCGGCAGCCTGCTGGTGGTCATCGCCTACCTCGCCGCCGTCTACAACCCGCTGTCGTCGATCGCGCACACGACGGGGTCGCTGCAGCAGGCGGTCGTGAGTGCGCGGCGTGTTCGCGAGACGATGGCGCTGACGCCAGAACCGTTCGACGTGGCCGGAGCTCGCGACGCCTCGGCGATTACCGGCGACATCCGGTTCGAGGGCGTCGGCTTCGCCTACGACGACCGGACCATCCTGCAGGACGTCTCCTTCGCGGCGCGTCCGGGCGAACTGGTGGCGCTCGTCGGCCTCACCGGTGCCGGCAAAACGACGCTCGCCAGCCTGCTGCCGCGCTTCTTCGAGCCCACGGCGGGCCGCATCACCATCGACGGCGTGGACGTCCGGGACTACGACCTGCACTCGCTGCGCGAGCGCATCGCCCTCGTGCCACAGGAGGCGGTGCTCTTTGCCGGCTCGATTGCCGACAACATCCGCTACGGCCGCCTCGACGCGAGCCAGGCGGAGGTCGAAGCCGCCGCCCGCGCGGCGCACGTGCACGCGTTCGTCGAGCGGCTGCCGCACGGCTACGACTCGCTGGTGGCCGAGGCCGGCGCCACGCTCTCGGGCGGCGAGCGCCAGCGCCTCGGCATCGCCCGCGCGCTCTTGAAAGATGCGCCGATCCTGATCCTCGACGAGCCGACGTCGTCGCTCGACTCGATCTCCGAGGAGATCGTCTTCGACGCGCTGCGCCGCCTGCGTGCCGGTCGCACGACCCTGGTCATCGCGCACCGGCTCTCCACCATCCGCGACGCCGCGCGCATCCTGGTGCTGCACGACGGCCACGTCGTGGCGCAGGGCACGCACGGCGAGCTGATGGAGTCCAACGAACTCTACCGGCGGATGTGTGCCCGCCTCTCCGTGGGCCGTTCGCTCGACGAGCCGGAGTCGGTGGACGAGCTGATCCAGTCGTTGTAGGCGGCCCCTTCTTGAAGATTCTCCTCGCCGGCATCATCGCCCGCTACCCGTTTGGCGGCGTCACCTGGTGTTCGCTGATGTACCTGCTCGGCCTCCGCGACCTCGGGCACGAGGTGTTCTACGTGGAAGACACCGGCGAGTGCATCTACGACCCGATTCAGAACGCGCGCACCGAGGATCCGGCGTACGGCACGGCCTACATCCGCGACGCGCTCGAACCGTTCGGCCTCGGCGACCGCTGGAGCCTGGTGAACTTCGACGGCGCCTATCACGGCGCGCCGCGCGAGGCGGTGCAGCGCTTCTGCGCCGACGCCGACCTGTTCATCAACCTCTCCGGCGGCGCCTGGTTCTGGCGCGACGAGTACGCGCGTATTCCGCGCAAAGTGTTCGTGGACAGCGATCCGGTGTTCACGCAGCTGGCCCTCGCCAAGAACGAGACGTGGTACGTCGAGTTCTTCAAGCGCTTCGATCACCTGTTCACGTTCGGCGCCAACATCGGCACGCCGTCGTCCGACGTGCCCGGAGCCGGATTCACCTGGCACAAGACCTGGCAACCGGTCGTCACCGACCAGTGGCGATCCCCGCGCCCGCCCGGCGATCGCTTCAGCACGGTCATGACCTGGCGCATCGAGAGCTTCGCCGACGTGGACGGCAACAAGGATCGCGAGTTCGTGAAGTTCATCGACCTGCCGCAACGGACGCCGCACCGCTTCGAGCTGGCGGTCAACGGCCCGCAGGCGCTGCTGCGCCAGCACGGCTGGGACACGGTCGATGCGATGGCGGTGTCGCGAACGCCGTGGCAGTACCGCGACTTCATTCAGGGCTCCAAGGGCGAGTTCGGCGTCGCCAAGCACGCCTACGTGTCGCATCGATCGGGCTGGTTCAGCGACCGCACCGAGTGCTACCTGGCTGCCGGGCGGCCGGCGCTGGTGCAGGACACCGGCTGGAGCGCGCACGTGCCCGCCGGCGAAGGGCTGCTCGCCTTCTCGACGCCCGACGAGGCGCTGGCCGGCCTCGACCGGATCGCGGCGGACTACGACCGCCACGCGCGGCGCGCCGCCGAGATCGCCGGCGACTGTTTCGACGCACGCCGCGTGCTGCCGCGGCTGCTGGAGACGGCAGGCACATGACACGCCCGCTGCGCATCGCCCAGGTGGCGCCGGTGGCGACATCGGTGCCACCGCCGCGCTCGGGCTCGATCGAGTCGCTGACCGCGCTTCTGACCGACGGCCTGGTCGCCGCCGGCCACACCGTGACGCTCTTCGCCACCGGCGAGTCGCGCACGCGCGCAGCCCTGCACGCGACCTTCGCGCGCGGCTACCGCGAGGATCCGCAGAACTGGCCGTGGGAGCTGTGCGAGATGATCAACATCTCGGCGGCGATCGAGCGGGCCGCGCTGTTCGACGTCATCCACTACCAGGCCCGGTACCACCCGTTCGCGCTCCCCTTCGGCCGGCTGGCCGGAATCCCGGTGGTGATCACCCTGCACCACGCGCCCAACGAGGACGAAGTCGCGCTGTGGGGACGGCACTATCCCGATACACCGTTCACGGCGATCTCGCAGGCGCAAGCGCGGTCGATGACCGGGCTCAACGTGGTGGGCGTCGTCCCGCACGCGATCGACGTGCCCGCCTTTCCGTTCACGCCGCACGCGCGCGACTACCTGCTGTTCCTGGGGCGCTTCATGGAAGGCAAGGGCGTGCTGCAGGCCATCGAGATCGCCCGCCGCGTGAACATCCCGGTGGTGCTGGCCGCGGAAGCCAACGACTACTACCGGGACAAGGTGCAGCCGCTCGTGGACGGCACGCGCGTGATCTACGCCGGCGAAGTGGCCGACGAAGCCAAGGCCGCGCTGCTCGGCGAGGCGCGCGCGCTCCTCTATCCCGTGCAGGCGGGCGAACCTTTCGGACTCGTCCTCGCCGAGGCCACGACCTGCGGCACCCCCGTGGCGGCGCTCAACCGCGGCGCCGTCCCCGAGGTGGTCGAGGACGGCGTCACCGGCGGGGTCTTCGACTCGCTCGATGCCATGGTGGCCGGCCTGCCGCGTGTGCTCGCCCTCGACCGCGCGCGCGTGCGGGCAGTGGCCGCCGAACGCTTCGGCGTCGCGCGCATGGTGGCCGGCTACGAGGCCGTCTACCGGGCGCTCGCGGGCCGCACCGCCCCGGCCGCACGAGCCGCCGGCCGATGACGTCTCCGCCCCGCGATCTCGATGGCCGCTCGCTGCTGGCGGTCTTCGCCCACCCCGACGACGAGTCGCTGGCCGCCGGAGGGCTGCTGTCGTGGTGCGCGGCCCGCGGCGCTCGCGTGTCGCTGCTCTGCCTGTCGCGCGGCGAAGCCGGACACGGCGGCGGCGAGGGCGACCTCGGCGCGGTGCGGGCGCTCGAACTGCGCGAGGCCGCCAAGGTCCTGGGGCTCGCCGAGTACGTCCTGCTCTCACACCCCGACGGCATGCTCCCGTGGCTCGAGGACGGCGAGCTCGAGCGCGACATCGCGACGGCGATCAGGGACGGGAGTCCGGACGTCGTGGTGACGTTCGGCGAGGATGGCCTCTACTGGCATCCGGATCACGTGGCCGTCCACCAGGCCACGCGCGACGTGGTGTTCGTGCTTGGCCCAGTCGCACCGGCGCTCTATTACGTCACGATGCCGCCGGGCCAGATGCAGGCGGTGCTCGCGGCGGCGGCTCCCCGCCTGACGGCATCCTCGCGGCGCGACATCCTCGGCATCGAGGACGCCGCCGCCTTCGGCGCCGCCGCGGCGCCGCCGACGCTGGTGCTCCACACCGGGCCGTTCGCCGCACGCAAGCTGTCGGCGCTGCAGTGCCACCGCACGCAGGTGGCGGGCGGGCCGTTCGACCACCTCTCGGCGGCAGAGGCCGAGACGCTGCTCGGCGTCGAACACTACCGACGCGCGGACATCGGCGCGAGGGGGCCGTCGTTCATCGATCGCCTCGCCGCAGCTTCGCTGGAGACCTGAGGATGGACCTCTCGCTGCTCGACCTGCTCCGCTGCCCCTTCTGCGGCACGCACCTCGACCTGGTGGACAACGAGGCGCTGGTGCGCGACGGTTCGCGGGTGCTGTGGGGCGTGCTCGGCTGCCAGTGCTGCGCGTTTCCGGTGCTCGACGGCATTCCCGTGCTCATCGCCGACGACCCGACGCGCGCGGCCATGCACGCGATGGAGGCTGGACGAAAGGAAGAGGCGCTGGCGTCCGTGCTCGGACTCGACGTCTCGGCCGCAGAGCGCCTGCACGCACTGCTGGAAGGCGCCACCGCCACTTACCGCGACGCGCTCGAGATCATCAGCCCGGACGCGGAAGGCACCTACTTCGTCTACCGGTTCTCCGATCCCACGTTCGTGCTGGCCGAGGCGCTCGTGCGCGCCATCGGCGCCGGCGGCCGCACAGCGCGCGCGATCGATCTCTGCGGCGGCTCGGGCCACCTGACGCGCGTGCTCGCGGAGCAGTGCGCCGAGCCGGTCGTCGTCGCGGACGTCTTCTATTGGAAGTTGTGGCTGGCGCAGCGCTTTACCGCCCCGGGCTGCGCGCCCATCTGCTGCGACGCCAATCACCCGCTGCCCTTCGCGGCCGGCACCTTCCCGCTGGTGGTGCTCTCGGACGCCTTCCCGTACATCTGGCACAAGCGGCTTCTCGCGGGCGAGATGCTGCGGCTGGCGGGCGACCGCGGCACCATCCTGATGCCGCACCTCCACAGCTCGCTCGGCTTCAACTTCTCGGCCGGCATGACGCTGACGCCGGAGGCCTACCGGGACCTCTTTGCCCCGGCGCAGCCGCGGCTCTTCCGCGACAGCGATCTGCTGGGAGACATCCTGGGCCACACCGCGATCGACCTGTCGCGTGATGTGACGCCCGAACAGGCCGGCCACGAACCGTCGGTCACGCTGGTTGCGTCACGCGACACCGGCGTCTTCCGCAAGCATCACGTCGCGGATCCGGGCGCGCTCACTGGCGAGCTGCGCATCAACCCGCTGTACCGCGTGGAAGCGCGCGGCGCGCGGGCGCAACTGACGCTCGCGTTTCCGACGCCGGAGTACGAAGAGGAGTTCGGCGCCGTGCGCCGCTACCTGCCCGACTCGCTCACGCTCGACGTCGACCCGCGCGGCCCGCTGACGCCCGCCCAGTTCGGCGCCGGCTACACCGATTTGCGCCGGCGGCGCATTCTGCTCGACACCCCTCCGAACTACTGCTGAGGGTGGGTCGCAAAAGGGTCGTACGGCGGCAGCGTGCTGAGCCGTCGCCCGACCCACTCCTGAATCACGACGTCGGCGTGCTCGGCCCGCACCACCTCCGGATCCAGGTTGTATTGCCAGAGATAGACCGCGCGCGAGAAGTGTTCGGAGAGAAACGGAATCAGGGCCGATCCGAACGAATCGCGGAACACGACCGCGCGGGGACGTGACCCGTCCATCTGCTCGGTCACCAGCCGCGCATCCATCAGCCGCGAATCGGGCCGGGACGGCTCGACGATCCGGGCCCGGCGTGGCGTGCGCGGCCTGAGCGGCAGATCCTCCTCGGAGAGCGCGCCCGTCACGCCGAGCATGCGGGCGAGGTCGAGGCCTGGCACGGTCTCGGCGGTGGCGTCGAACGAGGCGCGCGGTGCCGGTTCGCCGGCCACGCCAAGGGCGCGGACGATCGCGGCATAGGCGACGTAGGCCCCGCGGTCGTTCCAGTGCGTGTCGGTGCGGTGATACAGACGCTCGTCCGCCTTGGCCGCCTGCAGCGCCGGCCGCAGGTCCAGTACCGGAACGGTCGAATGAGCCCGCAGGTAGCGCATCAGGCTGTCGGTCCGCGTCTCCGGCCCCACCCGGTGCAGCGACGCCGGCAGCTCCTCGCCGTACACCTCGTGCTTGTCGGGCGCGAGCACGAAGACGTAGGCGATGCCTCGCGCGCGCAGCCAGTCGTAGGTGTGCTGCAGGGTCGAGCGCCACACCTCGAGCTCGTCGTGCGTGAACGGAACTTCCGACGCGATGTCTTCGCTGGCGCCGTCGCCGGCGTAGAACAGCCAGCCGTGGCGCCCGAGGATCACATCGGGTGACGCCGACACCCGCAGCGCGCGCAGGCGCAGCTCGGCCTGCCACCGGACCAGCCGCGCGCGCAGCCCGAAATGATCCTCGAAGTACTGCGAGGCCGCTGCCGGAAACGCCCGCACCGCCGCCCCGCTCACCGGCCATGCGGGCGGCGGCGCCAGCTCGCGGTTTTCCGCCGGCGGCAGCTCGGCATCGAGCCGCGCGAGCATCACGGCCCCCGGCGTCGCGAGCGCCGCGAGAAACGCGATGACGAGCGTAGTGGCCCACGCCGGATGGAGCCGTGGCGGCATCAGAAGCGGAAGTAGATGAACGGGTTGTAGGTGTGGGCCGCGATCAGCATCGCGCAGCCCGCGAAGATGGCAGCCAGCGCCGCACACGTCAGCGACGAGGCCAGCGGTCCGAGCCGCGGGCCGTCGGGCGACGGCCGGGCCCAGCGGGCCGCAAGCGCCGGCCACGCCGGCGTCGAGCCGGCGATGCCCGCGGAGAGTGCGAGCAGCAGCTCGGGCGTCAGATACCACGTCACGCCGTAGGCGGTGGGATGCGCGGGGCTGAAGCCGGCCATGGCCCGCAACAGCCCGGCCGCTCCGGTCAGCGACTCGGCGCGGAAGAACACCCACCCCACCATCACCACGAGCAGGGCATAGAGGTGTCGCATGGGACGCGGCATCCGGCCCAGCCACGCCGCCAGACCCAGGCGCTCGACCACCAGGAAGGCGCCGTGGTAGAGGCCCCACACCACGAACGTCCAGCTCGCGCCGTGCCACAGCCCGCACAAGAAGAACACGGTCACGAGATTCAGGTACACGCGGCCGGGCGCGACGCGGTTGCCGCCGAGCGGCACATAGAGGTAGTCGCGGAACCACGCGGAGAGCGAGATGTGCCAGCGCCGCCAGAACTCCTGGATCGACTGCGACACGTA